>Ga0207878_100405_pt1 | contig 15557 bp, 11 predicted proteins | sample LinPmetageLP41_FD_184053 | JGI IMG/M metagenome (GOLD analysis project Ga0207878, IMG submission 184053) | Marine viral communities from the Pacific Ocean - LP-41 (SPAdes) | ecosystem: Environmental > Aquatic > Marine > Oceanic | place: Pacific Ocean | collected 2010-08-27 | reverse complement strand
CCAACACGCGCGGGTAGACGAAATAGGGCTGATTACCGCCGAAGGCGTGGATGTCGGTACCGCAGATACCGATGCGGCGGATTGCCACCAGCGCCTCGCCGGGCGCGCAATCGGGTTCCGGCCGGTCGATGATGGCCATCTCTTCGGGTTTTGAACAAACGACGACTTGCATGAATATGCTCCCTGAGAGATCGGGTGATATGACAGTTTGGTCAAAATGGCCCAATGGTCAGGCCAATTGTTTGGCACCACTCCTCTCCGGCGCGGCCGGCAAGGGTGGCGTTCTATCCCATCAGCTATCTCATCAACTTTCGACGCAGCGCTGCTGCTGTTCACCCAGGCCTTCGATTCCCAACCGCATGGTCTGGCCGGGCTTGAGGAAGATTTTCGGGTTCTGGCCCATGCCGACACCGGGTGGCGTACCGGTGGAGATCACGTCGCCCGGCTGCAGGCTCATGAAGCGGCTCAGGTAGGCGACCAGATGTGGGACCTGGAACACCATGGTCTGGGTCGAGCCGTCCTGATAGCGCTTGCCGTCGACCTCGAGCCACATCGCCAGATTCTGGGGGTCGTCAATCTCGTCGCGAGTGACCAGCCACGGACCGAGCGGACCGAAGGTGTCGCAGCCCTTGCCCTTGTCCCAGGTGCCGCAGCGTTCGAGCTGATATTCGCGCTCGGAGACGTCGTTGACCACGCAGAATCCGGCGACGTGGCTCATGGCATCGGCTTCGTCGATGTAGCGACCGCCCTTGCCGATGATCACGCCCAGTTCCACTTCCCAGTCGGTCTTCTGGGAGCCGCGGGGGATCTCGACGTCGTCGTTGGGGCCACAGATGGCGCTGGTCCACTTGTTGAAGATCACCGGTTCTGCCGGCACTTCGGCACCGGTTTCGGCGGCATGATCGGAGTAGTTCAAACCGATACAGATGAACTTGCCGACGCGGCCGACGCACGGGCCGAGACGGGTATCGGCGGGGACTTCCGGCAGGCTGTCGAGGTCGACCTTGGCCAGCCTTGCCAGACCCGCATCGGAGAGAGCGTCGCCGGCAATATCGTCGATCTGGCCGGAAAGGTCGCGAACGACACCGTTGGCATCGACGATGCCGGGCTTTTCCTGGCCCTTGGGGCCGTGACGTAGCAGTTTCATGCGGTTTCCTTTCTGTGTTCGTTAGCGAGTTGAGTCTAGTCGCGAGCTACGAGCGTTGCGCCGGCTTCGGGGCGCTGTAATCGGCAGCTACGAGCTTTGTGATTAATTCGACCAGCCGCCGTCGATGAGCTGCACCGTCCCGGTAATGAATCCCGCCTCGTCGCTGGCCAGATGCGTCGCCAGCGCGGCGATCTCCTCGACCTTGCCCAGCCGGCCCATGGGCTGGCGGGCGATGAATTCGGCAAATACGTCATCCGTGGTGCGGCCCTGCTGACGCGCCTGCTCGGCGACGCGCTCGCGCAGGGAAGGGGAGTCCACCGTGCCCGGGCAGATCGCGTTGCAACGAATGCCTCGGGTCATGTAGTCGGCGGCGACGGACTTGGTCAGCCCGACCACGGCGGCCTTGGTCGTGCCGTAGGCGAAGCGGTTGACCACGCCCTTGGCGCTGGAAGCGAGCGACGACATGTTGATGATGCTGCCGCCGCCGTTCTCCAGCATCGACGGTAGTGCCGAGCGAATGGTGTAGAACATCGAGTCGACGTTGAGTCGGTGGGCGAAGGCCCACTGAGCGTCGTCGCATTCGAGGATCGAACCGCTCGGCACCGTGCCCGCGCAGTTGAACAGGATGTCCAGCGGCGGCAGCGATTCGATCAGTGCGCGCACGGCCTGGGCGTCGGTGACATCGAGCGCGTGGCACTGGGCGCCTTCCAGCCCTTCAAGCTTGGTCGCATCGATGTCGGTGGCGATGACTCGAGCCCCCTCGGCCAGGAAGCGCTCGACGGTGGCACGGCCGATGCCCTGGCCGGCGGCGGTGATCAAGGCGGTTTTGTTGGCGAGTCGCATGGCCGATGGCTCCTGAAAGCGGTTTTTGATTCTGCGTTTTTGCGTCTAAGGACAGGGTTGGTTCTAATGTCTAAAGGCCTGACCTTTGATCCAAGTATTATCCTTTGTGGAAACGACTCGCAAATCGCCAAACGTCTAATAGTCCCGGTCAAGCCGGTGAAAGCGTTTGAATTTGCGACCAATGTCTAACACGCCATGTACATGAACCGGGAGATCGATGGATGCCGATCCAGACCATTCGCGCGCAGCGGCTCTATCGTCAAATCGCGGACCAGCTGCTGATACTCATCCGGCAGGGGGAATTTCCCCCCGGAACGCTATTGCCAGCGGAGCGGGATCTGGCCCAGCAGCTGGGAGTCAGTCGGGCCTCGGTGCGGGAAGCGCTGATCGCATTGGAAGTCGTGGGGCAGGTTGAAGTTAAAGTCGGCCACGGCGTGATGGTGCTGGAGCGGTCGAGCGAGGTCGAATCGTCGGTGATGAGTACCGCGCGGCGCCAGGAGGGGTGGGCGCTGGATCCCGAATTTGCCAGCGAGATAGAGCTGGATCTCGATCAGGAGATCCCGCCGTTCTCGCTGCTGCAGGCGAGACGCTATCTGGAGCCCGAGACGGCGGCGCTGGCCGCTATCAATGCCAGCGACGACGATCTCGCCGCGATGCGCGCTGCCTACGCCCGCAATGTCGAGGACAATCAGCAGGGAGGTAGAAATCAGACTGGCGACCGGCTACTGCATATCCGCATCGCCGAGGCCTCGGGTAATACGGCCTACGCCATGCTGATCAAGCACTTGCTCGGTCACCAGTACGGCAAGATGTTTCGCCGTCTTCAGGAGCTGTTCATGGAGACCGATATGCCGCGTCAGTCGCAAAGCGATCACGAACGTATTCTCATCGCGATCGAGAGTCGTGATCCCGACGCGGCCAGGAAGGCCATGGAAGTGCACATGGATCACGTGCTGAGAGTGTTTTTCGACGCCTGATCACTTTGCGGCTTGGCTTCAAGCCACTATCTATTTATTGGCCGATGAAAATGAGGCCGATGAAAATGAAACGATGGCAGCGCTCAACGCGCCAGTCGTTCGCCCAGTCGCTGCATGAAGCGGTCGCCGGCCTCGAGCTGGCTGATCTCGATGTACTCGTCGGGCTGATGGGCCTGTTCGATGCTGCCCGGGCCGCAGACGAGTGTCGGCAGGCCTACGCGCTGGAACTGTCCACCTTCGGTGGCGTAGGCGACGCCGCCGGTCTCGATATCGGGGTCGTCGAGACAGTCGCGGCACAGCGCCACGGCCGGTGCGTTGTCGCGATCGGCCAGAGCGGGCACGGTGTCGGTCATCGGTTCGGTGACGATGCGAATTTCCGGCGCGCGCTGCTGGAGCTCGGCTTCCAGCGCCCTGGCGTAGCGCTCGAAGCGTGCGAAGAGCACCTCGAAACCGTCGCTGGGCAGATGACGGATCTCCCAGTCGAACTGGCAGTGGCGAGCCATGATGTTGACGGCCGTGCCGCCTTCGATCAGACCCACATGCAGGCTCGAGTGCTGGACGTTGAAGACGTGTTCCAGTGCGCCTTCTTCGACCAGCTCCTGCATGATGGCTTCTATCTTCGTCACCAGCCTGGCGGCGACGTGAATCGCCGACACGCCCTGATTGACTTGGCTCGAATGCGACTCCTTGCCGGTCACGGTGGTGCGCAGGGTGGTAATACCCTTCTGCGCTACTACCGGCTGCATCGAGGTGGGCTCGCCGATAATGACCGCGCCGGGCAATGGTTCATCCGCCATCAGCCGTTCGATCATCGCTGGCGCGCCGAGACAGCCGATCTCTTCGTCATAAGAGAAGGCGAGATAGATCGGTCGTTTCAGGTCCAGCGCCTGCCACTCGGGAACCTGCGCCAGCGCGCAGGCCAGGAAACCTTTCATGTCGCAGCTGCCGCGACCGTAGAGCCGGCCGTCATCCTTGTCCGTCAGCGTGAACGGATCACTGCTCCAGGGCTGGCCATCCACCGGCACCACGTCGGTGTGACCGGATAGCACAACGCCGCCCTCGACTGCGGGTCCGATTCGAGCCAACAGATTCGATTTACTGCCGTCGGCATTGGCGATGCGTTGAGACGTGACGTGATGAGCCGCGAGGTAGCGCTCGACAAAATCGATCAGCTCGAGATTCGAATGGCGGGAGACGGTGTCGAAGCCGATCAGGCTGGACAGCAGGTCGCGGGAAGTCGTCATCACTGGCTCCGATCCACCAACGTGGACCCCTTTTCGGTGAGTGAACCGACAGAATAGCGGCTAACCTTGCGTGGCAACAAATTCCCCGATCGGTAGCGGCATCGAATGTCGCGGTGATTCGCCGCACACCAAGTGTTCGATACCTTCGCTTGTTCCGGCGCAAAAAACGCAGTGACGCGCCCATGGCATCGCATCATCGCGCGGGCTAGCCTGAAGAGCGTTTCGTCGCGAAACTTTCTCTTCCTCAAGGAGTGCTCCATGAGCAAAGTGCTAGTGTTGTATTACTCGAGTTACGGCCATATCGAGACCATGGCCAAGGCCGTCGCGCAAGGCGCCAAAAGTGTCAGCGGCACCCAGGTCGACATCCGTCGCGTGCCGGAATTGGTACCAGAAGACGTGGCGGTGAAATCCGGCTACAAGATCGATCAGGAGGCGCCGCTGATCGAAGGGCCCGACGCGCTGGCGCAGTACGACGCCATCATCGTCGGCACGCCGACCCGTTTCGGCAATATGACTTCCCAGATGCGCAATTTCTGGGACATGACCGGCGGGCCCTGGGCGCAGGGCAAGTTGATCGGCAAGATCGGCAGTGCCTTCTCTTCCACGGCAACCCAGCATGGCGGCCAGGAAACCACGTTGACCTCGGTTCACACCACCCTGATGCACCATGGCATGGTGATCGTCGGCGTGCCCTACAGCTGTCCTGAACTCTCCAACATGACCGAGATCACCGGCGGTACACCCTACGGCGCAACGACACTGGCCAGTGCCGACGGTAGCCGCACCCCGAGCGAGAACGAACTGACAATCGCCCGTTTCCAGGGCAAGCATGTTGCCGAGATCGCTGCAAAAATTGCCGACTGAACACTCGTTTCAAGCGAACCGATAGATTCCAAAGCGAGCTGATAGATTTCAAAGCGAACTGATAGATAGACATACGCCGTGCTAGTGCACGGCGTATGTCTTTATGATAGGCCGATCGACTGATTCGCCTGTGGCTACTTGCGAGCACCTACGGATACGACGACGCGACCGAAGGTGGAATTGGTCACTTCGGCAAAGCTTGTGTACATCGCCACTGCACCGCAGAGAATACCCACATAACCGCCCGCTGTACCGAGTGCGGCGATACCGGAAATATCACCGATACCCAACAATGCGAAGGTGATCCACAGCGTAAGGAAAATGAGCCAGAGAGCACGATTGAGACGAAATGTCGCGATCCACATATAGAAGGTGAATACGCCCCAAAGCAGAAGTGCGACGCCGATAGTGGGGCCAGCGCTGCTGATATCGAGCAAGCCATTGCTGGAGAAGAAGAGCAGCAGGGCAAACCACCACCAGAAGGCACCGTAACTGAGAAACGCCACCATACCGAAGGTATTGCCGGTACGGAATTCGAGTGTGCCCGCGATGAGCTGGATTAGTCCGCCATAGGCCAAGGCCAATGGGATGACGACGGCCTCGCCGCCACTGGGTAAAATATGAGCGTTGACCAGGCTAAGCAGCACGGTGGTCAGGCCGAAGCCGACAAGGCCTAGCGGACCCGGGTTGGCTAGAGGGTTGGTCTGAGTTTCCGTCATTAATTTCTCCTCTTCCCTATCGGGATACTGTTTTCGGTAGACGCGAGACTATCAGTAGCATGCGAAGATAAAGAGGCCGACTTTAGTTGCATATGACATGAAAAACAGATTCAGACGTCTCATCATATCGCTCTGATTGCCATGCCGGCCTGCTGCTAGCGCCCGGTATCCGTCACATGCTGGGTGTAGTTGAATGTTGCCGATGTGCCATCGATGGGGGGTGAAAAAATGTCGGATGACGTTGAGATTGAAATTTCGGGAAGAGACGCAGAGCTGATCTTGGAGTATGGATACCCTTTTCCAGATCAAGCATCCGCTTTTGAGGCGGTTTCTGGAAAAGATGGTTTTCACCAAATGATGATTGGGAGATTTTGGCTGGAGACGATAGTTGGAGATTTGAGCAGATCCATTAGAGAAATTCGGCGTGATTCGTTGCAGGAGGAGTTGGATTGCCTGTGCGATATGCTCGAAAGCGCCATGAAATATCCGCGCTCTGTTATCAAGTAGGAAAAGGCATAATCATGATGACGCAGCAGGAGGAGATGGAACTGCTTTCCGACCGGCAGCTAGTCGTACTTGCCGGCGAGGCGGCGTTTGGTCGGGGTCTGGATTATTACCGCCAGGGCATGGTGGTCGGCTGGAACAAGCAGGGTACCACCATCACCGCTGATGTAGAGGGCAGCGAGCGTTATACCGTGACGCTGAAGCTGAGCACGCGTGGCCTGGATGGCGGATGTGATTGCCCTGCCTCGGAAGGCATCGACTTCTGCAAGCATTGCGTGGCGGTCGCCTTGACGTATCGGGCGGAGCAGGCCGAGCAGGTGCGTCTGATACAAGGCGATGTCACGGACCGAATTCATGCCTACCTTCAGCAGATGGACAAGATTTCGCTGATCGAGGCGCTCGAGTCACTCATCGAGAATGATCCTGTCCTGCATCAGCGGTGGTCGATGCGAGCCGATGCGGTGCTTGGCGTTCTGGATCATAAAACACTGAAGAAACGTATCACGGCGGCTTTTCCTACCAATCGAAACCTGTTTCGTTTGGGTCAGGTGCATGCCTACTTCGCCAAGGCGGAGCCGGTTGTCGATCAGCTTGTCGAGCAAGCGCCGCAGTTGCCGGCTGATAAAGCCCTGGTGCTGGTGGACTATGCGCTGTCGCGCCTGGATCGCGGGCTGGAAACCATCGACGATTCGGGCGGCTTTCGCCTTCACTGCGAGATGGATTTGCAGACATTGCATATCGGGACCGTGCAGCGACTCGATTGGCCTGCCGAGAAATTGGCGGCTCACCTCTATGAACTGGCATTCGGCGAACGCTATGAGCGATACCCGCCAATTCCCGACGCCTATGCCGAGGTGTTGGGCGAGGCGGGGCTCGAGGCCTATCACGCTTGTCTGAAACGGGCCTGGGATGTCTTGCCGGCGTTGTCCGGGAATGCCGATTGGTCGGAAAAGTTTCGTTACCTTCGACTTCGCGACCCCATGCTCAAGCGCGCCGAAGACGCAGGTGACTTGGCGACCATGTTGGCGCTGTATCAGAAAACCGCCAACGACGAGAGGGACTGCCTGGACGCCGCCAAAGCCTGTATCACCCATGGTGACTGGGATCAGGTCGAATGGTGGTTGGCTCGTGCGGCCAAGGTAGAGTCGAAAGATCGTCCACGCTGTACAGACGAACGACAGCGGCTTGAAATTCGCCTGCGTCTACATCGTGGCGAGGCGGAAGCGGCGGCCCAGTTGCAATGGGAAATCTACCAGCACAGATTCCGGATTGAGGATTACCGTTATCTGGTGGAACTGGCGGAGGCACATGGCATTGCGGTTGATTATCGCCAGCGTGCCTGCGATTGGCTGACCGAACGGCTTGATCAGGCTTCCGGGCCTCGCTTTGCATGGGCGTTGACGCCGGAAAACAGCCTGTTGGAAATCTACTTGTTCGAGGAGCGTCTGAACGAGGCGCAGGCATTGTGCGCCGAATATAAGGTTGCGCCGTCGTTGCTGCATCAGCTGGCAAAAGCCCTGGATGACCCCGACCAGAGTTTGCCACTGTATATGCGCCTCGTGCGGAGTGAAGTGCAAAGAACCGACAACCAGGCCTATCGGCAAGGGATCGTCTTGTTGCAGGAATTACGCGATACGTTGGAAACCTCGGCTCAGTATGAGGCCTTCGCGAACGAAGTGGCCCAACTGCGGACGAAATTCAAGCAAAAACGAAATTTTATCAAGTGGTTGAATGAAGCGTTTCCAGCCTGAAACGGTTGCGGGTTGTCGTCGTCCATTAGTTGCTCTCGTTACCTCGATGCCTTCGACAGGTCGGCGCCTTGGCACAACTTGGCCGCAGCGCCTTCCATCGTCTGAATGATCCTGCCGCCTGGCATCACTCGTAGGCCATTTCCTCGAGCTCCTTGCCGTTGGTTTCGCGTACGAAGCGGATGACGAAGATGACCGAAAGCAGCGCACAGACAGCGTAGAAGCCATACGCGCCGGTGAGGCCGATCGATGCCAGCATGATCGGGAAGGTCATGGTGATGGCGAAGTTGGCGACCCACTGGAATACGCCGGCGACGGCAAGCCCCGAACCGCGTACCTGGTTGGGGTACATTTCTCCGAGCATGACCCACATCACGGGACCCCAGGAGACGTTGAAGAAGAAAACGTAGGCGTTGGCAGCGATCAGGGCGAGGACGCCGTTGGCAGAAGAGAGCGCTAGTTGTCCGTCGACGATTTCAGCCGTGGAGAAAGCGTAAACCAGGGTTGCCAAGGTAATCGTCATACCCACCGATCCGCCCCACAACAGTGGCTTGCGACCGATGCGATCGATCAGACCGATCGTGACCAGGCAGGCGGCGATGCTGACGGCGCCACTGATGACGTTGATCATCAAGGCGTCGCTTTCTGAGAACCCTACCGCCTGCCACAGCACTGCACCGTAATAGAACACCACGTTGATCCCGACCAACTGCTGAAATACGGCCAGGCCGATGCCGATCCAGACCAGTTTCAACAACTTGCCGGTAGCGGGGTTGATCAGGTCCGACAGGCGCGGCTTATGACGGTTGGAGAGCGAGGCGTGAATATCTTCCAATCGCTTTTGGGCTCCGGCTTCGTCGTAGACCAGGCGCAATACGCGTTTGGCCTTGTCATCCTGCCCGGCGCTGACCAGAAAGCGCGGGCTTTCGGGGATGAACATCAGCGCGATCAGGAAGATGACGGCCGGGAGCAGCTCCATCCAGAACATGCAGCGCCAGGCTGCGAAACCGAACCACAACTCGGCGGTGGAGCCGCCGGCGAAATTGGCCAGGGCGTAGTTGTTGAGAAACGAGCAGAACAGGCCGCCGATGATCGCTATCTGCTGAATGGTCGCCAATCGGCCGCGCAGATGCGAGGGCGCGATTTCGCTGATATAGGCCGGCGACATGACGCTGGCCGCGCCGACCGCCAGACCACCCAGTATTCGGTAAATCACGAACTCGAATGATCCCCCGGCGACGCCGGAGCCCCAGGCGCTGATAATGAAGAACACGGCGGCGACCAGCAGCAGCGTGCGGCGGCCGAATTTGTCGGCCAGACGGCCGGCGAAGAAAGCGCCGACGGCACAGCCCAGCAGCATCGAGGCGACGTTGAAACCGGTGCCGACACTTTCCGACTGGAAAGCCTGCTGAAGACCGTCGACGGTGCCGTTGATGACACCGCTATCGAAGCCGAACAGAAAACCGCCGATGGCGGCCACGCAGCAGATGAGCAGAACCACGATGGGATTTTGTGAAGAACTTGATGTTGGCATTGTTGAACTCCAATGGTCTCTCGATGAGGGTTCCGAGGCGGCTTGCGATCAGAGCCAGCCGGCATCGACCCAGTAGTTGTGAGCGGTACACGCAGCCGCGGCGTCCGAGGAGAGAAAGAGCACCATGGACGCCACATGATGGGGATGGATACGGACCTTGAGCTTCTGTTCGGCGACGATCTGCTTTTCATCTTCGGGGCCGTACCAGCGCGATTGACGCGGCGTCTTGACGTTGCCGGGAATCACGCAGTTGACGCGGATGCCGTCGCTGCCCAGCTCGCTGGCCAGAGCACGAGTCAGCCCTTCGATGCCGGCCTTGGCCGTCTCGTAGAGCACCAGACCAGGCTGCCCAAGGTGCCAACTGATCGAGCCCAGGTTGATGATGACGCCCTCACCCCGACGGCGCATGGCAGGCGCCACTTCGCGGGCGGCCAGCACCAGATGGCGCAGATTGACCGCCATCCGGTTCTCCCAGTACTCGGGGGTGATGTCTTCAAGGCGGTGGCGATCGTCATTGGCCGCGTTGTTGACCAGTATGTCGACATCGCCGATAGCGGTGAGCGTCGCGATCAGGGCGTCGGCATCGGTGAGATCGCAATGATGAAAGTGGACGTTGTCGCCGAGCTCCTCGGCCAGCGCCTTGGCGTCATCGATAATATCGATGAAGTGAATCTCGGCGCGCTGCTCGGCGAAAGCACGTACCAGCCCCTCGCCGATACCGGAACCGCCGCCGGTAATAACCACGCGCTTGCTTTCGAGACCCGGGTAGATGGCTAGTGGCATGGAAACTCCTGATGGTTAGTAAAAGCTGTTAACTAAATTGTGAGGGGATCATGCGCGCATGAGGGACCGACTGCCATTGACCATTGGTGTTAAGACTATTGGTGTAAAGACTATTGTTGCAGAGACCATTGGATCTAAGACTTAGGTCGCATAATGACGGGTTTGTCGGTTGATATCGGCGGGCTTGTCGGTCGTTATCGGCGGGCTTTGGTATAGTCGCTGCATCCACCGCCACCCGACGTTGTCCTCTTTTCCCATGCCCAACTCCTTCACCCCGCAAACCGCAGGCGACCTCAACTATCTGAAGGGTCTCAATCGCAGCACGATTCTGAGCACCGTGAGGCGCAGTCCGGGACTCTCGCGGGCCGATATCGCGCTCGAGACAGGCCTGACCAAGGCCACGGTAGGCAGTGTGGTGCAAACGCTGGTCGAACGAGGCTGGCTACGCGAGGGGGAGTTGCACGCGCGCGGCGGCGGCCGGCCGGGGCGGGCGCTCTATCTGGATGGTGAGCGCCACTACATGCTGGGCGCCGAAGTGGGGATCAAGGGCCTGCGGCTGGTCGCGTGCAACCTGGTAGGTGAAATTCTGGCGAGCAGCCATCAGGAAGAGCCGCCCGCCGACCCCGCTTCCACCGCCAGGCGTCTCGCGAAACTGCTGATCCAGCTGCGTCAGGCGCCCGCCATCGCGAATCGCCATTGCCTCGGCTTGGGCGTCGCCGTGCCTGGCCCCGTTTCACCCAGCGCGCCGATCCTCAGCCTGGCACCCAACCTGGGCTGGGTCGACGTCGATTTTCTGGCGTTGCTGCGGGAAGAGCCGGGCCTGCCGGCGGGGCTGTGGCTACTGGACAACGAGGCTAATGCCGCCGCTTTCGGCGAGTTCTACTTCTTCGACGGCGTGCCGCCCGAATCGATCGCCTATATCAGTGCCGGCAGCGGTATCGGCTGCGGGGTGGTCAGCGGTGAACATTTCCCGGTGGTGCCGCGCGGGTATCAGGGGCTGGTCGGAGAGATCGGGCATACCGTGATACAGCTGGGCGGGACGCTCTGCCATTGCGGCAATCGCGGCTGCGCCGAAACCCTCGTCAGCGGATGGGCCCTGCGCGAAGCGCTGAATCTCGGTATCGATGACAGTCTGAGCGCATCGGTGCAGGCCCGGGCCGATGAACCCGGCGTTCAAGCCTTGCTTCAGCGCGCGGGAGAAGCGCTCGGGCTGCTGCTGCTCAATCTGCATCACACCCTCAATCCGTCGATGCTGATTCTGGGCGGATCGTTGATGCGGCTGAAGGGGCCTCTGATCGAACCGGCACTGGCCTATTTCGAGGCCCATCAGAACGATCTGCTCAGGCAGTCGCAGTCCGTTCCGGTCAAGATCATCGAGGACAGCACGTTCACCGCGGCCAGAGGCGCCGCCGCTCAGGTCATGGCCCGGGCGGCGATCGAGGTGTGATTCAAGGCGCCGAACTCGCTCGGCCATCTTGCCGCCGAGCATTTCGCGCTCGATAGCCGTCAACGGCGCTGGATCACGAGGCGGCTGGCGCCGTTGCCGCTGGGTTCGACCCGTATCTGCAGCGGAATCCGCTCATGCATTTCCTGCACGTGAGAGATCACGCCGACGCGACGCCCCTGTGCCTGCAGGCCGTCGAGCGCGTCCATCGCCAGCGCCAGCGATTCGGGGTCGAGGCTGCCGAACCCTTCATCGATGAACAGCGATTCGATCGCCAATTGGTGGGACGCCAGCGACGCCAGCCCCAGCGCGAGCGCCAGCGAGACCAGAAACGTCTCGCCGCCGGAGAGCGAATGGGCCGAGCGGCGCTCGTCGGCCATATCGCCATCGATCACCAGGATGCCGAGTTCGCTACCGCCGCGTATCAGCCGGTAGCGAGGCGTCAACGCGCGCAGATGCTGATTGGCATGGGTCAGCAGATGGTCGAGGTTGTAGGCTTGGGCGATGCGTCGGAAGCGCTTGCCATCGGCGCTACCGATCAGGCCGTTGAGGCGCTCCCAGCGATTGACCTCGTGCAGCGCCGCCTCGCGCTCCTGGGCGCCATCACGCTGTGCCTGGCGGCGACGGTCGTCTTCACGGAGCTGGTGCTGTGCGGCGTCGCGGGTCTCCTGACGTTCGTCACGCTGGCGGGTCAGGGCTTCGGCGGTCTCGCGCTGATCGGTCAACCGCGCCGCCAGTTCGCGGCTAGCCGCGTCGTCGAGCAGGTCGTCTTCGTTCCGGGTCGGAAGGAGCGCGCGGCGCTGGTCGCGCAGCGCCTGTTGACGCTCACCGCGTTTGACGGTAGCAGCGGCCAGGTCGCGCTCGCACTGGGCCAGCGTTTCCCGTCGTCGGCGATGCTCCGCCTCGCTGACCGCCAGCAGTGTATCGATCGTGTCGTTGTCGAGAGCCGGACGTTCGCGCCGCCAGGCCTGCCAGGCGCCATCGAGCTCGTCGAATTCGGTCTGCGATTCCCGCTGACGCTGCTCGAGATCGGCCAGCTTCTGCGTCAGTTGGGCCCGGGTCTGGGCCAGCGTTTGCCAGCGTGCCTGATGTTCCTCGAGAGTCGCTTCCGCATGCTGGCGTCGCTGCTCCAGCGCCGCCTGCCAGGCCGCGACGGAGTCGTGGCTACCGAGCCGAGCCGCCAGCTGTCGCGAGATGTCGTCTCGAGCCTGCTGCAGTGAAGGTAGCGATGCGTCGAGCGTCTGCAGACGCTCGTGATGGAGGGACTGGCGCTCCTCCAGCTTGCCGAGCTCGAGAGACAGCCGTTGCCATTCGGTCTCCAGCGGCTGCAGCAGACGTTCCGCCTCGTCCAGCGCGGAAAGCCGATCACTGGCCTGACGCCATTGTCGGGAGAGTCGTTCGTGGCTGGCGTCGAACCAGCCATCGGCAGCCTCGCTCTGGCGCAGGGCCGGGGCAGCGGCGTGAGAGTCGATGGCGACCTCGGCCTGACCGAGCTGCCGGGCCAGCGTCTCGAGCTGGCGCTCGCGTTCGATCAGGCCCTGGCGGCAGGCGCGGTAATCGGCGCTGCACTGGTGATAGGTCTGATGGGCTTGTTCGACCTGCTCGCGCTGTCTGTCGAGCTGCTGTTGTTCCTGACGCTCGATCGCCTCGACCATGACCGTGCCGGGGTGGGCCGGTGGCGCGTGGCGGTAAGGGTGATCCGTTCCCCCGCAGACCGGGCAAGGTTGGTCGTCACTCAGATGCTGGCGCAGCTGTTCGACGCTGTCGCTTCGTGCGGCTCTGGCGCCATCGATCTGCTGGCGAATCAGCGCGTGCGCCGATTCTGCCGCCTTGAGCCGCTCCCCGGCATGCTTGCCCTGAGTTTCCAGCTCCTGGAGCCGGCGGCGTTCGCCGTCGAGCTGCCGACGGGTCTCGGTGTCTTCCTGTCTTAGCCGTTCGCCCTCGCGCCAGTCCTGCTGCAGACGCTGCAGCGCCTGCAGCTCGCTCTGCGCCAGATCGCGCCGGCGATTCAACTTCGAGCGCAACTCATGAGCGGATGGCCGTTCGCTATCGTCGTCACTCGTGGCCAACAAGCCTTCGAGCGTCGTTCGCTGCGCACGAAGCCGTTGCTCGAGTGGTTGACGCGCTTCCATCAGCTGGGCTCGACGCTGCTCGTCGGCCGTTGCCGCGTCGGCGAGCTGGCGCTGTTCGCGCTGCTGCTGGGTGAGCTGCTGCTGGTGATGCTCGAGATCGGCGGCCAGCCGCCGGGCTTCGTCCAGCAGCGGCTGGGCTTCCCGATCATCGTGTCGGGCTTGCTCATGAGCCTGCTGGGCGTCAGCCAGACGCGGTTCGAGCGCTTCGCGTTCCCGCTCGCAGTCCTCGAACTGGCGGCGCTCCTTGGCCAGCGTCTGACGCTGGTCGGCAAGCGTGCGCTCGAGCGTCTGGCGGCGTCGTGCCCGCTCCCGCCAGGGCGCCAGCTCATCGAGCTGGGTGAGTCGCTCGCGCTCCGTCCGGTTTTGCTGCCACTCGTGTTCGGCCTGGCGCCAGCTGGCATCGGCCTGATGCCAGGCTTGCGCCAGCTGGGCCTCGCGCTCGAGCTCGATGCCCAGCGCCTGATGGCGCGACAGTTCGGCCTGAAGATCGGCCAGCGCCTGCTCCTCGGCCTGGGCCAGCCGTTCGTAGGTGGTGCGGGTTTCGGCATCCGCCGGCAGCGCATCGGCGAGCCTGGCCTCGATGGCGTCGAGTCGCGCCTTGGCGTCTCGGACACGCTGATAGGCGGCCCTGGAGATTTCGGAGTAGTGCTGGGTGTCGGTCAGGCGTTCGAGCAGTTCGCTGCGCTCGTTGTCGTCGGCCTTGAGAAAAGCGGCGAATTCGCTCTGGGCCAGCAGCACGGCACGGGTGAACTGGTCGAATTTCAGGCCCAGACGTTCGGGCAGCAGCTTTTCGAACTCGCGCGTCTGGGCGGTCAGCAGCTGGTTGGCATCCAGGTCCGTCAACGACTGTTCGATCTTCTGCAGGCTGCCATCGATCTTGTTGCGGGCACGACGCACCGACCAGCGCGCTCGGTAGCGGCGACCGTCGCGGCCGACGAAATCGACTTCGGCGAAGCCACCGATACAGCCACGTCGCAGCAGGGTGCGCGCGTCGGCGGTGGTCAGTGTATCGTCGTTGACGTCGGCGATCTGGGAATCCCGCCTGGGCGCCTGACGCAGTCGCGGCGTGCTGCCGTAGAGCGCCAGGCACAGTGCGTCCAGCAGCGTGCTCTTGCCGGCACCGGTGGGGCCGGTGATCGCGAACAGACCCTGGTCGGCCAGCGGCGAGGCGGTGAAGTCGATCTCGTGACGGCCGGCCAGCGAGGCCAGATTCTCCAGCCGAATGGCGAGGATTTTCATGATTCGGCCTCTGTGTCCTGAACCTGCTGCAGCAGGCTGGCGAAATCGGTCATGACGTCATCCGGTGGCGCATCGCCATAGCGCGCCTGCCAGGTGCGGGTGAAGATCTCCTGCGGCGTCAGGCTGTCGAGATCGACGTTGGCGACATCATCCTGCGTGGTGGCGTTGGGATAGCGGCTGTGGATGCGCAACAGGCGCAGTGGCTTGTCCGCCATCGCGGCTTCGATCCGCGCGCGCAGATCGGGGCGGGGAGCGTCGAGGTCGACCCGGATCTCCAGCCATGGCCAGCGTTCCCTGGGCACACCGGCATCGGGGAGATCTGCGTCCGTTTCCAGCTCGTCGAGCGCCTGTTCGATCTCTTCGACGCTGCCCGGACCGA
>Ga0207878_100404_pt1 | contig 15636 bp, 10 predicted proteins | sample LinPmetageLP41_FD_184053 | JGI IMG/M metagenome (GOLD analysis project Ga0207878, IMG submission 184053) | Marine viral communities from the Pacific Ocean - LP-41 (SPAdes) | ecosystem: Environmental > Aquatic > Marine > Oceanic | place: Pacific Ocean | collected 2010-08-27 | reverse complement strand
AGATTATAACAATACCATTACCGGTGAAAGTTTTGAAAACCTAATCTATCCTGAATTTAAAGGATACCACGCCAACCTTCTTGCCGCGAAAATTATTGCTAGAAATCAGAGTTTTCGAATTTTTAGTGAATCAGATAAATTATTTCTGAGGCTTTTTACTCCTGCCGAACCGAAAAATGCCTTTCCAGGAGCACATGCGCAACCAGAATTTCCAGAAGGTGACATATCTTTTATGTATGAGATTCCCGCCATGAGAGCATTTAAACCTCTTTCTCAACAGGGTCCAAGCAGCCAACCTACGAACATAAGGATAAAAAAAGGAGATGATGGTATTACAATGAACCTCTGGTTCGATTTCAGAAATATTCAGAATAAATAACTATTTAATATGAAAACAATCAACTATTTACTCGTGCTAGCATTCTCGTTTTTGCTAATGAGCTGCGAGGAAAATGATTCCTGGGAAAAGCCTACGGTTTACATGATAGGGGATTCCACAGTGAAAAATGGACAGGGTGATGGGGCCGGGGGTCTTTGGGGCTGGGGTGATTACCTCGGTCAATTTCTTGATACTACTAAAGTGAACGTGCAAAATCATGCCCTTGGTGGAACCAGTAGCCGAACCTTCCAGGACAAAGGACTATGGGAACCGGTTAGAGATAGTTTGAAAAAGGGAGATTATGTTTTAGTTCAGTTTGGACATAATGATGCCGGACCTTTAAATGATGATTATAGAGCACGTGGAACTATTGAAGGAACGGGCGAGGAAAGCGAAGAAATTGATAATATTCTTACCGGCAAACATGAGACTGTGCATAGCTACGGCTGGTATATTCGAAAGCTTATAAAAGAGACCAAAGAAAAAGGTGCTATCCCTATAATCATGTCCCCAATTCCAAGAAATGACTGGAAAAATGGCAAAGTTCCACGGAATGCAACAACTTATGGAGGCTGGGCAAAACAGGTGGCCGAAGAGGAAAATGCTTACTTCATAGATCTGAATGAAAAAATGGCTTCTCTAATGGAAGAAAAAGGGGAGCAAAACATTACCGGAACTTATTTCTATGACAGAGATCACACCCATACTTCAGCAAAAGGTGCGGTGATGGCTGCATCCCTAATTGCTGAAGGTTTAAAGGAATCTGATAGTTCACTAAAAAAATATCTCCTGGAAGATCCGGAAATTCAAATTCCTACAAAGAAAGATGTTTATATTATTGGTGATTCCACAGTAGCAAATAACAACGGTACTTTAGTGGGCTGGGGAGTTCCAATAGATAAATACTTTGATACTACCCGCGTAAATGTGTACAATAAAGCTCGCGGTGGCAGAAGTAGTAGAACCTTTAGAGGAGAAGGTTTTTGGGATGAGGTTTTGAATAAACTGGATAAAGGTGATTTTTTACTGATACAATTCGGGCATAACGATGGCGATGAAGTTGACCAGCCAAAATATCGCGGATCTTTAAAAGGAATGGGGGATAATACACAAAAAGTTGAATTTAAAGATAGTTCTGAAATAGTCCATACATACGGTTGGTATATGAAAAAATATATCACTGAAACAAAAGAAAAAGGGGCCACGCCAATCGTTCTAAGTATGGTCCCGAGAAATATATGGCATGCTAAGAAAGTGGCGCGTAATGATGACAGTTATGCAAAATGGGCCAAAGAAGCTGCAGATGTCGCGGGCGGGTATTTTATAGACCTCAACGATTCTATTGCCAGAAAATATGAGCAAATGGGCCAACAGCAGGTTAAAAAACTTTTTCCAAAAGATAATACTCACACCAATATGAAAGGTGCTAAGTTGAACGCGTTAATCGTGGCGAAATCGCTTTCAAATCTTAAGGAATGCGAACTTAGAGATTATATCTTTTTTGCTGAAGAATAATTAAACTTGGTAGGTTAACTATTAATATAAATTTGATATCAAAATAATAAATGTGATTATTCAGTATTTTTCTGAAAAGAAGCTTTTAATCCAAAATCACCAGTAGTATTTTTTATAAGTTTTTGATCATCCAAAAATTCAGAATCTTTCAAATGAATATTTCCTGAATTTTTTAATCTTAAGATAGGAGCGTTTCCAGGTCTCTGTGCATCTAGATTATAAAGTTCTGCATCCCGCACATCTTCAAAAATAAGAGCAGGTCTAACTTCTTCTCCTAAATGATAAATATTGATGTTATGCATTTCAACATTTTCAACATGGCGTAAGAAAAAACCATAAGAAGGTATTATTCCCATTTTTGCCGGTTCCGGATAAGTTTTTATATGTTCCGGAACCACCTTTTGAATCTGTGTTTGTGCTGAATCCAGAGGTTTATACCATATATTAATATTGCTGAATCTTACATCTTTAATATTGTGACCGGGAATTCCGCTAACAATACTGGAAAAATGGGAATCGGCGTTATAGACGTTAATGTTACTAATATTCACTCTTCTCAATTCTCCCGGTTCTACACCTTCTGGTCCGCGCATTCTCCCCGCAAGTCGCAAAAAGAACGGAGAGTTAGTAGTGTTACGCATAGTGATGTTGCTAATTGTAACATCTTCTAATAAGCCGCCATCCACAGTTTCCAATGCCAGTCCTCGGGAACGGTCGAAAACACAGTTACTAATAGTGATATTTTTAAATCCTCCATTGGATTCTGTTCCAAATTTTATCCTACCTGTAGGGCCTTCCTGATCGGGAACCAAATGTCCTTCCTCCTTTTTAAAAGTACCATCGATAAGAGTACCCACATCATAGCCAGAAACCTGGCAATTCGTGATAGTAACATTTTCTGTAGCCCTGGCATAACCTAAGGCGAAAGAACTTTTCAGGCAGATGGCATCATCGTTAGGAGAGTTAACTGTACAATTGGAAATCCTAACATTTCTGCAGGAGTCTATGTCCATCCCATCCCTGTTGGTATCTATCTTTAAATTATCAATCGTAAAATTATCTACTCCTGTGGCCAGAATTCCGAAATGCCCCCCCTTGATAATGGTAAAATCTTTTAAAATTACATTCGTACAAAGTTTGAGGGCGATGGCTTTATTTCCTCCACCTTGCCACATGAGATTCCCGGCAGGAATACCTTTCTCATCCCATTTTTCATAATCATAAAAGCCTCTGCTTAAGTTTTCTCCCAGGATAGTCCCTGATCCAGAGATAGTAACATTATCCAGGTTCTCTCCCCATATCAGGCTGTTTCGCCAGTAGCTATGCCCATAATCCTGGTATTCATTACCGGCTCCTTTACCGGGAGCATCATAACTTCCGCCATCATCCTTTCCCGCTGCCTTTAGTATGGAACCAGCTTCCAGAAAGAGATGAATATTACTTTTAAGCTGAATGGAATAACTAAGATAAGTGCCTGCAGGAAAGTAAACCATTCCTCCACCATTTTCTGCAGCTGCAGTGATAGCTTTATTAATCGCCTCTGTATCTAATGTATTCCCATCTCCGGCAGCACCGAAATCTTTAATATTATACCTATCGGTTGCGGTACTAATTGCCGATATAAGCAGAAATAAAAGGCAGAAACTGTAGTTTTTAAGGTAATTAGGCATTGTACTCTTTGTTCTTTTTAAATATTATTAAAACTTATGGGTTTAAAAGTCCGGTAAAACCTTGTAATTCATCCTACAAGAAAAATTTGTATTCGATATTTTTCTCACTCCATATGAAAAACCTCTTTCAATGGCTTTTCAACAGGTGAATTATCGGGATTGGTTTCCATAATATCAGCCATATAATCCCACCATTTTCGCAGAATCGGTTCTTCGGTAAGATGAGCAACATTCGCATCATCTTTCAATTTCTGAACGGCAAAAAGCGACAGCGTTTCTTCATCTAAAAAGATGCTATAGTCGTAAACTCCTCTTTCTGAAAGTAACTTACTCAATTCAGGCCAGATTTCATCATGTCTCTTTTTATATTCTTTTTCAAAACCCGGAAGGAGTTTCATTTTAAAAGCTCTGGATTCCATTTTTTATATTAAATTTTATTCGGATATGTTCTTTTCAGCCAATCTGCCGGTACGGGAACAATTACAATATTCATGGAACGTCCCTCTTCTGAAAGCATGGCCGATTGAATTTGAATTTTCGTACCATCCGGTTTAAAGGTTGGATGAAGGTGATCTGCCGCGGTCTCTTTATGGCCGGTAGTTAGCATTTTCATTTCCCTCGTATTTCTATCTATAAGATACAGGCTTCTGGAAAAGTCATCGCCCACTGCCCAACGACCGTCAGGGGAGCCATGTACATGCCAGAGTCCGCTTCCACTGGAAGTTTGTCCCGCAATGACCATTTCCCTGGTTCTAAGATTCACTATAGCAAGACCGGTAGGCTTTTCCCTGGTTCCTGAAGGGCCCCAACTGGTTTCCTGGCCAGGATTTTCTGGATCTCTTATTCCGGTACTTGTAGTAGCTTCTTCAAGAGGCTGTTTTTCAATATCAATATCTCTGTGCCCCATAATAGCCATCGCTACTTCATCTTTCGAGATAACGGCTTCATGAGTTACCCATTCATAATCGGCTTCAGGATAGAGCGGACGCAAACCGCTGCCATCCTCCATTACCGTCCAGGTTCTTTGCGGGGATTTGCCCCCTGTTTCCCACGAAAACATGATTTCTCCCGGGTTCCAGAGATTGGACTGAATATGTCCTACCTGAAACGGTACAGAGACCACGTGTTTAATTTCTCCCGTTTTGATATTCATTTTAGCGATCCCTCCGGGGCCGGCGCCCATATTCCGTGGTCCGAAATTACCTTTAACCTCTATTCCAGCATCCAGGTGCTTTCCAGCTTCCTCTTTACCTACCCTGAAATACACCCATTCTTCTCCTGCATCTAAAGCCATATCTCCACCTGCTTCCATAGCGTCGGGAGTAGTGCCACAGCTTCTTTGATAAGCTTCTGCAGATTTCATTTTTCCTGCTGCACTATCAGCAAAAAGTTTTGCAAGATCGGTCTCTACAATTTCAAGCGACCTGCTGTTTTTAGTATTTTCTTCAGCATTACCTGCAACTTTCCGCATATAATAGAGCTTCATAGATTGCTGGGCGATATTCAACATGCCCGTGTAACCTCCTTCCGTAACCTGCACTAAATCCCCTGTTTTTTCATTTACCGCCATGGCCTCTCCCTCAACCCTCTTAGATCTGAAAATAAGCCATTCTCCATCAGCGGTCCATTGTGGATGCGTAGGATAAATTTTAGAATCTCCAACCGGTGTGCTCGTTAGGAAGATTAATTCGGTTCCGGTTACAGTATCCTTCACCACTTTTCGTTCCGATGGAAAACGTTTTCCAATTTGTGCTGATACTGGTAAAATTGTAAGTACTGAAATTATTGCAATAACAGCAAAACTGAATTTGATTTTCATTTTTATCGAATTTTATGAGTGTATGGTTTATTCAGCAATTGCCGATTTTTCAAACTTTTTAAACTGAAAATTAATTTTCTAAATACGAGTTCTGCTTTTTCCAATGGAATTGAAAACTAACAGGTTTTTTAGACATCTTTTCTTATCGGAAAAATATTAGGATTGAACATTTCATCGATTTGAAGCTTTTCAACTTAGATAAAGCCTATGATCTGGACATTCAAATCCTGCTGAACTATTTCTGAAGTTTAAGCTGAAGAGAACTGTCGTTGATCTCGAAATCATTATTCTTCAGCATCATGATCATTTCTGCACCAGCAAGTAATACCGGTCCGTATCCATGAGCTGCATATTTATTGATGGGTCTATAATAGTAGAAAGCGGGATCGAAGCCCATTCCAGTACCTACGCAGGTTCCTTCCACCTGACCCTGATCATTGACTTTCGTCGCAACAGCATTCCAGGCCAGAATAGCCACCGGAGAATAAGACATTTTGTCTATATACCCACGATTTATCGCCCGGGTGACAGAATATGCGTAAATCGCAGTAGCAGAAGTTTCCAGATAAGAATCATTTCTATCGATCAACTGGTGCCAAAACCCTGTTCCATCCTGATATTTAACCAATCCACGGATATGCGCCTGCAGCTGTTTCAAAACATCATTATAACCGGGATGCTCCTTAGGCAGTACTTCCAGCAATTCTACCATCGCCATTACGGCCCAGCCATTTGCTCTGGCCCAGTGGTACTGAGGTCTGTATTCCATAGACTGTACCCAGCCGTGCATATATAAGCCATTTTCCTTGTTGAACATTCTTTCAGAAAATTGATTTACCTGCTTTACCGCATCATCAAAATATTTTGTTTCGCCGGTAAGATCACCCATTTGCGCTAAAGCTGGTACCGACATGAACAAATCATCCAGCCATAATGTATTATCCTGAGGTCTGTTTCTGGCTAAAGTTCCATCTTGAAATCTATACTGGTCATTACTGATATAATCCATGAAATTATCGATCACAGGACGTGCATCTGCATCCAAACCTTTTTGCTCTGCTTTGATCATTGCAGCACAAATAGCACCTGCGTCATCCAAAGCTCCGGGATGTAAAACAGAATGCACGGGAGATTTATCATAAGATTTCCCCCTGTGCTCACTGGCTAGGTCTGCAATAAGCTTCAACCTGGAGTTGGTATATTCTTCAAAATAATCTTCACCTGTTGCCTCGGCAGCCAAAAGCATACCAGCATAGGTTACTCCCCATTCGTAACTCGTAAGACGAAAAGAGGCTGGAGCAAAAGCGATATTTCCACCCAGGTTTTTAAAATTTTTGATCGCCGAACTGTCTTTGGTACTTATCACCCCTGCAGGTGTAGATTCATCTAAAAAAGAATAAACCCTATCCAGAACCTTTTTTACATCAGCTATCTCAGGTGCTTCATAAGGAGTAGGATAATCTGGTTTAAGAAGATGCAAAGGTGTGGTAGCATCATTTATTTGCGCGAAAGAACTCTGCGCACCACAACATAAACAAATGAGACAAAAAAGAACGGTCGGTTTATAATTCATTTCTATTACTTTATATATTATTGAAACTTCATCAATTTAGACAGAGATTTTCTATTAAGTATCCCGTTCTGTCCTGTACAGACTTTACTTTAGGACCACATCCCAGACTTTTGACCTTCTGGACTTACCATCGGGACCAGATACCTCAAGAATCACCACATACTTCCCTCCTTTGACATAAGTGTGTACAGGATCTTTTTCTTCGGAAGTTTTCCCGTCACCGAAATCCCACTTCCAGGTATTCACCTTTCCGATAGATTGATCTGAAAAGCTTACTTTACGTTCATCCATATTCAGAATTTTATACGACCAGTCGGCCTTTAGCTTTTCCTGAAATTCCTTTTCCAAAGGCATCAGTTTAAACGGGAGCGCGTAGGAAGCGTTTCCATACATCGTATGCTCTTTTGAAAGATTCCAAAATCCGTTATTAGATTTCTCATCTACATTATCATAATCTATAATTGCCCAGGAGAGACCTATATTCTTGTTCTCTTCCAGGATGGATGCAACAGCGCGGGAAGGATCATTTCCGGCATAATCAAAAGGGGTGATCCAGAATTCAAGAGTAAGTTTACCTTTTTCTCCGGGCTCAAAATCATAGGAATAGGACGCGTTTGCATATGGCAGATCTTTTATCCAGGGCTGGCTGCCCCAAACCATGGTCCAGTCTTTTTCCTTCGCCGGAGTGAAAATATGGTAATTCTGTGCATGAACTCCGTGAAAAGAAAAGAAGGCATCCAGAGTATCCATGTTTTTATTAGGATGAAAACGATCTATAAATGGCCCACCCGACTGGTCTCCATCTACGATCACTTCAAATGTGTCATTGTGCAAACCTGGCGATGCAAAATCCCAGTAATCATCGTAAGCTTCATATAGAAAATAGAGCCTGTTCATTCCTTTCACCCAACCTACTTTTACCTGTACCGCCAGATTTGAAGAGTCTATCTCTGTATACTTTCCGCTATCTTCCCATAGTTCATCCATTCCTACAACATAGCTTTCCGGAACCATTTCCCAGTCTTGAGTATCTCCATTGATTGTAGGGATCTTATCTGCAGGAAACTGAAATATTTTGAAGTTTCTCTTCTCCTGAGACCAAGTAATACTGGTAAGGAATAGGAAGAAAATAAATAATAGTTTTCCGGAATCATTCGAAAATGTTGTACTTGCCGTGCTTAAGTCTTTATTCATTATTTTTCTGAATATTAATTGCTTTAAATTTTTCCGGGTGAGCCGCTTCTCCTTCAAAATTAATCAACTGAATATTTTCTATATTTTCAGCCATAACTGCATTTGTAAAATAACCTGGTAAATTTTCACCCCAACTGAGTTTAGAATTTTTTAAAATAATGTTTTCTGCATAACGAATGTAATAACCAGGATTAGTATGCGGCTCAATTTCCTGATAAGTACTATTTGGACGATTATCAAATAATCCTCCGGGATATTCAGTCCATCGATCCAGAGTAATCTCTACATTATTTAAAATTACATTCCTGATGATACTTTCCTGAGTTCCATTAATTCGAACACTATTTTCCGCTTTACCTTTTACATTTTCTACAAGAATATCATGTATGGTTCCAATTTTGGTATCCTTGGTACGGGGTATAGCTGTAAAGGAAATCGCTTCTCCTCTACCCCACCATGGGTCTGAATGATACCTGGAGATAAATTCGATATCCCGAAATGTCACATTAGAAACATCTCCCTCATCCCGCAACTGGATCGTTAATGCACGACAACTTGAAGTAATTTTAATTCTTTCAAAAACTATGTTAAAGATATCCTGAGTGGTTTCAGTACCAATTTTAACCCCCGAATCCTGGGTTTCTAAAATGCAATCCTGGACAAGAATATTTGCCGATGGGCCATAATCTTTTTCCTGTTTTGTAGTTTTAATTACTATTGCATCGTCTCCGCAGCTTATTTCACAGTTTCTAATAATCACATTCCGGCAATGGTCGGGATCTATACCATCGCAGTTGGGCACTTCCGGATTATTCTTTATTTTGATTCCATCGATTAGTACATCTTCACATCCCAACATATGAAGGCTCCAGGAAGGAGCCTTTAAAATAGTGAAATCCTTTATTAGAAGATTAGTACAGGCGGTAAGAATAAATAATCTGGGACGCCATCCTTTTGGACGCCACCATTCATTCTCTTCATCATAATGAGACATGAATTCCATATCTCTGCCATTTACCGTGCCAGTGCCCGAAATGGTAAGGTTCTCTGCATTATTAGCGACGATTGCGGCTCTATCTATATAATCCTCCGGATTAGTACTTACCAGAATTTCCGTATTTCCCTCCAGATGAAATTCTATATTACTTTTCAACTCTATAGTTCCGATTAAGAATTTCTGGTTTTCAGGAATAAGCACTCTTGCTCCTCTACCCATTTCAGCAGCTTCATCAATAGCCTTTTGAACCGCTTTAGTTTCCAACGTTTTACCATCCCCAACTGCTCCATAATCCATCACGTTAAAAACAGCCTGTTTAGGTTTTTGAGCCGAAGTTTGAATAGAAAAAACCAAAAGAAGAAAAAAAATAATATTTGGAAGTTTTGGAATTGTTATAATTTTCATGATCCTATATCAATTAAAATATTAATCCTTAATTGAATAAACCTTAAAACCCTCAATTTCCTGGTGCGATTGTACAGTTCTAAATCCAAAATAACCCTTTGTTAGAGGCTCTTTATCGTTGTACGAGAATAATTCGGTTCCATCTACAAATAGCTTAGTGATACCTTCTGAAACCAGAATTTGAATTAAATACGTTTTGTTGGATTCAAGTAGATATTTCTGTTCTGTAAGATCATGAATTAATTTCCGGTCTCCATTTCCCAGGTATTTTCTAAATCTTGTTGTGGTATTCCTGTTTCCACCGATGCCGGCATAATACATACGCAAAGAATCATATTCTGGAAAAGAACCGGAACGGCTAAAAACATTAGAATCTTCAGGGTCTTCTGCCATCCAGAACTGATTTAGATCGGACAACCGATCGTTCTCACCACCTCTCATCACAACTGTTCTATTATACTGAATCAGCACATTCTGCTGGTCTATCATTTCCTTAAACCAAACCGTAGCTCCACCGCCAACATCAATGATCATTTTGCCATTCTTAGCATAAACTTCTGAAGTTGCTACCGTTTCTTTTTCTACTACCCATTTATTCAGTCCACTTTCAAAAGAATCTTCAAAAAGAAGCTCCTTTTGTTCAGATCCAATATCACTTAACTGAATTTCAGCCGGGACCTTACAGGAAATTAAGCCGCAAAGACCAAGGAAAAATAAAACTTGCAGTTTTAGACCAGGCATGGTTAGTTCACGGTTATTTCTACTTCTGCAGATAATTGTTTTGCGGCCCGGACTACATAATTTTTAAAGAATTCAGCATCGGCAAACCTCTGCTCCTGGCTTAATTCCCACCCGGCAATCACATAATAACTAACCGGTTCACTATCCTGAATCTTCAATTTTGCCAGGAAAGAATCTGTAAGTTTTCCAGTTTTTGGAGCTTCCATATAACCTTCATAAACTTCACGCGGAAGTATAAGCGCAAGACCCAGGATCCATTCTCGCTCATAGGTTTGATGGTCATGCGTGATCAATGCTATCCAATCTTCATTTACCTCAACTTCCTGCAAAGGATTCTGATTATTAATATTCACCAGGCCTACAGCCAATTGTTCATTTGCCTGCAGTAAGGAAACTTCCACTGTATTCTTAAATCCATATATGCCGGGCCAGATAGTGGCCGTTTCTTTAACATCATAAGAATTACCGCCCGCCGACCAATCTTGATAATTATAAGATAATACCGATTTTACCGGGCCTTCTTCCTGTATTCTGAATTCCGTTCTTTCGACGTTACTTACGGTGTCTGTTACAAGAGCCCCTAGTCTTTGTAAGGTGTCATTAACAATTAAACCAAAACCACCCGCTCCTACGGAGTTTCCAACAGCAAGAATATCTCGTCCCCAATCTTCCATGACGTGATAATTATCTTCTACTGCAGCATCTTTATTTATTCCAACATCCTCAGGTGAAATCACTGAGATCTTTTTCCCAAAGACATCCTTAGAATATCTGCCATCCAGATACTGGCGAAAACCAACCTTATCATTTTCCCAACTTGGGCCATCGGTCTGGTACTTCTGAAATCCTTGTTTAGCCGGCATTTCACTTTTGGTAAGCACTTCTTCAGTCGCAGGTTTTACCGGATCTTCTTCAGTTTCTCTTTTCCCAAAACGCGCGCTTGTCCTTGCTGGATAATCCGGAAGCTCCCCAACCCAATCCAGCTGAAGTATTTTTGTTTCCTCAGGAGCAAAATCTGCTACCATAAAAATTTCATCCCAATTTCCATCCGAATTAGTATCTGATATCTGCAGAGGTATTTCTTTTTCATTAAAGCTTAACACCGGAAATTTTGAAGAATCCGTAATCTTAAGTCGGGATTTTTCTATTTGCACCGGCTTATCAAAAAGTGAATCTGAAGAAGTGTTTTTCAGGACTATTTCTTCAGAAGGCTTCACTTCATTTTTTTTACATTGAACAGCAAATAATGAAACTAAAGAAATTGCTGCGATAACTGATCTTTTCATATTAATTGCATAATGAGTTCACACTAATTTTTATCTTTATTCTCAAAGCGAGGGTGATCATTGGGAATCTGATCTCCTGCCAGCTCTAAGAGTTCTATAGCGTTTAATGACCATTGAGCTGTATTATTTGTAGAAACACCTTGCACTTCTTCAACAGATTCAAGACTTCCAGGTTCGTCAAAAGTAGTAGTATTAAAACTTGTATAATTACCCCACGGATTGTCTTCTAAAAAGGTGTTCCAGGCTCTTTGAGCATATTTTTTATCTCCTGTTTGGCTGTAGTAATAAGCGGCAAGCCTGGAATACCAGGGTCCTACGTCGCCTAATTTTTCTTCGCGATCAAATTCTGCCTTAACTTCTTCTACCGGAGCACCATATAATTTACTGAACTGAAACCATAATTTACTCCACTGCCTGTCTTTAAGTAAGGGGGTTAATTCAAAGGCTACTTCAGGGCCTCCCATCAATACCGATAAGTGTGACTCCCCAATATGATCTGGTGCTAATTGATACATTTTCAAACTTTCCGGGTCATAACCAAATGCACCTTCCTTTCCCGAGAAAAAACCGTAGGGCATTTTTGAAAAGCTCTTTACTCCCATTAGGATTTTCTTTTTATATTTATCATCTCCAGTACGTTCCCACTCGGTCATCCAATTCCCAACGAATGCAAACCAGTCTGGCCCAACTCTGGCGTGGGTAGGATATTCGCCTTTATCTAAAATCAGACGCAAAGGATCCAAATCCCCTATTGCCTTATTGGAAGCTTCTACAGATTCCCGCATCAAATCTCCGGTACGTTCATCTGTTGTTAGGTAGTAATAAAATCTTCCCAGGGCCGCCTGGGCTATACGTACTTCCTTAGCACCGCCTCCCCAGTGCAATACGTTATGTCTGGACCCAAGACCTTTAAAAGGCCCGTCATGGTAAACATCAACTTCGCCGGTATGTCTGGTCATAGCTTCAGCCATACGGAAAACCTCCTCATTACCAGTTCTAAGATATTGATACCACAACCACATATTCGGCATCAATTCGGTATTATCCCAGGCATATCCACCCATATCATATTTCCATTCATGACGGTCTTCATCATAACCATGCATAACATCTCCATAATCCCAGAAGCCATACCAGTTACGCTGTTCCACTTGTCCCTGGTAATAATCAAAAGATTTTTGAAGCTGATCTTCAAGCCATGCCTTTCCTTTTGAAGAACGATCTGGTAAGCTCCATGCTCCAAAAACAGGAATATTATGAATATATTCTGGGGTTGCACTCAGCAAAGGTGGGTTATTACCCAGTTTCGCTATGTTGTTTAATCTTTCTAAGGAAGGCACTTCTGAAGTTGCAAATAGTAAGATCTCATTGGTACGCGCAATTCCTTCCGGGGTGCTGTGACCCGGTTGGGCATCTTCATAACTTGCTTCCAGAGAATGCCCCCATGCAAGTGTATCATATGGCCTAAGATCCATGGCCGGACCTTCGGGAGACCAAAGCCATGCTTTAATTTCAGCCTTATCTGTCTTTAAATTTTTCACCTCTAACGCACTTGGATATGACTCCCAGAAATTACGAATAGTTACCGCAAGACCTCCGGAAACATCCCCGGCGAAAACCAGTCCGCGTGATCTATTTCCTGCCCCGGCATCTATCCAGGAGTTTTGATCATTCGTTCTTTTCTGGATAATAAATCCGTCGGCATTATTCTGAACCAGTTTAAAATCATTCCAGGAAGCCCAGTGATCCAGCAAAAATTGTTTCCTTTCAGAAAATTCATTTCTATTAGGTAATCTTTCACCCAGAAGCTGCTTTTCATATAAATTCGTGCTATCCTTATACAATTTAATCCTGCCGTTCACAGGTTGGGCGGGCTCGTCCCAGAAACCTTCATTTTCTCCTGAAAATCTTACGTGCCGGTTGTGAACCTCTTCATCCATAGGTAATTCAAAGCTCACTCCTAGTCCGCGAATAAAATCTTTATATTGATTCCCATCATAAACAATAGTATGCACCATTTTTGCTGATTCCATTCCGGCATAGAAATATAGTCTCACTATAAACGGAAGCCAGGTTTCACCATCTTCACTGGCATGCATTCCTTCAATCTTAAAAACAGCCCGAACCGGACCATTTTGTTCCATGGTAACTTTTGAAATATTTCCAATGAATTTCTTAAGTGCAGGTTGAGTTCCCAAATCAACTTCAGGACCTTCCTGTTTGATACAAATTAAACGACCTCCTGAACTTACCAGCTTTCCTTTCACTGAAATAGATTCTATAATTCTGTCGCCTTGCTTCGGAATTATAATCTCTGATACTCCTGTATTAATTTTAAAATTTTCAGAAGTTTCATTCACTTGAATCGTATTCTTTACAGAGGCATTTGACTTTTTAACAACATCAAGACTTAGCTTATTGGTGCCTGATTCCACCACAGAAGCAAAACCTGCCCATTTTAAGGAGCCATCCGGCCAATAAGCGAGTTTCCAGGATTGCACCGGCAATTCAACTCCTTTAGAATCCTTTAAACTAAATGCATCTTTTGGTTGTACTTCTCCCTTTTTGAAAGGAACTCCCCAACTCACTCCCGTTTGAATAGATGGATCTTCATCTCCCAGCCACTTGAGATCAACAGAAGAAGTTTCCTGTGCTGATAGATGGGTGGTGCCAACAAAAAATAGAAATACCAGAATATATTTTAGAAGTGCAAAGGGATCTATTAAATTTTTCATTTCACAGAGTTTAGGAAAAGTGGATATTGAAATTTATTTGCTATTATCTGGACGGAAAGGCACCAGCATAATATCGTTATCGGTAAAGTAACTTGAGTTGAAAAGAACCCATTTCCCATCAGGGCTAACTGACTGGTGCATATGAGCTTCCTTAGTAAATGGACTTTTACTTAGCAGCCTGTGGCCCTGAGTAAGCAGCTTTACATCTGTGCTGTCTGAAGCATTTATCCTGTACAATCTACCATCAAAAGTATCTCCGGCGATCCATTTACCATCCCTGGTAGCATTGGAATGCCAGTATCCACCACCATCGGCCTGGCCATGATATTTAAGTTCACCTGTTCTTAGGTTCAAAGAGAAAATACCAGTTTTGTTTTTTCGCAAACGGTCAAGATGCCCCATCACATTGAATAGAATGTGATCTGGCCCCATAAAAACTTCATGAGTCACCCAATCTGTATCAGATTCTTCAAATACAGGTCGGTTATTTACGTCTCCATTATCCTTAACCGTCAAATACCACATTCTTTGAGGAGAATCTCCTCCGGTTTCCCAACAATACATTACTTCTCCAGAAACGTATGGATTGGCCTGCAGATGCCCTATACGAAAAGGCACTTCTTTTAATTTTTTAGTTTTGCCAGATTTGAAATCTGTACTGTAAATAGCAGTGGTAGTATCATCTATCTTTGTGGAATAGAATACCCTGGTCTCTTTTGCATCCAAACCTATTCCTGAAGGATTAATATTTTCTGGAATTTTTGCCAGAATTTTTTCATAATCTTTAGATTCACTTACCGCATCTTTTTCACTGTCTTTCAAAAGACGATCAAGATCCAGTTCTACGATGCTATTATCTCTCATGAAATAAGCGTTCCCGCTATTCCATCCTAAATGGAAATTTTTACCACTATCTCCTGTGGTGATCTGCACGATCTCGTAGTTTTCCATAGACACCGCATAATATTGGCGCCCCTGCCCATCCTGTGCAGTACGATTTGAAGAAAAAATGATATACTTCCCATCTGCAGTCCATTGTGGATGAGTTTGATACATTTTAGAACTGCTGTGCCTGGAGGTGGTAAGAGCATTTATTTTGATACCGGTCACTTTATCGGGATAAGTGAAATTTTCAGAAGGGAAACGCTGGCCAAAAATATCTTCTCCAGCCATGTCGAAAGTATGATCAACATTAGACCTTGAGGAGTAATCCTTACCTTCAACAATTTGCGCAAAGCAAGATTGATTAAAAGAAAAGATAAGAATTCCCAAACTCAAAATTTTTAGTGTTGAAAAGGTTTTATACTTTATCCTTAATATTT
>Ga0207878_100403_pt1 | contig 15649 bp, 12 predicted proteins | sample LinPmetageLP41_FD_184053 | JGI IMG/M metagenome (GOLD analysis project Ga0207878, IMG submission 184053) | Marine viral communities from the Pacific Ocean - LP-41 (SPAdes) | ecosystem: Environmental > Aquatic > Marine > Oceanic | place: Pacific Ocean | collected 2010-08-27 | reverse complement strand
AGCGCCTCGGCCTGGCCAGGGCACTCTACGGCAATCCCGTTCTGGTGGTTCTCGACGAGCCGGACGCCAATCTCGATGCCAGCGGCGAACGTGCGCTGCTGCATTGCTTACGCCAGCTCAAGACCCAGGGCACTACCGTCTTCATTATCAGCCACGCGACCGCGATCCTGGATCACGTCGATCGGGTGCTGGTGTTGCAGGAGGGGCGCATGGTCGCGTGCGCGCCCGCCCTTCAGTCTTCACCAAAAGCCTCGGAGCCGCCGCTCAGGTCGACGGACACCCCCGTCCATTCGATCCGGATGCGGGCCCGCGGCAAGTCGGAGGACTCTCGCCAGCTACCCCCTCAATCATCGGAGCCGCCGACGCCATGACGATTTCCTCTTCCGCGCCGATAGCGCTCGGCGCGCCTGCGCCCCAGGTGCCCACCAGCGATCGATCCAGCCGTCGCTGGGGGCTGGGGATACTGGTGATTGCTCTGGGTGGATTCGTACTCTGGTCGCTCACCGCCGATCTCGCGGTCGCGGTGGTCGCCTCGGGGTCGGTGGCGGTGGAAACCTCAACCAAGAAGGTTCAGCACCTCGAGGGCGGCATCGTCAAACGCATCCTGGTCGAGGACGGCGATAGCGTCAGCGCGGGGGACTCGTTGGTTATACTCGATGATACCCAGCCTCTCGCCAAGCTCTCCATCGCTGAATCGAAGTACCGCATTGCGCTTGCCAGTGAAGTCCGATTGCTGGCGGAACAGAGCGACCGCGATACGCTGACTTTCCCCGATACGCTGCTGAACAATGTATCGCCACGAGTGAAAGCGGTCGTCGATGTCCAGAAGCGGCTATTCCAGGTCCGTCGCCAGTCGCTGAAGGACGCCCTTTCGTCACTGGACGAGAAGGCCCGTCAGATGCAGGAGCAGATCGCCGGTCTCGAAAGACTACAACAGGTCAATCAGTCCAAGATCAAGTCGCTGGCCGGAGAAGCCAGTGACTATCGAACGCTGTTCAAGGAAGGGCTGGGCAATAATCAGCAGCTACGCGAACTCGAACGTCAAGTGCTCGAGTATCAGGGGGAAAACGCCCAGCACAGCGCCGAAGTGGCACAGCTGCGCTCGCAGATCAGCGAAAATGGTTTCCAGAAGGAGATTCGCCGGCAGGAATATCATCAGGAAGTCGGCGAGGATCTCAAGGATATCCAATCCCAGGTTACCGACGCTGAAGAACGCGTTACCGCCCTGCGCGACCAGGTCCAGCGAACCACCATCGTCGCACCCGTCTCGGGAACCGTCGTCGGTCTGCAGATTCATACCCAGGGAGCGGTCATTCGTTCGGGCGATACCGTCATGGAGATCGTCCCGGCCAATGAAGCATTCATCGTCGAGGCGCGGATACCTGATCGCGACATCGATAACGTCCATGCCGGGCAAGCCGCCGAAATTCGCTTCAGCGCCTTCAATCAACGACTCTCCAACGTCATACAGGGCGAGGTCGCCAACGTTTCGGCGGACAGCTTCGAGGACGAGGACACGCGCAACCATTACTACAAGGCGCGTATTCGCGTCACCGACGAGGGCTATTCCAAGATGACATCGTCGATGCAGCTATTGGCCGGCATGCCGGCAGAAGTGATGCTGAAAACCGGCGATCGCACCTTTGCCAGCTACATGTTCAAACCGTTCAGCGACATGCTGGCCCGTGCGATGCGAGAAGAGTGATAGCGACGAGCCAGTATGGGTGGACTTCAAGTTCTGATGCCTCGGGCCGATGAAGGGTTGTCGAGTCTCGGCTCGTGAATGTCTGTTGTCTTTCCAGCGCGATCGAGATCCGATGTCATGTCCAGCACCGAGGAATCCGACAACGATTCACTACAAGAGCGCGACCTGGCCATTGGCGAGTCGGCAACCGGCATGATCGTTGCTGATGAGCCGCTGTCCGGGTCCGCAGGTCAGCAGCAGTTGGTGCTGGAGGCCATGATGGCAGCCCAGGTCTCCTACTGGAGATGGTCGGCTCCCGATCGCAGCGTACTGTTCGGCAGCGTAACGACACAGCCCGCGCAAGACGATGACTATCTGCGCATTGACTGGTGGGCGCTACTGAAGTCGACCCCGTCGCTGCAACGGCGCCGCCTGATCACGCTGTGGAGACGGCTCAATGATGGTCACCAGGATCGGGTCGACACGCTGATACAACCCGATGCCCGTACACCGTCGGTTCGGTGGCGTGTTCGAGGGGCAATTACGGCGCGGGACGTCGATGCGTTGCCTCTCGCCGCAACCGGCACTTGGGAAATCATCGACGCGGCGCGCGATCGGCACAGCGTTGACAGCGTCAAGGCACACGCCTTCGTGGCGTCGCGAGATCCCATGCTGGTGGTGGACGGGCGATGGCGTATCCTCGAAGCTAACGACGCCTTTACCCAACTCGGTGGACTACCCTCCAGCGCCATACTCGGCCAGACCTTGCAACATTACATTGAAGCCGAGGTACTGCATTGTGATCCCGCGACTGCCGTCGGCAATGATCGCTTACAGCATCATGAAGGTGTTTTTCATATTGAAGGAACGCCCACCATCCCGATCGAGCTGACGCTCAGCCAGTTCACGCTGGATGAAACCGGCCAGATCCATTATATCGCCGCGCTGCGAGATATCTCGGTCCGCAAGCGTTCCGAGCGAGAGCTCGAGCAACTCGCCAGAATCGACACACTGACACAGCTACCTAACCGCGCAACGCTGCAGCAGACATTGAATCGGCGACTGTCCCGACTGCCGCCCGATCAAGAACTCGCCGTCCTGTTCATTGATCTGGATGGCTTCAAGCATATCAATGACTCGCTGGGGCATCAGGCGGGCGATATTCTTCTGAAAATCATGGTCAAACGCTTGCGCGCCACGCTGCGCAGCAAGGATCTCGTCGCACGCTGGGGCGGCGACGAGTTCGTGGTGATCATCGACATGGATAGCGACGCCCAGTTGGTCGACAGGATCGCGCTACGCCTGCTGGAATCGCTGTCCCACCCGATGGTGATCGGCGGCCATCAGATCGGTGTTACCGCCAGCATCGGTATCGTTCACGCACCTCGTCATGGGCGCGATGGCGAAACGCTACTCAAGCACGCCGACGTTGCCATGTACGCCGCCAAGGACAGAGGCAAGAACGCGATCGTCACCTATCACGAACGACTGCAACGGCATAATCTGGAGCAGATGTCGATGCTCTCACGCCTGCGCGAGGCGATCGCCACGGAGTCGCTGGATTTCGTCGTTCAGCCGAAGTTCGATCACCAGAACCGCATGATCGGCGCCGAACTGCTGGCGCGCTGGATGACCCACGAAGATGGCCAAGTGCCCCCCGACACTTTCGTCCCGCTCGCCGAAAACAACGGCATGGCCTCTGCTCTAGGCAATCTAGCCATCGATCGTGCCGCCGGATATGCCGCGCGTCTCGCCGCGTCAGGCAATCCGCTGCCGGTCGCGGTGAACATTTCTGCACTACACATCATGGATGCCAGCCTGGCCGACACGCTATGCAATGCCTGTCAGCGCCATCGCATCACCCCCGATCAGATTGAACTGGAAGTGACGGAATCCATCTTCCTGGAGAATACGCGTGCCCCGGAAGCACAAATCGAACATCTCAGACGCCGGGGTTTTCGTATCGCAATGGATGACTTCGGTGCGGGTTACTCATCGCTGGGTTATCTCAAGCGGTTGCCCTTCGATACCATCAAGATAGATCGCAGCTTCATGAGCGATCTCGAAGCGGACCCGCGCGCTCGCCATTTGCTGGCAGGTGTCGTCGGGCTATGCGATCTGCTCGGCATGAATACTGTCGCCGAAGGGGTCGAAACTGGGGGGCAATGGCAACTGCTACAGGCACTGGGCGTCAAACAGTATCAGGGCTACTTTTTGGGGCGCCCGATGACGATGGAGCAACTGCTCGAGAAACTCGACGATTGACGAGCATATCCGAGCTTCTTAGAAGTCGTAGATCGGAGGAAGAGATCGAACCGGTAGCATCGCAAGCCGTGCTGGCGTAACGTTCTGAGCAACTTGATTCCTTATGCCGATTTCGTGATGTTCTCATGTCCCTGACTTTCAGCCTGATCGCTCCAGCCTCCTTTACCCGGCCCGATGTGCTCGAGCAAGCCGCCCAGGCCTTGCAGCCCCTGGGGATCAACTTGCGATTTCCCCAGCAGTTACAGAACCAGACCCGCTATCTGGCCGCTGATACCGCCCATCGCTTGCAGTCGCTCTACGATGCCTACGCGGACCCAGGGACCGATGCCGTCTGGGCCGTTCGCGGTGGTTATGGCTGCGCACATCTGGCCACTTCGATCGACTGGTCTCGACTTGCCCGCAAACCCTTGATCGGCTACTCCGACGTGAGTGTGCTGCTGGACCAGTGCTACCGCCACGGATTACCGGCGATCCATGGCCCGGTGATGAAAGAGGGAGTGAAGCTCAGCGCCGATGACGCCGATCTTCGCACCGCCAGCCAACGCGACTTCCACGCACTGTTCGCCCTGCTCGAGGGACGGACGCCCGAGAGCGTGGCGCTGACATCCGCCTCTCTATCACTGACGACATCACTGGCGACGGCCCCCATCGAGGGGCATCTGGTCGGCGGCAATCTGGCGACGCTGGCCAGCATCGCCGGTACCTCGCTGGCGTTTCGTGCGCCGCCGGGCGCGATCGTGATTCTCGAGGATGTTGGTGAGCCGTTCTATCGGTTGGAACGCGACCTGTGGCAGCTGGTCTATTCCGGCGCGCTGGATGACGCCGCCGCCATCTGCATCGGCACTTTCGAAGGCTGCGTCCCCTACGGTGACCTGGACATAGAGACGCTGTTCGAGACGTGGCTGGCACCCCGCGCCTTACCGCTTTACACGGGGCTGCCGATCGGCCATGGCCGTGACAATCTGCCCTGGCGTTATGGGTCGAATGCGCGCATTGCCGCCAATCGACTCCATTTTCTCGGCTGAATCTATCGCTATACGCCAGCAAAGTTGCGCGTTGCCGCAAAAAAGCCGCCTCGCGCAATGCGAGGCGGCGATGTTCACGCAATGAACCCCAATCGACGCCTGTATCCTCGACGCCTATATCCTTTCGAACACGGTCGCCACACCTTGCCCCATCCCGATGCACATCGTCGCCAAGCCGAGTGTCGTGTCCTGCTGGCGCATCACATTCAGCAACGTGGTACAGATGCGTGCGCCGGAGCAGCCCAGCGGATGACCGAGCGCAATCGCACCGCCATGCAGGTTGACCGCCTCGTCCATGCGATCGAGCAGTTCGAGGTCTTTCAATACCGGGATCGACTGCGCCGCGAAGGCCTCGTTGAGCTCAACCGTCTGGATATCGCCGATCTTGAGACCGGCCTTGGCCAACGCTTTCTGCGTCGCCGGTACCGGGCCATAACCCATGATCGAAGGGTCACAGCCGGCGACACCGGTCGACACGATCTTGGCCAGAGGCTCGAGACCCAACGATTTGGCGCGCTCGTAGCTCATCACCATCAGCGCCGAGGCACCCACCGACAGCGCCGAGGAGGTGCCCGCGGTAACGGTACCGTTCCTGGGATCGAAAGCCGGCTTGAGCGCCGCCATCTGTTCGAGCGTTGCGTCCTCACGCACGACCTCGTCGTGCTTGATCAAGGTGCGGTAACCCTGCTGGTCATGACCTTCGATCGGCACGATCTCGTTGTCGAAGTAGCCCAGACGGTTAGCTTCGCTGGCGCGTTGATGAGAGCGCAGGCCGAACTGATCCTGCTGCTCGCGGGTCACGCCGTGCATCTTGCCCAGCAGCTCCGCGGTCAGGCCCATCATCATCGCCGCCTTGGCCGCACTCTTGCTGGCCGCCGGATTGACGTCGACCCCGTGGGTCATCGGCACGTGCTCCATGTGCTCGACGCCACCGATCAGGTAGCAGTCACCCATGTCGGCGCGGATATTGGCCACCGCGATGTGCAAGGCACTCATCGACGATCCGCACAGGCGATTGATGGTCTGGGCCGGCACCGAACGGGGAATACCGGTCAGGATGGCCGCGTTGCGCGCGATGTTCATCGACTGCTCGAGGGTCTGATTGACGCAGCCCCAGAGGATATCGTCGACGCCGGCGGGATCGAGCTTTTCGTTACGCGTGAACAATGCCTGCATCACGGCGGCAGAAAGATTCTCGGCACGCACGTGACGGAAGGCGCCGTGTTTGGCTTTGGCCATGGGGGAGCGTACGGCATCGACCACCACGGCATCTCTGGCATTCAAACTCATGACTGTGACTCCGATTGGTGATGGGCTCAGCGATCGCTGGCGTCAGGATAGAAACGCCCGCCGTTGGCTGCCATTTCCTTGAGACGCGTCGTCGGCGCATACAGCGCGCCAAGTTCGCTGGCAAGCCGCTCGGCCAACGCCACGAATTCGGCCACGCCCATGGCGTCGATGTAGCGCAGCGCGCCGCCACGGAAAGGCGGAAAGCCGATACCGTAGATCAGTGCCATGTCGGCCTCGGCCGGCGAACCGACAATGCCCTCATCAAGGCAACGAACCGTCTCCATGCACAGCGGCACCATCATTCGCGCGATGATCTCGTCATCGGACAGTTCGCGCGTCTCGCGAACGACCTCTGCCACCAGACGATGGGCCTCGTCGTCATGCACTTTCTTCGGTTTGCCCTTCCTGTCCTCTTCATAGACATAGAAGCCCTTGCCGTTCTTCTGGCCCAGGCGCTGATTGTCCAGCATTACCTGAATCGCCGACTTGCCCTCGTGGGCCATACGGTCGGGGAAGCCCTCCGCCATCACGTCGCTGGCGTGAACGGCCGTATCGATACCGACCACATCGAGCAGGTACGCCGGGCCCATCGGCCAGCCAAAGCGCTCCATGATCTTGTCGGCACGCTCGAAATCAACGCCATGTTCGACCAGGCCGCTGAACCCGCCGAAATAAGGAAACAGCACCCGATTGACCAGAAAACCCGGACAGTCGTTGACCACGATCGGCGTCTTACCCATCTGCCGGGCGTAGGCAACGGTCGCCGCCACCGCGGCATCGGAGGTCTTGGCACCACGAATGACCTCGACCAGAGGCATGCGATGCACCGGATTGAAGAAGTGCATCCCGCAGAAATTCTCGGGACGCTTGAGATTGGCCGCCAGCCGGTCGATGGAAATGGTCGAGGTGTTGGATGCCAGGATGGTGTCGTCCGCCACATTGGCTTCGACTTCGCTGAGCACCGCGCCCTTGATCTTGGGGTTCTCGACCACCGCTTCGACCACCAGATCGACCTGACCGAAATCGCCATAGGATAGGGTCGGCCGAATGTTGCCAAGCACTTCCGCCATTTTCGTCTGGCTGAGCTTGCCGCGCTCGAGCTGCTTGGTCAGCAGTTTGCGGGCTTCTTTCAAGCCCAGCTCGATCGCCTCCGACTTGATGTCCTTCATCAGGATCGGGGTGCCCTTGTAGGCGCTCTGGTAGGCGATACCGCCACCCATGATGCCGGCCCCAAGCACTGCGGCCTGCTCGACCGCCTTGCCGTCCTTCTCGTACAGCTTGGCTTTCTTCTTGACCGCCTGATCGTTCAGGAACAGACCAACCAGGTTGTAGCAGACGTCGGTCTTGGCCAGCTTGGCAAAGGCCTGTGCCTCGATCGCCTGAGCCCGCTCGCGCCCTTCGCCCGCGCCTTTCTGAATGACGCGAATGGCTTCGATCGGCGCCGGATAATGCGGACCCGCCTTGCCAGCCACGTAGCCCTTGGCCGTTTCAAACGCCATCATCTGCTCGACGGCGTTGAGTTTCAGCGGGGAGCCCTTCTCGACCCGGCGCGCACGATAGTCGAAATCTCCGGCATTGGCCTTATCGAGCATGTCGCGAGCGGCCGCCATCAGCGTCTGCTGCGGTACCACGGCGTCGACGGCACCGACCTTGAAGGCGGTTTCGGCATCGTTCTGGGTGCCGCCGGCAATCCATTCGATGGCGTTGTCAGCGCCGATCAGGCGCGGCAACCTGACACAACCGCCCCAGCCCGGCACGATCCCGAGCCTGGTCTCCGGCAGTCCGATTTGGGCGCTATCTGCCATCACTCGGAAATCCGTGCTCAGACTGAGCTCGCAGCCGCCGCCAAGCGCCAGCCCATTGAGCGCGGTAACGGTGGGAAACGGTAGATCTTCGATGCGGTTGAAAAGCGCGTGAATGCGCGTGTTCATGTCGACCAGGAACGCTTCATCCTTGGCGAACATGGCGTGAAACTCGGTGATATCGGCGCCGACGATAAACACGTCCTTGGCGCTGGCAATGATCAGCCCCTTGAGGCCAGTTTCATTTTCCAATGTCTCGATGGCGCTCGACAACTCACCGATGACCGAAGCGGAAAGCTTATTGATCGCTTCATCCTTGAGGTCCAGTGTCAGTAGCGCAATATCGCCATCCTGACGCTCGACCCGAATGGCATCGCCTTGATAGAGCATGGGGGGTCTCCGTGCCATGGCTACAAAAAACGCCCCGCGGTGACTCCGACGGAACGAATCATACGACTGTTTGAATACGGCAGAGCTTGCGGGCCTGCCGTGGTCTCGTCAAGCTCAACCAAAGTCTCGATCCTGCACTGCCAGCGCCCTTCCCGCCAGCGTAAACCCATTATCGCCACCGAGCCGCGTTCGGCGCTGTCGCGCAAAATGGCGTATCACCCGCTAGAATAGCGGCGTTTCGCTTCCCGGAAGCACCGCAGTTATCCCGTCGTCCCGCTGTATCCCTATTTCCACGCAAGGAGCCCGGCCCGTGGCCGTGAAACAATCTGCGATTCCGTCGAAACTCGCCTGGCTGGAGCCCGCCGTCGCGCGCTTGCGCCGTTATCACTGGCTCTGGCCCCCGATTGCCTTCGTGCTCGGCCTGTTGGGCTTTTTTCTGGTCAATCGACAACAGTGGTTGGGCGGCTTACTGGCGCTGGGGCTGATACTGACCTGGATCCTGTTGATCGTCGAAAGTATTGCCAGCAAATGGCTGTCGAGACGCGGACGCAATACTGCGTTGCCTCGGGCAGCGACAACCTTCATCGCCCAGATGGTTCACCAGGAGTCACTGTTCTTCTGCCTGCCGTTCTTCCTCGCCACCACTATCTGGGCGAGCGGTCAGGCGCTATTTACCGGACTCCTGATCGTCTGTTCGATTCTGGCCATCCTCGATCCCGTGTATTTCGGATTATCCAACCGCCACCGCTGGCTCTATTTCCTGCTTCATGCACTGTGCGTCTTCGTGGTGACGTTGGTGACGCTACCCATCATGCTGAGTCTGACCACTGGCGAAAGCCTGATATTGTCGATTCTGGCCATGATGTTTTTCAGTTTGCCCAGCCTTATCGGGCTGCTGAAACCCGTAGGTATCAGCCGCTGGCTAGCAATGTTCGGCCTGTTGATAGTACTGGGCGGTATCGCCTGGACTGGACGGTCCTGGATACCGCCAGCCACGCTGTGGTTATCGGGTAGTGCGCTCTCGCCAGGCTTCGACACGGCGGCACGTCAACCCAGAGGCAGCATGACGCTGACGCCACAAGCGTTAAAGTCCCGCGGCCTCTACGTCTACACGGCAATTCGCGCACCACGTGGGTTGCGCGAGAGGATTTACCACATCTGGCGCCACGACGGCGAGGTCGTGGAACGCATTGGGCTGGTCATTCACGGCGGCCGCGATGGAGGCTACCGATCCTGGACACACAAGCAGAATTTTTCTGAAACCGTAACAGGACAATGGCAGGTCGATGTGGTGACACAAGCCGGTCAGCGTATCGGAAGCGTTCGTTTTACCGTCTCCGAAAACGGCGACGCAACGCTGGCTAACGGGGAGATACAGCGTCCACCGGGCATTCCGGGATGGAATATCCGCCATTTATTAGGAAGCAGTGAAGGGAAGGATGACTAATCTCCAATCATTGCGGCTTGCATTATCCTGCGCTGCTTTGGAGAATGTTAGGACGTTCACGATTTAGGTAATCCGCTATGGCACAGCATATCGGCTTTAAATTGGCACGCCTGCCGCGACTCTGGCGCGCTGTCATCGATGAACGCCTGGCACCGCTGGGTTTGACCCAAACACGTTGGGTGACACTCTGGAACCTGCGCAACATGGGCGGCGGGCAGGCGCAGTGCGACCTGGCACGGGCCATCGGCGTGGAAGCGCCCTCTCTGGTCCGTACATTGGACCAGCTCGCGGAGCAGAATCTGATCGAGCGTCGTCCGTGCGCCGAGGATCGACGCACCAAACGGCTGCATTTGACGAATGACGCAACGCCCTTGCTCGAGAAGATCGAAGAGATCGTCAATGAAGTCCGCGAAGAGATGCTCGGCGGGTTCACGCAGCAGGAAATCGATACGTTCGAAAGCATGCTCGATCGCATCGAGCGAAATGGTATGGAGCTTCAGCGCCAGAGCGAGAAAGCCAAGGGCAGTTGATTCGGGCTGACTCATGCTTCGAGAGTCATGCTTCGAGAGTCATGCTTCGAGAGTCATGCTTCGAGCAGGCTGTCACGCACCTTTCAGGAGGGTGGTGCGGAACGCTTCGAAACACGCTCGCCCCTTGGCATCGACTTGCCCCTGCAAAAGGTGATCAAGGGGCCTTGCTCTCTCAAAATGGCCTGGCTGCTACTCCTCCACAAGCTGCCACTCCCACTACTACTTGTCACCACCTTTGCCACTATCCTTACCACGATCTGTGCCACGATCCTTACCACTACCCGCCAGCGTATCGCGCATCACCAGCCAACTTGCCCAATCCTGCTGAAATCGCTCGAGACTCACTGCCTCTTGCCACCAGACGCACATCGTGTACTTGCCGGACTCGACGATCAGCGCATCCACCGGCAAGGTGTCCAACCAGTCTTCGAGGGCTGCCAGGCGGCGGCTATCCAGCGATGGCAAGGGTGCCTGACGCCAACGCCAGTGAGGCGTAGCCGTTTCCAGCGCCTCACTGGCGACATCATTGCGAACAAGGGTGAAATCGCTGCCCGATTGCTTGTCGGGATAGCGCAGCCGGTACCCTGTCAGGGCGACGTTTGGCAAGGCCAATGGCGCCTTGGTGAAGTTCAATTCGCCGCCATTGGCCTTGACGTAGCGCCGCAGCTGCCCGCGAATAGTCTCGCCGCGACCTGGCCGTAACCACACCATCGGCGACAGCACCAATAGCACTGCCACCGACAGAAAACCCAGCAATGCCATAATGTCTTCACTCCTGTTACGCCCACGTTTTCCAATCCGTTATCCCGCATTACCAGCATGGCTTACGCTACGACTATGGCACGAAGCCTCACTTCATACATGCCCCTGCGTTGCGTCGTGGAGATACATGGTTGATGATCGTGGCGGCGCCTGACCGCAGGCCATTGATGAAATGCAGGCCATTGATGAAAATAGCGTTGTGCCGTTCATGAGGCGCGCTTACAGTTATCCATGTTCATTCGCCGAACGGGGGGTTACCCGATGAGCAACGAATACCATCATGTGCTGGTTGCCGTGGACCTGACCAAGGATTCGTATAAGGTCCTGGAGCGAGCAATTCCCATCGCCCGACGCAATCAGGCCAAGCTCTCGATCATCCATACGCTGGAGCCCCTTGGATTCGCTTACGGCGGTGATATTCCGATGGATCTGACAAGCATTCAGGATCAGCTCGATGAACATGCCACACAGCGACTGGCCGACATTGCCGACCCTTACGATATTCCCCGCGAAGACCAGCATATTGTGGTGGGGATGCCGGACACTGAAATCCAGCGCTTTGCCAAGGATCAGAATGTCGACCTGATCGTCGTCGGCTCTCATGGCCGGCACGGCTTTGCGCTACTGCTGGGCTCGACCTCGACCGGCGTGCTGCATGGTGCCGAGTGCGACGTCCTGGCAGTTCGCGTCGGCAAGGACGGCGAGACCGAAGAATAAGGCAATAACGCCGAATCCCTGCCCGCTATTGGCAGGCAGGGATTCAGCGTCGATTTCTCGACCGCTAGCCATCCCCCTCTGCCATTGCCTCCAGTTCCATCCAGCGCTCCATCGCCCGATCCAGCTTGGCCTGGGTTTCCGACAACGCGTCGATCGCGGCGGAGACGGTCTCGCTGTCCTGCTGGTAGAAGTCAGGCGCCCCCATTCGAGTCTCGTGCCCGGCAATCTGGCTTTCCAGCGACTCGATCGTTGCCGGTAACGTATCCAGTTCGCGCTGCAGCTTGTAGGAGAGCTTCTGACGGCGCTTGTCGGTGTCGTTCTTCGCTGGCTGGGTCGATGCCGTCTGCCGTTCGGCCAGTTTTTCCTGCGCCTTGCGTGCTTCGGCCAACTCCCACGGCGCGGGTGGCAGACGCCCGCCCTGCCTTACCCAGTCGGTATACCCGCCGACGTAGCTGCGCACGATGCCGTCACCTTCGAACGCCAGGACATCGGTGACCACGTTGTCCATGAACGCCCGGTCGTGCGAGACCAGCAGCAGGGTGCCCTCGAAATCGATCAGCAGCTCTTCCAGCAATTCCAGCGTTTCCACGTCGAGATCGTTGGTCGGCTCATCGAGCACCAGCACATTGGCGGGTTGGGTGAAGAGCTTGGCCAGCAGCAGGCGGTTGGACTCGCCGCCCGACAGGGCCTTGACCGGCTGGCGAGCGCGTTCGGGAGTGAACAGGAAGTCCTGCAGATAACTGATGACATGCTTGTCCTTGCCCGCGACCGTGACCTTGTCACTGCCTTGGGCAACGTTGTCGTAGACGCTCTTGTTCAACTCGAGCCCGGCGCGTAACTGATCGAAATAGGCAACCGAGAGATTGGTCCCCATCTGCACGCTACCTTCACTGGGAGCGAGTTCGCCCAGCAGAATCTTGAGTAGTGTGGTCTTGCCGGCGCCATTACGTCCGATCAGACCAATTCGATCGCCGCGCTGAATCTCCAATGACAGATCACGAATAATGCAGGCGTCCGCGTAGTATTGCGTGACGCCTTTCAGCTCGACGACACGCTTGCCGCTGCGCTCGCCGCCATCCACCTGAAACGAGGCCTTGCCCTGGCGTTCGCGCCGCTGAGAACGTTCGTTGCGCATCTTCTCCAGCGCTCGTACGCGCCCTTCGTTGCGCGTTCGGCGGGCCTTGATCCCCTGCCGGATCCAGGTCTCCTCCTGGGCCAGTTTCTTGTCGAACTCGGCACGCTCGCGCGCTTCGACTTCCAGTTCGTGAGCTTTCTGCGCCTGATAGGTCGGATAATCGCCGGGATAGCGGCCCAGGCGTCCACGGTCGAGCTCGAGGATCGTCGTCGCCAGTTTGGAGAGAAAAGCCCGGTCGTGAGTAATGAACAGCACGGCACCGTCGAACGCCAACAGCTGCTCTTCGAGCCAGGTGATGGTATCGATGTCGAGATGGTTGGTCGGCTCGTCGAGGAGCAGCAGATCGGGGCCGGCAACCATGGCTCTCGCCAGCGCCACCCGCCGCCGCCAGCCGCCAGACAAACCGCTCATCATCGCGTCGGCGGGCAGGCCCAATCGGGTCAGCACGGTATCGATACGCTGATGAAAAGACCAGCCATCCTGCGATTCCAGCCGTGTCTGTAGTGTTTCCAACCGTCGCATGTCGGGATCGGGCGAGGCCACGAGGCGGTGGTACTCGGCCAGTAATGCCCCGGTCTCAGGCAGCCCCTGGGCGACGACTTCGAAAATCGTCGCCTCATCCGCATCCGGCAGGGTCTGCTCGAGTACACCAATCTTGAGCCCCGGGGCGCGCCAGACATGGCCATCGTCGGCCTGATTTTCGCCCGCGATCAGTTTCATCAAGGTTGACTTGCCGGTGCCGTTGCGCCCGACCAGCGCCAGGCGCTCGCCCTTCTCGATCACCAGATCGGCGCCGTCGAAAAGCGTATGATGCCCGTAGGCGAGTTGCAGTTGTTCAAGGCGTAGCAGAGCCACGTGGAACCTCTCGATCGTGAGTCTTCGAAATTATCGGACATTGTACCTTGCCAGCCCATTCTCTTCGAAATGGATTGGTCGGCACCGAAATGGACTGGTGCGCGCTTCGCCCCAACGCTCTATCGCTTTACAATGTCCACCGACTTTTCTTATCGATTCGAACCCACGGACTCACAAAAAGGAGTGCCGCGTGAGCGACACGCCCCAGCATCAATCTATCAGCGGTGACTCTCCTCTACCGAAGGCGCTACGCATCACCTCACCGGCGCCGCTGGTCGACATCGGCGCCAATCTGACCCATGAGAGCTTCGCTCAGGATCTCGAGGCCACGCTGGCTCGAGCGACGGATGCCAATGTCAGGTCCCTGGTGGTCACCGGTGCCGATCTCGAAGGCGCGACCCGGGCCGCCCAACTGGCGACACGGTTTGCAGGCCTTCATGCGACGGCAGGTCTGCATCCCCACCATGCCGCCGACTGGAACCCGGATCTGGAACATGCCATGCGCGAACTGCACCGGCAGGACGTGGTGGTTGCGGTAGGGGAATGCGGGCTCGATTTTCATCGCGACTTTTCGCCTCGCGCGGATCAAGAGCGGGCACTGGAAGCCCAGCTAGCCCTAGCCGCGGAGACCGGTTTACCGGTGTTTCTGCATGAGCGTGATGCGGGTCGCCGAATGCTGGAGATGCTGAGTGAGTGGCGGGATCGACTGAGCGACGCCGTCGTGCACTGTTTCACCGGTGATCGCGAGATGCTTCATGGCTACCTGGACCTGGATCTTCATATTGGCCAGACCGGCTGGCTAAGCGATGAACGTCGTGGGCACCATCTACGTGACATGGTTGCCGACATTCCCGGCGAGCGCTTGATGGTGGAAACTGACTGCCCTTATCTGCTACCGCGCAATCTGCCGGCGAAAATCAAGGGACGCCGCCACGAGCCGGCTCTGCTACCTTGGATAGTGAGAGAACTGGCTTACTGGCGCGGCGAAAGCGAAGCCGATTTGGCACGACAAACCACGCTCACAGCCAAGCGCTTCTTTCGGCTTGAGGAGGACGCTGGCAAATGATGGACTATCCAGGATTCATTGCAGTCGAAACGGGCGGCGACAATTCATTGCCGCTGGCTATCGCTTGGGCGCTTCCCAACGGCCAGATCAAGAACACCCTGATTCAGCCAGACGACGAATGGCTGAAGGACGAGCTGCTGTCGCTGGGCGGCTATGACCTCGACGAACTGCGTCATCTCGGGATCAGCCCGCTGGATGTTCTGCGGGAGCTGGAGAACGATCATTTCAGCGAAACGCTTTATACCGCCGGCGTTCAGGATGACGAGGCGGCGCTATCGTTGATGTTCGATGACTTCGGCGTCGATCCGTTCATCGAGCTCGCGCCCGCAGCGAATCTCTATCCGGAGCTCGAAGCCGGTGAGTGGTCTCGCGCGCGCAATGAACTCTTCGGCGAGATGGGCCTTGAACCCTTGCGCCCCGAGCATGAGGTTCAGGTCATGCTCTATCTGCATCAGCGGTTGGTTCAACCGGACGAGTAGTCTCGTCAGCGCCAAGCCGTCGCCGCCCGGCGGCGATGGCTTCCTCGAGTTTGCCCTCTGTCGCACCATCCCCTATCGCGTAAAAAACCTCCAGCGTGTCGATGAGCGCCCATGCGCGTCGTGGAATGCCTTCGCGACAGTAACGCTCTGCGCGTGCCGCCACCTTGAGGCCGAACGCTCGGCGATCCACGTCGACACCTTC
>Ga0207878_100402_pt1 | contig 15655 bp, 13 predicted proteins | sample LinPmetageLP41_FD_184053 | JGI IMG/M metagenome (GOLD analysis project Ga0207878, IMG submission 184053) | Marine viral communities from the Pacific Ocean - LP-41 (SPAdes) | ecosystem: Environmental > Aquatic > Marine > Oceanic | place: Pacific Ocean | collected 2010-08-27 | reverse complement strand
CCTTGTAGAAGGCGTTATCCCGCGGGTAATAGCCATGGGCATAGGAGGGATAGGCGCCGCGCTCTGCCACCACGATGGCATCAATCGCCCAGCCCGGAATCACGCAGGCGTTGGGGCCGGCGGCGAGGTCATCGACGATCTCCTCGACCGTGACGATACTGCGCCCCGCCGCCAGCACGACTTCCTTCTGCACGCCGATGATGCCCTCGACCAGCACGTTGCCCTGGCGATCGGCCCGCTGAGCGTGAACGATGCCCACGTCCGGCCTAACCGACGGCACCGCCGCTAGGCGCTCGCCGCTGAACGGGCATTCGATGAACTGGATCTGGGGATTGACCTTGGGCAGATCACTGCCGACATAGCCACGCAGTACTGCCAGTGGAAGCCCGGCCGCGCCGGCTTCGAACGCGCAGGCCATGGCCGCATGGCTATGTTCGAAGATCTCAATCGGATGGGGATAGCCCTTCTCGACGGCATCGCGCAGCCGATGCAACGAACCGACACCAGGGTTGCCACCCCAAGAAAAGATCAGCCGCTTAGCACAACCGGCACCGATCATCTGGTCGTAGAGCAGATCCGGCGTCATCCGGATCAGCGTGAGATCGCGCTTGCGCTGACGGATCACTTCATGACCGGCGGCAAAAGGAATCAGATGGGTAAACCCTTCCATGGCAAGGGTCGCGCCATCCTCGACGTAACGCGCAACAGCGTCGCGCAGAGAGAGAAATTCAGCCATGTGCGTTCGACTCTCAGTAATGTTCGTTAAACGAACACAGGTTTGTGATACGAACAAAGCTATCGCTTCGATACTCTGCGGTCAAACGAGGCAAAAGCGGCAAAGTTTGCTGTAAGCAGTTTTTAAAATCCATAAAGGACTATGTAATCAGCTGCTTAGCAAATAAATATCATGGTCATCAGGCATAGCTGATTACGACCAATGTATAAGGTGAGACGTAACTTTCCAAAGCGCTCCCAAGAGGAAGCCTCGACCTATATCGCCTACAGCGGGCCTTTCAAGGTCGACGAGGAGCAACGCACCCTTGACCCACAACATGTTCGTCTCCTTGCTCCCTAACTGGACCGGGCAGACCCAGCAGCCGCGGATGGTCAGCCTAGAAGGCGATACCCTCAAGCTCAGCATCGATGCGCCGATCGGTTCCCGACCCGAACCCGTCACTTTCGGAGTGTCATGGCAATCACCGAGCTAGACTATGTCGCGCGCCATTGGACTCCAGGCCACTGGGGTGTCGAACATGACGAGATGCTGGATGTACTCGTCGAGTGCTGGGTCGGCTTGATCGGGCGCCACTGAACCCATTGGTGCGGGCGTAATTCCTGATAGCGCGACTATCCGCTACCATCCCAACCCTGCAGCGCCTCATCAATATTGCGGCGCAAGCAGCCAGGCTCAGTATTCACGCCTACGCAAGCAAAGGTGAGATAGCTGTTTAGAACCCGCACATCGGTATCGCGTGAATGGTCTTTGCGTTGAGCCACGACGCAGTACTCCTGAAGCAGGAGGTAGCATTTCATGCTGTTCGGTGTACGCCGTTCCTGGCCCGCAAGTAGATCAATCTCGCCCAGCAATCGGTCTGCAATATGCTGAACATCTAAGGCTTGAAAGAGATACGCATCTAGGACCAGCCGAATATTGAGTCAATCAAAGGGATCTCAACCACCACTGTGGCTTGTCGTTGACCGCAGGTTGGCAAAACGTCTAATTGCATGCCCTATAATTAATCACAATAGTGATCAATATTCTGAACCGTCCATCGACATGTTCCAGCAGAGGTATCCCATGCAATTTCATCTCAACGGCTTTCAAACCGGCGATCCCACCATTCACGAGGCTGCCGGTAAAGCCGCCGACCCTGACCGATTGTCTGAAGAAGTTGATATTTTGATTGTCGGAAGCGGTCCAGCAGGTCTGACCTTGGCGGCACAGCTGTCAGCTTTCCCGGGAATCAAGACGCGTATCGTTGAACAGAAGGATGGCCCCCTGAAGCTCGGCCAGGCGGATGGCATCGCCTGCCGAACGATGGAGATGTTCGAGGCCTTCGGCTTCAGCGAGCGGGTGCTGAAGGAGGCCTGTTGGATCAACGAGACAGTATTCTGGAAGCCGGATGAGGCATATCGGCAAAACATTGTTCGCAGCGGTCGCATCCAGGACACCGAAGATGGGCTTTCCGAGTTTCCTCATGTGGTACTCAACCAGGCACGGGTTCATGACTTCTATCTGGATGTAATGCGCCATTCTCCTTCCCGACTGGAGCCCCGCTACTCCCGCCGATTAGTGGATCTTGAAATCGATCCTGACAAGTCTGCAGCGGTGACGCTCGGCGCGGCCGATTATTCAGTAAAGGTGATCCTTGAGCGCACAGATCTAGCCAATGAAGGAGAAAGGGAAATCGTACATGCTCGTTATGTGGTGGGCTGCGACGGGGCACGTAGTGCAGTTCGAAATTCGTTGGGACGCTCTCTACATGGCGATTCCGCCAATCAGGCCTGGGGAGTCATGGACCTACTGGCAGTGACGGACTTCCCGGATATCCGCATGAAGGCGGCAATTCACTCCGCCAATGAAGGCAATATCTTGGTCATTCCCCGGGAAGGTGGTTACTTGGTGCGGCTGTATATCGAGCTGGACAAGCTCAACGAGGACGAGCGAGTCGCCAACCGCAACATTACTTCCGATGAACTGGTGGCCGTAGCGCAGCGTATCCTGCATCCCTACACTCTAGACGTGAAAGAGATCGCCTGGTGGTCGGTATACGAAATTGGGCAGCGTCTTTGTGAAAAATTCGATGATGTCCCAGCAGAAGCGGTTAATGAACGCTTGCCTCATGTATTTATCGCCGGGGATGCTTGCCACACTCATAGCCCGAAAGCGGGCCAGGGCATGAATGTCTCGATGCGGGATACATTCAATCTGGGATGGAAACTGGCTGCAGTACTCCAGGAACGCTGCTCTCCGCAGATCCTGCATACCTATACTACGGAGCGCCAGACTGTGGCGAGAGAGTTGATCGATTTCGATCGAGAGTTTGCCAGGATGTTCAGCGCCCCACCCAAGGGATCGCCCGAAGATAAGGGTGACGGTATTGACCCGGCGGAATTCCAGAAGTACTTCGTACAACAAGGGCGTTTTACAGCGGGGACCGCAATCCAGTATTACCCTTCGCTTATCTGCGCCGAACCGACCTATCAGCATCTCGCAAAAGGCCTAGAAATCGGAAAGCGCTTTCATTCTGCACCGGTCATTCGCCTGACAGATGCCCGGCCTATTCACCTAGGCCATACAGTAAAAGCAGATGGTCGCTGGCGACTCTTCCTCTTCGCGGGGGCCAGTCATCCTACCAAGACAGACTCGGCTATTTACCTTCTATGTAAGTTTCTCCAAGAATCATCGAACTCTCCTATCAGGCGTTATACGCCGTCAAGTGCAGATATCGATTCAGTAATCGATGTGCGCGCTATTTGTCAGCAGAGCTTTAGGGAGCTCTCTCTCGATGCCTTCCCGGCCATGCTATGGCCCAGGAAAGGAAATTATGGCCTGCGTGACTACGAGAAGGTGTTTTGCCCAGACCTTAAGAATGGCAAGGATATCTTCGATATACGGGCCATCAATCGGGAAAAAGGCTGCATAGTGACCGTGAGGCCGGATCAGCATATCGCCCATGTCTTACCACTTGATGCTCATGACGAACTAGCAGCATTCTTCGCTGGCTTTATGCTCGATGCAGACTGACACATGCCTCTTGGCCAAGGGTAGATTCGGTTCCCGATAATCGCTGGACAGAGAGCTTATCGGCTCTCGCTCAGCTTATTGAACGCTCCACTTGGCCCCTCTCATAGTCGCAACGATACTGGTCCTGACAGCAGCGCCTTCCAACATGAAAGGCGCTGTTTACTGCTAAACAGCATTTTTTATCGGCACCCGGCTAAGCTCATTATTGGTAGCCACCATCTTTCGTAGCAGTTTACTCAAGATTTCCCGCTCGTCGTCGTCGAGTGGCGCAAGAATGTCCTCTTGGGCTTCTCTGACGACCGTTTCGGCATCATGTCGCAGACTGCGCCCAGCATCGGAGAGAGCTACCAGCATCGAGCGTCGATCCTCCGGGTTGCGGCGCCGGGTGACCAGGTCTCGATCCTCAAGCTTGCGTACCACCACGGCCACAGTGTTGCGATCTAGCGCCGTGAAGCCGCCAAGTGTGATTTGATCGAGTGTCCCCTTTTCCTCCAAGGCGGAGAGAATTACGTACTGCAATTGCGTCAATCTAAAGGCTTCGCATTTCCTGAGAAAGATCGCCACGCTGATCTGGTGACAACGTCTGAGAAGGTTACCCGGCAAGACGTTGGCTTCGGTGAGGGGGAAATCGTTCATGGTTGGCCATCCAAAACTTGGACTGCGGCCGGTCAACCCGTAAGTGACCAGTCGGTTGGTTAGCTTGAATCATCAAATCTAGACCACCGTATCATGCCATGTGAGGGTAAGGACCCAGCTCTTTCAGATAGGCACAAATATAGAGCTGAGCAGGTCGCCGGATGGCAAGGCTTTCGGCTGGCGGCGGCCATCTAGGCTTTGCCGAGGCCCAGCTCAGCCACCTCCATCGAGTCCACGACTATCTTGCCAGCTTAGGACGATGTTTTCGCACAACCTCGCCACGGACCGCTTGCGTTATAACAACGCATCTTATTTCGAATCGGAAAGTTATTAATATGACAGACGCGAAAGCAGGCGATCGACCTGGACTTCACTGCTACCGATGTATCGATCGATGGTCAGTGCCGCGCGTATGGCATCGGCGTCGAGGCGGCCGACAACGTCGGGATATTCGAGCAGCACTTCAGCGTAATCGCGACATTCATGACGTGCCTTGTCGCCCGCGCGTTGCACCAGCTCCCGCGCTTCATCGTTATCCATGATGGACGACAACAGGCGCGTCGCCGGCTCGGCCATGATCGCCCCGCCGCTGAGACGCAGATTGCGGGTCATCGCCTCTTCATGGACTTCCAGTCCTTCGATCAGCGGCACCATCGACTCCAGCGCACCCTCAAGGCTGAGCACTGAATCCAGCAGCGGCGCCCATTCGGCGTGCCACTCTCCCAGTCCCCGTTCCAGCGGCTGAGCCCCGGCATTGAGAATCACACCATGATGACCGTGAATCTGGCGCGCGGCGGCACGGATCCGAGCGCAGGCGACCGGATTGCGTTTATGCGGCATCGACGAGGAACCGCCCACACCGGGCACGGCAGGCTCGCTGAGCTCGCCGATTTCACTCTGGCACAGCAACGCGATGTCCAGCGCTGTTTTCTCTGCCGCCACCGCCACGGCATCCACGGCACCCATCAGCGCCAGAATCGGTTGGCGGTCGGTGTGCCAGGGCAACAGTGGCTCGGCCAGACCCAGGATTCGCGCCATTTCCGCCATGACGTTCATCCCGCTCGCGTCCAATCCGGAATGAACCCCTACAGCGCCGCCGAACTGCACGTAGAGCCCAGCGTCGACTACCGCCTGCAGTCGCCGTTCCGCCTGAACCAGCCCCCACGCCCACTGCGCGACTTTGGCGCCGAAGGTGATCGGCAGCGCCTGCTGCATCAGTGTCCGTCCGATCATCGGCGTATCGCGATGGCGTCGCATCAGCTCGCCCTGCGACCGGCGCAGCTTCGCCAAATGCGCGAGGCAAGCCTCCAAGCGTGGTTTCACCAGCAGCATCAGCGCGGTATCGACGATGTCCTGGCTCGTCGCGCCACGATGAAAGGCCGGTTTGAGGGTCTCCGGCAACATCGCCTTGGCCTGTTTGACGAAGGGAATGGCGACATTACCGCCCTTGCCGACATCATCCGCCAGCGCCTCGAGATCAAACGCTTCGGGCCGTAGCGCGTTGATCAGTGCCTCGGCGGTGCCCGCGGGCAAAATGCCTGCGGTCTCCTCGGCCTGGGCCAGCGCCAGTTCCACCTGGTACAGCGCGGCGACAACGCATTCGGCATGCAAAGCGTCGATCCCCGTGCGGCTCATGAAGGGGTGGCGAAAGAAGTGATCGAACATGTGGCGTTCCTGTCCCGGCAACGTTTGGCGTCTGTCATGGTATGAATATCAGCCTAGTAAACACTAGGCTTAGTAAATACTCAGTTTATTGTTCGAATAGCGTCAATAAGTTCGCATTATGAACTTTCGCTGTCGACGAGTGTCAAGTTTTACCCTGACGGCTCATCATCTCGACCCGTTGAAATCGGAGGAAAACGCCGCAGCCGCGCTATCTGAAGCCGGGCTGCGACCTTGGTCTCATAGCTATTGAACTCGATCATCGAGCTCGGTCATCGAAACCCGGTCATCGCCCGGCGAAACGCGCCCGAGCTTCCCTCTCAGCCAATGATTCATCCACCAGGCCCAGCCGTGAGTCATTTTCAGAACAGAAGTTCGGCTTTCGAACTTTTCTTTTACCCCTTAAGCTCTTGGACATCGATTCGTTAGACAGTAAGGAATTTCCGGACATGCCCAGCAAGGATGAAATGCTCACTCCTGACGACCGAGACTTCGTCACCGCCTTGGCGAGCGGACTCGAAGTCATACTCGCGTTCGACCAGCAGTCTCCGCGCATGACGCTGAGCGAGGTCGCCGTCAAGACGGGAATGAATCGCGCGCGCGCACGGCGTTTTCTACTGACGCTTCATGCGCTCGGCTACGTACGCAAGCAACATCGCTCGTTCGAACTGGCGCCCAAGGCGCTGCAGCTGGGTTATGCCTTTCTCTCTTCCAACGGCTACCGCAACGTCATCCAGCAACACCTCGAAGACATCACCGACGCCACGGGCGAGTCCTCGTCGATGGGCGTACTCGACGGCGACGACGTCACCTATGTGGCACGCTCGGCCGCCCATCATCGTTTGATGTCGATTTCACTGTCGATCGGCACCCGCCTGCCGGCGGCCTATACCTCCATGGGTCGAATCCTGCTGGCGCAGTTACCTGACGCGGACCGCGCTGCCTATCTCGAGCGGGTAACGCTCTCGCGGCACACCGAACACAGCATCACCGACAAGGCGACGCTGGCGGCGCGTCTCGTCGAGATTCGCGAGCAGGGTTACTGTATTGTGGATCAAGAGCTGGATTCGGGGCTCCGCTCATTGGCGCTCCCGGCCTTCGACGCCAATGGCGAACTGCTGGGCGCCATCAATATCAGCACCAACGCGGCACGCATCGACATACCGACGCTGACGAAGAATTTTCTGCCATTGCTTCGGGAGAAGGCGAAACTGATAGCCACTCAGGTTAGCTAGCCCATAGGGGCAATGTATTCTCTTGCTCTTGAAATCGACGTTACAAAGTTGCTTTCAATGCCAGACCGAGCTTGGCCAAATTGCTCACTATCCGATAGAGCCAACTGATAAAATGTCGCAAACGGATTGCCGGTAACACAACCGGATACACTCTCACCTTGCACAAGACCTATCGAGCGAGATCAACGGGCTCGATCTATAGGCCAGGGAGCCAACGCCATTGAATGCACTACGTGCGGTTGCATGAAGTGCAACATCGATCTGCCGGCCTGGCGACAATGCCGCCATACGACATGCTGCAGAGCCCAGAGACTGCGCGACCAGAAACCTAGAGCAAGCGGCTGCCAGCCTACAATACCGCTCTAACTTTCAATTATAAATCCTTACATAGAGACCGTGAGCCAGCTCGATAGAGGCGATAGATCCGCATTCTTCACTCGTCACTTTCTCCAGCCTTTTATGCCTGTACCCGCCTCGCAATTGCACGACTAAAGTCGGTATTTCTCTCGCTTGCATTCTATCCTCGTAAATACTTAGATATAAAAGTATTTTGTGACATCAATGACAACACGGATTTCCCATGGCTACCATTCCCGATCAAGCTCCCATGAGCGCGCTCGAAGTGACGGCGCTAGATATGATCGCCGATGACATCTATCGCATCGAATTCACGCATCCCGAGGGCGCCGAACTTGCCGAATTAACGCCCGGTGCGCATCTCCACATCCAGGTGCCCAACGGCCAGGTGCGTCGCTACTCCCTGTGCAACGATCCCGAGGAGCGCCATCGCTACGTGATCGCGGTCAAACGCGAGGACGCCGGTACCGGTGGCTCGAAGAGCCTGACCGACGAGCCCCGGGTTGGCGACAGGCTCCAGGTTTCCGACCCGCATAACGATTTCGCGCTCAAGGACAATCCGGCGCGCGACGTGTTCATCGCTGGCGGTATCGGCATCACTCCGATCATGGCGATGATTCACCATCTGCGCGCCACCGGCGACAAGCCATTCAAGCTCTACTACCTCACTCGCGACGAGGCACAGACCGCCTTCCTCGATGAGCTAAGCGGTCCCGAGTACCGCGGCAAGACGGTGATTCATCACGATCAGGGCGAGCCCGACAATGCCTACGATTTGTGGCCGGTGCTGGAGCAGCCCAAGGGGCGCACATCTACTGCTGCGGCCCGCGCGGCCTGATGGAAGCGGTACGTGACATGACCGGACACTGGTCCTCGGCGAGCGTGCATTTCGAGGATTTCGGCACACGCAAGCCCGCAGCGACGGAAGACGATAAGCCGTTCATCGTGCGCCTTTCCGCAACCGGCGAGGCCGTGCCGATTCCGGCGGGAGTATCGATTCTCGAAGCGCTGAGGACCAACGGTCATCATGTGCCTACTCCTGTGAAAGCGGCACCTGCCGCACGCGCCTGGTGGAAGGCGAGGCGGAGCATCGCGACCTGGTGCTGTCCGAAGCCGAGCGCCAGGACAACATCATGGTGTGCGTCTCACGCGCCCACTCGGCGGAACTGGTGATCGACCTGCCGGAATGAACCGATCGACCGCGCGGAGATGAATATGACAGAGCCTCGTTTACAACTCGGTATCGCCGGCCTGGGTCGCGGCTTCATGCTGCTGCTGCCGACCCTCGCGGCGCATCCTGGAATTCGCCTGGTCGCGGCGGCCGACCCGCGCGCAGAGGCGCGCCGGCAGTTCGCGACCGATTTCGCCGCCAACACCTACGCCGAGGTCGCCGCGCTGTGTGCCGACCCCGACGTCGAAGCCGTGTATATCGCCACGCCACACCAGTACCACCGCGAGCACGTCGAGCTGGCGGCGGCGCATGGCAAGCATGTGCTGGTCGAGAAGCCCATGGCGCTCTCGCTTGCGGACTGCCAGGCCATGATCGCGGCGATGCGCCGGGCCGGATGCTGGTTGATGGTCGGGCACAGCCACAGCTTCGATGCCCCCTACCTGCGAACCCGCGAGCTGATCGACAGCGGCGACTTCGGCGCAGTACGGATGATCCAGGCACTCAACTTCACCGATTTCCTCTACCGCCCGCGCCGTCCCGAGGAGCTGGACACCGCGCGCGGCGGCGGTGTGATCTTCAGCCAGGCGGCGCACCAGGTCGATATCGTGCGCCTGCTAGGCGGTGGCCGGGCGAGCAGCGTGCGCGCCATCACCGGCAATTGGGACTCCACTCGCCCTACCGAGGGCGCCTATGGCGCGCTGCTGAGTTTCGACGGCGGCGCCTTCGCCAACCTGACCTACAGCGGCTTCGCGCATTTCGACAGCGACGAGTTCTGCGATTGGTCCGGCGAACTGGGACAGCCACGCGACCCCGACCAGTACGGCCGCGCCCGGGCGCAGCTCGCCCAAGTGCATAGCGCCGAAGAAGAGGCCGCGCTCAAGAACACTCGTACCTACGGCGCGGGCCTAACGCTGGCCAATAGCAGCCTCGAGGGCATCACCCACAACCACTTCGGCTTCGTCATGGTTTCCTGCGATCACGCCGACCTGCGCCCCTCGCCACAGGGCGTGCAGGTTTATGCCGATACCCAGCGCTACCTGGAAACATTGAATCCCCCAGCGATTCCACGCCGCGAGGTGCTCGACGAACTGATCGGCGCCGTGCGCCACGACCGAGCGCCGGTCCACTCCGGTGAGTGGGGGCTGGCGACCATGGAAGTCTGCCTGGGCATGCTCGAGTCCGCGGCCACGGGTCGCGACGTTGTTCTCTCGCAGCAGGTAGGACTGCCCCATCACGCTGCGCTAAGGTAAGCGTTGGCTGGGAATATCCATTGGCGCGTCATAAGGAAACAGCGATGGCACGAAGCAATAATCAACGAAGCGGTAACCAACGGAGCAGTAGCCAAGAGACAAGCACGGTACTTCGGCATTGGCAGGCGGACGTCCCCGACGACCGTCTGGCCCATCTGGTACGCGATGCCGGACGCGTGCTCACCAAGAGCTTGCAGACAAAACTGGCGGATCATTCCGTCAGCTTCGGCCACTGGTCGTTTCTGCGCATCCTGTGGGTGACCGAGGGGCTCACCCAGCGTGAGCTCAGTGAACAGGCCGGCCTCATGGAACCGACCACCTACACGGCCCTGAAGGCAATGGAGACCAATGGTCTGATCGAGCGGCGCCAACTCAACGGCAATCGTAAGAATATCCATATTTACCTGACCGAGAAGGGCTGCGATCTCAAGCAGGCCCTGATACCTCTAGCCGAAGCGGTCAACGAGAGCGCAGTGCGCGGCGTCGACAACGACGATTTGCTGGCGACCCGGCGCACCCTGCTCGCCATTATCAGCAATCTGGCGGAAGCCAACGAGTAAACGTTTCCACCAGACGAAACCCCATACTCAGCCAAGGATATGCGATGAACAACAACACGCCGCAAGCCGCTGCCACAATTCCGGACACCGACGATCTGCTGCAGGATCTGGTCCACGCCAACCACATTCTCTTCAACGAGGGCGTGCTCGACGCGTTCGGCCACGTCAGCGTCCGCCACCCCGAAAGGCCCGAGCGCTTTCTGCTCGCGCGCAACATGGCACCCGGCCTTGTCGGCGCCGAGGACATCGTCGAGTTCGACCTCGACGGCACGCCCATCGATGCCGACGGGCGTAAGGTCTATCTTGAGCGCTTCATTCACGGCGAGATCTACCGCGCGCGGCCGGATGTGATGGCCGTGGTCCACAGCCATTCGGCCTCGGTGGTGCCGTTCAGCGTGGTCAAGTCGACTCCGCTGAGGCCGATGTGCCACATGAGCGGCTTTCTCGGCGAAGGCGCGCCGATCTTCGAGATCCGCGACGTGGCCGGCGAGGCGACGGACCTTCTGATCACCAACGCCCCGCTCGGCGAATCGCTGGCCCACTCCCTGGGCGACAACAACGTCGTGCTGATGCGTGGACACGGCGCAACAGTCACCGGCCCGACCCTCAAGCAGGCGGTCTATCGCGCGATCTACGTCGAGGTGAATGCGCGCCTGCAGGCCGATGCCCTGCGCCTCGGCCCGGTCGAATACTTGACCCGCGAGGAGGCCAGCACGGCGATGGAGACGATCGAGGGCCAGATCGAGCGACCGTGGCAGCTATGGAAGATGCGCGCCCAGGCGCGCCGTTAGCCAGGCCGCTCGCCCGGCGGCAGCGCTTGCCGCCGGCGCCTATCGAATGATTGCGTGACCGCCGCTATGGCGGTACGACTCCGCGTCCGCGCGCGCTTGCCGCTCCCTCCGCGCGCGCCGCCTGCTTTTAGCTAGACGAAAGTCGCCCCTCGAGGCGCGAACGCGACGCCAAAATACGACTTTGGACGTATTTGATATCGCTGCCTGTTGGACTAACTTAGCCTTATAAGTTAGATATCTAAGTATTTATATCGCACAACGCTTGGATAGCGTCACGAACCCGATTCGGAAATCTCGCATCAATAACGTCCAAAAGATGCAAGACCGGCTCAACGATAAAAGGTGAAGAGATGAAAATATCAATCAGGAAAACGCTACTGGCCGCCTTCGTCGTCCCCGGCCTGCTGATGAATACGGCTACCGCCGCCGAGAGCGAAAGCTACAACATGACGGTGGCCGGCGCCTCGCCGGGCGGACTGTGGTCGCTGCTGGGCGCCGGGCTCGACTCCGCGCTCAAGGCGGAATACCCCGATTCCACCGTGACCTACCAGACCTCGGGCGGCGGTATTGCCAACGTCGCGGTATTGCAGCGCGACGACGCCAGTTTGGCGATCATCGAGGACGCGGTACTGCAATTGGCGAGTGACGGCGAAGCGCCATTTCGCGAGCCGGCCAAGGACGATATACGGGTACTCTCCTACCTCTATACCTGGGCGCCGATGCAGGCGTTCATACGCGAGGAATTCGCCGAGGAATATGGCATCGAGGACTTCGCGGACCTCGCTGAGATCAAGCCACCGATCACGATCGCCATCAACAAGCGCGGCAACATCGCCTCGAGCGTCGCCTTAGCCATGCTGAACGCAATCGGCGCCAGCTCCGAGGAGATCGAAAGCTGGGGTGGAGAGATTATCTACGCCGCGTCCGGCGAGCAGGCGAACCTGATCCAAGACCGGCGCATCGACATGTTCCTCAACAGTCTGTTCGTGCGCCAGAGCTCGATTATGCAGGCCGGCGCCAGTGTCGATCTGTCGCTGCTGCCCCTATCCGACGAGACCATCAACAAGGTCACCGCGAAGACCGGCACCCAGCCATTCGTCATCCCCGGCGGGGCTTACGAATGGGCGCCCAACGATACGCCGACGGTGTCGATCAGCGCCGCCCTCGCTGTTCGCAGCGATATGAAGGATGAGACTGCCTACAACCTGACCAAGGCGCTATATGAGAACTACGAGAAGATTGCCAATGTGCATCCGGCTATGAAGAGCCTGAATCCTGAAATCATGGCCTCGGTCGAAGTCATCCCCTACCACGATGGAGCCTTGCGTTACCTGAAAGAAGCGGGTCTTCGTTAACCGGTAGAGCATCGTTACCAAGAGGTTCCTTCGATGAATTCAATATTTACGACTCTGGTGGGGACCGGCACCAAACGGCCTCTCACGGGAAAGCTGGGCATGGCGGTGCACGGATTCGCCGCCTTGGTGGCATTGACCGTCGTGTACACGACCACGGTGGTGTACATCGATCTATACGTCATGACCGTGGTGTTCCTGTCCGCCATGCTGGCCCTGCTTTTTCTCACGGTGAGCGCCGGACCCGGTGCACGTGTGGATCGTCCCAGTGTGCTCGATTGGCTATTCGTCGCAGCCAGCATCTCCGCGGGGATCTATTTCTTCATGGAAAGCGAGCGGATCGCCGAGCGCATCACGCTACTGTTCCCGCTGGAAATGCCCGACCTGATCGCAGCCAGTGTGCTGCTCGTCCTTACCATCGAGGCGACACGACGTACTGTGGGCTTCGGCCTGACCAGCGTCGTGCTGGTCTTTGTGGCCTACAACCTGCTGGGACATTCGCTGCCCGGGGCCCTCGGCTTCCGCGAAGTGAGCTACAATCACTTCCTCGACATCATGATGTTCACCTCGGATGGCTTGTTCGGGGTACCGCTACGGGTCGCCGCAACTTACGCCTTTCTCTTCGTCATGTTCGGCACCTTCCTGGCCAAAGCCGGCGGCGCTGACTTCTTCTATGACCTGGCGTCGGCAATCGCCGGCCAGCGGGTAGGCGGCCCGGCCAAGATCGCCGTCATCTCCTCGGGCCTGTACGGCACCATGTCGGGCAGCCCCACGTCGGATGTCGTCACCACTGGCTCCGTGACGATTCCCATCATGCAACGCCTTGGCTACAGCAAGCCGTTATCCGGCAGCGTCGAGGTCGCGGCGTCCACCGGTGGCAGTCTGTTGCCACCGGTGATGGGGTCTGCGGCCTTCATCATGGCCGAGTACACCGGCATCGAATATCGCGATATCGCCATCGCCGGCTTGGTGCCCGCCCTGCTCTACTACCTCTGCGTGTATACCCAGGTGCATCTGCGCTCGCAGAAACTGGGACTGCGCGGGCTGTCCAAAGAGGAAACTGCCCCGCTGCGTAAAACGCTCAAGAACGGCGGGCTCTTCATCCTGCCTCTGGCGGCTTTGTCGACAGCCTTGCTCATGGGGTATTCGCCGACCTACGTTGCGGCCGTCGCCACGGCAGTAGTATTGATAGTATCGGCGGTACGCAGTTCGACCCGCATGGGTCCCAAGGCGATCTGGGACGCACTGGCGGTGACCACGCTACGCATGGTGTCGGTAGTCGCCGCCTGCGCCGCAGCGGGCTTGGTCATAGGTGGCATATCGATGACCGGCCTGGGCAGCAAGTTCGCGGATCTAGTTTTCCTGCTGGCGGGTAACAGCGCCTTTCTGGCCTTGGTGATCTCGGCGATGCTGGCCATCATCCTCGGCATGGGCATGCCGACACCGTCGGCGTTCATTCTTGCCGCGGTGCTGGTCGGTCCCACGCTCACGGCCATGGACTTCAGCACCCTGCAAACCAATATGTTCATTCTCTATTTCGCAGTGCTCTCGGCGATGACGCCGCCGGTGGCGGTAGCGGCCTTCGCCGCGTCGGCGATTGCCGATGCCAAGCCGCTGGAGATCGCGACCGGCGCCGTAAAACTAGCGATCACCGCTTTCATCGTGCCGTTCGCCTTTGTCTACGGCGAAGGACTGCTGCTGAAGGGAGCCTGGGCCGATATCGCCGTTTCGTGCCTCACCGCCGTCGTGGGCGTATTGTTCCTCAGCATCGCCGTGGAGGGCTACTGGCGCCAGCGCCTGGCCACCCTGCCGAGAATCGGCTTCGGCATTGCCGGCCTGCTGTTCATCACCCCCAGTTGGTGGGCGGTTACCGCCGCCATGGTCTGCGTAGCGATCGCCATCATGGCCTCACCCCACCTACGACCCAACGGCCACAATCTACCGGCAGCGTAGTGCACCGCTCCAAATAGCGCGTAATGCGGCAGTACCGGCCCCCGCGGGCCGCCGGTACTGCTTTTTTCAGCCGGCGTGGCGTCCCAAACGAGGATGACAGCTCCTATGGGAGAGGTCGATGTCGCCGCTATCACCTTGGCGCTGCTCTCCGCGCTGATGTTTGCGATCACCTTCCTGTTGGTAAGGGTCGGTGTCGGCGCGGCTTCCTCGTTCACCGCGCTATGGATCACGCTATCGGTCAACGTGGCGCTATTGTGGAGTTGGAGTCTGCTGACGAAAGGATGGCAATTCGGCGATTGGTGGGAGTGGCGCTACTTCGTCATCGCCGGCTTGTTCGCGCCGCTGCTGGGTTGCCTGTGTTCAGGGCATGGCGCGATTGAAAACCACCTCTGATGTTGCCCTATCCCAGCTTATCAACCCCCCTAACCATGCCTTTTCTCGTTGCATCGGCGCCGATGCCTGGAATGCCAATCCAACCCAGTGGCTTAGGGATTTGCTGAGCTGGTGTTATGCGTCATCGGAAGTTAGCTGAGCCAGCAAACCATCGACAGCCACTGGATCTTATCTGTTGGCAGGGATCCTCCTGACCGGGCGCTGACGGGAGCGTGGTCGCCGCTTGAGTGAATCCACTTGCCGGTGGCCCGTCCCGGGCTCATGCTATTAGGCATAAGTCTAATCTGCAGCGATCAGAGCTTCGTGAATACCATCCTTGGCGCCATCATTCCCATCTTCATCCTGCTGGGCATCGGTTATCTGGCGGTACTCAAGCGCGTCGTCGACAAGGTCCACATCCAGGGCATGGGGCGATACGTGATCAATATCGCCCTGCCCGCCCTGGTCATCCAGGCGCTGCTGGAACGCCCGCTGGGCGACGTCTTCAATGTCCCCTATCTGCTGACTTACGGCCTCGGCTCGGGTCTGGCCTTCGCCGCGATGTACC
>Ga0207878_100400_pt1 | contig 15710 bp, 12 predicted proteins | sample LinPmetageLP41_FD_184053 | JGI IMG/M metagenome (GOLD analysis project Ga0207878, IMG submission 184053) | Marine viral communities from the Pacific Ocean - LP-41 (SPAdes) | ecosystem: Environmental > Aquatic > Marine > Oceanic | place: Pacific Ocean | collected 2010-08-27 | reverse complement strand
CGTGACCGCGGATTTCGGGAAACAGGCCGAAATCGCTCACGATGAAACGCAATGGCCGGTCACGATGGCCCGAAACAGGCGGTCACGATAAAACGAAACGGTCGGTCACGATGGCGCGGAATACGCAAGGCGCTCATCCATGCGGACGTTGCTGTACTCACCGCCGGTCCACTAGTAAACGTAGCGCCGGTCCGCCAGATCCCGCTTCCGCTACTCAGCATTCTCGTCTTCCCAATGCTCCTTGATCTGTGATCCCTAATACTCCGGCTAACGCGGAACGAACGAGGACACGAATGGACTGATCCGGCACTATTTCCTCAAGGGGACCGACTTCCGGCAGGCGACGGACGCCGAACCGAGGAGGTCGGCGAGACGCTGAATGACGATCCCAGAAAGCGGCTCGATTATCGAACACCGACACAGGTGTTCTTGGGGAATGCTCGAGAGTCCCGGGCACCGCAGGTGCTGCACGCATTGCGTGAGCTCAGGATTTAGGAACGAAGTAAATAAAAATTGCATACAACTTACCGACTAAAGTTCAATATTTCCGCCAATAAACGCGGAATAACATCATCATTGCATACAATTATGAGAGACAAGATGGCGAAAACGACTTCAACACTGCCCTCATCAGGAGTGCAAACGGCAGCCACTAAGGTACACGATGTCATCAAGCAACGGATTCTCGATGGTCACTACCAAGATCATGAATACGTCCGAGAAGCGAACATCGCTCGGGAGCTTGAGGTAAGCCGAACTCCAGTACGTGAGGCATTACGTGAACTGGTTTCGGAGGGCTGGCTAGAAGCGAATCCTCATCACGGCTCCCGAGTAGTGGCCTGGACGGAAAAGGATGCCCGCGAAGTATTCGAGTTGCGCATGGTGCTGGAGCCCATGGCCGTTCGTTTAGCCTGTGAGCATATGGACGGGCAGTGCCTGGCCCGCCTCAAGACAATGGCAAGTCGCATGGAGGCCCTGACGGAACGAGTTGAAGCGAACCCAAAAACCCGTAATGAAATCGCCCTGCTCAATCACGATTTCCATCGGGAGCTCATCCAAGCCAGTGGCAACCAACGTCTTGCTGCCGTTCTGAATAGCGTAGTGCACACTTCGGTGATCCGACGTAACTTCGGAAATTACCAAATCGACGATCTCCGCCGTAGCATGCGCCACCACCGGGAAATCCTAGAAGCCATCCTCGTGGGAAGCCCGACGTGGGCCGAAAATATGATGCGCGCCCATCTACTCGCCGCCCAGGCTCTGCATGTCCAGTTTCCCAATGCCGCCGATACCTCGGAGGCATCATCTCGTCAATCCATGCAAGAGGCATCACAACAACAATGAATGATAACGACACGCACGCTCCGCCCCCCCTCGACAACCTCAAGGTCCTCGAACTCGGCCAATTGATCGCAGGTCCCTATTGTGGCCAGGTACTAGCCGACTTCGGAGCCCAGGTTATCAAAATAGAACCCCCTGGCAGGGGGGATGCCATGCGCCAATGGGGCCAAACCGACAGTGATACGGGCGAGCCACTGTGGTGGAACGTTATCGGTCGCAACAAGCAGTCGCTAACGCTAGATTTGCGCCAACCCCGCGGTCAGGAATTGCTTCGAAAATTGGCACGCGAGGCCGACGTCATCATTGAGAACTTCCGACCCGGCACGATGGAGCGCTGGGGCCTGAGTTACGATGTTCTCTCCCACGATAACCCAGGCCTGGTGATGGTACGTGTCACGGGCTTCGGTCAGGACGGCCCCTATGCCACGCGGGCCGGCTTCGCCTCGGTATGCGAGGCCATGGGCGGGCTGCGTTACCTGAGCGGTTATCCGGATCGCCCTCCGGTACGAGTAGGTATCTCGCTTGGCGATACTTTGGCCGGATTGCACGCTGCGCTCGGCACAATGATGGCGCTTCATCAACGCGAGCGCAGCGGCCGCGGCCAGGTGGTCGACAGCAGCATCTTCGAGTCAGTCCTGGCGATGATGGAGAGCCTTGTCCCCGAGTATGCCCGCGCCGGCAAGATACGAGAACGCAGCGGCAGCTTCCTGAAGGGAATCTCCCCCTCCAACGCCTACCCGGCCAGTGATGGTCAAAATGTGATCATCGGTGCCAATCAGGATACGGTCTTCCGCCGGCTGTGCGAGACTATGGGCCAACCGACTCTGGCCAACCATCCGGATTACGCCACCCATCGAGCTCGAGGCGAACATCAGCAGGCTCTCGACGACCTGATTGCGGCTTGGACGCACCAACACGAGGCCCAGCAGATCGTCAATCTCCTGGCTGACGCCGGCGTCCCGGCGGGGCTAGTCTACCGCGCTCCCGATATGCTTGAGGATCCGCACTTCCAAGCCCGGGAGGCCATCGTCGAGGTGCCGGATCGTCACGGCAAGCCGCTGCCGATGCAAAACGTTTTTCCTCGGCTTTCCAACACTCCTGGAACCGTGCGGCACGTAGGCCCCACCCTTGGCGAACATACCGAGGTCATTCTCTCCGATTGGCTCAGTCTCAGCGCCGATGATCTCGATGTATTGCGCGACAACCAGGTAATCTGACGGAGGGCTTCCATGGATCCCATTGTTGTGCTTCTCGTACTGATAGTGCTGATCACCGTCGGTGCCCCTATATTCCTAGCCCTCGGTCTCTCTGGGCTGCTCGGTCTGTACATGGCCCGCGGCTCAATGGCGTTTTTCTTTGCACCTTCGTCGTTGTTCGGCCAGTTGAACGCCTTCGAGCTGATCGCCCTGCCTCTATTTATTCTGATGGGCAGCTTCCTGGGGGCGACCCCGGTGGGATCCAGCCTCTTCACTGCTGCGGTGCGCTGGCTCAACTGGCTGCGTGGTAGCCTAGCGATCTCGTCAGTCGGTGCTTCCGCAATGTTTGGAGCAGTGTCGGGGGTCAGCCTCGCGGGCGTCGCCGCTGTCGGCTCTATTGCCGTCCCTCAGATGCTCGATCGAGGCTACAGCCGCTCTTTGGCTGCCGGCTCGGTGGTGAGTGCCGGTGCCCTGGCTATGCTGATCCCACCCAGCGTGCCCTTCATCATCTATGGCTCCGTCGCCAGCGTCTCGGTCGCCGATCTATTCATTGGTGGTATCGTGCCCGGCATCCTGCTGGCACTGGCACTTTCCGTGTTCATCTATGTCCGCGTGCGTCTGAATCCCAGTGAGGCCCCAGTCAGCCAGGAGCGCTTCACCTGGAAGCAGCGCTGGAGCAGTCTTGCCAACATCTGGCATGCGGCGTTGTTGGTGTTCGCAGTATTGGGGTCGATCTACTCAGGGTTGGCGACGCCCAGCGAAGCCGCCGGTATCGGTGCCTTGGGGGCCTTTCTGATTGCCACGATAGTCTTTCGCAGCCTCAGCTGGGCCAAGTTCATGGAGATCGTGGGCACCACGGCAAGAATCAGCGGCGCTATCCTACTGATCATGGGTTGCGCCAAGATTTTCGGCGACTACCTCAACATGGTCCGCGTGCCACAGCTGCTTACCGGGGCGCTTATCTCTAGCGGATTGCCTACCTGGGCTATCCTGCTCGCGATCATGCTGCTGTTGATTCTGCTGGGAATGATCGTCGATGCCGTCTCGCTTATCGTGGTCACTACCCCGGTGCTGTTGCCGCTGATCACCGCACTGGGCTACGACCCTCTGTGGTTCGGCATCATCATGGTGCTCAACCTGGAAATCGCCGTGGTCACGCCTCCGGTCGGCCTCAATCTCTACGCTCTGAGGAGTGTCTGTCCCGAACTCAGGGTCGAGGAAATTATCCGTAGCGCCTTACCCTTTGTCATCGTGCAGTTCCTCGTGCTGATGCTGTTCGTGTTCGTCCCCAGCCTCAGCCTATGGTTGCCGGGGCTGATGTAACCCCCGGTCTAGCAACACCAACGATACACTGTTTCACAACAACAATCGGGAGACCAATACATGAACCTTACTCGTCGACAAATCCTCAAGTACGGTACCTTTACCTCCGTTGGCGCGACTCTGCTCGGTACCAAAGGGTTGCTATTACCACAAGCCCATGCAGCGAAAACCATGACCGGCGTCACCTACCTGCCGCCCTCCTATAAGGCGCTAACCTACGGCTCCAGTCGCTTCGTCGAGCTGCTCAAGAAGAACGGCGGCGATGCCCTGTCGGTGAATTTCTACGACTCGGGCCAACTACTCAAAGCTGATGAGCAATTACCCGCTCTGCGCTCGCGCAGCATTGACTTCATGTTCCATACCTCTTCCTATATTACCCGTTCAGTGCCCATCCTGGGGATCACCGGTCTGCCCGGGGTGGTCGGTGAGCTCTACCGTCACCCCGAGCGCTTGAAACAGGGCAGCCCGCTGATGGAGCTGATCAACGAGGTGTTGGCCAAGGAGAACCTCTACCTGCTTACCTCCGGTGGCGGCATTCTAGAACCGGAATACATCTGGAGCACCGAGGCCAGCCCTATCCGTAGCCTCGAAGAGGTGCGCGGCAAGAAGATCCGCATCGTCGGTTTCGAGGCCACTCAGGCCCTGGAAAGCTATAACATCGGCGCCACCCGCATTCCCTCCTCGGAGACCTACATGGCACTCCAGCGGGGCACCGTGGATGCCGGGGTGTTTAACATCTCCACAGTGATCGGACGCAGCCTTCAAGAGCAGCTGAAGTATTGCTACAAACTGCCCATGACTGCCTTCACGGTGGCGCCTTTCATACTGCGCGACACTTGGGACAATCTCGACGATGACGTCCGTGCCGTGCTGCAACAAGCCGCCGACTGGTACGACGAAAACTTCATTGAACATTGTAACAACGACATCTACCCCAACGAGTACTGGCCACAGGTCGACCAGGCCGGCGTTGAGATCATCGAGCCTACCGAAGAGGAGATCAAGACCTTCAATGCCGGCGTCCAGGACGTCTGGGACCAATGGAAGGCCGAGGTTGGCGAGGACATCGGGGAACGCGCCATCACTCTGGCATTAGGCCGGGCCTAGGAGAAGCGCATGACCACGAATGCCCTCCGTGGCTGGGACGGCCTACTGGCCGTCTTTCACTGGACCTCAAAAGCGGTGCTGGTATTCATGATGGTGTCGATTTGCTACGACGCCATCATGCGCTATGCCTTTGCCGCTCCAACCAGCTGGAGTCTGGAGATCAACTCCTTCCTGCTGGTCTACCTGGCGGTCATCGGTGCCGCCGAGGCCCAGCGCCAAGATGCACACATCCGTATCACCTACTTTAAGGACAAGCTACCACCACGTCTGCGCATCGGCATCGGCTTGCTCATTGGGCTGCTCGGTGCCGTATTCTGCGCCATCCTGGTATGGCGCGGCGGTATCATGACCCTGCAGGCCCTGGAATACGGCGAGCGCGTATCGAGTTCGTTGGGTACACCCATGGTCTACCCCTACGCGCTGCTGCCGATCGGCTTCGCCGCACTGGGGCTGCAGTTCCTGATCAATGCCCTCACCGCCATTTCGCGGCTGAGCGGAAACCCTGACGAGGAGGCTCCCTCCCATGGCTAACACCTTGAGCCACAAGTTAATCGCCGGCCACTTGGTCGGCGGCGACATGACGCCCGGCCATGAGATCGCCCTGCGGATGGACCAGGCACTGCTGCAGGACGTGCTGGGCACCCTGGTGATGCTCGAACTCGACGCCATGGGCCTCGAGCGCGTATACACCAACCCCAGCGTGCAATACATCGACCATACCCTCGTCCAACAGGACAACATCAATGCCGATGCCCACCTGTTTCTTAAAAGTGCCTGCGAACGACTCGGTGTCTGGTACAGCGGTCCAGGCAACGGTATCAGCCATCCTGTGCACATGGAACGCTTCGGCGTGCCCGGGCAGAGCCTGGTGGGCTGCGATAGCCATACCACGGCGGCCGGCGCCTTGGGAATGCTAGCCATCGGAGCCGGTGGCATCGAGGTGGCCATGGCCATGGCTGGTGAGCCGCTCTTTCTGCCGATGCCGAAAATCATCGGAGTATATCTCGAAGGCGAGCTGCCCGACTGGGTCAGTGCCAAGGACATCATCCTCGAGCTGTTGCGACGCCATGGCGTCGCCGGAGCGAAAAACTGCATCCTCGAGTATCACGGTCCCAGCCTCGCCGCTCTGGACGCCATGGACCGCCACGTGCTGGCCAACATGGGCACCGAGATGGGCGCCACCGCCAGCGTCTTCCCCAGCGACGAGGTCATCCGCGACTTCCTACGCTCGCGAGGACGCGAGGCCGACTGGCAACCGCTGAGCGCCGACCCCGGCTGCTGCTACGACCGCATCGAGCACCTCGATCTCGCCGCGCTGGAGCCGCTGATCGCGCTGCCTTCCAGCCCCGACAAGGTCGTCCCGGTGGCCGAAGTGGCGGGAGAGCCGCTCTACCAGGCCTACATCGGCTCCTCAGGCAACCCCGGCTACCGTGACTTCGCCGTGGTCGCCGAGATCGTGAAGGACCGCAACGTGGCCGACAATGTCTCCCTGGACATCAACCCCTCGACACGTCAGGTACTGGCCGCACTCATTGCCGAGGGTCACCTGGGTTATCTGGTGGCGTCCGGCGCTAGATTGCACCAGCCCGGCTGCAACGGCTGCATCGGCATGGGGCAGGCGCCAGCCGCAGGGCGTAACAGCCTGCGCACCGTACCGCGCAACTTTCCAGGCCGTTCCGGTACTCGTGAGGATAGCGTCTTCCTGTGTAGCCCAGAGACGGCCGCCGCCTCGGCGCTCAGGGGGGTGATCACCGATCCGCGGACCCTGGAGATGACCTATCCCCGGCCCCACGAGCCGACCCGAATGGTGGTCAACGACAATTGGTTCGTGCCGCCGTTGCCGCCGGAGCGCGCCCGACAGATCTCGCTGCTGGCAACCGATAATACCCCGCCGCTGCCGGCACTAGCCCCACTGCCGACGCGCATCGAAGCGCCCATCCTGCTCAAGACCGGCGACAACGTCTCCACCGACGACATCATGCCAGCCGGGGCCCAGGTCTTGCCGCTGTGGAGCAATGTCTTCGCTTCGGCGGAGCATACCTTCGCGACCCTAGATCCCGACTATGTGAGGCGCACCCGTGAGCATGGGGAGGCTGGCCATATCATCGTGGGCGGCGATAACTATGGCCAGGGCTCGAGCCGAGAGAACGCGGCCCTCGTTCCCCGCCTGCTTGGCCTGCAGGTAGTCGTCGCGAAAAGCATTGCCCGCATCCACTGGCAGAACCTACCCTGCTTCGGCGTACTGCCGCTGAGCTTCGCCGATCCCTCGGACTATGAACGGGTGCGCCAGTCCCAGACGCTGACCATCGACGATCTGCACACGCAGCTCAGCGGCGATGGCACGGTTCATGCGCGCCTCGACGGGGAGCCACTAACCCTTCGCCACGAGCTGAGTCCACGCCAGATCGACATACTGTCCGCCGGCGGGGTGATCAACTGGCTCCGAGACCGTCCTACCCAGACGACGCAAGAGGCTCTCTCATGAACTTACTCACGCCCCCGACACAGGTGGAGATCGTAGAGGTCGCGCCCCGTGACGGCTTTCAGTCGATCCGTGACCCACTGCCCACCGCCGACAAGCAGCAGTGCATCGCCGCGCTGCTGGATGCGGGTATTACCCGTATGGAGATCGGTTCCTTTGTGAGCCCTAAAGCCATTCCCCAGATGGCCGATACCGGCGAGCTGTTCGCTGCCTTCGCCGACCGGTCAGAACTACGACTCTCGGCCCTAGTGCCCAACCTCAAGGGTGCCAAACGAGCGCTGGAGTACGGCATCCGGGAAGTGGTATACGTGGTCTCGGTGTCGGAATCGCACAATCGGAGCAACGTGCGCCGCAGCGTCGACGAATCGCTCGAGGACCTAGGGAAAGTAATCGAACGCCTGCGCCAAACCGAGAGCACCCGGCTGCGCCTCGATCTCGCCACCTGTTTCGATTGCCCCTTCGAAGGCACTATCGACTGGCGACAGGTCGACGAAGTACTCGGCAAGGCCAGCCGGCTCGCCGATGGCCTCCCCATGGAAGTGGCGCTCTGTGACACCACCGGCCGCGCCAGACCCTATCAGGTGGCCAACCACTTCAGCCGATTGCGCGATCACCACGCCCGCGAGGGGCTGTTTTGGGCCTTCCATGGCCATGACACCTATGGCATGGGGGTTGCCAACGCGCTCTTTGCCATCCATCACGGCGCCACGGCCCTGGACAGCGCCTGCGCCGGACTGGGGGGGTGCCCCTTCGCCCCCGGTGCCACCGGTAACACCGCCACCGAGGACCTGCTCTATGCCCTGCAAGGAGGCAAGGTCGCGACGAACATCGACCTGCCCAAGCTGCTCGCCGCCGCCGATCTGATCGCCGCCCTTCCCGGTGGCCAGTCCGCCAGCCACCTGCGGCAGGTGCCCCGGAAACGGGTTAACTGAGCCTGCTGTCCACTACGCTAGTGCTTGCCTTCCCCTCGCTGGTGACACTTCCGCAGCCAGCGCGACGGAGCTGGCGAGGTGCCGGGCGTCTACTCGGCCACGGTGGTTTTCCAAAACAATCTGATTTACACGCCGCGCCATGTGTCATGCCTACTTCGCGGGCGAGCTGCTCGTTGACTCGCCATCTGGATCGCTATCGCACCAGTTAGCTATCCTGGCCCTAATGAGCGGCGCGGCCGTCTCCTCACGATACCGCCCTTGCCGGCCTTCGCAGTTCTGAAAGGCGCACTTAACGAAAGCGCCCGTTCAGCCTGTATCGATCGGGGCGCCTGATCAGGCACGGGTGGCATCAGATGTTGACGGCTCGGAGGCTACGTTCGCTGTTAATCACGTGATGGCGCACCTCTGACCCTCGGCCCGGGTCCTGTGGCTCTCTCCGCGAATGGTACGTAAGCGCACAAACTCGTAATCCCCGTTGTCGGAGGTGATGTTGGAGAAGTAAGCCCTGTCCCAACGGATATTCGAGGAGATCAATATCGGTTTGGCCGAGCACAACCTGTTCATGCGCGAACACCATTATGGCGGCGGTCCATTCCACCAAAAACAAGGCGAAGCAACGCGATCCGGAGATGAAGCAGAACCAGAAGTGAAACCAGCGGTATTTTAGTCTGAAAGCCCATATCGGTGTCGATGCAGCCATCAGGCTGACCCACAGTGTCATCGCCACCTCGGCTAACGTCGCAGATGTCACCATGACAGGCCAACTGGTCGGGGATGACGACAAGCGGATCTACGGCGATGCGGGATACACGGGTTTGTGGAAATACCGGGAGGAAGAGCAGGACGATCCAGATTCCCGATGCTGCGTTGTCGCTAAGCGCAACACGATCACGATCAAGAAGAGGGATGACAGCTCCTTCAAAATGTTGCATTTGGCGATCGAGAAGACCAAAGCCAGCATCCGCGCCAAGGTCGAGCATCCGTTTCATGCCATCAAGAATCTCTTCGGCTACCGGAAGATTCGCTATGGGGGATAGCCAAGAATCAGGCGTAGTTATTCACCTTGTTCGCCCTCAGCAATGAGATAATTTCACCCCGAACACGATGAAGCCCAGCCGAGGCTGGGCTTCATCAGTGCGGCGACATCCCGTTCGCTCAGTCGATACCATCCAGAAAACGCTCGGCATCCAGTGCCGCCATACAGCCGCTGCCAGCGGAGGTGATCGCCTGCCGATAGATGTGGTCCATGACGTCGCCAGCGGCAAAAACACCGGGGACGCTAGTCGCCGTGGCGTTACCTTCCAACCCTGACCTGACGCGAATATAGCCGTTGGCCATGTCGAGCTGGCCTTCGAAGAGGCCGGTATTCGGCGTGTGACCGATGGCGATGAACACGCCCATGACATCGAGCTGCTTGGTCTCACCGGTTAGCGTGGACCGGAGCTGCGCCCCGGTGACACCGCTACCGTCGCCCAGCACCTCATCGAGAGTATGATTCCACTCGATCGCCATGTTGCCGTTCTCGACCTTCTCCCGCAGCCGGTCCTGCAGGATTTTCTCACCCCGGAGTCCGTCCCGGCGGTGAACCAGAGTCACCTTCGAGGCGATATTGGAAAGATAAAGCGCCTCTTCCATCGCCGTATTGCCGCCGCCGACCACGACCACATGCTGATTGCGATAGAAGAAGCCATCACAGGTCGCGCAGGCGGACACGCCCTGCCCCATGAACTGCTGTTCGGAGGGCAGTCCGAGGTAACGGGCGCTGGCCCCGGTGGCGATGATCAAGGCATCGCAGGTATAGGTGCCGTTATCTCCCTTGAGCATGAACGGCTTCTCGCGCAGCTCGACCTCGTTGATATGATCGAACAGCACTTCAGTCTGGAAGCGCTCGGCATGCTTGCGCATGCGCTCCATCAGCTCGGGCCCCTGAACGCCTTCGTCATCGCCCGGCCAGTTGTCGACGTCGGTCGTCGTCGTCAGCTGCCCGCCAGCCTGCATCCCGGTGATCAGCAACGGTTTGAGATTTGCCCGCGCGGCATACACGGCACCCGTGTAACCGGCCGGCCCGGAGCCCAGAATGATCAAACGTTCATGGCGCGCGTCGCTCATGGCTACCTCGGTTAAGATGTCGTTTCGGTTGGCATATCGATCGGAACGCCTTGTGGAATGCACCGCGGTACGAGGCATGCCGCAAGGCACTGGCGCCAAGTGTCATGAATGGCTCAGGATGATACCAGAAATGACTGGGGCGACCGTATCGGTCGCCCCAGAAACTCAGCGCGGCTTACAGACTGCCGGCGTGAGTGCCGAGGTACTTGGCCACGCCTTCGGCGGTGTCCTTCATACCTTCCTGACCTTCTTCCCAGCCAGCCGGGCAGACTTCGCCGTGCGTCTGGTGATACTTGAGCGCCTTGACCATCCGCAGCATCTCGTCGACGTTACGACCCAGCGGCAGGTTATTGACGGTCTGATGCTGCACGACACCGTCTTCGTCGATCAGGAAAGAGGCGCGCAGTGCGACACCAGCTTCCGGATGTTCGATTCCGTAAGCCTGACAGATATCGTGTTTGACGTCGGCAACGATCGGGAAACCGACTTCACCGATTCCACCGGCGTCCGGCGAAGTCTTGCGCCAGGCGTGGTGGGTATACTGGGAATCGATGGAAGCACCAATCACTTCCACACCGAGTTCCTTGAACTTCGCCAGACGATTGTCGTGGGCGATGATCTCGGACGGGCAGACGAAAGTGAAGTCCAGCGGCCAGAAGAACAGCACGCGCAGCTTGCCATTGCTGTCGGACAGGCGGTAATCATCCTTGATGGAGCCATCGGGCATGACAGCTGCAGCTTCGAAATCCGGGGCCTGGCGGCCTACGAGTATGCTCATCAGCATCTCCTGTAGTGGTTGTCAAAAGAGTGGTTGTCGAAAGGGATTAAATATTGAGAGATTAGACTAATGGCTAACTCTCCATATTCCAATTTAATTGCCGCAATAAGCCATATAGCATTTCGCTATCGCGACTTTGGGCTGTCTCTATCAATAGCCGGTCATATCACGTCGTCGTCATCCGCCAACGTGACGCTTTCCAGCTCGCCGGAAAGCGTGGTTTCCACTACCACGTGAATCGGCTGACAACAGACCACGCAATCTTCCCAGGTGTCGTAACCGCCGGCACTGAGATCCAGCAACAACGAAAACGGTGCATCGCAATAGGGGCAATTTACCGGCCATTCGATGATCGATTCATGCGACATGGGTCGCCTCCCGCGATGCAATAGTTGCCGTAGAACAGGCTTCTACGGATCGGACTGCGGCAGAGTCCCTCACCACGAACTATGCTGACACTAGTGGCGATACCGGAGGCTTTCAAGCCCCCACACGGGACCGTCAGGTTTGATAGTCGCGAAGCATCCGATTGAAAATACATGTTATTGTACCCATACTGATTGTCGACAACCTGTTTCGTCCGGCCGCAGTACTCGATAGCGTTTACCGGATCGCCGGTTGGCACTGAGTAATGTCGTTCGATAAGTCGAATGAGATCGGCAGAAACCAGACACAAGAGCGGTGCAAAGACACCCCATCGATAGGCGGTAGGCAGCCGTTAGTGCTGTCGAATCGTCGCTGAGGAACCGGACAGGCCCTGGCATCGCGTCTCGATGCCAGGCGCCGCCATGAGGAGGATCACCGAAATGTCTACAACCACGAGTCATACGCTAGCGACGCTCGACGTCAAGGGTACGACCTTTCACTATTACAGTCTGCCCAAGGCGGCCGAGACGCTCGGCAACATCGACAAGTTGCCGATGACGCTCAAGGTGCTGCTGGAAAACCAGCTGCGCTACGCCGACGACCCTACCGTGTCGGAAGACGATATCCAGGCGCTGGCCGACTGGCTCAAGGAAGGCAAGTCGACCCGCGAAATCGGTTACCGCCCGGCACGCGTATTGATGCAGGACTTCACCGGCGTCCCCGGTGTCGTCGATCTGGCCGCCATGCGTGATGCGGTCAAGAAACTGGGCGCCAAGGCCGAGCGCATCAATCCGCTGTCGCCGGTCGATCTGGTTATCGATCACTCGGTAATGGTTGACCATTACGGTGACGCTTCCGCGTTCAAGGACAACGTCGCGATCGAGATGGAGCGTAACCTCGAGCGCTACGAGTTCCTGCGCTGGGGCCAGAACGCGTTCGACAATTTCCGCGTCGTACCCCCGGGCACCGGTATCTGCCATCAGGTCAACCTGGAGTATCTCGGCAAGACGGTCTGGACCAAGGAAGTCGACGGCAAGAGCTACGCCTTCCCGGACACCTTGGTCGGCACCGATTCCCACACCACCATGATCAATGGCCTGGGCATTCTAGGCTGGGGCGTGGGCGGTATCGAAGCCGAAGCGGCGATGCTGGGTCAGCCGGTCTCGATGCTGATCCCGGAAGTAGTCGGCTTCAAGCTGACAGGCAAGCTCAAGGAAGGCATCACGGCAACCGATCTGGTACTGACCGTCACCCAGATGCTGCGTAAACAGGGCGTGGTGGGCAAGTTCGTCGAATTCTACGGCGACGGCCTCGACGATCTGCCGCTGGCCGACCGCGCGACCATCGCCAACATGGCACCGGAGTACGGCGCCACCTGTGGTTTCTTTCCGGTCGACGAAGAAACGCTCAACTACCTGCGCCTGACCGGTCGTGAAGAAGACCAGATCGAACTGGTCAAGGCTTACACACAAGCGCAGGGCCTATGGCGTCAGCCGGGTGCCGAGCCGACCTTCACCAATACCCTGCACCTCGACATGGGCGAAGTCGAAGCGTCCCTGGCCGGTCCCAAGCGACCGCAGGATCGCGTCGCCCTGACCGACCTGAAGTCCACCTTCGAAGCGCTGATGGACGGCAGCAAACCGGATGCTTCCGCCGAAGCGCAAGGCAAGTGGATGTCCGAAGGCGGTGATACCGCGGTCGGTGCCCCGCCTGCCGATGGCGAAGCCTACCGGACCGGCAGTGATTACCGTACCGGCGAGAGTCAGGAAGTGGAGTATGAGGGTGAAACGTTCTCGCTCAATCATGGTGCCGTGGTGATCGCCGCGATCACCTCCTGTACCAACACCTCGAATCCCAGCGTGATGATGGCCGCCGGCCTGCTGGCGCGCAAGGCGCACGAAAAAGGGCTGACGACCAAGCCGTGGGTCAAGACCTCACTGGCGCCGGGCTCCAAGGTGGTCACCGACTATCTGGCCGCCGGCGGTGTGCAGGGCGATCTCGACGCGCTCGGCTTCAACCTGGTCGGTTACGGCTGCACCACCTGCATCGGCAACTCTGGCCCGCTACCGGAGCCGATCGAGAAAGCCGTCAATTCTGGCGATCTCACCGTCGCCTCGGTGCTCTCCGGCAACCGCAATTTCGAAGGCCGCGTGCACCCGCTGGTGAAGACCAACTGGCTGGCGTCACCGCCGCTGGTCGTCGCCTACGCCCTGGCCGGCAACGTGCGCCGGGACTTGACCAAGGAGCCGCTGGGTAAGGATCAGCAAGGTAACGATGTCTATCTGAAGGACATCTGGCCCTCCCAGGCCGAGATCGCCGAAGCGGTCGAGAAGGTCAAGACCGAGATGTATCGCAAGGAGTACGCCGAAGTCTTCAATGGCGACGATATCTGGCAGTCGATCGAATTTCCGGAAAGCGAAGTCTACGCCTGGTCCAAGGACTCCACCTATATCCAGCACCCGCCGTTCTTCGAAGACATGGAGAAGGAACCCAAGCCGATCGAGGACGTCAAGAATGCGCGCGTTCTCGCCAAGCTCGGCGACTCCGTCACCACCGACCACATCTCGCCGGCCGGTGCGATCAAGCCGGACAGCCCCGCAGGGAAGTATCTGCAGGATCATGGCGTGGCGGTGAAGGATTTCAACTCCTACGGCTCGCGTCGCGGTAATCATGAAGTGATGATGCGCGGCACCTTTGCCAACGTGCGCATCCGCAACGAGATGCTGGAAAACGTCGAGGGCGACTACACCCGTCACGTGCCCAGCGGCGAGCAGATGTCGATCTACGATGCGGCGATGAAGTATGCCGAGGACGACACCCCGCTGGTGGTCATCGCCGGCAAGGAGTACGGCACCGGCTCCTCCCGCGACTGGGCGGCAAAGGGTACTCGCCTGCTCGGCGTTCGCGCCGTGATCACCGAGTCCTACGAGCGTATCCACCGCTCCAACCTGATCGGCATGGGCGTGCTACCGCTGCAGTTCCCTGAAGGCGAGAGCCGCGAGACACTCGGCTTGACCGGTGACGAAACAGTCTCCATCGAGGGTTTGACAGAGCTCGCACCAGGCAGCACGGTCAAGGTCACCATCGCCTCCGACAAGGGCGAGAAGACGATCGACGCCTTGTGCCGCATCGATACCGCCAACGAGCTGGAGTACTACCGTCACGGCGGTATTCTCCACTACGTACTGCGTAGCATGCTGTAAGCGCCTATCGCATAGCTTGAGTGGTAGTCAGCGAAGCCCCACCCATTGGTGGGGCTTTTTTCATGAGTCCCTTCACAAACTGGAGAAACGACTCATTATTCCTTGACGCGCTTACTACTGCCTCGGCATCAACCATCCTCCTGCTCGTGTCCGTGAGGGGCGAGCCCCTCACACTCCCCGTATTCGACGCCACGCAATAGCGAAACCCTGAACGCGGGAACGCTGAATCCGGGTCGGCGCAAAAGGGCATCCTGCCCAACGCGCCTTTTGCGACATCCATGTCGCAAAACCCGATTCATCGATCCAGCATTCAGCGCTATTCCGAAGGCGTCATCGGCTGCCAATATTCGAGCTGGGAGAGGATGATTCTGGCCAAAAAAAGCCCCACACTTGGCGGGGCTTGTCGTGACTCATCGGGAATCGCTCAAATCGAACGCCGACGATACTGGCGATAACGGGGATACCAGAAATGGCCGTGGATCGCGTCCCACAGCACCTCGTCACTGGACGAGAGCGCAACCCCGTCGGTCTGGGCCTGCTTGCCGACGGCGAATGCGATCTGCTGGCTGATCTCGCGAATATCGCCCAGCGGGGGCAGCAGCGCGCCCTCCCCGGTCTTGACGATCGGCGCGCTATCGGCGAGCGCATTGGACGCCGCCATCAGCATGTTGTCGGTGACACGCGTGGCGTTGGCGGCAATCACGCCGAGCCCGATGCCGGGGAAGATATAGGAGTTATTGCACTGTGCGATGGGGATCTGGCGCCCGTTGATCTCCACCGGCGGGAACGGGCTGCCGGTGGCGACCATCGCCTGGCCGTTGGTCCACTCCAGCACGTCCTGCGGCACCGCCTCGACCTTGGAGGTCGGGTTCG
>Ga0207878_100399_pt1 | contig 15803 bp, 12 predicted proteins | sample LinPmetageLP41_FD_184053 | JGI IMG/M metagenome (GOLD analysis project Ga0207878, IMG submission 184053) | Marine viral communities from the Pacific Ocean - LP-41 (SPAdes) | ecosystem: Environmental > Aquatic > Marine > Oceanic | place: Pacific Ocean | collected 2010-08-27 | reverse complement strand
GAATGGCGTGCCGGCATCGACTCAGCGGAAGTTGAGTACACCTCGCGCATGGGCCCAGAGGATCTCGAGGCGACGGGCGTTGCCCTGACCTCTATGTTCCCTGAAGCCTGGGAGGCAGAAAACCTGATGGTGCTTCGTGACACGCAGGGGCCGGTGATCGAACGCCGATTTTCGGTAGAGATCGATACTGGCGTCTACCTCAACGGACAGCCGGATATTGTTGCGATGGATGACGAGGCACGAATTCACGTCATCGACATCAAGACGCCGGCCAGCGTGCTCTCAACTGAGTGGCACTCTGACCAGGTGACTGCCTATCAATACATTGTAGAAGCGCACAAGGAGTCGCTAGGCATCGAAGAAGTATCAGGCGTGGGTTTTCATAACCTGCTCAAGCGCAAGATGCCCAACGGCAAATCCAAGAGCAAGGGACCGGAAATACATCCCATTGAGAAGATTCCGGCTCGCACCCTCGAGCAATTGGACGACTACGCTCAGAAGATTCGCTGGATGGACGAGGACGTTGTGAAGGGTCGCTTCCCGCGACGGGGCCGCATGGCCCACAACACGCCTTGTGGTATGTGTGACTTTGCAGGCTTATGCCTGAACGGCAGCTGGGAAGGACTCCAGCAGCCGCAACAACAGCAGGTGGCAAGTCTCGTTTAAGACTACAGCCAGGCCCGGCGCATCCTATGGATGCCCGGGCCTTTTTTAATCGTAGCGCTGGTTGATCCGTTTCAACAAACCACGCCAGACCTCGCCTACCTGGTTGAGATCGGCCCAGTCCACATGGTCGTAGTCGCCGTTTGGATCCAGCGTCTCAATCATATGCCTCACCACGTCGCCGTTGTCACAACGACCCATGTTGACGTGGGTAGCGGGCCTACCGCCCTTGTTCGGCTTCGCGATGCTGCCTGCTGTCTCTGCGGGTTGAAGTGGCTTTGGCTGCGCGACTTGCTTGTTTCGCTCAAGGTCGTCAAAGGACTGTGTGCTGATCCGCTTCTGGCGTTCCTCATCGTCCATCTTGCCAAGCAATTCAGCGATTGAGGGATTGGGTACCAGGCCGCTCAATACGCCGTCTCGCAGATCAGACGGGCCATTGACGATTGCCCACCAACGATAGGCCACGGTTTTGGGCAGCCGTATTGTCTGCTGCAACTTCCGGCCAGTCGTAATCGGATCACCACTGGCCTCCTGCTCATCCATGATGCTCAGAATACCTCGCAGGACACCAGCGGGCGAAAGATTGCGGCGATGCACGTTTTCTATCAAATGCCGTGTCGCGTTGCCCCTCGGCTTCTCTGGATAGACCATCACCTGCATCTCATCCAGGCCGGCGAGCTGGCAGGCCCACCACCGGCGTTCCCCTGCCATCAATTCAACGATGCCCGTGCCTGCCCGATACCCCAGTCCAGGCTGGAGCTGGCCGTGATCGCGAATCGTCATGCTCAGATCGCGAATATAGTCGGCCTCTTCTCTCATCGCCGGATCTTCTATCGTCTCAGGTGCTCTGAGCGATTCAAGCGTTAGCCGGAGCTGACGAGAGTTGTTTTTCGGCGGCCGTACATCATCGATCGGCACGTGCACCAACTCGGCTTTGGCATCCCATTCCTTGGATAGATTGAGGCCGGTTTCTGTCAGACCGGAGTCTGATTCACTGACAGCATCTACCTTGCTTCTAAGCGCCATTGTCTGTCTCCGGGAACAATCTGTTTTCTAAATCCACGCACCACGGCTCTATGATCTTTCGCGCGGGGTTGCTCGGGCGTAGCGCAAACACTGAACGAGGCAACAGACCGCGTACATCACGTTCAGCGTAAGCGGTGCGATTAGGGATCAACGTTGGGTTGAGGTGTGGCGCCAGACCATCTGACTCTCGCAGTTGCTTGAGGAATCCGTTGTGCAGGCTTCGTGCACTTTGGTATCGATTTACCTGAAGACCCAGAAGCTCCAGAGGATTCTTCTTCGTTCGTGCGCGCTGCTCCTCGATCACCATCCCGATAATCGCATCAAGACCGTCGATACACTGCTGCTCTAGCTCGACAGGAATGAGTGTGTGAGTCGACGCCTTAATGACGCCTCGCATCAGTGGCGATTCGGATGGACCGGTGTCGAATATCACCATGTCATAAGCGTCGGTGACGCCTTTGTCCGAGAAGAACGACACAATCGTGTCCTCTATGCTCGCTCGCACGCGCGGGTCTTCACTCTCCCGAACTTGAATCAGCTCACGGCTATCCGCTGGCAGGATATCAAGACACCCGTCGGGCAGCTCCTCAAGCGCGTACTGGTAAATAACGCGGTTTGAGTAAAAAATATCGGCAGAAGATGATCGACCATTCCAGTCTTCAACTGTCACACCGCTCAAATCCGCGTCTGGATTACGCGGCGGCCTCTTGTGCCTGCCTGCTGCAACGCGGTCCATCGGCAGATAGATCGAGCTCAGGGAGCACTGGTCGTCAAAATCGACAAGAAGGACGCGATGCCTGATCGAGAACCACTCCGCCAGTATGCGAACGAGCGTGGTCTTGCCGACGCCGCCCTTCTTTTGCGGTAACGAGAGTCTTATCACAACAGATCCATCCTTCGGTAGCTTTTACGGGTCTGTTCCCCGAGGTTTTCGAAAACCTAATCACACCTAAACCACTATTTTCTAACGGATTATCATGCGCACGCTGGAGATTCCCCCCGGGGAATTTGACTCCCATGTTCCACGTAGAACACTCAGTCGACCTGCTTGTCATTGAGCAGGTGTGCTTTTTCTCGAAGCAGGCTTAATGGCAAACCAAGCTCAGCGGCACACTCTTCCCGTTCGTTGTCTGTGGGATTGGGCATGAATTCCTTACGGGCAAACACGCGCCAATGTGCAGTCAGTATCCCGCCCTCTTGGTCCTGCTTGTATAGCCGCATCAGCATTGCACTAGGGGCGACTTGCTGATCATAGAACTCGTCCCACGCCTGCTCGATGTGGTTTTTGCTCGCCTGCTCATACCACTTGTCGTAACGCCATCTCGGGAATTGATTGTTCTCAAACTCGCTCAGCTGCCGCCTCGCCTTCTCTGCGTCGAGATTCCGGTCGTTAGCCACCTTTTCTTCTGCCTTCGACATGGCAGCAATTTCGTCGTGGTCAACTGCCGGAGCGCGATAATCCTGCCGAAGTGCGTTTACCGCATACGCAGCCGGCTGGCGGACATGCGTTTTCCCAATTCGGATTCGTTCAGCAACGATCAACAGATTTTCGAGGATATAATCATCGTCGTATTGTTCGAGTAGAACCATCGTCTGTCGCCGATCGATTCCAAAAGACTGACATGCCTCGAATGTTTTGATACGTCCTTCGATTAAGTCTGCATCGAGATTTAAGGTCGCCAGACCAGGCATTGGTGGCCCGTCGTAGCTCGTATTTTCCTTGACAACGAATTGGATCGCCAAGATTTCGTTGCCCTTCTTTTTTATTACGGGCTCAACGTAGATTTCAGTCTTTTCGTTGATCTCAGCGATTGACGCCTTGATCACGTCGCGATTAAGGGTTTTGAACTCGGGATAACGACCTGCCACGCCCATCAAGGATCGAAACGTGTCGAGCGTCCATGCCTTTGTCCGGCCGATGTCTCTATATCGTGCGCAGTTTTCGTATAAAGACAGGCTTTGCTTTCGATCCAGACGGTTCTGCACGGAATAATTGATCCGTGCAAACACATTGGGGTCCAAGATTTTGTCGATGATCTCGACCGAATACGAGTAATAGAGGGTTTTCCCATCAAACTTGTAACCCGCCAGCCAGGTTGATGCGCCCCAATCTTCCTTCAGGTCTTCACTGATGTAGTTCCACTCGACGATCTTGTTTAGCAGCCCGTTGAGCACTTCGCGTATTCGTCGTCGACTCTGCCACTCTCGAAACACTACCCGGACTAACTCTTCGACCTCGATCTTGTGTTGTCGATGTCGCTTGTCGTCCTTCTCAAATGCGCCGTCACTGGTCATGGCATTTGCCAGCAGGACGTTCACACAGATCCGTTCTTTGACCGTCAGGGGCACCGAGGAATGAACCGTAGCCACGTGCTTTTTGAGCACGCGTGCGCTCGCGCCCTCGAAGAGACTTGCTTGCTTCGAGCTATGAGCCGGCTTGGTTGACATGGTGATTGCGCCCCCGCGAAAATATCACTATTGCGCCAACGTACACGAATACCACGTTTTTGCAATCTGGTGTCGTTGGAAAACTCTCACCTTTGCTCTGTTTTCGTGAGAACTCTTTGTCTGCCAGCACTTACGTGGTTAGCCAGACCCCTACAAGCTTTTCTGGATGTAGTCCTGCCATACAGAGCCTCCTATTACGCCCCTCTGCCGTGCTTTCCTTTGCGCGAAGCGGATTTTGGCAGCCAGCTAGCTGTTTAACTAGCTATCGCTTAAGCAACATATAGTTATATATAGGGCGTTAAAAACAAAACGTAATCAATTGCTTGCAGAGGTTTGGGTGATAGCAATAACAGTCCGAGGTGAGAGTAATAACAGTTTCCGACCAAAGAGGTGAGAGGAATAACAGCCTCAGGTGATACGAATAACAGTCACGCTTTATCAAGTGAGAGAAATAACAGTCTCAGGTGAGAGGAATAACAGTAGTTGAAGCCTTCAGGTGAAAGAAATAACAGTCGCAAGCCTTCAACTCGTGCGACAAGCGGTCCTCGCTAGTGGGTGAGAGAAATAACAGTCTCTGGTCTGCATGTAAGTCACGGGTTGGCGCGTCGAGCAGGTGAGAGGAATAACAGTTGTTGCCGTTGTCTCCAATTACGTCCACTCGCGTGGAGCAGGTGAGAGAAATAACAGTCTGAACAACCGCTGTGGGATCGATGCGGGGAAAGCAGCTAAACCGTGCCTTTCCATGTGCCGGCGTTGAGCGTTGCTCGCTACGATTAAGTCTTCATCTGTCCTCTATGGACAGCACGCTGCCGATGCGTGCAAAACCCGGCCGCGAGAGCTGATCGCGTAACAAGACCAGCAACAACTGTTCTGCGGGGCGCCACGATTCCCCGCGGGGAATTCTGGTGCTTGCAGGTTATCCAGCCACCAGGAGACAGGCATGTATGGCATACCCAATCATGCGCCGCCCATTCCGCGGTACATCAGCAACGGCATCACGCTCGAACGAGTCGCTTGCCAACAATTACTCATGACAAGCCCGTGTGCTCTGCACCGTCGGTTCAGAACGCTGGCAATACTCCAGCACCGAGCTGGGGGAGGGCGCCATGAGTGATAAAGAGATCCGCCTGCTTTTTGATAATCCGGATGGAACTCAAAAGCAATGGATAGGTAGAACCACTGTTGCAGAGGATCTCCTTGAGATCGGATTCGGCAAAGTGGGAGCTACACCTCAGTTCCGCAAGATCCCGAAGGCGAACTTTGGATCCATGAATACTCCGCTCAGCGCTGAGCTGAACCTCAGAGCGGATAAGAAGCGTCGGGAGGGTTACTACGATGACCCTTCTTTCGACCCGATGGACGGGCTGGGCCAATCGACCCAGGTGTCCCCAGAGCCTTTCAGGCGCGAGAGCGTCATGTCCGCACTCGAAGACGACGGTGGACCAGATTGGTTCTTCTAGCCATCAATCACTGCTCGAACCGCCCAGATGGATCAGTCTGAAAAGCAGATAAAACGCTGTTTTCCAGAGCTGAGTACAACCATTCGGAACGCTAGAGTGGCGTTGATTCTCTCGTCCTTTTTGGACGACACGCTGCCGATGCGTGTTAAACCCGGCCGCGCCAGCTGAACGCGTAACAAGACCAGCATCAACTCGCCCGTCGGGACGGTACACGCCCCTGACGGGGTTGGTGTATCTCCTCGACGGGTTTTTTTCCTGATCAGGAGATATAGCAATGACCACACAGCGTTTTTCAGTTCGTCATACCTTTGGCATCGACGCCCCCGCATCTGTTGAAATTTCGGGTTTCGACCAGCCGACGCAGTTCACACCGGCCCTGGACAGCAACTACAAGTTCCGCAAGGAGCTTGTGTCCGATGTGCTGGCCTGGATGCAGGTCGGTCAAGAACCGCTCTACCTGACCGGCCCCACGGGTTCCGGCAAGTCGAGCATCATCCGCCAGATTGCGGCACGTCTGAATCAGTCAGTTCAGGCCGTGACGGCTCACTCCAGGCTGGAAACCCCGGAGCTGATCGGACATCACACGCTCATCGATGGGGACATGGTGTTTGTTGATGGTCCGCTTACGACCGCCATGCGTTACGGGCATCTGTTTTTGCTCGATGAGATTGATCTGCTGGATCCGGCCACCGCGGCAGGGTTCAATGGCATTCTCGAGGGAGAGCCTCTGGTGATCCTTGAAAACGGCGGTGAGGTAGTCGTTCCACATACCGATTTTCGTTTCGTTGCCACGGGCAACACGGCGGGGTCGGGTGACCGTAATGGCATGTACCAGGGCACCATTCGTCAGAACATGGCGTTCATGGATCGCTTCTGGATCTGTCAGGTGGGTTATCCCGACGTCGAGTCTGAGCAATCGATTCTCGAGCAGGTGGCCGGCAGTCTGCCGGAGATCGTGCGTAACAGCATGGTCGAGGTGGCCAATTCGGTGCGGAGTGCGTTCATGGATGACGGCAGCGGAGATGTTCCGCCGCTCGACGTCACCATGTCCACGCGAACACTGGTTCGCTGGGCACGTTTGACGTACTTCTTCCGTGGGCTGCGACGCCAGGGCATAGACCCTGCCAAGCACGCTCTGGATCGGTCGCTGGCCTTCAAGGCGAACCCCGAAACCCGTGAAGCGCTGCATGAAATCATGCAGCGTCATATGGGTGACGACGGTTCGAACTCGTAATGAGCGTGGTCAAACTGGCACGTCAGGCGTCCTCCCAGACCGAAGTGGTCTGGGAGGGCAAGGCTGACACCGAGAAGAATCAGCTCGTCATTCGGTATGGCAAGCGTGGCGGCACCCTTCGCATGAAGGTCGTGCCGAGTTCATGTTTCACAGAGTTCAATGCTGAACTCGAGCTCGAGTATCGAGCGACCAAGAGACGTGAGGCCGGTTATGTGGATGAGATCGATAGCGACTCATCGCCGCAACCATCGGCGCCTGCCACTGAGAGCCCCTGGCCGACGCTGTATGCAGCGCCACTGGAGGCGTTCAAGCAGCGTCGCAAGGAGACGGTCAAGAGCGAACGCAGGATCGCGGAGAGCGTGATGACGGCGTTTGAGCTGAGCATTCCACCGGAATGGTCGGATCGACCGCGTGTGATTGAGCCCGGCAACGATTACGCGTTGCCGATGCTGGTTTACGCGTTGGGCGCTTGCCGTAGTGGGGCGATTGGGTTGGCAGACGATACAGGCAAGGAGATCTCGCCGGTTCGGTTCGCCGAGCATGTGGGTCTTGCAGAGCTTGACCCGCGGGTTCCGGCTCTGATGGCTGATCTCGGTCTTGTCTCAGTCCGTCAGGCAATGGCGATTGCTGAGCCGGACACGGCCGATGCCCAGGAAAGCGAGTGGTTCTTCTAGGACTACACACCTGCCGTTTCAGGTGAAGACCAATGCACCGCCGGAACGGCGGCGGTGCAACTAATCTACCCAGCCGGGGATATTTCCCGGCGCGGGGATGCTCCGGCGCCAAAGCGAGGAGGTTCCCCATGAGCCGTCAAAGAGAATGCCGGCCGTTGAGCCGGCCGTTGTACGAGGCTGCGCGACGATATGTCCGTCCAGCGATTCGCAGCAAGCGGCGATACACCGACGTTTGCAACTGTCTTGAGATGTTCCCCGAACAGTCAGCCTGGCGTCAGGCGGTTTCGATGGTCTGCGTGGCCTACAACATCCAGGTCAAGCCCACCCCCAGTGCGAAAGAGCACTGATGGGACTAACCACGCCGGCTCACGCCGGCGTTTTTTGCGAGTGCTTGTGCTACGAGCCATCGCAAAAGACCGGTTACCAGAATCAGGCCAGTATTGGCGATCGTGCCTATGCGAGCAGTTGCACAAAAGCGAGCGCGCACTAGGCTTGAGATTCATGGGTCATGAACAATTTGGGGAATCGCAATGCCTGTCCATATTTTGCTTGTCGTTGCCGTGTTGGTCTTCGTTTTCGTGGCGATTGGACTGTTCATTCAGGGCGCAGGCAATGGCAAGGCAAAAGCATCGGATACCCCATATCGAAAATGCTCGCATTTGATGAGCGCCGCCGAGCAGCGGTTCTTTGCCGCGCTCCGCGAAGCTGACGACGATACCCACTGGCTGTTCACGAAAGTTCGCATGGCCGACCTGGTTACAACCGTCAGAGGTCTCGATAAATCGGCCCGGCAGACGGCGTTCAACAAGATCAAAGCCAAGCACGCAGACTTTGTGCTGTGCGATCCACAGACATTGGTGCCGGTCCTGGTCGTTGAACTGGACGATGCGAGCCATAACGCGAAGTCACGCCGCCAGCGGGACGACTTTGTGGACCGTGTGTATCAGGCCGCAGAGCTGCCTATCCTCCACGTTAAAGCGAAGGCGTCGTATGACATCGCAGAGCTGAGTCGTGCGATCGAGCGGCTGCTTTCGATCGCCAGACAGCTTGTTATCGATCAGCACGCGCAGTCACAGGGGCTTGAGCGCCCGGACAGCGGCGTGGGCTGGCTCAGAAGTGGCAGAGGTGCCAAGCCGCCTACGCGCATCGCAGGAATCGACGAAAAAGCAACAAAATAGGCCTTTCGCTAGCGCCGAGATGTGCATAAAAACGCGAGGATAGAGCACGTCTAAGAGTCTCTCTCGTCCGTTTTTGGACGACACGCTGCCAACGCGTGTAAATCCTGGCCGCGATAGCTGATCGCGTAACAAGACCAGCATTCAATCGACCCTCTGGGGATGTCTCATCCCCGACGGGGATGGTTGCGTCCTTGGGGTGGTTTTACCACTCAAGACTCGCGCCCTGAGATCTATTCGATCCGGGTTCCGCGTGTTCATCCAAGGAAGTGTCCATGCAAACTCAAACCTTAGAAAAAGTCGTCGCCATCCACCCTGAAATTCGGTTGTGGTCGGGACGCAAGCGTCTGCGTCGTGAGGATCTGAGAAAGATTACCGGCGATCAGCTCCCACCCGAAGATCTTGCGTCGCTGGGTTCCAAGCGAATCTGTAACCCCAAGGATGTTGCTGTCTTCGAGCGCATCAAGCGTCGTGTCGAACGGGACTGTCAGGAAGTTGGCATTCGGTTTTTGGGTGGCTATGCCATTCCCGAGGACCGGATGGAAGAGCTGCTCAAGCGGATTCGGCTTAACGAGACGCAGTTCAATGTCGAACGGAGCAACTTTCTCGCGCGCTACCAGCAAGCGGTGAGTGACTGGATCACCGCACACCCGCAATGGGGTGACGTGATTCAGCGTTCGGTGTCGCCACAGAGCGATGTCGAGCGTCAGCTGCGTTTTGACTATCAGGTCTTTCGCGTGCAGCCGGCAGATGAGTGGCAGCCTTCGGGTGACCCCACCAGCCTTCAGCGCAAGGCTGATACGTTGCCGGGTCGTCTGTTTGCCGAGGTTTCATCCGAGGCAAACAACGCACTAGAGCAGACCTTCAAGGGCCGTAACCGCGTCACTCGACGCGCATTGCGGCCAATCAAGCGTATCCGGGACAAGCTCGACGGACTGTCGTTTCTCGACGTTCGTGTGTCACCGATCGTGGACTGGATCGACGAGATCCTGGCTGATCTTCCAAAAGGAGGCGCGATCGAGGGCAGGGCACTCAATGACCTGGAGTCTGCGATGCATACCTTGGCCGACAGCGATCGGCTCAAGGCCATGGGTCAGTCTCGACTGAGCCCGGATCAGGTTGATTCGGACGACGAAGACGAAGCGGATTCGGAGGACGACGCCCATCTGTCGCCTGAAGAAATCGCGCGACTCAAGGAGCACGGCACCATTGATGCCGAGTCTGTTCCTGACAGTGCGGATAGCGCGGTACAAGGCGACGCTGATTTGTCGGATGCCGTGGTGTCGGAAGTCGTAGCTGTGCCGGTCTCTGTCGAGACTGATGCAGAGACCTCGGAGTCGGAAGACGACAACCAGGATGAAGACGCTGACGAGGAACTGGAAACAGTGACCGAGGAAGCCGACGACCCCTGGTTCTTCTGACATTTTCTCCCCCCGCATGGGGCTGTGTTCTTTCACTTGAACACGCCCCATGCGGGGGGCGTGATAGCGAGGTATAAGCCATGAAAAGTCTAATGAAGTCGTTGCCGATCATCGCGAAGATACTCGGTGACAAGTATGGGGTCCGTGTCGAAGTCGGCGGTCAAAGAGCCTGTACGGATGGCCACACGATCTATATCCCGGCACTGCCGGACGATGATCGCAAGGCCGAGATCCTGGTTCGTGGTTACATTGATCACGAGTCGGCGCATGTTCGATTCAAGTCCGGATTGTTGAGCGGCTCTGCTCTGGAGCGTGCGCTGCAAAACATTCTCGAGGACATCCGGATCGAATCACGCATGAAGGAGCGCTACCGGGGTTGCGGACGCAATCTCAATCGCATGGTTGATCAGCTCGTCGCTGATGGTTCATTCGTGCCGATCAAGGACAACGCCCATCCGGGTGCGGTCGTGCAGGCTTTCCTGCTGCATCGGTTGCGCTGTGATGTTCTGGGCCAGAAATCCCTGAGCAGCATGGCGGATGACAGTGAGGCCCGGTTCCATGAAGTGTTCTCACGGGGCAAGGCCACGCGTATTGCTGCGTTGGGCTATCAAGCCGAATCAGCAGCGTCGATCGATGAGATCAAGGCGCTGGTGACGAGGATTCTGGTAAGCCTGGACGAGCCGGACGAGCCGGACGAGCCGGACGAGTCGGACGAGTCGGACGAGTCGGATCAGTCGGACAGTTCAGCGGATGATTCTTCGGATGACGCCCCTGACGGTTTGCAGTCGGATCAAGGCAAGGGCCAGTCCCAGACTGATGATTCGGACGATGCGGATGAAGGCCAGGATCAAGCGGGCTCGTCGCAAGACGGTGCCGGCGCTGGTGATCAGCCGGATAGTTCGAGCGGTGCTGACGAGGACGATGATTCAGATGCACCACAGGAGTCGTCGAGCGGCAATGGTGACGATGGCCAGACGTCCAATTCGTTGAGTGCCGCGAAACAGGCGCTGAATGCGAGTGAAGACGACCTGCTCGATGATATTGCACGCATAGTCGGCAAGGAGCTGGAAGATCAGCTTGAGGATCGCGATGACGCTCAGAACCTGCATATAGCCAGAGATATAGCTGAGCAAGTGCATCTGTATCGCGCTCCTATAAACCTGATCGATCATCATCAGGCGCGCAAGGCCACCAATGTGTTGCGTTCGCGTTTGGAAGGGCTGATTCAGGCATCGAAACACCAGCGCACACCACCGAAACGCTCCGGGCGTCGGATTGATTCGCGTGAGCTGGCCCGTCTCGGGCGCAAGGATCTGCGGGTCTTTCGTGCACGCGCCGAGCAGACCGCGGTGAATACCGCGGTACATATCCTTTTGGATCGTTCGGGATCGATGAGTAACCTGATGCGTACCGCCTCGGAGGCAATTTACGCCACGGCCCTGGCCTTGGAGTCGATAGCTGATGTGTCACTGGAGACCGCTGTGTTTCCTGTCGCAGATCAGGATGTAGCGACACTGACGCGTTTCGGCGCAAAGGTACGCTTCGAAGACTACGGCGTCTTTTCGGCTGGGAGCACCCCGTTGACTCCGGCGCTGCGACACGCTGCTTATCGGCTATCCCGGCAACCTGAGTCGCGTCGGATCGCAATAGTCGTGACTGACGGGGCGCCGAATCAGCCGAAGTTGGCTATGGATCTTGTCAGGCAGATGACCGATTACGGTATCGAGGTATTCGGTGTCGGCATCGGCTGCATGACTCATCCGGAGTTGTTCGAGCGGCATTGCGTGATTCGTCACGTGCAAGAGCTGCCAAGGGCGTTGTTTGGGTTGTTAGAAAAATCCCTCACTGCGCACGCGGCATAAAGTCACGCCCCGGAATATTTCCGGGGCTTTTTCTCAAACGCTTGATCAGAGCGCTTTAGAAAAGGCCGGCAAACATTGCAAAACCTGCCTCTTGCGCAGATTGCAGAGCCCTGTCGGCGTGGCACAGTGGAACCCGCTATCCGATCTCTCTCGTCCGTTTCGGACGACACGCTGCCAACGCGTGTAAATCCTGGTCGCGACAGCTGATCGCGCTACAAGACCAGCATCAACTTGCCCACGCGGGAGCCATCTCCCGCTAGGGGGCATGCGTCTCCTTTCGCGGGTTTAACCCGCTATTTCGTGCCGGGGCCTTCCAAAGCGTCCGGTGCGGATGCTTTCTAAGGCTCCGGTTCGGAGTTTTCGTCAAAGGAGATTCTCATGTCGATGAAACTTGATGTTCGCCATGTGGCGAACGCTGCGAACGGCCGCTGGGCCGATATTTTTTCGGCCCTGACAGGCCACAAGCTCGATGAGGCGTTCGAGCGAGCGGGACGTCATGTCGGCTGCCCCATGCATGGTGGCTACGATGGCTTTCGCTTGTTTCGAGATGTCCATCAGACCGGTGGTGCGATCTGTAATCAGTGCGGATCGTTTGCTGATGGCTTTGCACTGCTTCAGTCGCTCGAAGGCTGGAGCTTTCGTGAAAGCCTGGTCGCTGTTGCTACCCATCTGGGTATCGAGGGCACCGATGCGGAGCTCATGCCTGAGTCACGGACTCCGGTTCGTCAGGCGCTGGTAATGCCTGGCAGTCCTGATCCGACTCTCGTCCGTAGGAAACTGCGCGAGGTATGGTCAGTCTCGCTGCCTATCACAGCGCCTGAAGCCAAACCGGTACGAGAATATCTGCGACGTCGTGGATATCTTGGCTCGGGCCTGGCTGGTACCGGTCACGTCCGATTTCATCCGCGCCTGGCGTATATGGAAGACGATGAGTTTGTCGGTCATTTTCCGGCCATGATCGCCATGGTCTGGGATCGACACGGTAATCCGGCGTCGATCCATCGCACTTATCTTGAGCCTGACGGCACCAAGGCGGCGGTCGACAAGCCCAAGAAGCTGATGATGGCGGCCGGCGGCAGGGGATCTTTGTCTGGCGGCGCGATCCCATTAGGGGCCGCAACCGGGATTCTCGGGGTTTCGGAAGGCATCGAAACCGCTCTGTCGGCACGGTGTGCGACGGGCATGACCGTCTGGCCCTGCATCTCTGCGGTGCTTCTCGAGCGGTTCGTTCCGCCCGAAGGTGTGCATTCAGTGGTGATCTGGGCAGACAAGGATCGCAACGATCGCGGCCAGCAGGCAGCCAAAGTGCTCAAGAAGCGTCTTTGGGATATGGGCCTCAAGTGCTGTGTGATGTTGCCAACGGACTCCATACCGGAGTCTGCCAAGAGCGTGGATTGGAACGATGTGTACGTGCAACGCGGCGCATTGGCCTTTCCCAGAAGTCGCCAACAATCGGTGGCGTAACTCAAGCCCGGGAGACCGGCAATAAAAACCCCCGCAACGCGCAAGCGTCCGGGGGTTTTTTTATGCCTGATTTGGAAGGATGGTCACTTCGGATAGTTGCACTCGTGTGCGATGCGATCAGGTACGCCTTTGGGAGCTCCGTGGGCGATCACGTACTTCCAGTCGGCATCGGTCATGCCTACACCCGCGTCGCAATACCGCTGCCAGGCAGGGTTGACCGGCGCGAGCGCATTGTTCGTATCGGACTGTGCGAGGCTGATCGTTTCAAGCTGCCGACTCATCGCACCGTAAGGCATGGTGCTGGTATCGAGCATCGGCGCTTCGAATGCGCCCTCCCGATCCCGGCGCAACACGTCGCGATAGCCGTGCACCCGGTAGGCGGCACCGCCCAGGTCGCCGCCCAGGCCGGCCACAGTCACCCGGATTGGCTCGTTGTCGGGAATCAGGGTCGCCGGCGGAGCCGCGATCACGACGGGTAGGGGTTCAGGCGCTGGCTGACTCGCACAGCCGGCGGCGAGTGCAGTACAGCCGATCAGTAGCAAAAACCGCATTCCTTGTCGCTCCAAATAAGACACGGGAGCCACTATAGGTCGCGCGTGATTTGCCCAGAGCGAGCAAGACAGCGAAAACCGCTGTTTTTCCAGCGCAACGTCGCTGGCCGGGGCACCAGAATCTGGCTCATGCTTAACTTCATTCGCCAACTGTTTCGTGACCAGCCCGTGCTGGACACGGAGATCCCTCGGTACCCGCCGTTCGCCAAGGGGCTGCCTTCTGTTCGTGAAGATCGTCTGCTCGTAACCCAGCAAGAGCTGATCGACAAGCTGCGTCAGTCCTTGCCGTTCAATCGCAAGCAGTTCGACGAACTGATGTTGCCGGTGATCAAACGCTACGCCGCCTTCGTGCATCTGCTGCCGGCGTCGGAAACACATCACCATCGCGGCGCAGGTGGCCTGCTACATCACGGCCTCGAGGTTGCGCACATCGCCGCGCGCAGCTCGGAAGACGTGATGTTCGCCGCCAACGCCGAACCCAAACGGAGACGCGAACTCGAGCCGCGCTGGCGTATGGCTGTGTGCCTGGCCGGACTGACCCACGATATCGGCAAGCCCATATCTGACCTGTCGGTTACTGACAGCACGGGTGGGCGCACTTGGAATGCCTACACAGAGAATCTCGCTGAATGGACTCAGCGGGAATCGGTCGATCGCTATTTCTTGCACTGGCACAAGGGACGCCATCGGCGCCATGAGCAGTTCTCGGTGCTCGTCATGGAGCGTGTGCTGACTCGCGAATGTATGAACTGGCTGGCCCAATACGGCCCTGAGATCCCGCACGCGCTCCTTAACTCCGTGGCCATGGCCGACATCGAGAACAACGATATCGGTCCGCTGATCAAGCGCGCCGACAACACGTCGGTGGAGCGGGACATGAAGCGTTACCAGTCCTCGCCCAATGAGTCGCTGGGTGTCCCGGTCGAACGCTACATTATCGACGCCATGCGTCGACTGATCAGCCAGGGGAAATGGCAGGTCAACGAGAAAGGCTCGCGCGTATGGTTGCTGACAGACGGGTTGCATATTGTCTGGCCCGCGGCCGCTCATGAGATCACCCGTGTCCTCCAGCGAGACGGGGTAGCCGGCGTACCGCGTGATCCGGATTCGATCGCCGATATCTTGATCGACCGCGGACTCGCCACCCCCCGCGAGACTGAAAGCACGACCTATCGTTACTGGCCGATGCGCCCGGCGTCGTTCGAAGACGCTGATCCGAATCGCTTGATGATGATGCGCCTGGCTGATCCGTACCTGCTATTCAGCGAACCACCGCCGGCGATGACCGCAGAAGTCATCGAGACCCGTCCCAAGCCGACGCCCCCGTCCGATCAGGACAGTGCAGCCACCACGGACAATCAGTCCAAGGCCGTGGTGAAGAAGCATCGGTCGGACCCGATTCTGGCCCCTGTGGCACCCGAGGATGGCCAGGCGCAAAACACCCCGACTGCGCCGCCGGTCATGACCGGTGGTGATTCGCCAGACGACCAGCTGGCTGCCTCGATTGCTCATTTGCAGGATGACGACTACGACACGCTCATGGTCGATGACGAACAGCCGGCATCAGATCAGACGCAAAGCAACGCCACGCCCGAGCAAGACCAGGAGGCAGCTGAGCGACCTAAGCCCGCAGACAAGCGGCGTCGAGAACACAACAAGATGGGCAAGGCGGATAGCAGGTCAGTCGTAGCGGCAAAGGATATGCCACCGGCGGCGATTGATTTCGAAGCAGGGCAGGCCGACACAATCCTCCAGGCATTGCACGAGAAGGGCGAATGGGAGACCCATTTGTTCAATCGCCGCGATCTTGTGCTGGTCAGCTATC
>Ga0207878_100397_pt1 | contig 15923 bp, 10 predicted proteins | sample LinPmetageLP41_FD_184053 | JGI IMG/M metagenome (GOLD analysis project Ga0207878, IMG submission 184053) | Marine viral communities from the Pacific Ocean - LP-41 (SPAdes) | ecosystem: Environmental > Aquatic > Marine > Oceanic | place: Pacific Ocean | collected 2010-08-27 | reverse complement strand
ACATCAATACCCGCATAACGCGACTCTAGGTTGGCTTCAAAGTTAACAAGTTGCGATGCAATATCTTCACAGGCTTCAGTGCCCTCTGGCATATCTGAGTTATCTTCCCAGTTACGGTCAGCCGATTTAGCATACGTTGCTGCAGGTGTTGCATGGGTAATACGTGCTGTTGAAATAAGGCCGGTTGCTTTACCGGCAATTTCAGCAAGCTCTAACGAGGTAACTAGTTCGTTGCCTGTAACCGTGGCACAGTCGCCGCGTTCAATGTCTTCATCTACACCAATTACGCCCACATCGGTTTTAACACCTGATACCATTGCCGTCATTGTGCCTGCTGAATCCGGTGTTTGTGCATCTACGTTGTAAGTTTTAACAAAACCTGAGTACGGCATTTTTTCAAAGCTTAACTGGTAATCTTCACCTAAACCGCCTTCAAGCTGGCCTGCTAAAATACGCGCAGCTGTTACGGTAGAAATACCCATGCCGTCGCCGACAAATAATATAACGTTTTTAGCTTTGCCCGACTCAGTAACCACTTCGCTATTAGCTTGCTGTGTTGCCGCAAGCTTTGTTTGTGCATCGCCGTACCATGCGTTAGTCGTTAAGGTGGCAAGTTGCTCGCTGGTAAGTGACGTAGCTGGTGCATTACACACTAAGTTAGAAGACGTTACTTCGTCGCTATCTAGCACGCCGTTGCCGTTTGTATCTACGCCGGTTTGGGTTTCTACGCCGCCATTAACACATTGCTCAGAGCCTACTGCAATGGTGTTATCTACCGCGAGAATATTATTTTCGTCTTTGTCGTCGTCACTACAACCTGCTAGCGCGACCATTACTGCTAAAGAAAGTACTGTTAATTTGTTCATGTTAGCCGCCATTATTGCTGAGTTAGTTCAAGAGCTTGATTAATTAAATGAAATACTACGTTTTGCTCAATTACGCCTTGAGCTAGCTGTGCACCTGGGCCTTTTGCATGCAGCGAAATATCTTCACCGGCATGGGTTTCTGAGCCAAGAGGGACTGTGGTTTCTTGGTGAAAGCCAACATTGGTAGTATCAACGCCACTAAGCTCTACACGTCCAGCAACTGGGTCAGTTGTATATGCTGCATCGGCATCTGTTTCATCAACTAAGTTTCTAAACCCTAAACCATTTGCATAGCCTACTGTGGTGTATGGCATATCGTCGGCAGCAAGGCTTGGTGTGGTTTCGCCTACGGCAACTACTTGGCCTAAAATTGGGTTACCGCGTTTAGGGTAGCCAGCAATAGTAAATACGTGGCTGTGATCGGCGGTTACTAAAATAAGGGTTTCTTCTGGGTTGGTATTATCTACCGCAGCTTGCACGGCTTTAGCAAATTCTATGGTGTCGTTAAGTGCGTTGTAGGCATTACCCGCGTGGTGTGCGTGGTCAATACGGCCCGACTCAACGGTTAAGAAAAAGCCGTTTTCGTTTTTACTTAATACGTCAATTGCTTTGCTAGTCATTTCGCTAAGCGATGGCTCGCCGGCAATATCGTTTGCGCGGTCAGCTTCGTATTGCATGTGCGATTCGTTAAATAAGCCAAATACTTTAGTCGCATCATCAGCAATAGCATCAAAACCTGTTTGATCCATTACGTATGTTGCATCTGGGTATTGTGTTTGCCACTCAGTAACTAGGTTACGTTCATCAGTACGATCGCCCTCTACCTCACTTACTGCATCAGCTGAGTTAGCCGCAGCATCTTTTGGTAAAAAGTGACGACGCCCGCCACCCATTACAAAATCAAGACCGTCTACGTCGGTACCTACAAAACGTGCTTCTAAATTTTTTTCAAAATTAACTAATTGCGAGGCAATATCTTCACATGCAGTTTCGGTTTCTGGCATGTCTGAGATATCTTCCCAGTTACGGTCTGCCGATTTAGCATAGGTTGCCGCTGGCGTTGCATGGGTAATACGCGCTGTTGAAATAACACCGGTTGCTAGGCCTTTAATTTCAGCAAGTTCTGTTGCTGTTAAAAGCTCATTACCCGATACAGTTGAACACACACCGCGCTCTATATCTTCGTCTACACCAATAACGCCTACATCGGTCTTAACCCCTGAGATCATCGCGGTCATTGTGCCAGCAGAATCTGGTGTTTGTGCATCTACGTTGTATGTTTTTACTTGTGCTGAGTACGGGAACTCTTCAAAGCTTAAATAACCTTCTTCACCTAAATCGCCCGCTCTTTGTCCTTGTAAGATACGTGCTGCAGTAAGAGTAGATACACCCATACCGTCGCCTACAAACAAAATAACGTTTTTAGCTTTTGTTGTTTGCTCGCTTTGTGCAAGCGCAGTTTTTGTGGCGAGTGTGGTTTGGGCATTTGTATACCAGTCATTATCTGTTTGGCTTTGTGGTAATACATTGGCATGGCTTGCTGTGCTCAACATAAACGTTAAGCCAACTGCCGCAGCAATTTTTTTAATTTTCATCCTTTATTATTCCCATAGTGTAGTGGTTATTTTTTGCTTGAAGCGTAAACCTCAAATAAGTAACCGCAGCACTATAGAAAACAGATGTGACCTCTAAGAGTACTTTTAATTAAAAAACAATGACTAAACTATGACAAAATTAAGACACAAAAAAGCGCAGCGGTTAAACGCTGCGCTTTTTAAATAATATCAGGGATGTATTTATTAAATTAAAAACGTGCCTTAAACGATACGCCAAAGTAACGCTCTGCATCACGCGGAATTTGGTAACGGAAGTTGTCACCACTGTAAGTAGTTGCGTAGCTTTCGTCGGTCAAGTTTTTGGCAATGAGCGATACTCTAAATGCATCATCTTTAAACGATAAGCCAACGCTTGCGTTTAAAATTCCGTAATCTGGCAGTAACGACGCGGGGTTAAACTCGCCCACGTTGTCGGGTAAGTCTGAGTATTGCTCATCGGTGTAAATGTATGAGCTATTTATGTGTACGTTAAAGCCATGCTCAGTTTCAATAAAGTAATCGGCTGTTAGTGAGTATTTTAAATCTGGCGAAAATGGGACATCTAAACCAGATCGGTCAGTACATGAGCCTGCTGCTACTTCTGCCGGACAATTAAACTCGTCAATTTCGGCTTTAATATAAGCTACGCCACCGGTAAATGTAAGTGAGTCGGTTGCAGCCCACATAAAGTCAACTTCAACACCTTGCGTGCTTACATCGCCCGCGTTTGTTAAGCGGGTAATACAGGTGCCGTCTGAACAGTCAAAATTGTTAGCTTGAAAGCCTTCAATTTCTGTTCTGAAAAGTGCCATGTTAAACACAAACTCGCGGCTTGCGTATTTGTAACCAAGCTCAAACGCGTCTGACTCTTCTGGCGATATTTCACGGCTGTCGGTGTCTGGATTAAAGTTATAATAAATATTAAAACCAGGCCCTTTGTAACCTTGCGAATAAGTACCGTATACCATTTGGCCATCACCTAAATCGTATTGCATACCTAAACGACCCGATACGTTGGTTTCTTCTGCTTTGCCTGCATCGTCAGTATTTAGTGTTGCTGGGCGTACGCCTACACCGGTTCGGCCATATACATCGTTACTTACACGGCGATGCGTGTACGACACTTCGTCGTCGGTGTAACGAATACCAAATAGTACGCGTAAATCTTCAGATAAATCGTAAGTACCGTCGGCAAAGGCTGCCCAGTTGTTAAACTCGGTGCTCATATATGCGGTTGCCGACACAATATCGTTAGCGTTACAGCTAACACCTAAACCTTGTGCGTAACCATCTAAATCGGCAAGTGCGGCATCAAGCTCTGCGCCCGATAGGTTATTTTGCGCGTAATTCGCCATTGCAGCATCTAATTGGCCACCGTTATTTTGACAACTCGCATCACGAGTAAAGTTACGTTGTGAGTCCATGTTCCAGTAAAATAAACCAGCAACATAGTTAAATGGGCCTGCTAGATTTGAGGTAACTCTAAACTCTTGGGAAAACTGATCCCATTGCTGTGCGCCTAAGTCGTGCAACTGAAACGGTGCATCGAATACAGGGTCGTTACTGTCGCCAGCAATAGAGGTAAAGTCGCCTTCGCGGTATTCTGTGTTATCCCACGAGCGCTGCGCTGTAATTGAGGTATACGTGTAATCGCCAATGGTTTTATCAACCTGCACCGAAAACGCGCTATGTTCATCAATAGTGCGCGACTCGTAATCGTGATCCACTTTGCGCTGATCTAGGTCAATATCGGCTACGCCATCAACAATGCCGTTGCTGTCTGGTACTGCTTGCGAATCTGGATTACGGCCACTTGGTAGGGCTTCTAAATCGGCACAACAGTCGTCGTCTGCATTATAAAATTCAGCAATAAATTTTACGCTTAAATCATCTTCTGGCTCGTATTTAAATACGGCGCGTGCGCCTTCACGGTCGTAACCGTTTACTTTTTCGTTGTTGTAAACGTTATCAATGTAGCCATCAAACTTACCTTTAAACACGGTTAAGCTTGCTGCTAAATCGTCGGTTAAACCACCGCTTACAACGCCTTTAAATCGGTATTCGTTATCTTGATAAAACGAGGTTTCTACGCTGCCGGTTGTGTCGTACGAAGGATCTTTTGTCGTTATGTTTACCACACCCGCAGAGGCATTTTTACCAAATAAGGTACCTTGTGGGCCGCGCAGTACTTCAATGCGGTCTACATCATATAAATCGGCAAAGGCTTGACCAGAGCGGCCAAGTACTACGCCATCAACCACGGTTGCTACACTTGGCTCAGCGGCAATACTAAACGAAATAGTACCAATACCGCGCACCGTTAGCGCTGAGTTACGGGTTGTGGTGCCTTTTCTAAAGCTCACCGAGGGCACAAGTGACTGTAAGCCTTCCATGTTATTAGCAAATGCAGAGTCAATCTGATCACCATTAAGCACTGATACCGCAAGCGGCACTTCACTTAAGCTTTGCGTTCGCTTTTGCGAGGTAACTACTATTTTTTCAAATGAATCGTTTGTAGCTTCTGCTGTTTTTTGTTGTTCTTGCTCGGCTTGCTCTTGCTGCGCGTATACTTGCGTGCTTAGTGCTAAACCGGTTGTCATTGCTAACGTGACTGCCAAGCTTAAGACGGACTTTTTAGCTCTCATGTCATTCTCCATATTGTGCGTGTGTGCTGTGTGGTACCGCGCTAGCAATTGTGTGGGTTGCTAATAAAGCGGTGTCAGTGTGTTGAAATACTTTTCTTATACGCTCTTATGTCTTATACAAGAGCTTTAAACTTAAACAAACAATCTTCTAAATGCAATCATTATGTGAATAATTTGTAATTTTAAATTTATATACAGAATATAACGGCGCGTTATACCAACTCGCTTAATTAAGTAATCTATTTTGAGGCTGGAAAAACGTGTTGATAGCTAGGCAAAAAATTCGCTATTTAGTTATTCTAAATGAGAATTTTTTAACGCAGGTAGCGACACGTTTAGCCCCGCAAAATGATTAAGTATTATTGCACATTGGTATTATGTGCCTTTAGCAACGCCAATATGCGCTAAGCTATTTTCGTAACGCGTATGCCATCGGCGTACGCTCCACCAGCTAAGCACAAAGGCGCTAGTCCAAACAGCAATTAAGCTTGGTATAAAGTACACGCTAGTACCACCAACAAGCCCAAGCTCAGAAAACAGTATGTACAGGCTTACAATTAAGCTTACTAATACAATGGCGCAAGGCAGTGCGTATTTCCAAGGGCTTAAGTTTACCTCTGCTTTACGGGTAAATACCCAAGGTGTTGCAAGGGGTTTGTAGTAACCAATACCCAACATAATCGCGAATTCTATAAAGAACAAAATGGCGTAAATATGGATAAAGTTAATGTCTACGTCCCACACAAATTTAAGCAAAGTGTAGGCAATAATATGGAAGATAATGGCCACTTTAGCGCCCAGTGCAGGCACTTTGCGGGTAAACAAACCCACTAATACAATTGTGATGACCGGAATGTTATAAAAGCCTGTAAATACACGAATAATGTGCCATAAACCTTCTGGCGCAAACATCAGTAATGGCGCAGTAATAAACGACAATATAGCAATTACAATACTGGTAATTTTGGCCACTTTAATTAGCTTTTCATCGCTTACTTTGTCTTTTTTCATTGGTTTGTAAACATCTAAACAAAACAATGTGGCTGCACTATTTAGCAGTGAATTAAACGAGCTAAATACCGCACCTAGTAGCACCGCTAAAAAGAACCCAGATAAGTACTGAGGCAGTACATCTTTAACTAAATGTGGGTAAGCTAAATCAATGGTTTGTAAGCTTTCGTGCTTGTAAAGGTGATACGCAATTACGCCTGGGATCATCATCATAAAGGGCACTAGCACTTTAAAGTACCCTGAAAACAACACGCCCTTTTGACCTTCTACTAAGTTTTTGGCGCCCAATGTACGCTGGATCACGTACTGATTTGTGCCCCAGTAAAATAAATTAGCGAGGATCATACCGGTAAAAATGGTGCCAAATGGCACGGGATCTTCACTGCTACCGATGGCGTTAAGCTTTTCGGTATCGGTGTTTACAAGTGTACTTAGGCCATCGGCAAAATTGCCATCGCCAAGGGCAATAAGCCCAAGTGTAGGCACTAAAATACCAATAATTAATAACCCAACACCGTTAATGGTATCTGATACTGCAACTGCCTTTAAACCGCCAAATACCGCGTAAATAGCGCCCACGGAGCCTACTGTAATAATGGTTACAATTAAGCTTGCTTGGTAGCTCATATTTAATAAGGTAGGTACATCAAACAGCCTAAGAACGGCGATTGATCCTGAATACAAAACAGAAGGGATCGTTATAAAACAATACCCTACCATAAATAAGATCACCGTCATGCGGCGTACGGTATCGTCAAAACGATCCCGTAAAAATTCAGGCAAGGTAGAAAACGCGCCGGCTAAATACCGCGGTAAAAAGATCAGCGCCATTATAATGGTTGATATCCCAGCTGTTACTTCCCACGCCATTGAACTTAGGTTGTAACCATACGCTGAGCCATTTAAGCCAATAAGCTGCTCGGCCGATAAGTTAGTGAGGATCATCGACCCCGCTATAAATGTACCTGTTAAACCACGCCCCGCTAAAAAGTAGCCGTCTTGGGTGTTAACTTCCCCTTTGGTTTTTTGGTACGAGATATATCCTACCAGCGCCATAAACGCCAAGCACGATAGCAGTGTCATGGTAATGTTCATACCTTCCATCTTGCGCCCCTTTTAGCTTACTTTACTCGGTAAAAAGTAAGCTAATATCTTTATTATTGTGTGTGTTACGTGTGTTGTGCGTGCTTGCTATTAACCGAGTTTTATTTTGGCCATGCTGTTAGCTGGCTCATGTCTTGTTCTGTGTGTTGAACATCTGGGCCTAGCATGAGCGTATCGCCTTTACGAACAAACACCGCCATTTGTGTAAGCTCAAGTGTTTCTTCGTAATATTTTCCGCCTTGGTACGTTTGTGCATCAGGGAAGCGTACCCACTCGCCCTGTGGTAAATAAAATTTAACTTTACCGTTTGGTACTACACATGGCACAACAAGGAGTTTTTCGCCGCACATAAATTGCTGATCAAAACTATGTGCCAGTACGTCATCAGGAAACGCCAGTGCCATAGCGCGCTGAATAGGCAGCCCTGTTTGCTGCGCTTGCTCTGCACACTCTTGTAAGTACGGAATTAACTGATAGCGTAATTTAAGCGCTGCAAATACTGCGTCACTTGCTTGCTCGGTGTATGACCACGGTTCGCGCGGGCCAATACCATGTAAGCGCATATGCGCACTAAATACCGATGCCTGCGCCCAACGTACATAAAGCTCTGCATCGCGAGTGTCTTTGTAAAAACCGCCAATGTCGGTTGCAAAAAATGGCCCGCCCGACATGCCCCACGCTAAGCTGCCGCGAATGCTCGCTGCTAAACCTTGCCAATCGGCCTGTGGGTCACCACCCCATTGTGCTGGGAAGCGTTGGCTGCCAGTCCACGCTGAGCGGCTAAATAAAAATGGCCCTGTTTTACAGTATTTTTCGGCGGCTTCATAAACGCAGCGGTTGTACAGCATGCTATAAACATTATGCAGTCTAATACCGCTGTCGCCACTGTGCGATACCATGTTTTCGTCTTCTAGCTGTTCGCCAAAGTCTGCTTTTATCATATCTACGCCAAGCTCAAACAATGGCTTGTGCGACTCCAGCCAGTATTCGTAAGCATCGGGGTGAGTAAAATCTAAAATACCCGACTCTGGTAATGGTGTAAGTACTTCGCCAAAGGGGCTTAAATCCCACTCGTATTGATATGCTTTACCTGTGCGTTTGTCTTTTATTAGCCAGCCGTTTTCGGCCGCTTTAGCAAATAATGGGTTGTTTACCGAGATCATTGGGTATTCCCACACACAAATTTTAAAATCCATGGCTTTTAGTTTATCAAGCACAGGTTTTGGGTCGGCGTAACGTGTTGGGTCCCATTCAAAGGCAAAGCGAGTGTCGGTGTCTTGCCATGCACGGCCATCAAGGGTAATTACATCGCACGGCATATTTTTAGCGCGTACTTCGCGGGCTACACTTAATAGCTCGTCGGCGTCTTTGTAATATGCTTTTGATAAAATAACACCAAAACTCCACTGTGGTGGTACCGGTGCAAAACCGGTTAGTTCGCAGTAGCGATTAATACTTTGTGCAGGCGTTTGCTCTTGGTATAAAAATACATCTAGCGCGTCGTCTTCTACTAAACACACATAAGCACGTTGCGACCAAAGCGCGTAACCTACACCATGTGTAACAGGCGCTGGTGTGTGTACAAATAAGTTCCAGCCCTCTGGGCTCCATGCGTATGGCGTATTTTTATAAGACTTTTCGGCGTTAACGCCTAGCGCATCGTGGTTGTATGAACGAATAAGTTGGCCGCGTTTATCAAGCTTGCCCCATTTTTCGCCAAGCCCGTATACGGCTTCGTCATAATTAAGCTCTAGGCTTAAAATCCAACCGTTATCGGTTTTAGCCAGTGGCGGTAAACGGTGCTGGCGCACAAAGTGGCCATCGGTTGCTGATTGCTGTACTAATTTATCGTTTTTATAAAGCTTAAAGTAAAACGGGTCGCTGTAAAATTCTAAGCGGTACTCACCGGCGGTGGCTGCAAACCCTTGGTCTAATTTATTAAGTGATAGCGGTAAGTTTGAAGGGGTGGTGGTTAATATTTTAAACGTCTCGTCATGCGTGGTGCCTGCATTTAAACGTAAACCAAACTGGCTTATTGTAACGCTAACCTCGCCAAATTGAGTCGGTAAAACTAGCACATGGCCTTGTAACTTAGGCTCTGCAGTCAAGCGTGCTGGCTCTATTGCGTTCCAGTCTGGCTCACGTAATTCAAATGCATTCATGGGAGTTCCTTAACCAATTATTAGTCTTGTATAAGACACAAGTTAAATAATTGTAATCCCCATGTCAACGTAAATAAACTCAAGTTAAGTTAATTTACATCGTTACTTTTAAAATATACCCGGTGCCGATGTAGCCACCAGCGAAACGCCACTTAGGCCAAGCAATGCGATTGCTATTATACGAATCCATTTTGCATCGACGTAAGGCGTTAATTTACGAGCAAATTGCGTTACTAATAATACCAGCGGTATGGCCGCTGCAATTAAAAACATAATGTCGAGCTCGGGTAAGGTGCCAAATAAGGCAATACCAACACGGACTAAGCCACCAATGGTAAATACCGCAAGTAAGGTGCTACGTATGGCCTCAATAGACCAAGCTTGTTTATAGCACTGAAACACCAGCGGCGGCCCCGACGTTGAAAACAGCCCGCCCAATAACCCACTTACGCCGCCGGCAATTAAAAATGAGCTACTACTGCTTTGTTTGTTCGCTCTTTCACGGCCAATTAGCATTAAGCCACAACACAGCAAAATACTAATTCCTAAAATAAAGTTTAAAAATTGCGTTAAATGCGACGACATATATTCAAGCAGTATAAAACCTATCAGCATTAACGGAATGCCGGTATACAACATTAGTTTAAGCTCGGGAACTTTTACCGAGCTGCGGTTTTTAACCACCACCGTTGTGGAGTTAACCAAACCCAATAAGCTCACTAAAAATGTAGTCGCGGTGAGCGGTAAAACATCTAGCAGCGTAAAACTGGCAACCACCAGCAATCCAAAGCCAAACCCGCTAAGCGTTTGCATTATGGTGGCAAGGCTTAGGCACAGCGCCATAATCAATATGAGTTCTAACGAAATACTGAGCACTTTAAATTTCCTAGATGTGCGCTATTGTAGTGTAACGATTTGTTTTTAGGCATAATGTAAAAACAAACTGTATTGCAATAGTTCACAATTAATTGAGCTTGCGCAAAGATGCGCAAAAGTTTTCACCTATGATATAAATACAGGTGGATTATATTTAATGGTAAATAACAATGAGTAACTCTATGTTTGATCACAAATTAAGTGGCCCAAGCTTGGCTTTTCAACCACTTTACTTACAAGTGGCTGATTATATTAAACAGCTCATTGTAGAAAGACGCTGGGTTCCTGGCGAAGCATTACCAAGCGAATTTCGCCTTGCTGAAGAATTTAATGTAAGCCAAGGCACTGTTCGTAAAGCACTTAATTTATTAACTGACGATAAAATAGTCACTCGACGCCAAGGTGTTGGTACGTTTGTATCTGAGCATACCGCGCAAGATGCCCTGTTTAGGTTTTTTCCGCTACAGGCCGACGGTAAAGGCGCCGACCTACCTAAAGCTGAGCTATTATCAGTTGAGCTTTGCCCTGCACCACAAGATGTTATTGATGCCCTGCAACTTAATAAAAAAGACAAAGTCACTAAGCTTGTGCGCAGACGTATTCTCGATAATGAATTTTGTATGAGCGAAACTATATACCTACCGCAAAGTTTCTTTCCTGATATACATCAAAGTAGTGATATTCCGCATACATTGTACCATTACTACCAAACCAAATTTAACCAAACTGTACATAAAACCCAAGACAGCATTAAAGCCGTTTTAGCAGATGAAACCGACGCTAAACTACTGGCGATTAAAGCAGGCGAGCCACTTTTATTAGTATCGCGCATTACCGAATCAATCGAAGGTAAACGCATAGAATACCGTTTAAGCCGATGCCGTAGCGATCATTACCACTACCAAATTGAACTTGATTGATTCACCGCGTTTAGCCGCTAATTATTTATATTAGCGCACACTTATTAAATATTTTTTAAAGGCAGCAAACGCTGCCTTTTTGCTGCCTGTAGGTTTTTTAACACCTTTCATTTATTGCCTTGCGGTTAACACAGTGTTGACACTGTTAGATTCGTATAATAACTTATGTCTTATACAAGACCCAAGTCATTATGCAATTTTAACAGGAATTCCCAATGAGTTCATTAAATAACATCCCTCCAGTAGGGTTCGGTTTATGGAAAGTAGCGCAAGAAGATTGTGCACAAACGGTATACCAAGCCATTAAAGCAGGCTACCGCCACCTTGATTGCGCATCAGACTACGGCAACGAAGAACAAGTTGGCGATGGCATAGCCCAAGCAATTAACGACGGCCTTTGTACTCGCGAAGAATTATGGGTTACGTCAAAACTATGGAATACCTTTCATGCGCCAGAGCATGTAGAGCTAGCCATTGACAAAACCTTGAGCGATTTAAAACTCGACTACCTCGACTTATACTTAATTCACTTTCCGATTGCGCAAACGTTTGTACCAATCGAAACACGCTACCCGCCAGAATGGTTTGTAGACCCAGATGCACAAAACCCACAAATGGAGCTGGCAAAAGTGCCACTGTATTTAACGTGGCAAGCAATGGAAGAGCAAGTACATAACAACAAAGCAAAACGCATTGGTGTGTGTAACTACTCAAGCGCACTTATTCACGATTTAATGACCTACGCAACAATTAAGCCTGCCATGCTGCAAATTGAGTCGCACCCTTATTTAACGCAAGAGCGACTAATAAGGCTTGCCAAACAGTACGATATTCCGGTTACTGCGTTTTCGCCGCTCGGTGCGCTTTCGTACCTTGAGCTTGAAATGGCCGATCAAACTGAGTCGGTACTTGAGCAAAGCGTAGTAAAAGCTGCGGCGCAAAACCATGGCAAAACACCAGCACAAGTTGTGCTGCGTTGGGGCGTGCAACGCGGCACTGCCATTATTCCTAAAACCTCTAAATTTGAACGCATGAAAGAAAATCTCGCGCTGTTCGACTTTGAATTAACAGAGCAAGAAATGGCGCAAATTTCTGCGCTTAATAGCAACCGCCGTTTTAACGACCCTGGGCACTTTTGTGAAGCTGCCTTTAACCGTTTTCACCCTATTTACGATTAGGATAATAAAATGTCAGCTACCGAACTTAACTATGCCCAAGTGCCTACTCAATTAACGTTTGATGACTCGGTTTTTCCGTGTATTGTGGTTAATAACAATAACGCCAGCACCGTTGAAGAAGCGGTAGCTTTTATTCGCGCTCACAAAAGCGAGTTGGCTAAAAAACTACGCAGCTCAGGCGCTGTATTGTTTAGAGGCTTTCCTGTTAATAGCGCCGAGGCGTTTGATACGTTTTCAGCGGGGTTTGATTACGACAACTTTACGTACCAAGAGTCGTTATCTAACGCGGTACGTATTAATTTTACCGAACGTGTATTTACCGCTAACGAAGCACCCAAAGATGTTGAAATTTACCTTCATCACGAAATGGCACAAACACCTATTTCGCCAAGTAAGCTGTTCTTTTTTTGTAAATCGGCAGCTGAGGAAGGCGGCGCGACACCGCTTTGTCGCTCAGATAAATTATTTAGCGCATTAAAGCAATTTGATAGCCAATTAGCCGATGACTTTGAGCAAAAAGGCTTAAAGTACACCACTTATATGCCCGCAGCCGACGATGCAACATCGGGCCAAGGCCGCAGCTGGAAAAGCACCCTAAGCGTTGAAACCAAAGACGAAGCGCATAGCAAACTTACCGAGCTAGGTTACGAGTGGGAATGGCTAGAAGATGGCTCTTTAAAAGCAATTACTCCGGTTTTACCTGCAGTAGTTACTCTTGAAAACGGCGTACAGGTTTTTTATAACCAACTTATTGCCGCTTACATGGGCTGGAAAGGCGTACGCGAAAATCCATCAGTTGCTATTACTTTTGGCGATGGTAGCGCTATTCCTAAACAAGGACTTGAAAAAATTGTTGAGCTATCAAAAGACTATACCTTTGATTTAGCATGGCAAGATGGCGATGTAGCCTTAGTTGATAACGAAATGGCTATGCATGGCCGTCGCCCATTTACTGGCGAGCGCAAACGCCAAGTACTTGTTGCCCTTACGGCAGCCAACGCCTAATGCAAAACTTAAGTGGTGCATTAAAAGTAAAAATTTCCCCGTTATGGCAAGGTGCCAGCATTGCTGCAATGACTGGCCTTGCCGCTTTATTTTTAAGTGAGCACTATGGCGCACCCGCTATGCTGTTTGCTTTATTATTAGGTATGGCGGTGTCGTTTTTATATCAAAGTGATAGCCCGTGCGCTAAAGGCATAGACTTTACTGGCACCACGGTTTTACGCGTAGGCATTGTTTTACTTGGCACACGTATAGCACTGGGCGATTTGGTTACACTGGGTTGGCAAACAGCCCTAATGCTAGCAGGCGCTATATTTACCACCATTATTTTAGGGGTAATACTTGCCCGAGTATTTGGGTTACAAAAACGCTTTGGCGCACTCACCGGTGGGTCAGTCGCTATTTGTGGTGCATCAGCAGCACTAGCTATTTCATCGATTATGCCAAATAGCGAGCATAAAGAGCGCGATACGTTACTTACCGTAATTGGCGTAACGGCCATGTCGACCATTGCGATGATTTTATACCCTATTGTGGTTAACTACCTTGAATTTGATGCACATAACGCAGGCGTATTTTTAGGTGGCACCATACACGATGTAGCTCAAGTAGTCGGTGCGGGTTATTCGGTATCGCCCGAAACTGGCGATATAGCAACGCTTACCAAACTAGTACGCGTAGCCATGCTATTGCCAGTAGTACTTATTATGATGGTTGTTATTAATCGCTCAAACAAAGGTAGCCACGGCGAGTTGCCAAAAGTACCAGGATTTTTAATTGGCTTTGTTATTTTAATGCTTATTAACAGCACCTTTAACCTACCAGCTATCGTGCTCGAAACCGCTAACGAGCTTTCTCGATTCTTTTTAATTGCCGCCATAGCCGCCATTGGTATGAAAACAAACTTAGGTAAACTCACCGAGGTAGGCTTAAAACCAATAATAATGATTATTGCTGAAACAATTTGGATAGCACTGTTAATACTTGGCTTTGTATTGTGTAGCTAAGCATTAAACCTTGAGCGTATTGAGTGGATTGCCTACAATAGCGCATCACTTTTTAATAAAGATTAAAACCATGACCGATTCAACAAAACCAGCATTACCTGATCAGCTTTCTATTAACCCACGTAGCAAGCATTACGTAGAAGAAGTGTTTGAACACGAAATTGGCGTAAGCTTAAATGGCAAAGAACGCTTTGACGTAGAAGAGTACTGCATTAGCGAAGGTTGGATTAAAATTGCCGCGCCTAAAGCGCTAGACCGCCGCGGCCAACCTTTACTTATGAAAGTAAAAGGTACAGTAGAAGTATTTTATAAGTAAGCTAAATATATTGCTTATAAAATTAACAGAGTAAAAATTATTTAAATACCCAATATTTCTAAGTAAATTACTTAAGTATATATGGGTATTTATCTACCCACTAATACCAATTAATATGCTTCCCTTAATAAAGTTATTTTGCCGCTCGCAGTTAGGGTAAACTGGTCTTCCATGATTAAAAATTGCTTTCTCTAAGGCAAAAAACAGCGCTTTTTGTACTTATGCTGCGTTACAGCTTATTTGTGCAACACACAAACTTAGGCTTTACATTGCATACCGAGAAAAGATAAGCCGTCTCTAGCCTTTTTTACCCTTATTAGCTATTGCTTTAAGTGCAGAAATATTTGCATTTTCTCCCTCAGCTTCTTTCAAGCGGCGGCGTCTCTTTGCAAAATTATCAAATTCCAATTTTGCTTTATCATCTGCCGTTTTTTTAGAGATTGTCCCTGCGCCGCTTAAAACTTCACGATCATTAAAACTCAAAAACTGATCAAGCTTATCAGTCCAATCTTGTAAGAAAACTTGCTTGCGTCGCAGCGCTTGGTCTTCTGCAAAATCAAGCCACATATTCACAATTCGATTCAGTTCTTTAATTTCGTCCTCTCGCAGATAATTTTTAGCGACAGTGACGTCTGTTTTACGCACTTCATCACCTTTATAACTGGTTAAGCCCATATCTGACTTATTAGCATCTACACGGTTGAAAATAAGCTCTGCAGCCGTCATCTGCGTACAGGCATAGTGCAGCTTATTTTGTATAGCTTGAAAGAAGCGATTAGTTTCTTGATTAGAGGGCTCATAGTCGGCAGCCATTGTAAAAATTTCTTTAGCTCGCAAATATACACGTCGCTCACTAGCTCGAATATCGCGAATGCGTTCAAGCATTTCATCAAAGTAGTCAGGAACGGTAGAGTGCCCCACAGGCGGGTTTTTCAAACGCTCATCATCCATGGCAAACCCTTTAACTAAATACTCTTTTAATATCCTAGTCGCCCATTGTCTAAATTGTGTACCTCGTTGTGAGCGAACCCTGTAGCCTACGGCTAAAATCGCATCAAGATTGTAGTGATCAATTTCGCGAGATACCTGGCGAGTACCTTCTAGCCGAACTATCCGGAATTTCCGGATGGTTGCGCTTTGTACAAGCTCACCTTCCTTATATATATTGATAAGGTGCTCGTTAATTGTACGAACATCTTTATCGTAAAGCTCTGCCATTACAGCTTGAGATAGCCATAAGG
>Ga0207878_100395_pt1 | contig 16041 bp, 17 predicted proteins | sample LinPmetageLP41_FD_184053 | JGI IMG/M metagenome (GOLD analysis project Ga0207878, IMG submission 184053) | Marine viral communities from the Pacific Ocean - LP-41 (SPAdes) | ecosystem: Environmental > Aquatic > Marine > Oceanic | place: Pacific Ocean | collected 2010-08-27 | reverse complement strand
GCCGCGCCAGCGCGGTGGCCTCTTCGACGTAACTGGCATCCAGCACCTGGCCATGAAAGGTATTTTCCAGGGTCAGCAGACGAGTGCGCGCAAAGTGCGGATCGATCGGCTTGACCGCCGCCTCGATCTTTTTCAGCGGCAGCGTACCGTCCGCCTCGTTCTCGATCGGCTGCGGCTGAATTCCGCCGAGTACCGCCGCGCCGCCGCCTTCCATACGGTAGGTATGCGCCTGCTGACCGACGATGTATTCATCTCCGCGCTGGCAATGGCTCAACAGCGCCACCAGATTGCTCTGCGTACCCGAAGGGAAGAACAGCGCCGCCGCCTTGCCGGTGCGCTCGGCGATGTAGCGCTCGAGATGCGCAACGCTGGGGTCGTCGCCCCACACGTCATCGCCCAACGGCGCATCGAACATCACCTGACGCATCGCCTCGCTGGGGCGGGTAACGGTATCGCTACGAAGATCGATCATGGGAATGGGACCTCTTGTAAAAGTTGTTGGAGTCGATGAGTGATTGTTGCGACAACCGGGGCGTTTCAGTGTCTGCGTCAATGTCTGCATCAGAGTCAGAGCCTCGATTCCGATCAGGAACGTCTATCGAAAACGTCTATCGAAAACGTCTATCGAGAAAGTCGATAAACCATCGCTCTGCCTGCATGGGTTAAGCGGCTTCAAAATCCAGTGGATGAATACCGTCCAGATTGACCTTGCCGCGGGCTATCCATAGGTCATACCTATCTTGCATCGTCAGCCAGCTCTCAGGAGTACGCCCGAGAACCTTGGATAGCCGCAGAGACATTTCGGGGCTGATGCCACTATCCCCCTTGAGCAGCCGAGATAGTGTGGAAGGTGAAACGCCCAGACTGGAAGCCAGCTGGCGGGAACTGATATCGAAAGGCGTCAGATACACCTCCCGAATGAAATCACCAGGATGCGGCGGATTATGCATCGTCATTAGTGATAATCCTCATAATCAAGAATGTAGGCGTTGCCGTCCTGGAATTCGAACGTCATGCGCCAATTTCCGTTAACCCAAATCGACCACCGTCCTTTGTCTTTTGCCTTCAATGGATGAAGCCGAAAGCCGGGAATGTCCATATCTTCCACTGACGTGGCGGTATCCAGGGCAGCAAGCTGCATACGCAGCTTGCTGGCATGATCAGATTGTATGCCAGCCGTGCTGCCTGTCGAATAGAACCGTTTTAGTCCTCTTGTGATGGAAGGTGTCGAAATGATTTAATCATTGAGAAATCTTAGCGCGTTGCGCACCACGCAACAAGTATTAGCATTTGAATGAAACCGCCAACGCCGCAATTGCAGCATCGAGAGTAGCGTTCCCAAACATTTTGAATCTCAGGACCTTCGCGTTGTGAAATTGCGGAGCAGATTCGCGCCGGAACGAGAGGAAAAAGACACGCTGCCTCGCAATGAAGGCCCGAGTGCGATGAACCGGATCGCCATGATCCGGTTCATTATCGCTGCCCTTCAAGCCTAATCGCTGTGCTTCGAGCCTAATCGGTCTGGCGGCCCGTGAGCTTGTCGCGGAGCCGGTCGATCATGCCGACACCGGGGCCAACGCTTTTATGGAACAGCTCAGAGTGCGGTGCGCTGGGGTGGGGGCGAGTCGGTGCCAAGTGCTTGGCCTTCTGCACCTTTTCACCCAACTCCACGAGCTGTTCTTTGGACAGATGTGCTCGCAGTTTGGGGAATTGGTCGGATTCCTCGTCATCGGCATGGTGGCGCAGTTGCTTGTCCAGTTCCTCGACCAACTTCATGAATGCCGGATCGGCGGCGTCTGCGTCTTCCAGCTTCTTCATGACCTGCACGATCTCGTCGTGCTCCTGCTTGTCATGCTCGACCTCTTCCTTGCCGCCCGGCAGTTCCTTTTCCATCACCGGGTAGACGTACATCTCCTCGGCAACGGCATGACGCATCACTTCCGCAATCGTCGTTTCGACCAGATCCCGGCGTTGCTCGGCATCCTGCGTCTGCGAGGCCTGGGCGAGCAGGTCCGTCATCTCTCTGTGGTCAGTCGTCAAGATGTCGACGACATCCGCATTCGGGTTAGTCACATTATCGGTCATCATTATTTCCCTCCTTGGGATTCTCTTCCTGAGCATCGATTGGAGCCTTGAGACTCGACGATGCTTCGTCTTAAACATAGTCACGTTCAGGTATCCGGTCCAAGCCAGATGGCTTCTATGGATGCGCGCACTACTCGTTCCTGGAACCGTTCGGTTTGTGTGTGCGGGGTCAGAACGTGACAAGCGCCCTCGGTATCCATCAATGCCGATTTGTCTCGTCAGGAGGGCTGACGCATGATGCGAGTCATCTTCAAAACACATGAACGACAGGAGCACAGCATGAAACAGTACGCCGTGGTGGCCTATGACTACACCGACGACGAGGCCCTCGACCGCCGATTGGCCAATCGTGACGCGCATCTGGCAGGCGTTCGTGCTCTTGCCAGTCAGGGCAAATTTCTCAGCGGTGGCGCGATCTTGAACGATGACGGCAAGATGATCGGCTCCAATACCCATTTCCGTTTTAGCGACCGGCAGGATCTGGATGCCTGGCTCGAGACCGAGCCCTACATGACCGGGCGGGTCTGGGAGCGCGTCGATATTCGCGAAGTGAAGCTCTTCGATCCCGACGCCTGAATGCAGCATGACTGATAGCTCATCGCTGCCCGCGCAGGTTCGCCAGTTCCTCGAGACAGCGCCTCGCGAAACCCTGCCAATGACCTACCAGCAACTCGCCAAGGCGTTGGCGCTGCGCCCGCCGCGAACCATTCAGCGCGTGGCTCAGGCATTGGAGAGCTTGATGCGTGAGGACGCCCAACAGGACCGGCCTTTCATCGCCGCGCTGGTCGTCAGCCGGCGCGGGGAAGGGCTGCCAGCACAGGGCTTCTTCGATCTGGCGGTGAAGCTGGAGCGATTTCCCCCCGATCCAGCGCAGCAGGCGGAGGCCTGGCGGCAGGAGTTCGAACGCGTGCTGGCGGCTAGGGCATAGGCGTACGCGGTCAACTTTTGACCCAAGCCGAAACTCGAATCAGGCGTCCCTGGCGGCGCCGGTCGGCGGCAGCTCGGTCAGCAGCGGCCCGCCGGTAAGCGCCTGGTGCAGGCGGGTGGCGAGGAGTTCCAGAATAGCGTCGTTCTCGCCCACCAGCCGGGTCGTCACGACATTCAGGCCGGGGGAGTTCGACATCGCCTGCGTGCAGATCTCCGCAATATCGCCGCCTTCGCCAGCGTGACGGCCGGGGGAGAGAAACAGCATCGACAGAATCACATCGCTGTCGGCCAGCGAGGCCGACGCCAGCAGATCTTCCAGCAGCGGCTCGTTGAACCGGTAGGCGTCGCCGTCGCGGCGCTCCATCGAGGCAAACGTCACGCAGCCGACCGCATCGGCCAGCAGCGCGCTCAGTTGCCCGGCGAGGTAGTTGCGTACTGCCGTGACCTCCGGGATCGGGCTGCCGTGATCGACCAGCACGACCTTGGGCCGCGACAGGCCGGCCATTCGTTCGCGTACGTTGTCTGCCAGCAGCCGGGCCAGGCGCAGGTCCGGCGCCAGCAACGTGTCGACCAGCGGCGGGGCGACCTTCACCCCCAACTTCGGGTGGCTGGCCTGCACCTCGGCCAACCGCTCCGGCAGGTAACGGGTCAACGCCTGACTGGGGCCGAAGAAGAAGGGTAGGATCAGCAGTTCGGTAACGCCCTCGGCCGCATACCGCTCTGCCAGCGGCCCTAGCGAGACGGCCTTCTGCCCGCCGAGCGCCTCGGGGGGGATCTTGAAAGAATGCAGTAGCGATGCGGCCTCGACCGCCTCGCCCGTGGCCTGGCTCAAGGCACCGGCAAGACGGCGCAGGTTGAGTGTCGCCTGAGGGCGCAGGGAGCCGTTGTCGACGAGCAGTATCTTTCGCATGAGACGTTATCTTTAGTGGAGCCATGAAGTTGGCGCGGGCTGATGGCAAATCCCGGTTATCAACGTATGACGGTGATGCCATCACACTATCGTGCCGGCGTGCGGGTCAAGTCGCCTGGAAGTGAAATCTCGCCTTTGATCGATTGGTAGGATCGTCAGCGCACCGGCGCAGTCACCGCCGATGGCGGCCAGTAGCGAGAAGTCATCATCCGGAATGCCAAGGCGCTTGATCAGCGCCGCTCGGGCCTGCTCTTCGGGTAGCAGATTGCCGAACCAGTGATGCGCGAGCAGATCCTCGGGCTGCCAAGCCTTCTGACTCAGTGGCAGGCTGTGTGAAATGGCGTGCCCATTTTGTTGCCAGGCATCATCGTACTCGAGGCCCATCAGTCGACCATCATCGCCACACCACAACGTCCCTACACGCCGCGTGTCACGCCATACGTTCAGCGAATCCGGTAATGTCATGACTCGGTCTCGTCCGGCGGGCTAGCGGACAGCTCGATGCCCAACGTATCGAGCACGATCAGTACGCGGCCCAAGCCGCAGGACTCGCGGCCGTTTTCCAGCTCGCTCAGAAAGCGGATGCTCAACCCGCAGAGGCCGGCCAGGGTTTCAAGATTCAATCCCTGTTGCTTGCGCGTACGACGAATCAAGGACCCAAGCGTCTTGGCGTCGGTGATGGAAACGGCTGGGGATGGGGGCATGCTTGAGCCTTTCGAAGCGAGCGGGAAGGGTCGACACGAAGCAAGCATAGACTGATTTTCCCGATAGGGAAAAATAGTCAAGAGGTGAGCTGATAGCGCTCCGGTTTTCCCTATCGGGAAAGTGGGTAGCCTTTTGAGCGGGAGGATCAGGCGATATGAATAATCGATAGGCCTGCTTTTGGCCATGAGCGGTAATTGAGGTTTTTATGATGTATAACGCTGCCCGAGTTGATGGGATTGTTAGGCATATTTTTACTTCAGCAAGATTAATATCAAAAAAGCAATGACAATGATCCACGGCCAAACGTGTGCACGTGTATACGTGCAAGGTGTCAATTGCGTTATCGGTTTACCTTCAAGGAACTCATCTCGGAGCCTATGGATCTCTTGCATTAGTTCGTTTTGTTTATTATTGTCGACATCCTCCATACGTTCTAGCAACCGATCTACGTTTTCTGCGATCTCTCTCTCCTCAGCATTGGATTTATTAGTTTTGTCTGAAAGAGCGTCGACAGCATCCACAACCTTATCGAGCTTTTTTTCAATACGCCGCACGATCAAATCTGGGGAATTTCCGTATTCTGAATCTTCTTCTGAGAACCATTCGGGATGTTGTCTACGTTTACGTTCTTCAGCAGCATTTAAAATATTCGGGGCGTCCATGTGCGAATGCGGATCGGGAACTTTCCACGCCAAGTCACGTAGTACTTCCCGATACTCTATTCCACGCCATAATTCGTCATTTTCAACCATCCCATCGAAAGCTAGCTCCCCATCTCGTTCTATAAGTTTTGGCCATTCTTCGAACTGCCACGGAGAAAATCGACGATAAAACGACTCTCTTACGGCAGGATCATCAGAATCGAGAAGTTTATCTTCCGGTTTTAAAAGATCCGCAAGCCGCGATCTAAGGAAGTATGAGGGCGCCAGTGGCCTGCTTCCATCTTGTGGGTCTCCTTCAATTCGCCATCGTTCCAGAACTTCTTCAGGATGATCGTAGCCAACGGGTAATGCAGTGTGTTCGAGAAGCTTGTATAATACGTAGGCGTTTGCCTTTGTGGTAGGTAAATGCCGCGCAAGCTCCCAAGCCAAAGAAAATACTCTTCCGTGACTATACTCCGCCCACCCGTCAAGAATTCTACGGTCGTGCTCGGCCGACATACGAGGATTTTTCCCTAACCAGATGAGCGCCTTGGTATATTTTTCCTCGGAGAGTTTTCCAAATTCTTCTTTCCTCTCTAGCAGACACTCGAACGCATCATCGTTCATAAACCTATTTGTAACCAACGCTTCAAGTTCGGCCTCTGAACCGCGCCGGACAAGATTCTCAAGTTCATCTTCTTGGAGCCAACCCTCATTAATTCGATTGTTGCGAGTACGCGGACCAACATGCGGATTCGCTAGCGCTGCGCACCTTGCCCCTAAGTCACCCCGCCTGAATACTTTGCGAATCATGGGTAGGAAGTGACCGAAGCGGGCGATACCGAGATCAATAAGGGAATGCTTACGGCGAACAAGCAAGTACTCCAAAGTCTCTGGAGTTTCAACAAGCCATGGTGGTACTTCATCACCCGTATACCGACGATCGAACAACCAATCGTACGCGGCCTGTGGCGAGCAGTGGGCAAGAAATGCTGCCTCTATTCGTTGTTGGTATCTGTCCATATCAAATGCCTAATAGTTGTATTATATAGCGTGATTTATATTTCACTTGAACGAGCGTTCAATAATGATATGCCGCGCGTATCTCCCCCTAAAGTACTGAAAAATATCGACATTAAGTATAGCTCAGCCACATAACATCGATCATCGTACATACTACCAGTGAACGTGCTCGATGGCTTTGCCTCCATGGCCGCTTTGGGTCGATAGCTCCTGTACGCAATATAATCGTTTTCTTTATCCGCATCGCCTTGCCCTCCGGGTGCCCTGCCTGATGATATGCGGCCGTGAAAGCTTCACGTAGGTTTCGTGCCGAAGTGCTTGGCGAAGTAGTCAATCATTTCCGCCGCCTGCGCTCCTTCACGGAACTGCTTCTGTTCATCGAAATTGATCGACGGCATCAGGTGGATGAACTGCTCATCGGCGTACAGCGACAGCACTATCTCCGGGTCCAGTAGCGGCTGGCGCAAGCCGGACAGTCCGTTGGCGGCCTCGATGGCGGCGCCGATCATGACGTCGGCAATCTGCACGGATGGGCTGGCCTTCGAATCAACCTGGGTCACGGAAGATAGCTTGAGCGGGAAACGGATACCAGCGATCTGCGTCTGCCTGAATTCGACTTCACTCTGATGGTCGATGTAGCGCTGCAGCAGCTCATGATATTTGAGCAGGTTTTCCGAGTGGTCATGCTCGACCTGGTACGGCCCTGCGGCCATCACCTCAATCCGGGTTATCAGGGACTGGAGTACTACCATTGCAGCATCGGTCGAGACCCCCGGCGTGGCGATCGCGGACAGGCACTCAGGCGCCCCAAGCGCTAGCGGCCCCAGCGCTTGGGGCAATTTGCGCCAGTTAAGCTTTCTAGCCGCCTTTGTTAAAGCCTCCAGGGCCTGTGGGGTCTTTTCCTTCACCGTCCACTGGAAGGTTGCAAGCAAATCATCGAATGCCGCCTCGCCGAGCAAAGTAGGGCCGGCGTTGTACATAAGCGAAGCCAGGACGTAGTTCTGGCCGTCCTTGTAGAAGTCTTGACCAAGCTCGTAGTAAAACGGTTCGGCGGCGTAGTCCAGAAACATAAGGATCAGCAGGAACCGCTTGTCACAGACGTAAGTCACGCACTTGTATTGAGAGAGCACGGCGCGCTGCAAGTCGATCAGCGACTGCCGGTAGCCCGGTCGGCGTGCCAGCGCGTGGTACTTGAGTTCGGGCGCCTGCAACTTAGGAAAGTACTCTCGGATTAGCCGTGTCGCTTCGTCATCGCTAATGGCCACCGCCGCAGCACCTTGGAAGCGCTGCTCCGGATTCAGCAGGTCGAACCCTGTGTAGCCACTCTCATCGATGTAGAAACGCTCCATCATCGCCTTTCCAAGTTTATATTTCTTGCGGGCAAACCCTTAACTTATTTATTACATTACTACATGAGTAACGGTATTCAACAGGCTCTCTGCCGATATTATTGGCGTTCATATCCGAGCAGCAGAGCCGTATCAATCAACGGATGCATGAACGCTTCGGCATGCTCATCGGCAATAAGGATGTTGTTCTGGCCACAACGGCCCCCTCTTCTCGATTATGTTCTAAAGGCCGCTTAGGATCGCAAGCCGCCTTGATCTTCTTATGCCAATCCCCTAGCCGCGTTTTCTCGCCGCACCGCCTGGTTAGTACCTGCACCAATGTAAACCAATGTTTTCTTCGAGTAACGTCTGTGAGACCAATTCTCTAGTCAGGATCGGCTTGGGCGTCGTGGTCATCAAGGCGGGATGATGACTGGTGCGCAGCAAGAAGAATCGAAATTCGACCCTACGACTGATCGACCCCAGATGACTGACGCCGCCCAAACCGCGCCAGCGGTTCCTGGCGGAAGTAGCGGTTCAGCAGGTCGAGCAGATCGGGGTAGACCTCGACCAGCTGATCCGGGGCGCTGAAGAAAAGTTCGCAGCAGACGGCGAAGCATTCGCCGGGGTGGGTGGCGGCGTAGTCGTCGATGGGGGTGGGTTCGTCGCGGGCGATGTGGGCTTGCAGGTCGTCCCACACGGCGGTGAAGACGCGGTGCCACTCTTTCGAGGTGACGTCGCTGTTGGCGGCCAGCGGCGGGAAGCCGTCGACGTCCTGCGAGTTGCCCAGGTCGAGCTTGTGGGCGAATTCATGAATGATGACGTTGAAGCCGGTGTAGTCGCCGCTTTCGGCGACATCGGGAACCGCCAGCACTACCGGGCCGCGCCAGGAGGTTTCTCCGGCGCGTTCGTCGACGTACTCGTGCATCACACCGAAGTCGTCCATCTCCTCGACGTGGCGATGGAAGGCGTCCGGCAGCAGAATGATCTCGCTGACGTTGTCGAAGGCGGCGCGCGCATCGCGGTCCGACCAGCCGAGCGTTAGCAGCTCGGCTTGCGCGGCAATCGCCAGCATGGCGGGTTGATCGAGCTCGACGTCGTCACCGGCGACCCAGCGCTTGCGCTGCAGCAGTTGCCAGGCACGCGGGCCGAGTCGATCGGCATCAAAGTCATCGAGATCGGCCAGCAGCGGCAGGCTGTGGCGGATCGGACGCCAGACGTCGGGATCGAACGGTTGGCGCGAACCTCGCCCGGCATCGCGCTTCCACCAGCTCATTGCTCAGCTCTCTTCCTGGCGCGCCCCGGACTTCCACGACCAGTCGCGCAGGCGCAGGTCGAACAAGTCCAACCGGCGGTCCTTGAGATTGGTCACCGCGCCTTCGGAGCGCACCAGCTTGAGCTTGGTCAGGTCGAGATCCGAGAACATCACCATTTCGGTGTTGGGGGTGGTTTCCGACATCACCGCGTCATGCGGGAAGGCGAAGTCCGACGGCGAAAACACCGAGGACTGGGCGTACTGGATATCCAGATTCTCGATCGACGGCACGTTACCCACGCTGCCGCAGACCACCACGTAGCATTCGTTCTCGATCGCCCGGGCCTGGGCGCAGTGGCGCACGCGCAAATAGCTGTTCTTGGTATCGGTCCAGAACGGCACGATCAGGATGTCCATGTCCTGCTCGGCCAGCAGCCGTGGCAGTTCGGGGAATTCAACGTCGTAGCAGATCAGGATACCGACGCGCCCGGCATCGGTCTCGAACACCTGCAGCTCGTCGCCGCCTTCGACCACCCAGTCGCGCCGTTCCTGCGGAGTGATGTGCAGCTTGGCCTGACGGTCGATCTCGCCATCGCGGTGGCACAGGTAAGAAACGTTGTAGAGCTTGCCGTCGTCACCGATCTCGACCATCGAGCCGGCGACGATGTTGATGTTGTAGGAGATCGCCATGCGCGAGATTTCGGTCTTGAAGCGCTCGGTGAATCCGGCCAGAAAGTGAATCGCCTCCACCTGGTCGGTCTGATCGGTCAGCCCCATCAGCGGGGTGTTGAACAGCTCCGGGAAGACGGCGAAGTCGCTTTGATAGTCGGAGATCGCGTCGACGTAGAACTCCACCTGCTGGAGCACCGCTTCCACCGAGTCGAATTCGCGCATCTGCCACTGCACGGCGCCCACCCGAACCTGGGTGCGGCGGGTTTCGATGATCCGGCTGGCCGGCTCGTAGAGGATGTTGTTCCACTCGAGCAGGGTGGCGTAGCCCATCGACTTCTCATCTTCGGGCAGATACTTGGTCAGCAGGCGCTTGACCAGGAAGTCGTTGGCCAGCTGGAACGACAGGATCGGGTCGTAGAACTCCTTGCGTGCCACCCGATCGATGTACTCGGCGGCCGACATCTCGTCGGCGTGCTCGTGGTAGTTCGGGATCCGGCCACCGGCGAGAATCGCGCGCAGATTCATCGAACGGCACAGATCCTTGCGCGCCTCGTAGAGGCGCCGGCCGAGACGGTAGCCGCGGTAGGCCGGATCGATCAACACGTCGAGCCCGTAGAGCGCATCGCCGTTGGCATCGTTGAGAATGACCTCGCGATGACCAATCAGCTCGTCGTACTTGTGCGGGTTCGAAAAGCGGTCGTAGTCGACCAGCACGGTCAGCGCGACGCCGACGATCTTGCCGTCGTCCTCGATGATGATCTGGCCATCGGAGAACTCGCCGATCAGCTTGTCGATCGTGTGCTTCGACCAGGCACCACCGATGTCGTTATAGACGGCATCCATCAGCCGCTTGAGCTGCGGGTAATCCTCGGGGGTGAGGTTGCGCAGATTGAGGTGCAGTTCTTCCAGAGACATTGAGTGCCTGACTCCATCCAAAAAATAGGGGTGATATAGAGATAAAGTCTAACACGGCGCGACTCCACACCCCCGCGGTATGGATATCTGAATCGCCAAACTCAAGCTGATCGACCCTTCAGAAAGAGGACGCGCTGCCGACAATAGCTTTAGAAAACCTAATTTTCCTTTGCGACGGTGAGAGATTCCCTGCTCCCGTCGGAGGTGCAGCATGAGACGATTACTACCGGTCTGTCTGGGGATCGCTATGGCAGCGCTGGCCTGCGCGGCCGAGGCCCGACCGCTGACCGACGACGGGCGGCTGACGTTCAGCGGGTTCGGCACGCTGGGGTTGATTCACAATAACCTCGGCGAAGCCGATTTCACCCGTGATATCAGCCAGCCCAAAGGCGCTGGCGAAGGGTGGAGCGCGCGCACCGATTCGTTGTTGGGCGCTCAGGTCGGCTATCGCTTCACCGACGAGCTCGACACGGTGGTGCAGGGCATCAGCCGCTACCACGACAGCGGCGATTTCAGCCCCGAAGTGAGCTGGGCGTTTCTGCGCTATCGGCCGGACCCCGGCCTGCAGCTGCGCGTCGGCCGGCTCGGCTGGGACGTCTATCAGCTCTCCGATTCGCGCTACGTCGGCTACGCCTATCCTTGGGTGCGGCCGCCAGTGGACCATTTCGGCACGCTGCAGTTGACCTACATCGATGGTGTCGATGTCACCTTCAAGCAGCCGGTCGGCAGCGATCTGGTGCTGCTGAAGCTCTATGCTGGCCGCTCCAAAAGTGATGTCTTCATTGGCGAGGGCATTGAGACCCATTTCGATGTCGACAAGGTCTACGGCGGCCATGTCGATTACGAGACGGGGCCGTGGCGATTCCGGTTGGGTTACACTGAAGTCAAGTCCGATATCTCGTTCTCGGGGGAGGTTCCGGATCAGCTCGATCAACTGCTCGCGCTCAACCCTTACGCCAACCTGACCGCGGACGATGTGCTGGGCGACGCCTACGGTTTCGATAGGCTCAGACTCTACTCGTTGGGCGCGGTCTATGATCAGGGGCCGCTTCAGCTACAGGCGATGTGGAATCGCAGCAAGACCAGCGCTAACGGCTCGGTCGACTCCGGATTCGTTTCCGCCGGCTATCGTATCGATCGCGTCACGCCTTACGTCGTCTACTCTCAAATCGAGACTGCCTCGGATGGCGAGGGCGGCGGCGAAGGCGACTTCAAGCAGAAAACCTATTCGCTGGGCGCGCGCTATGACGTAACGGCCAACATGGCCTTGAAGGCGCAGTTGGATCGCGTTCATGTTCAGCGCCCCGGATTTCTGTGGCGAGACATCGACAGTGACTGGAACGGGGGCTGGGGATCGATCTTCAGCCTCGGTCTGGACTTCATTTTCTAGGAAAGCGTCCATGAACCGAGTTCGAAGGCTTCTAATCGCCTCTACCCTGTCGATCACCACTGTGGTTTCCGCGTCGGCCGGTGCCGACATCGCGATCGTGGTCAATGCCGGCAGCGGCATCGATCATCTGACCCGAAGCGAGGCAGTCAACATTTTCATGGGGCGCTATCGCAAGCTGCCCACCGGCAATGTGGCGCTACCGATCGATTCATCCTCGCTCAAGGCGCGGTTCTATCGCGCGCTGGTCAATAAGGACCTGGCGGAGATCAACTCCTACTGGGCCCGGCTGGTGTTCTCGGGTGAGGCATCGCCGCCCCAGCAGATCGCCTCGAGCGAGGACGTGCATCAGCTCGTGACCCAGAATATGAACGCCTTGAGCTATGTCGACAGCGCCCACGTGCCCGACGATATGCATGTCGTGCTGACGTTGGGCGAGTGAGCCATGCCTCGCCTACTGCTGCTGCTGCATACACGGCTGGCACTACGTACGACGGCGATCATCCTGCTCATCGTCACGTTGCTGGGCGTGATCTTTCTCGTGCTGGCGGTTTACCTACGCGCCGAGAGCGTTCAAGAGGAGCAGCAGTCACGCATCCAGGAGCTGCTGACGACGGTCGAGCGCACCGCGCAGATCGGCTGTTTTCTGGGCGATCGTCACCTGGCCCAGGAAGTCGCCGACGGCCTGTTGAGCAACAATATCGTCAGTGCCGTCAGCATCGACACCAGCGATGGCACGACGCTCGCCGGCGGTCGCGCCGACCCGGCGGGGGAAAGTGCGAGCAGCGTCATCCACGACGTCTACTCGCCGTTCGAGCCGGGCACCTCGGTGTGCGAGATCACGGTCGAGCCCGACCAGGCCTATATCGACGAACTGGTGGCACAGGCGTCGTACTTCATCGGTGGGGCGTTGCTGCTGCAGTTGATTGGAATCGGCCTTTGCGTGGTGGTGGTCGTGGCGAAATTCGTCACCCGACCGATTACCGGGCTGTCGCATCGTCTGAGCGAGCTGGAGGCGGAAACCGGTCAGCAACTGCAGGCGCCGAAGGGCAATCGCGATGACGAGATCGGTCAGCTCGTTCTCAGCGTCAATGCCATGATCGATAACCTGGTTCAAAGCCTGAGCGAGGAGCGCCGGCTACGACTCGAACGAGAGATCGAGGAGCGTCGCTATCGGGCAATCTTCGATAACGTGGAAGCCGGTATTTTCGAACTCGACGGTGACGATCTCATCCGTTCCGCCAACCCGGCATTCCGGCGTCTGTTCGGCATGCCTGGCGAGACGGATCTGGAGCGTCACCCGGTGGCTTTCGCGTCGCTGGTCAGCGGCAGTGAAAGCATCAGCGACAGCAAAGACATGGCTCAAGCGTTCGTTATCGATAACGTTGTCAGGGAGCAGGAGCGGCAGTGGGAAATCGCGCTAGGCGATGGCGATCAGCAGCGCTGGATCAGTCTGATTCTGAGCCCGCTCGAGACTGGGCGCCTGCAGGGGGTGGCCCATGACGTCACCGAGCGCAAGAGAGCCGCGGATGCCGCCGAGCAGATGGCGATGACCGATCCATTGACCGGACTCGGCAACCGCCGTGGCTTCGATCACCGACTGGCAGTGATGGCGCGTCATCGCCGTCTGTATCCCGAACGATGCCACGCGGTGATCACGTTGGATTTCGATCACTTCAAGCAGATCAACGATACCTACGGACATCAGTTCGGAGACCGCGCCTTGAATCATGTCGGGGCCATTCTGGCGGATCTGGTGCGTCAACGCGATTACGTCGCTCGCCTGGGCGGCGACGAGTTTGTCGTGTTGCTCGAAGGGTGCAGCGAGCGTTGCGACGTCGAACCGATCCTGACGCGTTTTCTCGAAAGCCTCCGCACGCCGCTCAAGGTGCGAGAGGGTACCGAAATCGTCATTAGTGTCAGTATCGGTATCGCCATGCTGGGATTGGATACCGATGATCCTCAACAGGCCATGCGGTTCTCCGATATCGCCATGTACGCAGCCAAGCGCGCCGGACGCAGCACCTGGCGTTTTTACGAGCCTGTGAGCATGGCTTGAGAACACCCCTCAGCCAGGTCGAAACATCTTGAAGTTCTGATCCTGGCTGATCTCGAAATAATCGGCAGGCCCGCCGCCGCGCAGAATCGGACGGGCGGCGGCGGTCTGGTAGACGCCGTCGCCCAGCAGCGTCGGGTCGATATGCACGCCGACCACTTCCCCCAGCACCATCCAGGTTTCCAGCTTGTCGCCGGCGGCGGACTGCAGCTGAAGGGTTTGCGTCAGCCGGCACTCGAACACCACCTGCGCTTCCTTGACGTGGGGCACGCCCACCACGCGGGAGTTGCCCGGGGTCAGCCCGGCGAGTTCGAACTCATCGATCTCTGGCCCCACGGCGGCACAGCTTTCGTTCATCGGTTCGGCCAGGTCGCGAGTCGCCAGTTGCCAGCAGAATTCGCCGGTGGCTTCGATATTACGCACGCTGTCCTTGTAGCCGACGCTGGCGAATCCCACGATCGGTGGGGTGTAGTTGAAGCCGTTGAAGAAACTGTAGGGCGCCAGATTCAGCCGACCTTCACGGTCACGCGACGAGATCCAGCCGATCGGCCGCGGACCCACGATCGCATTGAAAGGGTCGTGGGGCAGCCCATGGCCGCGGGCCGGTTCATAGAAATGCGCGTTGTTGGGCATGCAGGTTTATCCTGGATAGCGAGGAAGTGAAATCGGAGGAGGGATATTACGGGCTGGCGGGAAGTTTGATGAATGATCGCGGGGGTTGTCGATCGAAGGCTGATGGACTTGGCCCGGTGGAGTGAGTCACCGGGCCAAGTATCCATGCGATGGCTACTTGCGCACGACGCGATAGATGATCAGCAGCACGATTGCGCCGAGCACGGCTATCACGAAGCTACCGATGTTGAAACCGGAGACGTCACCGAAGCCCAGTGCGGTCCCGATCCATCCCCCAATGACGGCACCGAGCACCCCGATGATGATGGTGACGATGAAACCACCCGGATCCTTGCCCGGCATGATCAGCTTGGCAATGGCCCCGGCGATCAGGCCGAAGATGATCCACGCAATAATTCCCATGGTGTCTGTCCCTGTTTGATTCATGCTGAAGTATTCATGACAAGCACATGCCTTCCTGGCATGCCTTATGGAAATTAGTCGTAGATGGGCAAAACGACAAGTGCCGAATTGGCGCTATCATCATTTCCAGAAATGGAGACCATTCCTGGAGATATTGCGTTCGGTGTGTCAATCGAAGCGTGAAGGAGGAGTGCATGTCATCTAGCGATGCCGAAAGCACGGTTGTCGGGGATGTATTGACGTTGAATCGACTGTCGATTGGATTGACGTTGCCGCTGACGGATCAAGCGGTGGTCGACGTTGCTGAGCAGAGACGCCTGGCCAGGCTGGCGGATAGCAGCGGCTTCCGCGCGTTGTGGGTTCGTGACGTGCCGCTCAATAGCCGAGACTATCCCGATCCGGTCGGCCATCTTGACCCGTGGAGCTGGCTGGGCGCTCTGGCCGTCGAGACGCGACAGATCGCGCTGATCAGTGGTGCCATCGTGCTGACATTGCGCCACCCGCTACATATTGCCAAGGCGGCGGTATCGGTCGCCACGTTATCGGACGGTCGGTTCATTCTCGGCCTGGGGTCCGGCGATCGTCCGCCCGAGTTCGCTGCTTTTGGTGAGGATGTCGCCGAGCGGCGGCGACTGTTCGCGGATCATTGGCAGACGGTGGCAAAGGCGCTGGGCACGACACAGGAAATATGGCCGGACCGCCACGAAGCTAACTCGCCGGATTTTCAGCTACGGCCGTTGCCGCCGGCGCCAGTACCGCTGTTGGCGGTCGGCTCAGGCGGTCAGAGCGTGAATTGGATCGCTCGCAATGCCATCGGCTGGATGACCTATCACCGCGAACCGGCGCAGCAATTGGATCGGTATCGGATGTGGCGTGCCGCCGTCGAGCAGAGCGCACGCGGCGAGTTTCGCGGATTTGGCGAGGCGATGCGTCTCGATCTCGCCCTGGATCCGGGAACGCCAGCGACTCATATCGACCTGGGCTATCGCACTGGACGTGAAGCGCTCATCGACAGATTCGAAGCGCTCAGAGAGATGGGTGTTCACCACGTCTCACTGAATTTACAACTCGACGAGCGGCCAGCCGATGCGATCATCGAGGA
>Ga0207878_100393_pt1 | contig 16129 bp, 12 predicted proteins | sample LinPmetageLP41_FD_184053 | JGI IMG/M metagenome (GOLD analysis project Ga0207878, IMG submission 184053) | Marine viral communities from the Pacific Ocean - LP-41 (SPAdes) | ecosystem: Environmental > Aquatic > Marine > Oceanic | place: Pacific Ocean | collected 2010-08-27 | reverse complement strand
CCCTCGACCATGGCGCCTTTCGGCGGTTGAAACCGATATTGCCCGCGCCGCTCAAACGGCCGTTGTCGCGGGTGGCCTCGGCCTGGCAGGCACTGGCAGACGAGAGTGAAGCGGACTATCGCGTCGTTGAGACGCTGCCGGGCAAGTTGATCAACGCGCTACAGCAGGCCATTTCCCGGATCGTCGAGTATCAGAGCGAACAGCCGATCGCGCTAGACAGCGAATTGCAGCGCTTCGCCTTCGAGGCCCAGCACTTCTGCCGGGTCGCCGATGTCTTCGGCGCCCATTCGATCTGCGACGTGACCCGCCAGCCACCGCGAGGTCGACAGCGCCATGCCGGCGCCATATTGACGTTGCGCAACATCGTTCCGGCGCCATTTTTGGAGCCACGTTTCGCCGCGGCCCACGGCGGTATCCTGTTTTCCGCCACGCTGGGGCCCGAGGCCTATTACCGCGATCTTCTAGGCGTGCCCGGCGCTGCGCCCTGGATGTCGCTGGACTCGCCGTTTCGGGATTCACAGCTCGAGGTACGAATCGCGGCTCAGCTATCGACCCGTTACCGCGACCGCGAAGCGTCGTTGACGCCGCTGGCGGATCGCATCGCGGGTCAGTTTCACGCGCGGTGCGGCAACTATCTGGCGTTCTTCTCGAGCTTTGCCTACCTGGAGCAGGTCGCCGATCGGCTGGCCGAGCGTCATCCCGAAGTTCCGATCTGGCGTCAGGCATCGCGGATGGATGATGCCGCCCGCGAGACTTTTCTGAAGCGCTTCGAAGCGGGCGGGGAAGGGGTCGGATTTGCGGTGCTGGGCGGTATCTTTGGCGAAGGTATCGACCTGCCCGGCAATCGGTTGATCGGCGCCTTCGTGGCCACGCTGGGGCTGCCGCAGGTCAATCCGGTCAACGAGCAGATGCGGGCGCGGCTACAGGCGCTCTACGGCCACGGCTACGATTACGTCTACTTCTTTCCCGGCATGCAGAAAGTCGTCCAGGCGGCGGGCCGGGTGATCCGTTCCGGCTCGGACGAAGGGGTGATTCATCTGCTGGACGACCGGTTTGCGCGGCGAGAGGCCCAGGCGCTGCTGCCGGAGTGGTGGCCGCCAGCAACGTTGGATTGATGTGTTGATAAACGCAGCCTCGCCTTTTTGGAATGAGCGATATCGACCCGGCGGGACGGCGTCAAGCCGCTATTGCTCTCTCGCCAATGCTTCGAACACTCTGGCGACGGCCTCGGCGCCCGGATCGACGACGCCCTTGAGAGCGCTTTCCGGCACGTAGGCGGAGCGGCCGGCATTGGCGCGCGTCAGCGTAGCGGTAGCCTGGGCGCCATCGCGAGCGGCCTGCGCCGCCTGGGCCAGGGACTCTCCGCGCTGCAGAGATTCGACGGCGGGTACCAGGGCGTCGAGCATGGTGCGATCACCGGGTTGGGCACCGCCATAAGCCTGCATTTTCTCGATACCGGCGGCGAGCGCCTGGTCGAGATTGCCGCGCTGATCCAGCGACGCGCCAGCCGCGGTGAACAGGATCGACAGCAGCACGCCGCTGGAACCGCCCATTTCCCGCGAAAGCAATTGACCGATGCCGGCGAATAGCTGCGGCAGCGCGGCCGTGTTGAGTCGCTTGGCCTTGAGCGCCTTGTCGATTGCATCCGCGCCACTCTGCATGCTGGCCCCGGCGTCGCCGTCACCGCTTTTGGCGTCCAGCGCGTCGAGTTCTTCACGCGCCTGGCGCAGAGCGTCGATGACCCGATCGAGCGCGGCGGAAGTCGTTTCATTCTGCGGCGCGTCGTCGGCCAGTGCTTCATTATTCTGATGAGTATCCGGCGAGAATGTCTCCGGCGCTTGCGTGGCCCGCAATCCGGGCCAGGCGGGGGCGGTCGTCGGCGCCGCCAAGGCGCGGATGATGTCATCGTCCGCCGGTAGCAGCGTCAGCGAAAAGCCGTGCATATCCAGCGAGGTCATCAGCGATGCCGGGCCGATCAGCTGCGCGGTCTGCTCGACGCCGAGTTGGCGCAGCAAGCTGTCGGCAAGCACGCCCATTTCCTGGGTCGAGCAGCTGCCGAGGTTGTTGAGCATTGCGATCCAGGGGCCCACCAGTCGACGCTCGGCGAGTGCGGCACGCAGCGGCTCCAGGACCAGTGTCAAGGCCTCGTCGGCACTCTTCGGGTCGACTTCGCGAGTGCCGGTTTCGTTGTGAATGCCCAGTCCCAGCTGCGGTGAGCGCGCGGCCAGGGCTTGGCCGGGTTGCGTGGCGGCACTGAGCGCCATGCCCAATGACCCCATGCGCTGACACAGCGTTTCGGCGCGCTCGCGAATCTCGTCGAGCGGCGTTTCCTGGCTCGCTAGATAGCCGACCAGCTTGTGCACCAGCACGGTACCGGCGATGCCACGCGGCTGCGGCGCATCCGCGATGGCGACGTCGTCGGCGACGATGACCATCGTAACGCTCAACTCTTCGCCACGGGCGCGTTCGGCCGCCAGGCCAAAATTGAGCCGGTCGCCGGTATAGTTCTTGACCACCAGCAGACAGCCGGCTTCACCGCACACGTCACGAATCGCGGCCAGTACCGCGTCGACGCTGGGCGAGGCGAACAGGCTGCCGGAGATGGCGCCGGTCAGCATGCCTTCGCCGATGTAGCCGGCGTGGGCGGGTTCGTGTCCGGCACCGCCTCCTGAGAGGATAGCGACCTGGCGTCGTCCTTGATCCGCCTTGTCCCAATCCTGGCGGATCAGGATACGCAAGCCGCTACTCGGTTCGGCGATTCGCAGCGGCGCAGTCGTCGCCGCCGCTCGTAGAATGTCGTCGACGACCTCGTCGGCGGCGTTGTAGAAACGGTCCATATTGTCTCTCCGCTGCTGTTTCGAGTTCGGTTTGCTTACAGGTTCGATGGTGCTTCGTGCTTCGTACCCAGTGTTCAGTGCAGTTTCATCTTGGGACGCAGATAACGATTGAGGCCATCGACGACGACGGTCATGGCGGTCTTGAAGATGCCGTGAATCGCCATCTGGTGCATACGGTAGAGCGAAGCGTAGAACAGCTTGGCCAACCTGCCCTCGAGGAACAGACTGCGCGCCGAGGCGCCGCGCATCAAGCTGCCGACCGCCTCGAAGCGCGCCAACGAGATCAGCGAGCCACGATCGTGGTAGATGAAGGGCTTCAGCGGTTTGTCGTCCATCGCCGCGCGCAGGTTGTGATAGCAATGTGTCGCCTGCTGATGGGCGGCCTGGGCGCGCGGGGGAACACGCTTGTCATCCGGCTGCGGGCATGAAGCGCAGTCGCCGAAGGAGAAGATGCGCTCGTCGTCGAGGCTCTGCAGCGTCTGGCTGACCTTGATCTGATGATTGCGCTCGGTGGAAAGCCCCAGTTCCGACAGAAACGCCGGGGCGCGAATACCGGCCGCCCAGACGCTCAAGTCGGTTTCCAGGGGTTCGCCGTCGGCGGTGATGAACCCGTTGGCATTGGCCTCGGTCACCCGCGTATCGACGTGGATCGTCACGCCCAACCGTTCCAGTTCGCCGTGAACGGCGCGGCTGATCCGCTCGGGAAGCGCGGGCAGGATCCGCGGTGCCGCCTCGATCAGATGCACGTCGAGCTTGCCGCTATCCAATGCGGTGAAGCCGTAGCTGTGCAGCATGCGCGAGGCGCCGAACAGTTCCGCTGCCAGCTCGACGCCGGTAGCACCGGCACCGACCAGCCCGACGGTGAGCTTGGGATGCGTGCGCCGTTCGGGATCGCTGTAGCGCAAGAAGGTATTGAGCATGTTGCGACGGAAATTTTCCGCTTGCTGCGGGCTATCGATGAAGTGGCAGTGCTTGGCCACCCCCGGCGTGCCGAAGTCGTTGGAGACGCTGCCCACGGCCAGAACCAGGTAGTCATATTCGATCTGGCGCGCCGGCAGTACCACCACGTCGTCGTGATCATGGATCGGCTCAAGCGTAAGGGTACGAGCCTCGCGGTCGATGCTGGTCAGCGTGCCGCGCTGGAACCTATAGCCGTGGCTCTTGGAGTGTCCCTGGTAGGAGACTTCATCGAGTCCGGAATCGAGCGCACCGGTGGCCATCTCGTGCAGTAGCGGTTTCCAGATATGGGTCGGGTTACGGTCGACGAGAACAATGTCGGCGCGCCGTGACTTGCCGAGTTTGCGGCCCAGCCGGGTCGCAAGCTCGAGGCCGCCCGCGCCGCCACCGACCACGACGATACGTGGTGTGGTCATGGGAAACTCCATTTAAAGGATCAGCAGGAAAAGAGACAGGAACACTGGGGGAAATCGGGGGCTGTCGAGGCAGGGTGCATCGGAATTCCGCAAAGCCGGTAACGGGTGAAAGGCGGGCGTATCGGGAGCCGAAGGGAAAGGTATCGGGCTTTGAGACTGCGCGTTCACGGAAAGCTGGACGTTCACGGAAAAGAGCACCCGTCGATTCGACGAAAGATGTGTCCGAGGATACGCCGATCACCGGCACTTGGCATCCGTGGGTTGCGTAAACTTACGCCATCTTGGGTAAGCTGGTACCTGCATCCTCATTTCTCCGAACATCCATTCAAGGATTCACTCATGCACTCGTCGCTCCACGGCATTCGTCTGGTGGCTTTCGACCTCGATGGCACGCTGATCGACTCCGTCCCTGATCTGGCGGCGGCGGTTGACGCCATGCTCGTCGAACAGCGCCTGGCACCGGCGGGCGAGCTCAAGGTTCGCGACTGGGTGGGCAACGGCACCTTCAAGCTGGTCGAGCGCGCGCTGGCCAGCGCTCTTGGAGAAGCGGCCGATGCGATGGTTGTCGAAGCGAGTCACGACAGTTTTCTGCGTCATTATCGTGCCGCGCCCTGCGAGCGCACCCGAGTCTTCCCTGATGTAGCGGAGGCGCTGGAGGCGCTGGTATCGAGGGGAACGATCGTGACCCTGATTACCAACAAACCCGTGGCCTTCATCGATCCGATTCTCGAAGCGTTAGGCTTGCGTCACTATTTCCGCATGGCACTCGGCGGCGACTCTCTGCCGGAGAAGAAGCCCCACCCGGCGCCACTGCTGCACCTGGCGGCACATTTCGATGTCGACCCCGGGCAATGCCTGATGGTGGGAGATTCGCGTCACGACGTGGAAGCCGGCAAGCGGGCGGGCTTTCGCACGCTTGCGGTACCTTATGGATACAACCACGGTGAGCCGGTGGCCTCGAGCGACCCGGACGGTGTGGTTGAATCGCTGGGGGAACTCGTTTAGGGTTTCCGAATCGGCGCCACGGCGGTTGTGGTGCCGCTTTGCTGGTCCTTCCCGTGGTTTTTTCGTTCTCACTTCGACCGAGCTTTTGACATGCGACCGGATACCCAACGCTTATTCCGCCCCTGCGCCTCGATGAGCCTCGCCAAGCGTTGGCGATGGTGACTTTCAGCCGACATACTCGATTGCCGATTGCTGATTTTCACTGCTGGAGCCCGGTCCCATGATGACCTCCGATCGCTTTGACGAACTGGCGCAAGCTGGTTACAACCGTATTCCGGTCACCCGCGAAGTGCTGGCTGACCTCGATACGCCGCTATCTACCTATCTCAAACTCGCAGACGCCCCCTGGACGTTCCTGCTTGAATCCGTTCAGGGGGGTGAAAAGTGGGGCCGCTACTCGATCATCGGCCTGCCTTGTCGGGAACGCATCGAAGTGCATGGGTTCACGATTCGCCACATCATCAGTGGCGAACAGCAGGGGATGGCCGAGGTCGAGGATCCGCTGGCGTGGATCGAACAGTTCCAGGCTCGCTTCAATGTGCCGCATCTGGATGATCAGCCCCGCTTCGACGGCGGGCTGGTGGGCTATTTTGGCTACGATACCATCCGCTATATCGAGCCTCGGCTGCGCACGGCGCTGGCCGCCGACAAGCCCGACCCGATCGGGGTGCCGGACATTCTGCTGATGGTCTGCGATGACCTGGTGGTCTTCGATAACCTTTCCGGCCGCCTGCAGCTGTGGACGCATGCCGACCCGGAAACGCCGTATGCCTACGAGAGTGCCGTCGAGCGACTCGAGACGCTGGAACTGAAATTGCGCAGCGCCACCTTCAACACATTGAGCCCCGGAACCGGACGGGCCGATGTCGCCGAAGACGATTTCCATGCCAGCTTCAGCGAGCAGGGCTACAAGGAGGCGGTGGCCAAGATCAAGGAGTACGTGCTGGCGGGCGATGTGATGCAGTGCGTGCCGTCTCAGCGCATGTCGATTCCGTATCAGGCGCCGCCGCTGGATCTCTACCGCGCGCTGCGCAGTCTCAATCCCTCGCCTTATATGTTCTTCCTCAACCTCGATGACCATCACGTGATCGGTTCGTCGCCGGAGATATTGACCCGGCTGGAGGATGGCGAGGTGACCGTGCGTCCGATCGCCGGTACGCGCCCGCGCGGTGCCACGCCGGAGCAGGACAGGGCGCTGGAAGAAGAGCTGCTATCGGATCCCAAGGAGATCGCCGAGCATCTGATGCTGATCGATCTGGGCCGTAACGACATCGGTCGTATCAGCCAGGTGGGAACTGTCGAACTCACCGACAAGATGGCAGTCGAGCGCTATTCCCACGTCATGCACATCGTTTCCAACGTGACCGGCAAGTTGCGTGAGGGCATGTCGGCCATGGATGTGCTGCGGGCGACGTTTCCGGCGGGCACGCTTTCCGGTGCACCCAAGATCAGGGCAATGGAAATCATCGATGAGCTAGAGCCGGTCAAGCGGGGTATTTATTCGGGTGCCGTGGGCTATCTTTCCTGGCATGGCAACATGGATATGGCGATCGCGATTCGTACTGCCGTACTCAAGGACGGCGAGCTGCACGTGCAGGCGGGTGGTGGAATCGTGGCCGACTCCAACCCTGACGACGAATGGCATGAAACGCTCAACAAGCGGCGCGCGCTATTTCGTGCCGTCGCCATGGCCGAGAAGGGGCTCGACAACCTGGAGTGACTCGGCGCTCGCCCGATCCCCTCCAGGTTCCGTTTGGCCTCTCGGCCCCAACGCTCTTCAGACAGTGACGAGAGTTTATTCCACCTGGCCCAGCAGCAGAAATTCGATCAGCGCTTTCTGCGCATGCAGGCGATTGCCGGCTTCCTGCCAGACCACCGCGCGCGGATCCTCGAGTAACGTGGTGCTGATCTCTTCGCCGCGATGCGCGGGCAGGCAGTGCAGGAAAATCGCCTCGTTCGAGGCCTGATCCAGTAGCGCCTCGGTGACCTGAAATCCGGTGAAATCCCGCTCGCGCTTGGCCTGTTCCTCTTCCTGGCCCATCGAGGCCCACACATCGGTCGTGATCAGGTCGGCGCCGCCGACGGCTTCCCGGGGATCACGCACGATGATGGCGTGCTGGCCTGCAGCCTCGAGAATGTCCTGGCGCGGCTCGTAACCTTCCGGACAGCAGATACGCAGCTGGAAATCGAACTGGCGCGCGGCGTTGATCCAGGAGTGGCACATGTTGTTGCCGTCACCGATCCAGACGGCGGTCTTGCCCTTGACCGGACCGCGACACTCGGTCCAGGTCATGACATCGGCCAGCAGCTGGCAGGGGTGATAATCATCGGTCAGCGCATTGATTACCGGCACCGAACTGGCGGCGGCGAATTGCTCGAGTCCCGCATGGGAAAAGGTCCGGATCATCACCGCATCGACCATTTCCGAAAGCACCCGAGCAGTATCGCCGATCGGTTCCCCGCGTCCGAGCTGGGTATCGCGCGACGACAGGAACAGCGCGTGTCCGCCGAACTGCGCCATGGCGGTCTCGAACGAGACGCGAGTCCGGGTGGATGACTTCTCGAAAATCATCGCCAGGGTGCGATTGCTGAACGGCGTGTAGGTCGGGCCATTCGTCTTCAGGCGATTCTTGATCGTGATGCCGCGTTGGATCAGATATTTGAGCTCGTCGGCGGAGAGATCCAGCAGGGTCAGAAAATGGCGTGCGCTCATGGGCGGCTTCCTGTCGTGACTTGGCTTTAGGGTCCGGGCTTCAGGGCCCGATTTTCAAGACCTGATTCTCAAGACCTGGGCTTCAAGGCATGCGGCATCTTACCGGCGCGCCGCACTGAAAACTCGATCGATGACCGCGCCCGCGTTGGGCGCGCAGCCACCAGAAAAAGAAAAAACGCCGCAGGCGAAGCGCCGGAAGGGGCGTTTCACTAGGCGGCGCGGTGATCGACCTGATGGGTGGCGGGGCCCGTGTCGGGCGCCAACGCAGATATCGGCCGATCCGTGCGAAAGTCAATTATCCTAACCAGCCCCCAACGAGGGCGCAATGGCTCGGTGCGAGCTTCACTCGGCGGCGGGGGTGTTTTCAATCGGTGTCATCAGTAGAATGGGAGTACGGTCATTCACACTCGCGTACACGCGAAGGGTGGGCCAACGGTCTCCCTTCCCGCTATAGGACGTCCCATGAGCGATACCATCGAAGCAATCAAGCAGCAGATCAATGACAACGCCATTCTGCTTTACATGAAAGGCTCACCTCAACTGCCGCAGTGCGGCTTCTCTGCCCAGGCGGTACAGGCGCTGATGGCCTGCGGCGAGAAGTTCGCCTTCGTCAACATTCTGGATAATCCGGATATTCGTACGGAGTTGCCGAAGTACGCCAGCTGGCCGACGTTCCCGCAACTGTGGGTCGACGGCGAGCTGGTGGGCGGCTGCGATATCATCGTCGAGATGTATCAGAACGGTGAGCTGGAGCCAATGGTCAAGGCGGCTGCGGCCAAATCAGCCGAGGCTTCGCCCAGCGACAGCTGAGCCGGCCAGGGCGAGGGCTGATTCGTCAGTTCGAACGCTATTTCAGTTTGAATGCTACGTTAGCAATCGCCCCGTCTCAGGACGGGGCGATTTCGTTTCAGTACTTTCGTTTCAGTACTTAGATCTCGTCAAAGCCCTGTTCCTTCATCGCGAGATTCCAGCCGCCCAGATCCTTGAAGCGGTTGATGATGGCGCAGAAGAGTTCGGCCGTGCGTTCGGTATCGTAGCTTGCCGAGTGGGCCGAGGAGTTGTCGAAATCGATACCCGCGGCCTGGCAGGCGCGTGCCAGAACCGTCTGGCCGTACGCCAGAGCCGAAAGCGTGGCGGTGTCGAAACTGGAAAACGGATGGAACGGGTTGCGCTTGATGTTGCAGCGATTGATCGCGGCGTTCAGAAAACCCTGGTCGAAGGACGCATTGTGGCCGACCAGAATGGCCCGCGTGCAGGCGTGGGATTTTATGGTCTTGCGAATCGGTTTGAAGAGTCCGTCCAGGGCTTCACGCTCGCTGACCGCGATTTGCTGACGAAAGGCACTGGAGAGATCGATTCCCGTAAAGTCCAGCGCCGACTGCTCGACGTTGGCACCCTCGAAGGGCTCGACATGGAAAGCGATGGTGTCCATCGGCAGCAGATTGCCTTGCTCGTCCATCGTCAGCGGCACGGCGGCGATCTCCAGCAGGGCATCCGTGGCTGAATTGAATCCGCCGGTCTCGATGTCTACCACCACCGGGAGATACCCACGAAAACGCTGCGCCATCAGCTCCCTCATGCTGGCGTCCGACATGCAATGACTCCCGTTCCCTTGATGTAATGGCGATGACGTGATGACGAAATCGCGGTGATGAAAACGCGTAGAGTCTAGCAGTTTCGGCCATTGGCGTCCCGGGGCTTGGTATTCGCGGCAGGCCCGGGGCGTTATAATCGAGCGATTCCGGTCGCCGACCGCCGTTTGCTAACACAATCTATTCAATACAAGCTATTCCAACACAAGCTATTCCAACGAAACTTGAAGGAGCTGTCGCATGTCCGATGTCAAGAAGGTCGTCCTCGCCTATTCCGGCGGCCTCGACACGTCCGTGATCGTGAAGTGGCTGCAGGAAACCTACGCTTGCGAAGTGGTTACCTTCACGGCCGATATCGGTCAGGGCGAAGAGGTGGAGCCGGCGCGAGCCAAGGCGCAGGCACTCGGGGTCAAGGAAATCTACATCGAGGATCTACGCGAAGAGTTCGTTCGCGACTATGTCTACCCGATGTTCCGTGCCAACACGATCTACGAAGGCGAGTACCTGCTCGGTACCTCGATCGCGCGTCCGCTGATCGCCAAGCGGCTGATCGAAATCGCCAACGAGACCGGTGCCGATGCGATCTCCCACGGCGCTACGGGCAAGGGTAACGACCAGGTGCGATTCGAGCTGGGCGCCTACGCATTGAAGCCTGGCGTCAAGGTCATCGCACCGTGGCGTGAATGGGATCTGACGTCTCGCGAGAAGCTGATGGCTTACTGCGAGGAGAACGATATCCCGGTCGATTTCTCCAAGAGCAAGAAGAAATCCCCGTACTCGATGGATGCGAATCTGCTGCATATCTCCTACGAGGGCGGCATTCTCGAAGACCCCTGGGCCGAGGCTGAGGAAGACATGTGGCGCTGGAGCGTCTCTCCGGAAGCCGCGCCGGACAAACCGACCTACATCGAGCTGACCTACGAGAAGGGCGATGTGGTGGCGATCGATGGCGAGCCCCTCAAGCCAGACGAGGTCCTGGCCAAGCTCAACAAGCTCGGTGGCGACAATGGTATCGGTCGTCTCGACATCGTCGAGAATCGCTATGTCGGCATGAAATCCCGCGGCTGCTACGAAACACCGGGCGGTACCATCATGTTGCGCGCCCATCGTGCGATTGAATCGTTGACGCTCGACCGCGAGGCGGCGCACCTCAAGGATGAGCTGATGCCCAAGTATGCCAAAGTCATTTATAACGGCTACTGGTGGAGCCCGGAGCGTCGCATGCTGCAGGCCGCCATCGACGAAACGCAGCAGTTCGTCAATGGCGTGGTGCGCATGAAGCTCTACAAGGGCAGTGCCATCGTGGTCGGCCGTCAATCCGAGCAGTCGCTGTTCGACGAATCGATCGCGACCTTCGAGGACGACGCCGGCGCCTACGATCAGAAAGATGCCGAAGGCTTCATCAAGCTCAACGCGCTGCGTCTGCGGATCGCGGCGGGCAAGGGCCGTTCCGCCAGCTGAAGCGGCTTGGTGGTTCCGGCCAACCATGAAGGCCGATACTTATATCAGTGGCTGTATCGGCAGTCGTATCGGGAGCAACGCATGTTGAAGAAGCTGTTTTCCGGGCTGCTGGGCGGTGGTGACGCCAAGCCCGCCGCGCCGAAGAAAGAGCGGGAGGCGATCGAGTACAAAGGCTTCCTGATCATTCCGGATCCGCAGGATGCCGGCGGCCAGCACCGGGTGAGCGGCTGGATTCGCAAGCCCATCGAGGGGGGCGAAGTCCGGGAGCGGCGCTTCGAGCGCTCCGATGTTGTACCCGGGGAAGATGCCTGTGTCGAACTGACGATCGCCAAGAGTCAGCGTTACATCGATGATATCGGCGACGAGATGTTCGAGCAGGAGCATTGATGACGATCGGCTGATCTTGCAACGGCGCCCTCGGAGGCGCCGTTTTTGCGATTGGCGGCTTTATCGATCGCTTTCTATTGTTAGATAAATCCTCGAGATTGGTGAGTCTGAGGGATAAAAAAGCATTCGATTATTTGGTAAGGGCGTCCACTCATGGTCACGGTTCACCATCTCGAGTACGAGATTCGAACGTATCGAAGTAATACTTTATCGAGACGGTCACGTGGCTTGAGATCACTGATGCGTGAATGGCCAGGCTGCCTGGTGATTTCGCGTTCAACGAGATGAGGAATTGCTATGCCATTCTCTACCTGGAAAGCCGCGGTAGTCGCAGGTCTTGGCACTGCCGGCCTGGTCTCGTCGCTGAGCTGGGCGCAAACGCAACCGGGGGGGTCTCCGTTCGACGAGCAACCGGAGACGCGTCTTGCCTGCGAGCGCCTCCAGGCGGAAATCGACCGTACGATTCGCGATAATGGCGCGCAGGGATTTTTGCTCAAGATCGTCGACAACGTTCAGATAAACGATGGCGTGGTGAAAGAAGGAGAGTCTTTCGCGGGTGCCGAGGTGGTCGGCAGCTGTGACGGGGGCACGCGCAAGGTAGTCTACAGTCGCGAGGGAGCGACCGAAACGAGCGCCGATGGCGCGCAAGAGACGTCATCGCCGGCTGGTGACGGCGGTCTGGAACCGGAATCCAGCCCCTGAGCTCCGCGAGCGACTCAAACGCCTGATCGCTCCTCGCCGATTATCGGTTCCGGGTCAGCTGATATCGATCTTGTCGGGGTATTCGCAGAGATCTTCGATCACGCAGCTGCCGCAGCGCGGTTTACGTGCCACGCAAGTGTAGCGGCCATGCAGGATCAGCCAGTGATGAGCGTCCTTGAGATAGGCTTTGGGCACATGGCGTAGTAGCTGCCGTTCCACTTCCAGCACGTTCTTGCCCTTGGCGATTCGAGTGCGATTGGCGACGCGAAAGATATGGGTATCCACTGCCATGGTCAGCTCGCCGAAGGCCGTGTTCAGAATCACGTTGGCGGTCTTGCGACCGACCCCAGGAAGCGCTTCCAGTTCTTCCCGCGTTCGTGGAATGTCGCCGTCGTAATGCTCGTCCAGGATATGGCAGGTCTTCATCAGATTCTCGGCCTTGGTGTTGTAGAGACCGATGGTCCTGATGTGCTGCTTCAATCCGTCGATACCGAGATCGATGATCGCGCGAGGCGTATTGGCCACCGGGAATAGCTTGGCCGTCGCCTTGTTGACACCCACATCCGTTGCTTGCGCCGACAGCAGTACCGCGGCCAATAGCTCGAACGGCGTCGACCAGTTCAACTCTGTGGTCGGGTTCGGGTTATGTGCCTTTAGGCGGGCAAAGATCTGTTCTCGCTTGCTGGCATTCATGACGGCGTTCCGTGATCATCGCCCGCGCTGCCGGCAGGCGGATTAGCCCTGGATTGATTAGCCCTGGATTGATTGGCCCTGGATTGATTGGCCCTGGATTGATTGGCCCTGGATTGATTACCTGAGGAGCGGTTGGCAAAAGAGAGCAGCCGCTCCGCCTCGCGTATTTTCCCTCGCGCCTGAGCGACGCCATCCTGATCGCCCTGGCGCTGAAAATGGGCCAGTTCCTGGCGTGCCTTGCGCCTGGCCTCTTCCGCAGCTGCCACGGCAATATGCTGATGATCGCGCGTCGTGGCTGAAGACGATGTCGAGCCGAGCTGACGGTCGACGGCTTCGAGCTGATCGTCGAATCCCGCCAGGCGTTCGAGGAGAGCAGGGCGCTGCGCGTCGTCGGCCTTGTCCAGCTGTCGTTGTAGACGTTTCCGACGCGCTGTCAGCGTCGCTCTCTGCGCTTTGAGCGCCGTGGCATCGATGGGGTGCGGCGGCGGCTGGTGCTCTTCTTTCGCTGTTTCGGCGAGTGTCGTGCTGGCGCGAGCCGCGGCGGCGCGACGTTCCCGCTTGCGGCGCTTTTCCTCGGCCTTGCGCGCCAGACGGGCGTTACGTGCGATAAAGCGCTGGCGGCCGTTATCGGCGCGCCAGTCGAGATATCGTTGCCGATCAGCATCATTGTCGGCGTGCGCCCAACCGGGATGCTCGACGAGATCGATACAGTCGACCGGACAGGGCGCGACGCACAGTTCGCAACCGGTGCACTCCGATTCGATCACCGTATGCATCTGCTTGGCCGCGCCGAGGATGGCATCCACCGGACAGGCCTGAATGCACTTGGTGCAGCCGATACATTCGGCTTCGCGTATGACCGCCAGCAACGGCGTCTGCGCGGGTTCGATCAGTTCGAGGGGCGGTTGACCGGTAAGTGTTGCCAGTCGATCGCGCGTGGTCTCGCCGCCGGGCGGGCAGCGATTGATCGCCTCGCCCTCGACGATCGCTTCGGCGTAGGGGCGGCAGCCGTCATGACCGCACTTGCCGCATTGAGTCTGCGGCAATTCGGCATCGATGCGTTCGGCGGTGATCGTGGCTGACATGAAGTTTCCGAAAAGTCGGGAAAGGCAATCACGCCCGTATGGGAGCGCTACAGATTATAAACCGATGGTAACGCGCCTTCGAGGCACGACTCGGGATGGACGATCCGAGCTAGACGATCCACCGGACGCAAAACGCGCGACCGTAGCCGCGCGCTATCGACCCTGGCTAGCGGTGTTTAAACGACTCTCTGCCCTGGCTTGGCGCCGCTGTCGGGCGAGAGCAGGTAGATACCTTCTTCATTGCCTGCGGCCAGCACCATGCCTTCGGAAACACCGAAGCGCATCTTGCGCGGCGCCAGATTGGCAACCATCACCGTCAGCCGGCCTTCCAGCGCTTCCGGGGCATACGCCTTGCGGATGCCGGAGAACACGGTGCGCGTCTCGCCGCCGAGATCGAGGGTCAGCTTGAGCAGCTTGTTGGAGCCTTCGACGTACTCAGCTTTCTCTATCTTCGCGATCCGCAGATCGACCTTGATGAAGTCATCGAAGGCGATCTCGTCGCTGATCGGTTCATCGATGAGCGGCGTGTTCGGCTGGTCGTCGACGGCGTTCGAGGGTGCCTTGCCGGTCAACTTCTTCTCCTCCTCGAGCACTTCCTTCGAAGCCTCGATCATCGTGTCGATCCGGTCGCTCTCGACGCGAGTCATCAGCGGCTTGAACTTGCCGATGACGTGACCTTCCAGCACGTGCTGGCGGCTCTCCCAGTCGAGGCTGTCGGTCTGCAGGAAGATTCGCGCCTGCTCGGCCATCGCCGGTACCACCGGTTGCAGGTAGACCATCAGGGTACGGAACAGATTGATGCCAACCGAACAGATATTGATCACTTCCTGCTCGCGGCCCGGTTCCTTCGCCAGCACCCAGGGCGCCTTATCGGCGATATAGGTATTGGCTTCGTCTGCCAGTTCCATCACCTTGCGCATGGCACGGCCGAACTCGCGCGCTTCGAAATCAGCGGCGATATCGTCACCGGCATAGATGAACCTGGCGACCAGCTCCGGTTCGGCGCAGGTCGCGGAGAGCTGGCCGTCGGCCAGCTTCTTGATGAAGCCCGCGCAGCGGCTGGCGATATTGACCACCTTGCCGACTAGGTCCGAGTTCACGCGCGCGGTGAAATCCTCGAGGTTGAGATCGAGGTCGTCGACGCCGGAAGTCAGCTTGGCGGCAAAGTAGTAGCGCAGGTATTCCGGGTTCAGGTACTCGGCGTAGGTCTGCGCCTTGATGAAGGTGCCACGAGACTTGGACATCTTGGCGCCATTCACCGTCACGAAGCCGTGACAGTTGACCCCGGTCGGGGTGCGCAATCCGGCGCCGTCGAGCATCGCCGGCCAGAACAGCGCGTGGAAGTAGACGATATCCTTGCCGATGAAGTGGTAGACCTCGGCCTCGGAGTCCTTCTTCCAGTAACTATCGAAATCGATACCTTCGCGGTCGCATAGATTCTGGAAGCTCGCCAGGTAGCCGATCGGCGCATCCAGCCAGACGTAGAAATACTTGCCTGGCGCATCGGGAATCTCGAAGCCGAAGTAGGGCGCATCGCGAGAGATGTCCCACTCGTTGAGACCGGATTCGAACCACTCCTGCAGCTTGTTGGCGATCTGCGGCTGCACCCGGCCCGAGCGTGTCCACTGCTTGAGGAACGCCTCGAAGTCGGGCAGCTTGAAGAAGTAGTGGGTCGATGTGCGCACTTCCGGCGTGGCGCCGCTGATTGCCGACACCGGGTCGATCAGTTCTGCCGGGGTATAGGTCGCGCCGCACACTTCGCAGTTGTCGCCGTACTGGTCTTCGCTTCTGCACTTCGGGCAGGTGCCCTTGATGAAACGATCGGCCAGAAACAGGCCCTTGACCGGATCGTACATCTGTTCGATGTCGCGGGTGCTGATATGACCGGCATCGCGCAGCGCGGTATAGATGCGCTCGCTATGGACACGGTTCTCTTCGGAGTGGGTCGAATGGTAGTTGTCGAAAGCGACGCCGAAGCGGGCGAAATCCGCCTGATGCTCCTCGCTGACATTGGCAATCAGCTGCTCCGAGGTGATCCCTTCCTGCTCGGCACGCAGCATGATTGCGGTGCCGTGGGCGTCATCGGCGCAAACGTAGTGGCACTCGTGGCCGCGGCTCTTCTGGAAACGTACCCAGATATCGGTCTGGATATATTCCAGCAGATGGCCCAGGTGGATCGAGCCGTTGGCATAGGGCAGCGCGCTGGTGACGAGGATCTGGCGCGAAAGCGAGGCGTTGTTCGACATGGCGACTGGAACATTCCCGTAACGAAACCCGAGGC
>Ga0207878_100389_pt1 | contig 16478 bp, 13 predicted proteins | sample LinPmetageLP41_FD_184053 | JGI IMG/M metagenome (GOLD analysis project Ga0207878, IMG submission 184053) | Marine viral communities from the Pacific Ocean - LP-41 (SPAdes) | ecosystem: Environmental > Aquatic > Marine > Oceanic | place: Pacific Ocean | collected 2010-08-27 | reverse complement strand
GGACGTGAGCTTGGCGGATGCGACCGGGACGGACGCAATCGTTAAAGACCAGACCGTGTCGGATGAGATCGGGACGGACGCGACTGCGGTCATTGTTCCCTCGCAGACGTCCGATGCCCCGGAGATCGGAACAACCCGGATCGTGACGGCCGGGGATGTCCCCACCGTCCCCCCTCAGATCGACGTCGCGCCAGCCGCCCCCTCTTCGGTGTCGTCGATTACCGCGTCAGATGCGCCCTTGCCGCCTGTGCCGTCCCCGTCACCTGCACGCGCCGCGACGCCGCCGCGTCTGTTCCGTGCCGGGGCAGGTGGCGTAACGGTGTTGCCCGACAACACGTCCCCGCCGGACGTTCGACAGGATCTGGGCATCGACGCCATCAGCTATGACGCGGCGGGCGAAGTCCAGCTGGCCGGACGCGGTGTCGGCGACACGCAGATCCGCATCTATCTCGACAATCGGCCCATTCAGCAGGCCCGCGTCGATCGCGCAGGCACCTGGACCTCGCCACTGCCCAATGTCGACAGCGGAACCTATACCCTGCGCATCGACTCGCTGGCCGCCGATGGCACCGTCACCGGTCGTGTGGAAACACCGTTCCAGCGCACCGCCCCGGCAGTCGCCGCGGCCTCGCGCCGCGATGGCGTGACCGCGATCACCGTGCAGCCCGGCTATACGCTTTGGGCGATTTCCGAGGGGTATTTCGGCGAAGGCATTCGGTACGTTCAGATATTCGAGGAAAATCAGGATTTCATCCGCGATCCTGATCTGATTTACCCCGGTCAGGTTTTCAAACTCCCCGACGTGGAATAGGCACCGGCAGCACAGGTTTCCATTCTGGCCACCGCGCCATAGGTTGCAAGAAACCGATATATCCGGAACATCCATGGCCCCCACCACCCTGACCACGACAGAAGCGCCGGCGGACGCCTGGGGCATCATCCGCCGCGTCATGCCGTATCTGTGGCCCCCCGGCGACAGCGGGGTCAAAATTCGCGTTTCGGCGGCGCTGATCATGCTGGTGGTCGCAAAGGTCATCGCCGTGACGACACCGTTTTTCTACAAGGCCGCCGTCGACGCACTCGCACCCGATACGATGACACCGGCGTGGGCTCTCGGCCTGGGAGCGGTCGGCCTGACCGTCGTTTACGGCATTGCGCGGGCCTTCAACATCGGTTTCCAACAGCTGCGCGACGTGATTTTCGCCCCCGTGGGTCAGCGGGCACTGCGCCGTCTTGCCGCCGAAACCTTTACGCATATGCACCGCCTGTCGATGCGCTATCACATCAGCCGCAAGACCGGCGGTCTGTCCCGCATCATCGAACGGGGGGTCAAGGGTGTCGACTTCCTGTTGCGGTTCCTGCTGTTTTCCATCGGACCGCTGGTGCTGGAACTGGCGATGATCTGCGTCATCCTCTTTTTCGTGTTCGACGTCTGGTATCTGGTGATCGTGCTGGTCACCATCACGGCCTACGTCGCCTTCACATTCAAGGTCACCGAATGGCGGGTGAAAATCCGCAAGGTGATGAACGATCAGGATACCGACGCGAACCAGAAGGCCATCGACTCCCTGCTGAACTTCGAGACGGTCAAGTATTTCGGGGCCGAAGCGCGCGAAGCGGCCCGCTATGACGGTGCCATGGCACAATACGAGGGCGCGGCCCTCAAGACGGCCTATTCGCTCGCATTCCTGAACTTCGGTCAATCCGTTCTGATCACCGGGGGGTTGGTCGGTGTTATGGTTCTGGCGGCGATGGGGGTGCAGGCGGGCGATCTGACGGTCGGCGATTTCGTCATGGTGAATGCCTACATGATCCAGATTACGCTGCCGTTGAACTTCCTTGGTACAGTATATCGCGAAATCCGTCAGTCGTTGGTCGACATGGGCGAGATGTTCGGCCTGCTGGGGCAACCGGCCGAAGTGCGCGATGCGCCGTCTGCGCCGGAGTTGCGCGTTGATCGGGGCGAGGTCGTCTTTCGGGATATCCGGTTCGGCTATGATCCTGCGCGCCCGATCCTGAAAGGTGTATCGCTGACCGTCGGGGCCGGGCAGACGGTCGCCGTGGTCGGGCCGTCCGGGTCCGGAAAATCGACCGTCGGACGTCTGTTGTTCCGGTTCTACGATATCGACGCCGGTGCGATCGAGATCGACGGGGTCGACATCCGGTCCGTCTCGCAATCCAGCCTGCACCGCAAGATCGGCGTGGTGCCGCAGGATACCGTGCTGTTCAACGATACAATCCGCTACAATATCGCCTATGGTCGCCCCGATGCCAGTTTTGAGGAAATTCGCGAAGCCGCACGCGCCGCCCGCATCGAGACGTTCATCGACATGCTGCCCGATGGCTATGAGACAACGGTGGGAGAACGGGGGCTTAAGCTGTCGGGCGGCGAGAAACAACGCGTCGGGATCGCGCGGACCTTGCTGAAAGACCCGCCGATTCTATTGCTGGATGAGGCGACGTCGGCTCTGGATACCGAAACCGAACGGTCCATTCAGTCCGAATTGCGGACCATGTCGCAGGGTCGGACGGTCATCACCATCGCGCACCGCCTGTCGACGGTTGTGGATGCCGATCTGATTGTCGTGCTGGAAGACGGGCTGATCGTGGAGTGGGGCACGCACGATCAGCTTCTCCTGCACGACGGTCGATATGCCTCGATGTGGCAGCGGCAGTTGTCGGAAGACGAAGCAGCCTGACCAGACAGGCGCGCGATGGTCTGTCTGTCCCGCCCGCGATTGCGAACTCCGAATTGTCGATCTTGCATTTGACCCCGTTCGCGGTGGAACCGTGCGGTTCGGACAGGGGGAAGAGCAGGGCGTCACCGCAATTTGCACAGGCGGTCGTACAGGCAGGGTATACGACAATGAAGGCTGTCGAACCTGGGACCGGCGGACCATCTGAACGTCGGACAGGAGCTAATTTCGGATAGCAGTACAATCGGTTGAACCGGATCTACCGCCGCAGATCTCTGTTGCGCGTGCCCGTCAGAACAATTCGTCGCCATCCGTTTCCCCGAGATCGGGCTGACCGCTGAGCCGTTGTCGAAGGCTCTTCTGCCGCACGAGCGCGATAGTGGCGAGGGAGATCGGTTCCCCGTCGGCAACTGCCAGTTTTGCAAAGACCTCTCCCAGATCGGCGATCGTCTGGCTGACCTGATCCAGGACCTGAAGCTCAGCGATCATACGGCCGGATACATCCTGGGCCGCGATTTCTTCGCTGATGGCATCCTGCAGGCGCAGAAGACGAAACGCCGCCTCCCGGCATTCGCTCGCAACGCGGCCCGCGAAATCCCCGGAACAGACGGTCATCTACAGGCGACCCACCACCGCTTCGATACAGCTTTTCAACTGTGCCGCGGTGAAAGGCTTGGTCAGGAAATTGTTCATCCCGAGCCTCTGCCCCGTCTCGATGACCGTGGCATCGCCCCGCCCCGAGATCAGAATGAACCCGACCTTCTGGGTCAAGGGTTCCGCCCTGAGATGCTGCAAAAGCTGCAGCCCGTTCAGTTCCGGCATATAGAGATCGGACAGCACCAGATGCGGAACTTTCTCACGCGCGTAAAGCATGCCGGTTCTGCCGTTTTCAGCATAGCTCACGTTGCCTATCCCAAGCGTATCGAGAGCCTGCAGCAGGATCCCCCGGCTGGTCGACATGTCGTCGACGACAAGAACGCGCAACATGTCCCTCAACGGCATCGGATGGCCTTTCGGGCTAAAACATTTTCATCCGGTAAGGGACGTCGAAAGGTCGTGCGACCGGCAGATACCAGTTCGGGTCGGTCACCCAGCAGGCGCTCGGAGTGACCAAGTACCAGCATTCCGGCAGGAGCCAGGCGCGCCCGCAACCGTTCATGCACTGCTTTTTGTACGACCGCGCTGAAATAGATAGTCACGTTGCGGCAGAAAATGACGTCGAACTGGCCGGGCAGGTCGAGATCATCCAGCAGGTTGTGATGCCGATATGTTATTCCCCCACGCAGCAGCGCAAGAAGGTGATCGGGAGCTTGCGGCAGATCTCGGGTGCGTCCTCCAGGCAAACTCGACACCGCCGCCAGGGCAGGTCCAAGCGTGGCGCTGTCATCGCGGGTGCGGGCCGTTTCCAACACGCTCAGATCTACATCGGTGGCGATGATCTGGGCATCATTTGTCCAGCTCGGCCCGAAGACATGCAGACAGACTGCGGCGATGGACAGTGGCTCCTCCCCCGTGGAACACCCCGCCGACCATATCCGCAATCCGCCGCCCGCCTCCACACCCTGCCGCCGACGGTCCAGCAGGTGCTGCGCCAGCAGATCGAAGTGATGTGGCTCGCGGTAGATTGCCGTGACATTGGTGGTCAGGGCCGATACGAGGTGCCGCCGCTCGGTCGTACCGGCCGCACCCGGATCGCCTATCAGCCGGACATAGGTCTCGAAATCGTTCAGCCCATGAAACCGCAGGCGTCGTTGCAAGCGGGACGCAAGAAAGGTCTTTTTCGTCTCGGGCATATATAGTCCGGCTTCGCGCTCAACGATCGCAGCGATTGCCCGATAAGATCGGTCGGCAAGCGCGATCACGTCATCGTCCCAGCGAATTGCGTTCCGATAGGTGGGAGGATGCGCGCGATGAGCAGGACCTGGATCATCACATCGTCGACCACAAACAGCCGGTCCGCCATCGCATTGTCATCACCGTCCCCGACCTGCGGCACGTCCTGCAACTGGTCCATCCGCGGATTCACGATGTCCGAAACCGCCTCCACCAAGAGGCCGTGAACGCGGGCCCGGTCCTGAATGACAATGATGACATTGCGCGGATCGTCATCTGTCGGAGGGCTGCCCAACCTATGGGCAAGATCCATGACAGGCAGGACCGAGCCGCGCAGATTGACCATGCCGCGCATGAAAGGCGGGGCATGGGGCAGGGGAGTCGGCTGACTCCAACTGCGAATTTCACGTACGGACATGATGTCGACAGCATAGCGCTGACCGCCGCAGCGGAATGTCAGCAATTCGCTGCGGTCCTCAAGCGGATCGACCGGACCAGCGGCAGCGACGGATGGGGCGATGGTGGCGGTCTGGTTCATTGAAGCGAACTCTCAGGAAAAAGGGCGGGTGTCGGACGTTTGGTCTGCAGACCAGATGTCGCGGCGATTCCGGCCGGATCGACAATCAGTGCGACATGACCGTCGCCAAGAATGGTGGCAGCGGAAACGCAGGGAACATGGCCGAAATCCTCGCCGAGGCCCTTGATGACCACCTGTCGCTGAGCCTCGATGGCATCGACCCGAATGGCGAAGGGGCCGCTATCGTCGGATTGCACGAACAACAGGGCATTGTCGTCATCATCGGCCGCATCGCAGTCGGCGCTGCCATCTGAACGGGAACGTAAGGCGGACGGAAAGCCCATGCCCTGCGCCAGATCGACCATCGGAACGAAGTGATCGTGGAGCTGAACGACCGTCTGCCGACTGCCTAACCGTTCGATCCGCGCGGCACTGATGGTTTGCGTTTCGATAATTGCAGAGAGCGGTATCACCATTCGCTGGCAGTTGCTGCGCACGATCATACCATCAAGGATTGCCAGGGTCAGCGGCAGGCTGATCGAAATCACGCAACCGAGTCCTTCGGTCGATGTGATTGCGATAGTGCCGTTCAGATCGCGGATCGCACGCTGCACCACGTCCATTCCGACGCCACGGCCCGACAATGACGAAACAGTCTCCGATGTCGAGAAACCCGGCAAGAACAGCAATCTGTCAATTTCGCCTGCGTCCAGTATTTTTCCTGCGGGCACTAGGCCGCGGGCGATGGCCCGTTCCAGAACGCGATCTCGATCAACGCCGCGACCGTCGTCCGATACCTCGATTACGACACGATCCGATTGCTGCCGGGCCGACAGGCGCACCACTCCGGTCGGTTGCTTTCCAGCCGCAGTACGTGCCTTGGGATCTTCCAGCCCATGGTCGATAGCGTTGCGGATCATGTGGGTCAGCGGATCACCAAGCCGTTCGACGACGGTCTTGTCGATTTCAGTACCTTCACCATCGGTTTCAAGGCGTACGTCTTTGCCGGTGGACTGCGCCGCCTCGCGGACGATGCGGGTCATCCGCTGGAACAACGATTTGACCGGCTGGGCGCGGATCGACATGACGCTGTCCTGCATGTCGCGCGTCAGCTGTTGCAGGTCGTCAAGGTTGGTTACCGCTTCCGAATGCTGATCCAGACCGGCTCGGATCATGCCCTGTGCCAGCATCGACTGACTGATGACGAGTTCGCCGACCAGGTTCACCAGCCGGTCCACGCGCTCCAGGTCGACCCGAATGGTTGTCATCGGGGGCGGTTTAGGGAGCGGCGTCGCTGGCGCGTCGGGCGGGCGCGGGCTGCACGGCTCAGTGTCGGGCAGACTGTCGAGCCCCGGCTCATCGGGCTGTTGCCGCAATCCTTCCATGGGCGGGGTTACGGATTGATGGGTGACAGGAGCGGACGTCAGGGCGATGGTTGGGGCCGGGGCCAGGCAGATGTCGAGGACGCAAAGGTCGAGGGCAAACTCGAATATCGCCTCGATCTCGGTCTCGGTAAGATCTGGTGCACTTGGGATCAGCCGGATCATCCACCGCAGGCCAAGCACCTGCGGGTCCATGTTCCCGAGCGGGGGCAGGCCTTCGAGAAGAGCCTCGACCTCGATCCGGCCGAGGACTTCAAGAGCGCGAAACAGGAACAGCGGTTCATTCCCGCTGATCAGAAGATCAGGAAGCGGTTCAAATGTAACGATCCAGGTGCGATTATCTGTCGCTTCCGGCATGTCCGTAAAGGCGTCATCGAACAGGGGCGCGACATCCAGATCCAGCATAACCGGTGCAAAGTCCACCGCCGGATCGGAGCTGACAGCAGTATCGTCCGTCCCGGCGAGCAAGCCCATCAAATCCGCCGTATCTGGCACGGTGGGCGTATCGCCGTTGCGGCAGGCTTCGATAAGGTCGCCGAGTTGGTCTCCGGCTCGCAGAAATACACTGACGGCGGCGGCGTCCGGGGCGAGGCGGCCACTGCGAAGTGCATCGAGAGCCGTCTCGAATTCGTGCGAGAACGCGACCAGCGGCTTCAGGCCGAAGGCTCCAGCACCGCCCTTGATCGAATGCACGGCCCGGAAAACCGCATCGACGGTATCGGCATCCTGCGTCCCGGCGTGCAGCGCCAGCAGCCCGGCCTCCAGACTTTCCAGAAGCTCCGCGCATTCCTCGAAGAAAGTGACCCTGATCGCGTCCATCGGATCCATCAGGTCAGTCCGGTCACAGTCCGCAATGCCCCGACAAGTCGGGCGGGATCGAAAGGTTTGACGATCCAGCCCGTCGCCCCGGCGGCGCGCGCGCGCAATTTCAATTCGCGTGCATTTTCGGTTGTGAGGACAAGGATCGGTATCCCCGAATATTTCTCCTGCTTGCGTATCCTTTCAATGAATCCGAACCCATCGAGCCTTGGCATGTTCAGGTCCGTCAGGATGGCATCGGGGCGCTTTTCCAGCCCGTCCAGCACCTCGATCCCGTGGAGTCCGTCTTCGGCAAGGGTCGTCTCGATACCTTCGCGTTCCAGCGTCAGGCGCACCATGTCGCGGATTGTCCGGCTATCGTCTATGGCCAGAACCCTCATGTCGGACACTCCGCCGTCTGCATCCGCTCAAGCGACACGCCCAGTATCCGCGCCGATGCCATGAACGCCGCCGAGGGACGGTCGATCCGCAGACTGTGCTGTCCGGCCATCTGATGATCACGCGCCGCGGCAAGAACCTGAACTGCAGGTGCCGTCATGACCGAAACATGGCTCGCGTCCAGGACGATGTCGCAAGCCGCCGCCAGCACCGCCGTGCGCAGATCGCGTGCTGTCACGATGTCGAGCCGGTCGGCAAGGACGATCGTTTCGCCACGACCTTCGGAGGCAGTCGTGCCGCCATCAGTCATGCTGTCGTCAGTTGCATCGCACACCGCCTCTCGCAATTGGATGAGGCATGCCTAATCGTAGGTCGCTAAGAAACCGTTACCGGACCAACCCTTGAATGCCGATCATTCCGAGTGTTCGATGATCTCGCGCAAATGCGCCGCGCATCCGGTCAGGGCGGCAAAGTCGTCGGTCACCAGATGCACCGGAAAATTCGCCATGAATCCGGCGAACCGGCCCTTGTCGCGGAAGGCCTCGGCAAAGCCCATCGCGGCCAGATGCGGGGCCATCGCGCGGGCTACGCCGCCGACCAGATACACACCGCCCAGCGGCAGGTGGATCAACGACAGATTACCCACCACGGTGCCCAGGATGCGGATGAACTGCTGCACGGCGGCTTGCGCCCGGGGATCGGATGTAACCCGCTGCATGATTTCGGCGGCCAGAAGTTCGTCGGTGCTGCCAGCCTCGGATGCCAGCCAGCGATAAACCTGTTCCAGACCGCGCCCCGACAACACATCCTCGACCGCCGGAAACCCATGAGAGGTCGAGGCGAAGGTGCAGAGCCGCAGTTCTGCTTCGGTGCGGATCGGCAGATTGGCGTGACCGGCTTCGCAGGCCGGGACAAGACGGCCCTGCGCGGTCTGATGGACGGGGGCCGCATTGAACCCTGTGCCGACGCCGATAACCAGTCGGACGGCTTCCGGGACGCCATCAACAGCGATCACCGTCTGGCAGGCATCGGCCGACAGGTGACCCAGGGCATGGCCCTGCGCCTGCAGGTCGTTGAGAATCGCGCCCTGTCGCGCCGAGGTCGCCTCGATCAGGCGTGCAGTGTCGATCGACCAGTCGAGATTGGTCAGCTCGGCCCGCCCTTCGGCCACAGGACCCGCGACGGCAACGCAGGCGCCCACCGGGTCGGGTCCGGGCAGGTCGACGCGGTATTGGCGCAGAACAGGCGCAAGATTGGCGAAGTCGCGATTGGAGTAGCGGCGGATCGTGTCAGGCAGGACGATGCCACCCTCGGCCATGGCCACGCGGGTATTGGTTCCGCCGACATCGGCCACGAGGAAGAGCGCATCTGACATGCCCAAGCCCGTATCAATCGGCCAGCGCGCGGGCAAGCGCGTGATAGCTTGCCTTGGGCGTGCGCACCTGTGTCGCGAAGTCGACATGGATCAGACCGAACCGCTTGTCATAGCCCAGCGCCCATTCATAATTGTCCAGAAGCGACCAGAACGTATAGCCCTTCAGCGGCAGGCCTTCGGCAATCAGCTCGCGGGCCACGGTGACATGCGCGTCCAGATATGCGATGCGCTCGACGTCGGCACGGGCGGCGGTGTCACGATTGGCCATGCCGTTCTCGGTGATGAAAAGCGGGGTGTCGCCGGTATGGTCGGCGACGGTCCGGCGCAGCAGCCAATCGAAACCCTCGGGGCAGATTTCCCATCCCATTTCCGTTCGGGGGGGCGGCCCCTGAACCAGTTCCATATTTGGCCAGTCCCCGGTGCCAGCCGCGATCCGCTGGCATGTATAATAATTTACACCAAACCAATCAATATCTTGTGAGATGATCTTCATGTCACCTTGCCAATCGTTCGGCAAATGCGCCTGGAACCCCTCGAGAATATCGACGGGGTAGCTTCCCTGCATCATCGCCCCGGCAAACCACCGGTTGTAGATGCCGTCATATCGCTGTGCTGCGGCGCGATCTTCCGGGCTGTCGCTGGCCGGGATAGCATATTCCATGTTGCAGACGGCCCCCAGATTGGTCGCGCCAGCGCCGCGCAGGGCCTGAATGGCCAATCCGTGTGCCAGGCCGACATGGTGCATCGCGCGGACCGCCGCGCCAAGGTCGGTCAGGCCGGGGGCATGGACCCCCATGTAATGGCTGAGCCAGGCAACGCACCAAGGCTCGTTGATCGGTGCGACGGAAAACAGCCGGTCGCCCAGCCGGTCGCCGATCATCGCGGCGAAATCTGCAAACCGTTCAGGGATGTCGCGAACCGTCCAGCCGCCAAGATGTGCCAGCGTATCGGGCAGTTCCCAGTGATACAGGGTCGCCATTGGTTTCAACCCGCGCTCCAGCATGCCATCAATCAGTCGATCATAAAAATCAATGCCTTCCGCGTTGACGTTCACGCCGTCCGGCATCACCCGCGCCCATGACGTCGAGAAACGATAGGCGTCCAGCCCCAGATTGCGCATCAGATCGAGGTCTTCGGGCCAGCGGTGGTAATGATCGCAGGCGATATCGCCGTTTTCGCCGCCTTCGACCTTGCCGGGCGTGGCGGCGAAAGTGTCCCAATGGGTCCGTCCTGCACCGCCAGATGCATGCCCCTCGATCTGATAGGCCGAGGTGGCGGCGGCGAACAGAAATCCGTCGGGAAAATCGCTGCGTCTGAAGGTGAAGTCTGTCATGTCGGTGCCGGCCCCGTGGACGCCCCGAGAACCAGTTCGCATTCCCATGTCTCCTGCACGGGCGGGGGGGTGTCGTCGCCGATCCGGTCCAGCAGGATCTCGGCGCAACGCCGTCCTGCAGCCCGGACCGAGGATCGCGTGGCCGTGAAGATCGGCACTTCGACCCCGTTGGCCAGATAGCTGAGCATATCGTCGTGGATCACGACAGAGACGTCGCGTCCCATCCGCAAGCCACGGTCCTCGATCGCCCGGCGCACACCGATTGCCATGATAAGTGACGAAACCAGAAACGCGGTCGGCGGATCAGGCAGAGCAAGCATCGACAAGGCTCCGGAATGGCCGCTGAGTTCCGTCATTTCGGACGATGCCATCAACTCTGGATCAAGTTCCACAGCCCGTGCCGTCAATGCTGACGTCATCCCGTCACGGCGTCGACGCGCGAAGTCCATCGTCTCGATCCCGTTGAGAAAGCCGATCCGCCGATGGCCAAGATCCAGCAGAAGGTCGGTTGCCCGTTTGAACGCCCGCATATTGTCAATATCGACATAGCTGTAATCCGTCGGCTCGACCGGGGCACGGCCATGGACGACGAACGGCAGGCCGGTGGTTTGCAACAGCGCGATCCGGGGGTCGCCTGTTCTTGGCCCATGAACGATCAGCCCATCCACCGATCCGGCGCTGGCCATCTGACGATAGGCGCGCTCCTCGTCGCCGTCCGACACCACCGACAACAGCATATCGTATCCGGCCTTTGCATAGACATCGCCGGCACCCGCAATGAAGTCGGCGAACACAGGGTTCACCATCTCGTGGTTGAAGGCAGTGGGGATCACATGGCCGATCGCCATGGCGCGCCCGGTCGCCAGGGCCGCGGCGCGTCGATTGGGACGATACCCATGGGCGATGGCGGCGTCGTGGACCCGGCGACGGGTCTCCTCCTTCACTTCGGAGTAGCCACCGAGCGCCCGGCTGACCGTGGTAGGCGACAAACCCAAAACCTTCGAGAATTCCCTGAGGTTCACCCGAACCTCCCATATAAAGCGTTTTCAAATTTTCCGAGTATTATCCGGATGGTCATATTGGTGCCCCTCAAAGCAGGTTGCGCGCAAGCTCAAATTGCCGTTGCCAGCATGGCATCTGAGCCAATGTGATCGTTGACATAGATGTCACATTCGGACAATCTCGCAACATGAAAGCGGTTTGGTTATTACGCCGCAGCGCAGCGAGAACAGGCAGAAATGCCTACTGGGAGGAAAGATGAAAAATCTGTTGACCGGCACCGCCGTGGCGATGCTGACCGCGGGGATCGCATCCGCCGAAGGGCACCTGGCGTTCACCCCCGGTGAGGGTGACTTCAACTGGGACAGCCTGACGGCATTCGGTGAAGCCAATGACCTGACCGGCCAGACCGTGACGGTGTTCGGTCCGTGGCGCGGCGATGATCAGGCCCTGGTCGAGAATGTCATCGCCTATTTCGAGGATGCGACCGGCGCGACCGTGGAATATTCTTCATCCGAGAACTACGAGCAGCAGATCGTGATCGACGCCGAAGCGGGCAGTCCGCCGGATGTCGCCGTTCTGCCCCAACCCGGCCTGATCGCCAACCTGGCCAGCCGCGGCTTCATCACACCGCTGGGCGACGAGACGCAAACGTGGCTTGAAGAAAACTACGCAGCTGGCGAAAGCTGGGTCAGTCTGGGCACATATGCCGGGCCGGACGGTGAAGACCGCCTTTATGCCTTCCCCTATAAAATCGACGTGAAATCACTGGTCTGGTATTCGCCTGAGAACTTCGAGGACGCGGGCTATGAAGTCCCGACCTCGATGGAAGAGCTTAAGGCGCTGACCGAACAGATTGTCGCCGACGGCGGTACGCCCTGGTGTATCGGTCTGGGGTCGGGCGGTGCGACCGGCTGGCCCGCCACCGACTGGGTCGAAGACATGATGCTGCGCACGCAGCCACCGGAAACCTATGACGCATGGGTCAACCACGAGATTCCGTTCGACGACCCGGCCGTCATCGCCGCCATCGAGGAGTTCGGATATTTCGCCCGCAACGACGATTTCGTCGCCGGTGGTGCGGGGGCTGTCGCCTCGACCGACTTCCGCGACAGCCCCAAAGGCCTGTTTGCAAGCCCGCCGCAGTGTTACATGCACCATCAGGCCAGCTTCATTCCGACGTTCTTCCCCGATGGGATCGAACTGGGTCTGGACGCCGACTTCTTCTACATGCCGTCCTACGCTGGCAAAGATCTGGGCAATCCGGTTCTGGGCGCAGGCACGCTGGCCTTCATTACCAAGGACGGCGATGGGGCCCGCGCATTTCTGGAATTCCTCAAGACGCCCATCGCGCATGAAATCTGGATGGCTCAGTCGGGCTTCCTGACGCCGTTCAAATCGGTCAACACCGCCAATTATGCCAACGATACGCTGAAGAAGCAGGGCGATATCCTTCTGGATGCCACGACATTCCGCTTCGATGCGTCCGACCTGATGCCGGGCGCCGTGGGCGCAGGCAGCTTCTGGACCGGGATGGTCGACTATGCCGGGGGCAAGGACGCCGCCGAGGTCGCCGCAGAGATCGAGCAAAGCTGGCCCGCCAACTGAGGCGTGTCTTACCGGGCCGCCCGCAGACTGCGCGGGCGGCCCTTTCCATGATCGGAGGCCCGCCATGAACCCCGCGTTACTCGGACTGATTACCATAGTGCTGGGCGTGGGCGGGTGCATCGGCTATTTCTGGTTGTCCAACCTGCTGCTGGACACCGTGATTTTCCCGCCGCGCGGTCCCAATGCCGGGCGAAACATCAATCGGGCGAATGCGATCAGGCCCTGGCTGTTCCTTGCCCCGGCGCTTCTGGCGCTTGGCCTCTACCTTGCCTACCCGGTGGTCGCGACCTTCTGGCTGTCCTTGAATGACCGTGTGGCCGGAGGCGGCAGCGAATTCGTCGGCCTCGACAATTATGTGCAGATGTTCGGGGAGTCGAAGTTCCGCGAAGCCATTCTGAACAACATGATGTGGCTGGTTGTCGTGCCCGCCGCCTCGACCGCCTTCGGTCTGATTGCCGCGCAGCTGACCGACCGGATTTCGTGGGGCAATATCGCCAAATCGTTGATTTTCATGCCCATGGCGATTTCTTTCGTCGGTGCGTCCGTCATCTGGAAACTGATTTATGACGCCCGACCGCAGGGCACTGACCAGATCGGCGTGCTGAACGCGCTCTGGGTCGCCTTTGGGGGCGAGCCACAGCAATGGCTGACGATTCCGGGTTGGAACAACCTGCTGCTGATGATCGTTCTGATCTGGATTCAGACCGGCTTCGCCATGGTCATTCTGGGCGCGGCCCTGCGCGGCATTCCCGAAGAAACGGTCGAGGCGGCCATCGTAGACGGCGCATCGCCCTGGACGATCTTTTTCCGCATCAAGGTGCCACAGATCATGCCGACCATCGTCGTGGTCTGGACGACGATCACGCTGGTCGTGCTCAAGGTCTTCGACATCGTTCTGGCCATGACCAACGGCCAGTGGGAGACGCAGGTTCTGGCCAACTACATGTACGACAAGCTGTTCCGGTCGTTCGACTGGGGCGTCGGATCGGCGGCGGCGATGATCATCATGCTGTTGGTGTCGCCGATCCTGATCTGGAACGTCTACAGCGCCAACAAGGAAATGCGCTGATGGATAACATCGCCGGGACCAGATCGTCCCTCCAGTGGGCCGTTCACATTTCCGTCGCCGTCCTTGTGGCGCTTTGGCTGTTTCCGACTGTCGGCCTGTTCGTGTCATCGTTCCGGACCGGCGATCAGATCAGCAGTTCCGGCTGGTGGCAGGCGCTGTCGACGCAGGAAAGCCAGCTTCCCGCCATCCGCATCGAAGGTGAGGAGGTTCCCGCAGACGGTGCTTTCACCATCGAGGGGCGTTTGATCGCGGGCGATACCACGGTCAGCGCATGGGGCACGTCGTCGCGCGCGCCCAAGGCCTATGCGCCGGGCGAGACTGTCGATATCGGCGACGGCCAGACCCTGACCGTCGCCGAGGACAGCAGTTTCTTCCTGACCAGTCCTGATACGACCGAGGGCACACGCCTGCCGCGTGTCTTCCTGACCGCCTCCAGCCCGCCCGAATTCACCTTCGACAATTACCGCAACGTCCTGTTCTCGGGCACGGCAGCGGCGGGCATCGGAAAGGCTTTCATCAACACGCTGACGGTCTCGATCCCGGCGACGGTCATCCCGATCCTGATCGCGGCCTTCGCGGCCTACGCCCTTGCCTGGATGGAATTTCCCGGCCGCGCCCTGCTGATCGCGGCCATCGTCGGCCTTTTGGTGGTGCCACTGCAACTGGCGCTGATCCCACTGCTGCAGCTTCACAATAATATCGGAATCGGGAAGGGTTACCTGGGCGTCTGGATGGCGCACACCGGATTCGGCCTGCCGCTCGCCATCTACCTGTTGCGAAACTACATGGTCGGCCTGCCACGCGACATCATCGAAAATGCCAAGGTCGACGGCGCCAGCGATTTTCAGATTTTTACCAAGATCATCCTGCCGCTGTCGTTTCCGGCGCTGGCCAGTTTCGCGATCTTCCAGTTCCTGTGGACGTGGAATGACCTGCTGGTCGCGATCGTGTTTCTGGGCGCGGATGACGACAGTCTGGTCTTGACGGGAAGGCTGGTTAACCTGATGGGGTCGCGCGGCGGCGATTGGGAAATTCTGGCGACATCGGCCTTCATTTCCATCGCGGTTCCGCTTTTGGTGTTTTTCACCATGCAACGCTATCTGGTGCGCGGCCTGCTTGCCGGCTCCGTGAAATAGGATAACGAATGACTGCGATCTCGACCGCGCAATTCCCTGCGCCCGCGTCCGACCTCGACTGGTGGCGGGGCGGCATCATATACCAGATCTATCCCCGGTCCTTTCAGGATACCTCGGGCGATGGCATCGGCGATCTGAATGGCATCACCAACCGGCTGCCCTATGTCGCATCGCTGGGTGTGGATGCGATCTGGATCAGCCCGTTCTTCACCTCGCCGATGAAGGACTTCGGCTATGACGTCAGCGATTACCGGAATGTCGATCCGATGTTCGGCACGCTGGAGGATTTCGATCGCCTGATCCAGGCCGCGCACCGCCTTGGCCTTCGGGTGATGATCGACCTCGTGCTGTCGCACAGCAGCGATCAGCATCCCTGGTTTCAGGAAAGCCGCAGCAACCGCATCAACGACCGCGCCAACTGGTATGTCTGGGCCGATCCGAAACCCGATGGCACCGTGCCCAACAACTGGCTGTCGATCTTCGGCGGTCCGGCCTGGCACTGGGACGCGCGGCGGCAGCAATACTACCTGCATAACTTCCTCGTCTCGCAGCCTGATCTGAACTTTCATGAACCTGCCGTTCAGGATGCCCTGCTGGACGCGACGCGGTTCTGGCTGGAGCGCGGCGTCGATGGCTTCCGACTGGATACAATCAACTTCTATTTCGCCGATGCGCAACTGCGCGACAATCCGGCCCTTCCGGCCGAACGGCGCAACGCCAAGATCGCGCCCCAGGTGAACCCCTACAACCATCAGGAACACCTGCCGGAAAATCTGGCCTTTCTGAAGCGCTTCCGCGATTTGCTGGACGAATTTCCCGGCACCGCCGCCGTGGGCGAGGTCGGCGATGCGCAGCTCGGGATGGAGCTTTTGGGCCAATATACGAAGGAGGGGCAGGGTGTGCAGATGTGCTACGCCTTCGACTTCCTGTCGCCGGATCGACTGACCGCCGAGCGGGTGGCCGAGGTGTTCGACCACCTCGACACCGCCGCGCCCGATGGCTGGGCCTGCTGGGCGTTTTCAAATCACGACGTCACGCGGCATGTCACCCGCTGGGGCCTGGGCGACAAGGGCGCGCGGCTTTATTCGACGCTGATCTGCTGCCTGCGCGGCTCCGTCTGTGTCTATCAGGGCGAGGAGCTGGGTCTGCCCGAGGCCACCGTCGCCTTCGAGGATCTGCAAGACCCCTACGGCATCGAATTCTGGCCCGAGTTCAAGGGCCGCGATGGCTGCCGCACCCCCATGGTCTGGGAGGCGTCGAACCGGAATGGCGGGTTCACGGACGGCAAACCATGGCTGCCGGTCGCGGTGGAACATCTGGCCGCATCCGTTGG
>Ga0207878_100387_pt1 | contig 16624 bp, 16 predicted proteins | sample LinPmetageLP41_FD_184053 | JGI IMG/M metagenome (GOLD analysis project Ga0207878, IMG submission 184053) | Marine viral communities from the Pacific Ocean - LP-41 (SPAdes) | ecosystem: Environmental > Aquatic > Marine > Oceanic | place: Pacific Ocean | collected 2010-08-27 | reverse complement strand
ATCGTCTTTTATAATAGACCTATGCGGGCAGATCTCATCCAGACTTTTGAAGCTTACGGTGGTTGTGTAGATCAGCGTTATTCTGGCGCAGAAGAAGCGGCGAAATATGGAGCGGTTGGAGTTATTGTAAGATCTATGAATCTTAGAATAGATGATTTTCCTCATACAGGCTCTATGAGCTATGGGGATACTCCTGCAAATAAGAGAATTCCGGCAGCGGCTATTTCTACAAATGACGCCAAATACCTAAGTGGAATTCTAAAGGTTCAGAACGATTTAGAATTTTATTTTAAGATGAATTGTGAGTTGCATGAAGATGTAGAATCTTATAATGTAATAGGCGAAATCACTGGATCGGAGAATCCAGAACAGATTATGGTTGTTGGTGGCCATCTGGATTCCTGGGATCTTGGAGATGGATCTCATGACGATGGCGCCGGGGTGGTGCAGTCTATGGAAGTACTTAGATTATTTAAGGAAATTGGTTATAAACCAAAGAAAACCTTACGCGTGGTGCTTTTTATGAATGAAGAAAACGGACTTCGTGGAGGCAATAAATATGCTGAGGTAGCCAAGTCTAAGTCTGAAGATCATATATTCGCGCTTGAAAGTGATGCAGGAGGTTTCACTCCCCGAGGCTTTTCTTTTGCAGCAAGCGATGCACAATTCAATAAAGTGCTTTCCTGGAAAAATTTATTCAAACCATACCTAATTCATTATTTTGAACAAGGAGGAAGCGGTGCTGATATTGGTCCCCTCGAAGGAGGAAACACAGTACTTGCAGGATTAAGACCAGATTCACAGCGTTATTTCGATTATCACCACGCTGCGAACGACACTTTTGAACAGGTGAATAAGCGTGAGCTTGAATTAGGAGCTGCTACAATGGCTTCATTGGTTTACCTTGTAGATAAATACGGTTTTAATACTATAAATAAGGAGACTGTAGAAATAGCTGATTAGTCTTTTTGCTCTCTAAAGAATTTATTCATTATCGCTTCAAAAGAAATCTAAAGCTTCTACCTTTGCAGACTTAAAATTTAGTATTGCAACTTTCAGTCTACACAAAGGAATTCGGTAAAAACCTCAATATTGCATATCCTGTTATGCTTGGCCAGCTGGGTCACGTAATGGTTGGGCTGGTAGATAACCTTATGATTGGCCAATTAGGGGCTGCGCCGTTGGCGGCAGTTTCTTTAGGGAATGCGCTGGTCTTTATTGCCATGTCTATGGGAATTGGTTTCTCCTTTGCTATTACACCATTAATTGCTGAAGCTGACGGAGCAGATGATCTTGATGGAGGACGAAGTTATTTTCACCATGGTCTTATTCTTAGCACTATCAATGGCTTGCTGCTGTTTATCTTATTGCTGATCGCTAAACCTGTTTTATATTATCTGAATCAGCCGGAAGAAGTGGTTGAACTGGCGATTCCATATCTTAATATTGTAGCTTTTTCAATGTTGCCTTTGATGGCTTTCCAGGCATTTAAACAATTCGCCGATGGTCTTTCCCAAACAAGGTATGCAATGTATGCTACGCTATTGGCAAATATCGTCAATGTAATTTTTAACTATTTACTGATCTACGGAATTTGGGTTTTTCCAAGGCTTGAACTGGAAGGAGCGGCCTGGGGGACTTTGATTTCCAGATTCTTTATGCTGTGGTTTATTTGGGAAATTCTTCGTAGAAAATCGAAGTTTGTGGAGTATTTTAAATGGTCTAAAAAAGAAATGTTGAAGTGGTCTATTTTTAAAAAAATACTCTCACTCGGCTTTCCAACTGCCTTGCAAATGCTTTTTGAAGTCGCGATTTTTACCGGGACTATTTTCCTGGCCGGAAATCTTGGTACAAATCCCCAGGCGGCCAATCAAATTGCCTTGAACCTCGCTTCTATGACATTTATGATTGCCGTAGGTCTTGGAGTTACCGCTACCATTAGAGTTGGGAATCAGGTAGGATTAAAGCAATACCGGGAATTAAGGAGAATAGGATATTCGATATTTTTACTGGTGTTTTTAATTGAAGCTGTTTTCGCGCTCTTATTTATCCTTTTAAAGGATATTCTTCCAGTATTCTATATAGAGAATATAGAGGTGATTTCCCTTGCTTCGCAATTGCTCGTCATTGCAGCCTTATTTCAGTTAAGTGATGGAATTCAGGTAGTGATTTTAGGTGCCTTACGCGGACTTCAGGATGTGAAAATACCCACAGTAATTTGCTTTATTTCTTACTGGATCATTGGTTTTCCAGTAAGTTTTTATTTTGGGCAGGCAGAACAATTGAGCAGTATGGGAATTTGGCTTGGCTTGCTTGCAGGCTTGACATCATCGGCAATATTGTTATATTTCAGGTTTAATTATTTAAGCCGAAAATTAATTAGAACTAAAGAAACATTAATAGCATAATAAGAAATATATGGAACTTCCAAAATTTATATTAGGTGATAATACCGATTTACCGGAATCAATTTTCGTAATTCATACTGAATTTCCACGTTTTATTATTGATCTAAAAGATGATGAGGTAGAATGGCTGGAAGATTTTGACAAGGATGATGAAAAGGAGCTTTCCAGTGAAGCTGAATCTTTGATTACTCAGGCAAATGAATTCTATGACCGCGAGGTAAATAGATATGAAGACAACTAAATGCAAAAATTAGCCGAATTAGACAGGGAACTTTTTTTATTTCTGAATAATCTTGGTTCAGAACAATGGGACTGGTTATGGATCGCCATCAGTGATAAATGGATGGCAATACCTTTATATGCCATATTACTCTTTCTGATCTTTAGCAAATTCGGCTGGAAACCAACCCTGATTACTATGGTGGTGGTAACCTTATTAATAACCGCCACAGACCAATTGGCTAATCTTTTCAAACATGGTTTTGAAAGGCCCAGGCCCTGCAGGCAGGAAGGAGTTATGGAATATGCCCGGTATGTCGCTGAAAGATGTGGCAGGTTTGGATATTTCTCGGCGCATGCGGCAAATTCGACAGGAGTGGCAGTATTCCTTAGTCTGTTATTCAAAAAACACCATCCTAAATTATTCGTTTTCCTACTAATATGGGCTGTGGTTGTTTCCTATAGTCGAATTTATTTGGGTGTACATTATCCGGGTGACGTTATAACAGGAATGCTGATAGGTGCAATTTTCGGGTATCTATTTCATCTTTTAAGGAAATTCCTGACATTAAAAATGCTAAAAAAAGATTTAAGCCAGGCTCAATAAATATTTTGCCGCAGCGAAAGCGGTTGTTTTATTCTTTTCAATAAGCTGTAATTGTTCTTTTAAGGCCGTTTTTATTTCAGGAGCCTCGTAAAATCTGCTTTTCACATAATCGTTTACGGTTTGAAATAACCAGAATTTATTTTGCTCCAGCCTGTTATGCTGAAAATGTCCATTTTCATCAACCTTTGCTTTAAAGTTATTGATCATTTCCCAGATATCTGAAACACCTTCATTATACAAAGCACTGCATAGTTTTACTTCCGGTTTCCACTCACTTTCTTTCGGTGGATAGAGCTGAAGTGCCCGGTTAAATTCAAGTTTAGCTTCTCTGGCAGGCTTTTGATTTTCTCCGTCGGCTTTATTGATCACAATGGCATCGGCCATCTCTACGATCCCTCTTTTAATGCCCTGAAGTTCATCGCCTGCACCGGCTAATTTCAGTAATAGGAAGAAATCGGTCATGCTGTGAACGGTAGTTTCACTCTGCCCAACACCAACGGTTTCAATGAGAATAACATCAAAACCGGCTGCTTCACAAAGAATGATACTTTCCCTGGTTTTTCTAGCCACACCACCCAAAGACTCGCCACTTGGAGAAGGCCTGATAAAAGCTTCCTTTTTAGTAACCAGATTTTCCATTCTGGTCTTGTCTCCCAAAATACTACCATGGGAGACAGAGCTACTAGGATCTACCGCAAGAACAGCGACTTTCTTGCCCTGGTCTATAAGATAAGAGCCAAAACTTTCAATAAAAGTGCTTTTTCCAACTCCGGGAACACCGGTAATACCTATTCTTATAGACTTATGCGCATAAGGCAATGCGCCTTCAATAAGAAATTCAGCCTGTTTTTGATGGGTTTTCTGATTGCTTTCTATTAACGTAATTCCTCTTCCCAAAGCAGTTTTATTACCCTCCAGCAAGTCTTTCAAAAGATCTTTTTCAGAAAATTTATTTTTCCGAAAATTCCTGATCCTTTTAGCTGATTCTGCGCTTACATTTCCTGAAGCTGGTTTGCTTCCAGACTCGCTTAAGGCTGATTTTAACTGATCTTTATTCAAAATGGGGCTTAATATTTATGACAAATTTATGAATTCGTGTTTCAGGCATCATCAAATGCTTGTTATATTGATGCGAACTAAATTACTTAAATTATTTTACGCAATGAAGAATTTGTATAAAACTAAAGTAACTACGCATGGTGGACGTAATGGTCGTACTCGTAGTGAAGATGGTATTCTAGATATGGAACTTAAAATGCCCAAAGGCATGGGTGGCGAAGGAGGAGATTATTCTAATCCTGAGCAGCTTTTTGGGGCAGGATATTCTGCATGTTATGGTAGTGCTTTAGAAGTTATTGCTAAAAAGCATAAAGTAGACCTTGGAGATTATAGTGTGACTGCTGTGGTAAAGCTTGGACAAACCGATTCAGGAAACCTTCAGCTTTCAGTAACTCTGGATTCTTACATTCCGGGAGTGGATGTTGAAACAGGAGAGAAACTGGTAAATGAGGCTCATGAGATTTGTCCTTATTCCAGGGCTACCAGAGATAATATAGATGTTTCGCTGAATTTACTTCTAGACGAGTAATTTCAACAATAAATATTATTCAGAATAGGAGGCGCTAATTGGCGCCTCTTCTTTTTTAATGGGCACACTAATACTGGTCTCATCCCATGCTAACACAAGGTTTACAAACTCACCTTTTTCTTCAAAGAAAATTGTGAATTGTTCCTGAGTGTTTTTAATTTCTTGGACCGGCCGTTCTAGCACTAAAGAATCGAATTTAGGATCGCGATAAGCTTCTTTATCGAGGTTAATCCCCCAGGGATACATTTTAGAATTAAAAATAACTTTCCAGCTATTCTCCATCGGGATGGTCCATAACGTATATTTTCCCGCTTCAAGAACACTGCCATCTACCAGGATATCTTCATTGGTTTCAAAGGTGGTGGCTTCATTGGCTCCCGTTCTCCAGACTTCATTATAAGGAACCAGATTTCCGAAGATCATCCTTTCCTTTTTATAAGGACGATTATAGAATATTTCAAGCTTCAAACCATCTTCTTGATAGGTGAGGGTATCTTCAGGGCTATGCGCTTTAGTAGTGTACCTTAAAACAAAAACTATGATAAGTCCCAGGAATACCACAACCCCTCCAATCTTCAGTATGATTTTAGTATTTCTACTCATCGTATATTTTTAGAAATATGTTTTTCAAAAATTCGGCCACAACGTATTTAAACGCTAATTATTACTATTAAATGTATAAATATCAAATGAATTTGAATTTTTTTTCGGAATTTCTGCAACGCGTGACGTTTCGTTTCGTCTTTAAAATGAACTAACCCATCAAAAACCAATTAAATTGATACAGCATAAGCTAATAGATGCTTGCAAACAAAACAGCCGGAGGGCTCAGCTCAAGCTGTACAACAAATACTGTGACGGGATGTATTATGTGGCATTACGATTTATGAAAGATACGATGGAAGCCGAGGATGCCATGCAGGAAGCTTTTATCAAGGCTTTTTCAAAATTACATCAGTTTAACGGAGAGGTCACCTTTGGCGCTTGGCTTAAACGAATCGTCATCAATAAATGTCTGGATAAACTGAAAGCAAAAAAACTGGAATTAGTAGCCATCAACGAGCAGATGCTGGGCACGGTGGAAGATGAGGAAAACTGGCAGGTAGAAGATGGAATAGGAATAGAGGAAGTAAAGAAGAAAATGGAAAATCTGCCGGAAAAATATAAATATCCTTTAATGTTATATCTGGTAGAAGGTTATGATCATGAAGAGATCAGCGAAATTTTAAATATCACTCAGGTAGCTTCCAGAACACTGGTGCATAGAGGAAAAAAGAAATTACAGGACGAACTTAAAACATTGAGCAATGGGACAGGATATTAGAGAGATGTTTCGTAAGGAGGAGCATATAGGAAAGGAAAAGGCGAGTAAAGGCCATCAAGATAGATTTGAATCCAGATTGGCAGAAGCGCTGCCGGTTCAGAAGAAAAGAACAAATTATAGCAGTTTTCTCCAGATAGCCGCAGTCGTGGTAATTGCTTTGGGAATAGGAGCTTTCTTCTTTTTCAATAATTCTGAAGATCCGGTGATGCAGGATACTAATCAAATCGTGAAGAATGCTGTGGGAGATGATAAGAGTGAAAAAGATACTCCAACTACAGAATACAGGCTGAGCGATGTCTCTCCTGAATTTAAAAAGATTGAAGATTACTATATGGCAAGCGTGAATATTCAGCTTGCGAAACTGGATATGACCCCAGGTAACAAAGAACTTATAGATGCATTTATGAAGAAACTGGAAACCCTGAATGAAGAATATATAGCATTGAATGCTGAAATTCAGGAAGCCGGTTTAAACGAGGAAACTGTTGAAGCGATGATCGCGAACTTACAGCTGAGACTGGATCTCCTTAAAAAATTGAAAACGAAATTAAACGAAATTAAACAATCAAAAGAGAACAGACATGAGAACTATCAAGCTTAAATACGTGATGCTTTCACTGCTTTTTATCACAGCGGGTAGTTTTGCTCAGACTAAAAAACTGAGTAAGAACTATAAAACTTCCCCAGATGTGAATGTAGAACTCGATTCCCGTCACACAAATATCATCATCGAAAATTGGGACAGGAACGAAGTTCAAATTGAAGCCTATCTTGAAGGGGATAAAGGTGATAAGGAAACGACAAAAAAACTTCTGGATTCATGGAAGCTAAAAACTTCAGAATCCAACGGGAAAGTGAGCATTGAATCTGGCGGTAATATGGACTGGAATATGGATATGGACATGGATATAGGGATGACCCAATTACAGGGATCTTTATCTGAATTGCCAGACATGTTAGGGCCTTTGATGGATAACCTTGTGGGGCCCATTTTGACCAACATTGCTGAAAACCCGCTTCCACCCGGTTTTGCTGAAGATATGAAAGGAATGAAGTTCGATTATGATGCCTATAAAAAAGATGGTGACAAATATCTTGAAAAATGGGAAGCTGAGTTTGAAAAGAAATTCGGAAAGGAATATGAAGTGAAAATGGAAAAGTGGGCTGAAAATATGGAAAAGGATTCCGAGAAATGGGAAAAGGAATATGAAGTAAAAATGGAAGCCTGGGGCAAGGATTTTGAAAAAGACATGGAAGCCTGGGGAGAAGATTTCGGAAAGAAAATGGAAGCCTGGGGTGAAAAATTCGGAAAACAATTTGAAGCTCAAATGGAGAGTGGAGAGAACCAAGTCTTCATTATGGAAGACGGAAAAGGAGTGAAATCGAGTAAGACAATTAAAATTAAAGTTCCCAAGGATGCAAAGCTAGAACTTAATGTTCGTCACGGCGAGCTTAAACTTGGAAGCACTATAAAAAACCTGAAGGCCGATCTGTCACACAGTAGGCTTTCAGCTAACCGAATCTCAGGAAAAAACACCCATATTAAAGCAGCCTATACTCCGGTAAAGGTTGCTTATTGGGATTACGGAGTGCTTTCTACAGAGTTCGTGAAGAATTGTAATATAGATAAAGCGGTGAGCATTAAATTGAATTCCAACTCTAGTGATGTGGTGATCAATGAACTTCAGAAAACCGGGGTTTTAACCGGTTCTTTTGGGAAGCTAGATATCAATAATTTGGGTTCAGGTTTTGAAAACTTGAATATCAGCCTGGAGAATAGTGATCTTGAATTGAATATTCCCGATACTGCATTCAATTTTAGTTTTAACGGGATGCAAAGCTCCATTAAACACCCATCTGGCTTAAAGTTGAAATCAACAAAATCTTATGATAACGAGATATTGAATGGTTATAATAAATCAAGGGAAGGAAATGCCAATATCACTATAAAAGCTAATTTTAGTGATGTATTGATAAATTAAAACATAGCCATTACATTTGACTTTCGTAAGCTGAATGTTATGCAACCTTTTTCTGATTTTATAAATGAATTGACTTCCGATTTTACCCCCATAATTGGCGGGGAGTATAAACAGGATGATTTCGCATATATAGACCTTTCTGAAAATAATCGGGATCTTCTAAAACTTGAAGTGGCTTCTTCGGAAGCATTTTCCATTTTTATCTCTGAATATCTGAAAAATCGCAAATCTACAGTGGCTTTTGGGGGATATAATGAACTAAGAACTTTATATAACAGAAGTCAGCTTTTCAATAATACAGAGGTTAACCGAAACATCCATATTGGACTTGACATTTGGGTTCCCGCATTTTCGGGTATAATTGGTCCGTTAGATGGGACCATCCATAGTTTTAAGGATAATGACAATTTTGGAGATTACGGGCCAACGATCATTCTGGAACATGTCTTAAACGGAAGAAAATTTCATACACTTTACGGTCATCTCTCAAGAAAATCTCTTGATAATTTGAAAATTGGAGATAAAGTAAAAGCCGGAGATAAAATTGCCGAATTAGGTGATTTTGACGAAAACGGGGATTACGCTCCGCATTTACATTTCCAGGTGATGGAGAAAATGCAGGGCAAAATTGGGGATTATCCGGGTGTGGTAAAAAAAGAAGATCTGGACATGTATTTAAAAAACTGCCCAGACCCTAATTTGTTATTGAAGATTTAATTCACTAAAAACCGAAGAGGGTTGTCATTCCGACGTAGGAGGAATCTCTTATCAGGAGAATCTCTTTTGAATAGATTCTTTGCTCCACTCCGTTCCGCTCTGAAGGACAACTACTAGTTTTATTGGAAAATTGTCATTCCGAACGTAGTGAGGAATCTCTTATCGGGAGAATTTTTCTTGAATAGATTCTTTGCTCCACTCCGTTCCGCTCTGAAGTACAACTACTAGTTTTATTGGAAAATTGTCATTCCCAACGTAGTGAGGAATCTCATATCTTATCATTCAAGAATTTCCAATTAGGGTTAAAATTTGCAATTAAATTATCTTTCTTCTGTCGGGACCAACCTTTTATCATTTTTTCCCGATTGATGGCAGTATCCACTTCAAGAAAATGTTCCTAAAATATAAGGTAAAAGCAATTATACTTTGCCGTAAAAGCTTTGGTTTTTGCTTTCGGATTTCTATGCTGAAGTAAACGATCTTTCAAGTTATTGGTAACTCCTGTATAAAGAACAGTTTTATTCTTATTCGTTAGAATATAAACATAGTAATTGTGAGTCCCAAAAGTTTTCATTATTCCAAATTGGGAAAAATAAAATAAGATTCTTCGTTTCACTGCGTTCCGCTCTGAATGACATACTATTGTCATTCTTGGAAAGTTGTCATTCCGAACATAGTGAGGGATCTCTAGTTTGAAAAATTCTCTTGAATAGATTCTTCGCTCCATTATGTTCCACTCTGAATGGCAATTGTTCGTCAATCAAACACTGGAGAAATTTTCTTATCTATTTTTTAGTTTTCACAAAATATGCTACGATCGCTGAGGTTACAACGCCTACCACCAAAGCAAAAAAGAAAGACTGAATGATATAAGAGGTCAGGTTGAAGTATTCCTCTGCGGCTTCTCTGGTCATTGCGCCGCTTTCCACGGTATAAGCTATGACATTAGGAAAGAAATCAGGCGTAATAAATTCATGGGTTATATACTGCCCTAAGGGTGATAAAATAGCCACGACGACACTTATCACGATACCGGAAATAAAACCCTGACTCCAGGTCATTTTTCCGTGATAGAAATTTTTGCGTTTATCAAGTAATCCAACTACATATAAAGCGATGGCTACGATAGCAAAGAGATTCGTGTATATTGCATATTGCGCGATGTTTTCATCATGCCATCCCAGCCCTTTTTCCAGGAACATCCAAAGCAGAGAAATAACGGTAAATATAATTCCCCACTTAATTTCAATTGAGAACTTTTTCATTGATTTGTTTGATTGGTTATGAATGTTAAAACTAATAAAATTCCTGCACTCATTATCAAAAACAAAAAATCCCGAATAAGTTATTCGGGATGTGATGAAATTTAATGAAATGCCTAAGCGTCTTTGTTCAGTTTTTTAGTGGCAAAGAATCCTGCAAATAATCCAATACCCGCTAATAAGAAAATAGTGCCCGGATAGGCCACCTCTTCGTCAACTCCCATGTTAGTGGTAAGAATGTTAGCGATAAAAATTCCAACTCCTATGCCTGCCAACAGCAACGCTAGATTCAATACGATCACCTTCCAAACCGGAGTTACATGTTTCTTTTTACTGTAAAAGATACTTGCATCTGCTCCTTTATCAATAAGGGCAAGGCGTTCGCGGTTTCTTGCGGAGATGTATAAATAAAATATTCCGAAAACTGTTCCGAAAATAACAGGTAAAACAATGATTTCTGATCCCATGATTTCTTAGTTTTTAATATGAAAATAATGTTCGTTTGCTATTAGGACGCCACGAAATCTAATCCGGTTACAAAAAGGTGTAAATTTATTCTGGAATCTTTTTGTAACCGATCCTTGAAAGTAATCGTCTTATTTAATAATGATCGAAAACACTGACCAATATTTGATTGACAAGATCCTTAATGGGGACACTAATGCCTTTGGGGTATTGGTAGATCGTTATCAAAATTTTGTGTTTACTATCGCCATCAGGATTTTAAAGCATACTGAAGAAGCTGAAGAAGTTGCTCAAGATAGTTTTATTAAAGCTTTTGATTCATTATCCAGTTTTCGGGGTGATTCAAAATTTTCAACCTGGTTGTACAGGATTGTTTATCATAAGAGCCTGGATAGAATTAAAATGAATAAGAGGCATAGAACCTATGAAATAATTGAAGAGATCACAGATGATAGTTTAGATCATATTGAGAACGGTCTGGAGTTTATGCTTAGTACGGAGAGAACCAATGTTATAAAAAGATGTATAGGGGAGTTGCCCGAAGAGGAAGCAGCGATCATAAGTTTATATTATTTTGAAGAACAATCGGTAAAAGAGATCGCTAAAGTGACAAATCTTACAGAAGACAACATAAAAATAAAATTGTATCGTAGCCGGAAAAAATTATTTTCGTTACTGGAAGGCTACATTAAACCTGAAATATCTAATAGAAATGGAAAAGCAATTTGACCGGGAAGATAAGCTGATGAAAAGGTTGCTGAATGAAGCAGGAACTGAAAAGCCTTCAGCAGATTTTAAGAGTAGGATCATGAGCAAAGTAGAGCCGCAGAATGCCGAGATCAGGCCTTATGAACCTCTCATTTCAAAAACAGGATGGACCAGTATTGCGGTGATTTTTGGTATTTTGATGACCGGAGTATCTTATTTGTATGCTGATATTTCTCTTTCCGGGCATTTGAATTTTGAATTTCCACACCTTCTAGATATGCCGAAAATGAATCTTTCCAGAACTATGCAATATGCAATAGCTTTTGTCGCCTTGTTCTTTTTACAGGTTCCTTTTTTGAAAAGGTTCTTGGATAGGGAGTATCAATTATAAATTTTGTCATTTCGATACGAAGCACAGCGCAGTGAGAAATCTAAATCAATGGATGTTGAGTGATTTTAAATCCCAACTGATAAGAGATTTCTCCCTTTGGTCGAAATGACAAACTCACTTTTTATGAGGTCATTTCGAAGAAGCTTAGCGACTGAGAAATCCAAATAAATATTTACTCGAATATTATATGATTTGAGTAAGGACGTCACCTTGAACTTGTTTCAGGGTCTGGTTTCAAGGGATGCTGAAACGAGTTCAGCATGACTGAGATGATTAAAGAGACCTCTCGACTCCGCTCGAGGTGACAATTAATCAATAAAAAAATCCTGAAGCAATTCACTTCAGGATTTTTAATTTTATCTACAGACTACAGATTATTCATCTACAAGTACCCAGTCACCTTTATCCAGTAAGGGTATTGCCTGTTTGAACTTCATAGATTTGCTCTCGCCACTCATCACGTTCTTTACCGTTACTTTATCGTTTCTGCCAATTTTAGGACGATCTCTAACGATGGTTTCTACTCTTTCTGGTTGACGCTGAGTGTTTCCTGCAGCTCTGCTTTGTGCAGCTCTCTCGTCCATATTCGGAATTTCTTCTTTTTTCGTCTCCACCTTTTCTTTTGATCTGGTTTGACGCGCCTCATGGATATTTGGCGCTCCTGTTGATGGGATTTCTCCTTTGAACAGGAAGGACATTACATCACGATTCACATTTTCAAGCATTGCTTTGAATAATTCAAAAGCCTCGAATTTATAGATCAATAATGGATCTTTTTGCTCGTGTACCGCCAACTGAACGCTCTGTTTTAACTCATCCATTTTTCTTAGGTGAGTTTTCCAGGCATCATCAATAATGGCAAGGGTAATATTCTTCTCGAAATCTTTGATTAGCTGCTTACCTTCTGTTTCATAAGATTTTTCAAGGTTGGTGACAACGCTAAGCGTTTTTGAACCATCGGTGAATGGAACTGAAATTCGCTCAAAATTGTTCCTTTCATCTTCATATACCTGCTTAATTACAGGGAAAGCACGTTCGGCATTATGAGACATTTTTTCATCATAATGCTTATAGGCAGCTTTATAAACTTCACCGGCAAGCTTCTGAGCATTCATTTTTTTGAATTCTTCTTCGGAAACAGGAGAACTCATAGAAAAATTCCTGATCAGTTCAAATTCAAAATTCTTATAATCTTCCGCAGCTTTATTGGTTTCAGTAATAGATTCAGAAATATCAAAGATCATATTGGCAAGATCTACTCTTAATCTTTCTCCAAATAATGCATGGTAACGACGCTTGTAAATTACTTCACGCTGCGCGTTCATTACATCATCGTACTCTAACAATCTTTTACGAACCCCGAAGTTATTTTCCTCCACTTTCTTCTGCGCTCTTTCAATAGACTTGGAAATCATGGAATGCTGAATCACTTCGCCTTCTTCAAGACCCATACGGTCCATAAGTTTTGCGATCCTTTCAGAACCAAATAAGCGCATCAGGTTGTCTTCAAGCGACACATAGAACTGTGAACTTCCCGGATCTCCCTGACGACCCGCACGACCTCTTAACTGCCTGTCTACACGTCTTGAATCATGGCGCTCTGTACCAACAATGGCAAGACCACCTGCTTCTTTTACTTCTTTGCTTAGTTTAATATCGGTACCACGACCCGCCATATTTGTAGCGATGGTAACAATTCCAGAGTTACCGGCTTCGGCAACAATATCTGCTTCTTTTTTATGAAGTTTCGCGTTCAATACATTGTGGGGTACATTTCTTAATTTCAGCATTCGGCTTAGTAATTCTGAAATCTCTACGGAAGTCGTACCAATAAGCACCGGCCTCCCCGCATTGGAAAGATCGGTTACATGATCTATAACCGCATTGTATTTTTCTCTTTTGGTTTTATAAACCAAATCTTCTTTGTCATTTCTGGCAATTGGCCTGTTAGTAGGGATTTCCACTACGTCCAATTTATAAATTTCCCAAAGTTCACCTGCTTCAGTCACCGCAGTACCCGTCATCCCAGATAACTTATTGTACATTCTGAAGTAATTCTGAAGGGTTACGGTAGCAAAGGTTTGAGTAGCGTCTTCAATTTTCACATTCTCTTTCGCCTCAATAGCCTGGTGTAAACCATCACTATATCTTCGGCCTTCCATGATACGGCCGGTCTGCTCATCAACAATTTTCACTTTATTGTCTATAACCACATACTCTGTATCCTTTTCAAATAAGGCGTATGATTTTAGTAATTGACGAAGTGTGTGAATACGTTCGCTTTTCACACTATAATCTCTAAAAAGTTCTTCTTTTTGTTCGGCTTCTTTTTCAGTAGTAAGACCTTCTTTTTCAATCTTGGCGATTTCCATTCCAATCTCTGGCATTACGAAAAAGTCAGGATCGTCTTCTCCTGAAAGAAATTCAATACCCTTATCGGTAAGATCTATTTGATTGCTCTTTTCTTCGATGGTGAAGTACAATTCGGCATCAACCTTCGGCATTTCGCGGTTGTTGTCCTGCATGTAGTGATTCTCGGTCTTCTGAAGCAACTGTTTTATACCTTCTTCACTAAGAAATTTAATTAGTGCCTTATTTTTAGGCAAACCACGGTAAACTCTCAGCAACTGGAATCCACCTTCTTTGGTGTCGCCTTCTTTGATAAGTTTTTTAGCATCGGCAAGAACCTTTACTAAATATTTACGCTGAACCTCTACGATATTGGCAATTGCCGGTTTTAGCTCCATGAATTCGTGCGTATCTCCTTTTGGAACCGGACCTGAAATGATAAGCGGAGTACGGGCATCATCTACTAAGACCGAATCCACCTCATCCACGATCGCGTAGTTATGGGGTCTTTGTACCAGATCATCTGGTGCGTGAGACATATTATCTCTTAGGTAATCAAAACCGAATTCGTTATTGGTTCCGTAGGTAATATCAGCATTATAAGCTTTTCTACGTGCTGCAGAATTAGGACGGTGATAATCTACACAATCTACGCTCATTCCATGAAACTCAAATATAGGAGCCATCCATGCGCTATCACGTTTAGCGAGGTAATCGTTTACGGTTACTAGATGTACCCCGTTTCCTGTTAAGGCATTCAAATACATTGGGAGGGTAGCCACAAGAGTTTTACCTTCACCTGTTTGCATTTCTGCGATTTTACCCTGGTGCATGGCCACACCACCAATAAGCTGAACATCATAATGTACCATATCCCAGGTTACCGGTTTACCGGCAGCATCCCAGGAATTGTTCCAAATAGCGTGATCTTCTTCTAAGGTGACATAATCTTTCTCTGCAGAAATCTCCCTGTCAAATGAAGAAGCCTTTACTTTTAATTGGGTATTATTTACAAAACGCTTGGCTGTTTCTTTAACGGTAGCGAAAGCTTCTGGTAAGATATCGTTAAGAATCGCTTCAGAAATTTCATAAGATTTATCCTTTAAAGCATCTACTTCAGCATAGATATCTTCCTTTCGGGTGATATCGTCTATTTCATCTGCTTCTTTATTTAGGGCTTCGATCTTATCCTTTACTTCTTTGGTTGCCTCAGCGATCTTCGCTTTAAATTCAGAAGTTTTAGCTCTAAGCTCATCGAGGCTGAGAGCCTCAAATTCAGACTCAAGAGCCTTTATTTTATTTACTATGGGTTGTATTTCTTTTACATCTTTCTTTGACTTGTCGCCTACGAAAGCTTTTAATACAGAATCTAAAAAACTCATGTTAGTTTTTTGTTTTTATAAATTATTCGTTTTAGTACAGATAATCAGAGTTAGATGCAACGGCCAGCTTTTGGCGTGGTTCAAAACAAGCTTTCCGGTTTTATATTCTTTCGAAAAAGCTACCCTTCGACTGCACTAAGGGTGACATCTTTATTTTATTCCTTATTAATACTAAAACGTACAATCTTATTTATTAAGAGGTTCAAATTTAAGCAAAAAAAAAGCCTCATGAATGAGACTTTTTCCTATTTTTTATATGTTGTCAATTTAATTAATATTCATCCTCATTCCAGAGGTAATCTTCATCGGTTGGATAATCCGGCCAGATTTCCTCAATAGAATCATAGGAGTCACCTTCGTCCTCAATAGCCTGTAAATTTTCAACTACCTCCAATGGAGCTCCGGTTCTAATTGCGTAGTCTATTAACTCATCTTTTGTTGCCGGCCATGGGGCATCACTTAAATAGGATGCTAATTCTAAAGTCCAATACATTGATTAATCGGGTTTTAAATTTTGGCAAAAATAATTTTTTTGCTTTAATAGCCAAGAAAAAAATCTATTATTTATACAATAATATTAAGAACGTAGTGATTTCGGCAAATTATTGCGAATTTCACAAAATATTTTTTAAAAATTACAGGATTCAGGACTTCTTAGGAATCCATTGAATCTCTTCAGCCTGCAGTTGTTTAGACAACTTCCGTGCCAGCACAAAAAGGTAGTCTGAAAGTCGGTTTAGATAGATAAGAGCCTTCTCATCGAAGGCTTCAATGTCATATAAAGCACTGGAAAGTCTTTCAGCTCTACGGCATACACAGCGAGCTATGTGACAGAATGACACGCTTTGATGACCACCAGGGAGAATAAAATGAGTCATTTCAGGAAGCTCTTCATTCATGGTATCAATCGCTTTCTCTAGATTTTCGACATCCTCGTTAGAAATCTTTGGAATATTAAGTCTTTCCTTACCGTTTTTTAAAGTTGCCTTCTCCGGATCGGTAGCCAAAATAGCGCCTAAAGTGAAAAGCCGATCCTGGATTTCGGTAAGAAATTCTTTAGTTTTTTTATCGGTGTCCTGATCTCTTAAAAGGCCAATATGTGAATTAAGTTCATCCACGGTACCATAACTTTCAATTCTTATATGATGTTTCGGGACGCGTGTACCGCCAAATAATGAAGTAGTTCCCTTATCTCCCGTTTTTGTATAAATTTTCATCTGTT
>Ga0207878_100386_pt1 | contig 16626 bp, 17 predicted proteins | sample LinPmetageLP41_FD_184053 | JGI IMG/M metagenome (GOLD analysis project Ga0207878, IMG submission 184053) | Marine viral communities from the Pacific Ocean - LP-41 (SPAdes) | ecosystem: Environmental > Aquatic > Marine > Oceanic | place: Pacific Ocean | collected 2010-08-27 | reverse complement strand
GCTGGACCCGCGACCCGTTCGGCGCGGAGCTGGACGGCGGCAAGATTTATGGCCGGGGGGCCTGCGACATGAAAGGCGGCATGGCGACGTCGATCATCGCCGCCGAAGCCTTTGTTGCCCATCATCCAGAGTTCAGTGGAGCGATCGAAATTTCGGCCACTGCGGACGAGGAATCCGGCGGCTATGGCGGCGTGGCGTATCTGGCGGAGCGGGGTTTTTTCGATCCCGCCCGAGTGCAGCATGTCATTATCCCCGAGCCGTTGAACAAGGACCGCATCTGTCTGGGTCATCGCGGCGTCTGGTGGGCCGAGATTGAGACCAAGGGACATATCGCCCATGGCTCGATGCCATTTCTCGGCGACTGTGCCGTGCGTCATATGGGGGCGGTTCTGGATGAAATGGAGGCGACGCTGTTCCCACTGCTTGCTGGAAAGCGAACCGATATGCCTGTGGTGCCCGACGGTGCGAAATCCTCGACCCTAAACATCAATTCGATACACGGGGGGGAGCCGGTGCAGGACGCCGATTACACGGGCCTGCCCTCGGCCTGTGTGCCCGACCGATGCATCCTGACCATCGACCGCCGTTTCCTGATCGAAGAGGACATCGCCGAGGTGAAAGCCGAAGTCGCCCGTATGATGGATAAGATCCGTACCACCCGCCCCGACTTTCGCTACGAGATCCGCGACCTGTTCGAGGTCATGCCCACCATGACCCCGGAAGATGCCCCCATCGTGCGGACCGTGCAGGATGCGGTTCAACTGGTGATGGGCAAACCCGCTGAATTCGTCGTCAGCCCCGGAACCTATGACCAGAAACATATCGACCGGATCGGACGATTGAAGAATTGCATCGCCTACGGTCCCGGCGTTCTGGACCTGGCGCATCAGCCGGATGAATGGATCGGAGTCGATGACATGGTGGACAGCGGCAAGGTAATGGCGCTGACCCTGACGAAGCTGCTGACGTGAATACCATCCATCTCGACATAAACGACAAAGGCAGTAAATACGCTGTCACCGGAGCGCCCGCAGCGACTGCAGACGACGCGAAAGATGTCGTGAAGGAACTTTGTCGTAACAAGAAATTCGCCAAGGCCACGCATAACACATGGGCGATGATCGGTGCAGATGGGCCGATCAAGACCGACGATGGCGAAGCCGGTGCGGGTCTTGTGATCCTTCGCATGCTGGAACGGGATGCGATCCGGAACCACGTGGTGATCGTTACCCGCTGGTATGGTGGCAAGCATCTGGGCGGCGACCGTTTCCGGCATGTGCAGACGGCGGTCAGGACATATCTCGACGCATTGTAACGGCGCTGCCTTCAAAGATGCGCCGCGCACGGCTGGATGGTCTGATGGGTTTGTTCATGACCCGCACAGGTCTGGATGTCGCGGCAAGGCTGCGATGCCTGCCTTTCTGACCGACCTGTGGGACCCATCCACAGATCGTGATTTGCCAGTGAGGGGTTCCTTAAGGTCAATTGGAGCAGATCAGGAGGAAATCATGCATCGTCTCATTCCGTTCGCCCTTGCCGTAATCGCAAGCCCTGCCGCAGCCGCCATAGAAGGCGAACGGGTGCAGATTACCGGCGAAGTCATCGACACCTGGTGCTATTTTTCGGGCGTAATGGGCGGGCCGGATGCAGTCGTGGGATCGGCGCACCGGACCTGCGCGCTCTGGTGCAGCGCGGGTGGCATTCCGGTTGGCCTGCTGGCTCCGGACGGACAGGTGTACATGGTGTTGAAGATGGCCGGCGACGATAGGACAGCGGGCGGCGACACCAGCCTGAACATCGCGGCCCATACCATCGAAGCGGACGGAATGCTGTATCGGCGCGACGGAATGAATTACCTCGTGGTCGAAAAAATCACCGCTGATCAGGATATCATCAATGCCACGCATGAGGACTTCGGGGTGATTCCCGGCTTCGCCATCCCGGATTCGGAGGCACTGAAATGATCCGCCCGACTCTCAAGCGTTCCATCATCTGCTTTGCTGCTCTGGCTATACCAGCCACTGCACAGGATTTTTCCGAAGGCTCTGAAGCCCGCGAATGGGGTCTTTACGCAGAACAGAAGGCGCTGTTCACCGCGACCGTAACTGACCCGCTGTGCGTGCTGGCCGGCGATTGCGCGGATAATTGCGGTGCGGGCAATCGACAGGTCGTTCTGGTCCGAGAAGCCGATGACGTCATGATCTTCCCCCTCAAGAACGCGCAATCGGCTTTTAACGGAGCGGTCGCCGATCTGGCACCGTTCTGCGGCCAGACCGTCGATGTGGACGGATTGCTGATCGACGATCCGGAAATCGGTGCGATGAGCGTCTATATGGTCCAACGCATCCGTCCAGAAGGCGGCGACTGGCAGCGCGCCAATACCTGGACCGACGACTGGGCCGCGAAGAACCCGGATGCCAGCGGCGATGGCCCATGGTTCCGCCGCGACCCCCGCGTCCGGCAACAGATCGAGGAAGAGGGCTATCTGGGTTTGGGCAAGGAGGTCGACAAAGCCTTCATCGCGGATTGGTTCTGATGCGCGCGATTCTGCTGGCGATTGTCATGGCTGCCCCCGCAGGAGCACAAGAGAAGATGCCGACTGCGCCCTTGCCTGACACGCTGTTTCCCTCGAATTTCGGCGGCGATTACGCCTTGATCGATCACCGCGGCAATACGCGTACTCAGACCGACCCGGATGGCAATATTCAACTGGTGTTTTTCGGCTATGCATCCTGCAGGGCGATCTGCACTGTCGCCTTGCCGATCATGTCGAACGTGACCGCAGAACTGGCCGCCAGCGATATCTACGTCACGCCGTTGCTCATCACTGTCGATCCGGCGACCGACACGGTCGAAGCGATGGGTCCGGCGCTGGACAGATTCGCCCCCGGCCTGACGGGGCTGACCGGGTCGGAAGCTGATTTGGCAGCCGTCCGCGACATGTTTCACGTCGAAAGCGCATATCTGTTCACCGACCCGAGCGGCGTCGACGTCTATTCCCACGGATCGCATATCTTCGTCATGGATGGAAATGGCGGTTTCCTGACCTTGCTGCCCCCGATCCTGTCAGCCGAACGTATGGTCGAAATCGTCAAGGGCTATGCCCGTAACGTCTCGGGCGGCTGACACTTGCCCCCTGCCCCACGCGGAGCCTAATCTGCGCGCGACATACGGGAGGGAGACCCCATGCTCATCAAAACCACCGCCGCCCTTTGCCTGCTGGCGACCGCCGCATTGGCCCAGCAGACCGACATTACCATCGGCATGCAGCTGGAGCCGCCCAATCTGGACCCGACCGGCGGGGCCGCCGCCGCCATCGACGAAGTCGTCTATGCCAATGTGTTCGAAGGCCTGACACGCTTCGGACCCGACGGATCGGTGCAGCCGGCCCTTGCGGAAAGCTGGGACGTGTCCGAAGACGGCACCGTATGGACCTTCAAACTACGCGACGGCGTGAAATTTCATGACGGCAGCACAATGGATGCCGAGGACGTGGTGTTCAGCCTTGACCGTGCCCGCGCCGAAGACAGCACAAATGCCCAAAAGGCGCTGTTCGAAGCTATCGAGAGCGTTGAGGCCCTCGATCCGTCCACCGTCAAGATCACGCTGAGTGCGCCGAACGGAAACCTCGGCTTCAACCTGGCCTGGGGCGACGCGGTGATCGTCGCGCCCGAAACTGCGGATACGAATGCCAGCAACCCCGTCGGCACTGGCCCCTTCGTCTTTACCGATTGGGTGCAGGGCGACAGGGTCGATCTGACGCGAAACCCCGATTATTGGGGCGAGGCACCGGCGTTGGAAAAGGCGACATTCAAATTCATCTCGGATCCGAATGCAGCATTCTCGGCGATGATGGCAGGCGATCTGGATGCCTTTCCGAACTTCCCTGCACCCGAGACCCTGTCAAGTTTCGAGGCCGATCCCCGCTTCAATGTCATCATCGGCTCGACCGAGGGCGAAACGATCCTGGGCATCAACAACGCCAACATCACAGACGTCAAAGTGCGGCAGGCCATTGCCCACGCCATCGACCGTCAGGCAATCATCGATGGCGCGATGTTCGGATACGGCACGCCCATCGGCACCCACTTCGCGCCGCATAATCCCGATTACGTCGATCTGACTGCGCAGTCTGCCTATGACCCCGAGAAAGCCAGGGCCCTGCTGGCCGAGGCGGGTGCGACTGACCTCAAACTGCGCCTGATGCTGCCGCCCCCGGTCTATGCCCGGCGGGGCGGCGAGATCATCGCCAGTCAGTTGCGCGAAGTCGGGATCGAGACCGAAATCAGCAATCTGGAATGGGCACAGTGGCTGGAGCAGGTCTTCAAGGGCAAGGACTTCGACCTGACCATCGTCAGTCATACCGAACCTGCGGACATCAATATCTATGCGCGCCCGGATTACTACTTTCAGTACGATAATCCAGCATTCCAGACCCTGATCGAGAACATCGGCATCACGACCGACGACGCGGAGCGGAGCGCGATGCTCAGGCAGGCGCAGCAGATAATCGCCGACGATTACGTCAATGCCTATCTGTTCCAACTGGCCAAGACCGGCGTGGCGGATGCCCGCATTCAGGGTCTGTGGGAAAATGCGCCGACGCAGGCGAACGACCTGACCGGGGTCAGTTGGTCGGAGTGAACGGCTGACATGACCTTCGGGCCACCCGCCACATGGGCGCGGGTGGCCTTTTTCATTCCCGGTCCTAGGTTTGACGCATGTTCATACGCTCGATCCTCGTGCTCATTGCGGCGATATTTTTCGCCATCTCCCCCGTCTTCACGCCGGGGTTTGGCGGATACGATCCGTCGCAATTTCCCGTGGCCATCGAAAACCCTCCGGCTCAACCTGCCGGATACGCATTCTCGATCTGGGGCATCATCTATCTCTGGCTGATCGTCATGGCCGGGTTCGGTGCATGGAAGCGGCGCGACGTCGCAGGCTGGGATGCCACGCGTCTGCCATTGCTGGGCAGTCTGGCCATCGGTGCCTTCTGGCTGGCCGTTGCGTTCGTCTCACCGATCTGGGCGACGGTTCTGATCTGGGCGATGCTGGCCGGTGCGCTTATGGCTCTGTTGCGCACACCGGCCGCAGATCTGTTGCTGCTGCGCGCACCGCTAGGCCTTTATGCAGGCTGGCTGACTGCGGCCAGTGCAGTATCGCTTGGCATCTTGTTGCCGGGCTATGGCATCGGTCCGTTCGGCCCCGAAGGCTGGGCCATTGTGGCGCTGTCCATTGCGCTTGCCATCACGGTGGCGATGCAACGGGCGCGCCCATCCCAGATGTACGGGCTTGCGGTGTTCTGGGCACTGGTCGCCATCTACGTTCAGAATGGTGCGACTGTAGTCGGCATCTTCGCCATCGGGGCGGCCATAGTTGTGGCCGCCCTGACTTTGCTGAGGTTCAAGGCATCGCAGCGCTGAACAATCTCAAATCGTCGCGTTCGTCGCGCCTCCATCCAGAAGGACGTTCTGGCCGACCATGAAACCAGCGTGCTGCGAACAGATGAAGGCACAGGTCGCGCCGAACTCGGCCGCCGTACCATAGCGCCGTGCGGGGATCGAAGCTTCGCGTCGCGACCGCGCCTCGTCCTGGCTGATGTTCTGGGCACGGCTTACGCCTTGATCCAGCGAAGTTGCACGATCCGTGGCGTGGATGCCGGGCAGCAGGTTATTGATCGTGACTCCGGACGGCGCGACTTGGCGGGCCGTTCCGGCAACATAACCGGTCAGACCCGTACGTGCCGCGTTCGACAGACCCAGGGCGGGGATCGGGGCTTTGACTGACTGCGATGTGATGTTCACGACCCGGCCCCAGCCCCGCTCCATCATCGCAGGAAGGCATGCCGTCATTAGTGCGATCGGCGTCAGCATGTTGGCATCAAGGGCCGCGATAAAATCATCACGATCCCAGTCAGACCAGATACCGGGTGGTGGCCCGCCAGCGTTGGTCACCAGAATATCGGGCGATCCGGCAGCGGCCAAAACCTCGGCACGTCCCTCTTCGGTAGTGACATCGGCCGCCACGGTCGTGATCTCAACTCCGAACTGCGCCCTCAGGTCTGCGGCCGCTGCCTCCAGCGCCTCTGACCCACGGGCATTCATGACCAGATTCACCCCCGCTTCTGCCAGCGCAGTGGCACAGCCGAGCCCCAAGCCTTTTGAAGACGCACAAACAAGCGCGCGCTTTCCTTTAATTCCCAAGTCCATCGTGAAACCCTTTCGTTATTCTTGCGTGTGTAACATCGGGAACCAGCCGAAGCATCGGACAATTTCGCACTTTTTTTGCTTCTGCCGTCCATTTGCCCGGCTGTCGCCCCGTTACGGTCACTGACGATCTGGAATACTGAAAAAATGACAAAACCTGCCCCTCTGCTGACTGCCCTCAGCCATTGCACTGTATATCCAGCCGCAGCCCTCTCTGTTGAAACGGGTGCGCTGATGGGCGATGCCATCGGTAACGTCACCGATGTCGTGGCCGGCGATATCTATATTCTGGACCCGAAAGCGATGTCGCAGGAACTGGTTCTGGGCCGTCAAGGGGCTCAGTCCGTCGTGGCCAAAGGCTCCTCAGTCGGAGCCGCCGGCCAGATCGTGACTCCGCTGGCCCGACATCAGATCATGGGGGAGCGGGGCGCATCGGTCGAGGTCCTCGTTCTGGATATAGAAGGACAACGGCTGGCACTGCCTTTGGGACCGTTATCGTCGTCGGATGAATATACCCTGATTTCGTCCAATACGGTTGACGGCGAACTGAACCATGTCTCTCAGGTCAGCTTCGCGCGCGGGACCCGGATCACCATGGCAAACGGGTTGCAGATCCCTGTCGAACAACTGACCGCTGGCGACCGCGTTCTGACCCGCGACAATGGCCCGCAGCCAGTGCGCTGGACCGGCATGCAGACCGTCCGGGCCGAAGGATCGAACGCCCCGGTCGTAATCGCGCGCAACGCGCTCAATAATGCCGATGATCTGGTCCTGTCGCCGGATCACCGCCTGTTCATCTATCAACGCCACGATACCATCGGCATAGGAATGGCGGAATTGCTGGTTCGTGCCCGGCATCTGGTGAACGGCGAAACCATCTGGCGTGGCCGGGGTGGGCACGTCGACTATTTCCACCTTCTTTTCGATGCACACGAGATTATCTATGTCGAAGGCATCCCCGCCGAAAGTCTGCTTGTCTCGCCCGAGGTCTTGGCCGGCCTTGGCGAAGACCTTGCCGAAGAATTGCGCGGCAGCATGGCAGGGCAGGTCCAGACGCAGCACCACGGGGTAGAACCGTCGGCTTCCGATCTGGGCGGCGTTAATGCAGCGGAAATTCTTCGGCGCGCCTCACGGCGCTGATGATCAGGGTTTGCCCCAGCGATCAAGCGCGGCTTCATCGCTGTCACAGGACGCGACCCAACCTTCACCCTGATTGGTGACTTCCTTCTTCCAGAAGGGTGCGCGGGACTTGAGGTAATCCATCAGGAACGCAGCCGATTCAAACGCGGCATCACGATGCCGCGATGCCGTGGCAACCATCATGATCCGGTCGCCGGGTCGAAGCTTGCCATATCGATGGATCACAGTGACGCCTGACAGCGGCCATCGTGCAATCGCCTGTTGCGCGATGTCGGTCAGCGCAGCGTCCGTCATACCGGGATAATGTTCGATCTGCATGTGCCGCAGCCCGTCGGCCACGTCTCGGACCCGTCCCGTGAATGTCACAACCGCCCCGGTGTCCGGGCCAGCCTCGAGCGCCGCCGCTTCGGTCCCCAGATCGAAATCGTCCTCGCTGACGACGACACGAATGGAGGGCGTCGACATCAACCGCCCGTCATCGGCGGAAAGAATGCGACCTCGCGCGCGCCGACCAGCGAAGTGCCCAGCGGCATCAGCATCTGATCGACGGCGCAGCGCACCGCCGTCATGTCTGAAAACGCCAGATCATAGCGATCTTCGCGTGCCCGCAATTCCGCAATGAGGTCCGCGACCGTGGCAGCTTCGGTTATCACATCCTCACGCCCCAGACCGATGCGCTCACGCAGCCATGCGAAATACAGAACCTGAAGTTTCATCTCTGCCGATCCATCAGAAAAGGTTTTGCCTTTATGAAATAATCCCATCCGGTGATCGCCGTCAGGGCCGCCGCGATCCACAGCAAGACAACGCCGGCAAAGAAGGTTGCATCCTGCCACCAGAGCAGTCGGCCAAGGAAAAACTCGTCAGGCAGATCGCCCGAAAGGATCGCGCCGATCGTCGGTCCATCCATGCCCTGAACGCGTTCGGCGAAATGATATTTGAATATCCCGGTCGAAAACAGGACGGCCAACGCAACCATCTGTGCCGTCGTCTTCCACTTAGCCAGCCTGGTGACCTTGAGCAGTCCAGCCGTGTTGCCCAGAAATTCGCGCAGCCCACTGACGAATACTTCCCGGAAAAGGATCAGCGTAGCGGGCAGCAAAATCCATGCGTTCATCCCGGAAAAGCCGGTCACCACCAGCAGTGCGATCACGACCATCGTCTTGTCGGCAATCGGATCGAGCATCGCGCCGAAGCGGGTCTCCTGCTTCCATTCACGCGCCAGATAACCATCGAACCAGTCGGTGACGGCGGCGGTGACGAACAGCACGAGTGCAAACCAATCCGCCCAGGGCCGGGCAAAGAACAGGAACATGACTGCCACACCAGGAGCCGCGAGAAGGCGCAATACGGTCAGGATATTTGGTATGGTCCAGGTCATTGATTGCATCTGTAACCTGCCTGCTCGCGCTCGACCATAGCAGGAGCGCCAAGGATCGGTTCGATTAGATCGCGCCCGACCTTCGCATCAGCCCTTGTCGTGGAAATGCGCATGGATCGTTTCGGCAAGGGCGTCACTGATCCCATCGACCGCCTTGAGATCCGCCAGCGCGGCGCGAGACACCGCCTTGGCGCTGCCGAAATGGGCCAGCAAGGCCCGCTTGCGACCGGGACCCACGCCCGCCACTTCGTCCAGAGGGTTCGCGACGAAGGCCTTCGCGCGCTTGGCGCGGTGGGTGCCGATCGCAAATCGGTGCGCTTCATCGCGCAGACGCTGAACGAAATAAAGGACCGGATCGTTACGCTGCAACGCGAAAGGGCGCAGGCCTGTGCGGTGAAACTCCTCCTTCCCGTGGTCGCGGTCGACGCCCTTGGCGACGCCGACCATGGCAACCTCTTCGACTTGTAAATCACGAAGGATCTGTCGCACGGCACTGACCTGCCCCGCACCGCCGTCGATCAACAACAGGTCAGGCCACATGCCGGAGGTCCGTTCCGGATCTTCCTTCAGAAGCCGCTTGAATCGCCGGGTCAGCACCTCTTTCATCATGCCGAAATCGTCGCCGGGCGTCAGTTCGTCACCCCGAATGTTGAATTTGCGATATTGCGATTTCTCGAAGCCTTCTGCACCCGAAACGATCATGGCGCCGACGGCGAAGTTTCCCTGAATATGGCTGTTGTCGTAAACTTCGATCCGCCTTGGTGGGGCCGGAAGATCGAAAGCCTCGGCGATGCCCTTCAGCAACCGGGCCTGCGTGGCGCTTTCCGACATCTTGCGACCAAGGCTTTCCCGTGCGTTCCGCACCGCGCCCTGGACCAGATCGTATTTTTCGCCCCGTTGCGGCACCAGAAGCTGCACCCGGCGACCTGCGCGTTCCGACAGCGCCTCAACCATAAGATCCCTTTCTTCAATGGCATGGGATAGCAGGAGCATCTTCGGCGGCTCTTTCCCGTCATAGAACTGACCGAGGAAGGCTTCCATCACTTCGGTCGGATTCATGTCGTGGGCAACGCGCGGATAGACATCCACGTTGCCCCAATTCTGGTTGGCGCGGATGAAGAACACCTGAATGCAGGCCTGTCCGCCATCCATGTGCAGGCCGATGACATCCGCCTCGGCCACGCCTTGCGGGTTCACGCCCTGCACCGACTGCACGTTGGTCAATGCCTTGATCCTGTCACGCATGGCGGCCGCGCGTTCGAACTCCATGCCCTGACTTGCGCGCGCCATTTCACCGGCCAGTTTTTCCTGAATGCCGGTGGTTTCGCCCCGCAGAAACCGCTCCGCATCCTTGACGCTGGAGGCATAGTCCGCAGCCGAAATCAGACCGACGCAAGGGGCACTGCAGCGCTTGATCTGATAATTCAGACAAGGCCGCGTGCGCGTCTCGAAATCACTGTCGGAACAATTTCGTAACAGGAATACGCGTTGCAACTGGTTCAGGACACGATTGACGGCCCCCGCGCTGGCGAAGGGTCCGAAATACAGGCCGTCTCCCTTCTTGCCGCGATGCTTGCGGATCTGCGGAAAGCTGTGGCTTGTCGTGACTTCGATGTTGGGAAACGATTTGTCGTCGCGCAGCAGCACATTATAACGCGGCTTGAGTTGCTTGATCAGGTTCTGCTCCAGCAACAGAGCTTCGAGTTCCGTCTCGGTCGTCAGCACCATCATCGAGGCCGTTTCCGCGATCATCCGTGCAATCCGACCCGAATGCCCCTGCAACCGCGTGTAACTCGCCACCCGGTTCTTCAGGTTGCGCGCCTTGCCGACGTAAAGAACCCGGTTCTGTTCATCCAGCATCCGATACACGCCCGGAGACCCGTCCAGCGTGCGCAGGAAACGTTTTATGACCTCGGGTCCGGTCAGCTTTCGCGTCTCTTTCGTGGTCCCGGTCATACGTTTGCGATTCCTTTCGGCGCTGCCTCGGATGCACCAGGAGATCAAGGGGTGCAAGCGAGTCCTGTTCTGTGGATAAACCTGAGGGGCAATTTATCAGCCCTCTGTGATGCAACGGAAAATTCACAAACCTGTTACATTATTGCAAAACTCATACTTATCGTAAGACACTAATATAAATAGATTATTTTATCCCGATAAATTTAGTCATGCTGCTGTCTGCGCAGAGCCAGCATCCATTTTCCTACCCTGACGGCAGGTGGAGTAATTATCGTTCAGGCCGCCGCATCCCATCCTGAAACGCTTATTCGCGCCCGATCACATCCGGTGTCTGCCAGGCCAGATGTTGTCCGCCATCGACACAAATCAACTGGCCCGTCACAGCCTTTGCACCGATGATATAGCGCAACGCTCCTACGACATCATCGGTATCCGATCCACGACCCAGAACGGTCGCAGCCCTTTGCGCGGCAAAATGCTCGGCAGATTGTCGACTTCCCTTCAGCGTCGGACCGGGTCCGATCGCATTGACCCGGATCGCAGGTGCCAATGCCCTCGCCGTCGTCCGGGTCAAGGTCCACAACGCCGATTTCGCCAGGGTATAGGTCATGAACTCCGGCGTCAGCTTGCGGACCCGCTGGTCAATCATGTTCACGATGCAACCCGACGCCAATGGCGCGCCATCCGATGCGACAGCCGGGGCCTGCGCAGCGAATGCCTGCGTCAGGATTAATGGGGTACGCAGGTTGGATCCAATATGACGGTCCCATGTTTCGCGGCTGGCGGTATGGATATCATCGTATTCAAAGATAGAGGCATTGTTGACAAGCACGTTCAGCGGCCCGCCCAAGACGCCAGCCGCCCTGTCGACCAATGCTTCGCAGGCATCCAGATCCAGCAGATCGGCTTGCACCGGCACTCCCTTGCGCCCTTCGGATGCAACCGCCTCGGCCGTGTCCTCAGCCCCGTTGCGACTGCTGGCAAAATGGATAGCGACATCGTGACCAAGACGGGCAAGCTCGATCGCCATGGCCGCGCCCAGTCGGCCACCTGCACCAGTGACCAGAGCCCTCATGTCAAGGCCCAAACAAGATATGATAAATACAAACCGGTCAGCGCGACTCCCCAGGTTCGGGTGATATTCCGCCCAAAGAACACGAATGGCACCAAAAGCATGGTCGCCGCCAGCATAACCCAGAGGTCCGACTTCAGAAAAGACGTTTCAACCGGGATCGGACCAATCAGGACCGCGACCCCAATGATGCCCAACAGGTTAAAAAGGTTGGATCCGATGACGTTCCCCAGGGCCACGTCCGCATGCCTGCGCAGAGCCGCCATGACGGTGGTGGCCAGTTCCGGCAGGGACGTTCCGATAGCAACGAGCGTCAGGCCGATGACGGTTTCGCTGACCCCGAATTCGCGCGCGATCAACGTGGCTCCCTCGACAAGAAGATTAGCGCCCAGCGGCAGCCCGATCAGCCCAAGGATCAGATAAGCCGTGATCTTCCAACCCGGCAATCCCGGTTCTGCCCCCTCGACCTCGATATCTTCGGCCCGACTGGAAAAGAAAGTCGCCAGAAGGATCCCAGCAAGAACAATCAACAAGATGACGCCATGCCACCAGACCAGATTCCCGGTCAGGGAAAACCCGATGAACAGCAATGTCGCGGCAAGCATGTAAAGGAAATCGCGACGTGTGTCGCAACCCGCTACGTGCATTGTCGCAATAATCGCAGGGATGCCCAGTACAAGCAGGACGTTGGCTGTATTCGACCCCACGACGTTACCCAGTGCGAGCCCAGGTGCCCCATCCAGAATTGCCTGCACACTGACCAACAGTTCGGGGGCCGAGGTGCCGAAGGCCACAACCGTCAAGCTGACCACCAAGGCAGGAATGCCCAGCCGCAGCGCAAGGTTGACAGCACCTTTGACCAGGGCATCGCCAGCGAAAATCAGGATCAGCAGACCGACAGCCACCATCAGGAATTCGACGATCATCGGCGCGTCATTCCTTTTCGCAAGGGCAAGCCCCGCGGCCAACACGAGGGGCCCCGCAATTGTCGCAGGTCTTACGTGTCAAACGTCCGCCGCCCGGAAATCGCAAGCGCCCGAACATGGCGAGTACGGCCATACCGATCAGAAAGAGTGTAACGATCTTGAAGATCATTCAGAGGCCATACCTTGTCCAGCCGACGCGATCCTCGACCGCACCAATGGCATCGGACAGAATACCGGGGATAAAGCGTTGAAGAAGCGGGCGGCGCTGACCCAGATGAACCAGGCGAACCTTCTTACCGTAAAGCTCCTGCAATTTCGGCACCATATGCGCGACACCGTCGGCCAGTCCTGCGGTCACAGCCTCGGCCCCGATAAAGATCTCTCCCGTAAAAAGATCCTTCCCCGTATTCAGGCGTTCGCCCCGACGGGCTGTTACGTGAGCGATGAAATGGGTATGAATCCGTTGTTGCACGGCCTTGAGCCTGTCGATGTCCTGCGCCCTTTCAGGTCGAAAGGGATCCAGCATCGACTTGTCTTCTCCTGCCGTATGGACCCGCCGTTCGATACCGTAACGAGCGATCAAGTCCTGAAAACCAAAACCGGCCGAGATGACACCGATGCTGCCGGTAATCGAACTGTCGTCGACCCAGATATCATCCGCTGCAGTCGCCAGCCAATATCCCCCAGAAGCGGCGACATCTTCCACGAAAGCGTGAACCGGCAAGCTGATTTCATCCGCAAGTCGACGAATCTGCGCTCCAATCAGTGCGGACTGTACGGGCGACCCACCGGGTGAGTTTATCGCCAGTGCCACGGCATCGGGCTTTCCCTTACGGAAGGCTTTCTCGATTACCGCTGCGATGGATGCATGCGCCAGCGCGCCCCGCCCGCCGGTCGCCGAGATGACGCCCTGCAAACGCAACACGGAAACCTTACGGGACGATTTACGGCGGAAAGGGGGGAAGCGCAGCATGAAGGGGGATGTATATCCCGCCCGGACCGGGAACAAGGCAACTCCAAATCTTTTACCCGGACCGTCCGATGCAGATCCAACCTTAGATTCCTGTTCGTGATCCCAACCTATATTCGCCCAAGTGGCGTATCGGGCAGGATGGTCCGGTGGGCGAAGCCTCACATGCGCTTTTTTTTGGACTGGCGAAGACGCGCAGGATCTTGACGGATCGCAAAAGCCAACTCCCTGCCTCTGGGACACCGCGCCATACTTTTCTCAAGTCACTCCACATCCTGGGCCGGGATCGGGGCATCAACCCGAAGACAGCCGCCAAGTGGCGAAAGCGTGAGATCGTTAAGGATCGCCAAGACGGGGCCGAAAGAGCCGCGATCTACTGCTCATTGCGATGCAAATGAGGCAATGGTCGTCGCGTTCCGGCGCCACACACTGCTTTTGTTGGACGATTGCCTCTATGCACTGCAGCCCTCGATCCCGCATCTGACACGCTCAGTTCTAGAAAAATCTGAACAACGCCTCGGCTTGGCGGTTTCAATCTGATCTTGACTTGCGGTAGCTGATTTCCCCTCTGTTCTGGCGGTTTCGCCGCGTTTTCACTGCCATCGTCCAATCTTTGGTGAATTCATCCCGTCGCACCATCCGCCGCCTTCGGTCCAGATACGGGTTGCAGAAAGCGAACAGGCGGAACAACTGCGCCCGGTTCTTTGCCAGCCCACGATATCGGGTCTTGATGTAGCCGAACTGGCGTTTCAACACCCGGAACGGATGCTCGCCCCCTGGACCTGCCTTTGGCAATCAGACGGTTGATGTGCTCATCACTGGGGTGCAGCGAGTCGCCCGGGCTTGCGCATTACCCCCCAAAACTTGCCGGGACCGTCGAATGTGGCCTCACGCTCGGCGATGACACAAGCCTTGTCCACTAAGCCTTGTCCGCCCAGACAGGTTTTCACCACCATGCAGAAGCTCGTCCCAGACACGGCAGTCCTGCACTTTCGCCGTTGAGGCCTCAGGGCTATGCACCACGCCGCTATCGGCATCGACGTGAGCCTTCATGCCAAAATACCGACCGTTGCCTTTCTTCGTACTCGTCATCTCGGGGGCCACGCTTGCCAGACTTGTTCTTCGTCGAGGGCTGAGAGTCGATGATCGCCGCATCGACCAGCGTGCCAGAGCGCCGCATCACGCCCTTCTCGGCCAGATGTGCTTCACTTCGGCAAAGATTGCCCATGGCAACGCATGGTGGTCCAGAAAGTGGCGGAAGTTCAGGATCGTGGTTTCGTCCGGAAACGGTCATCTCCGAGTTCCAAACCGGCGAAACGGCGCATAGCGTCGCTGTCGTAGAGGCTTCCTCGGCCATCGGATCGCTCAGCGCATCCCACTGCTGAAGGCAATAAATACGCAGCATGGTTTTCAAAGGCATCGCCGGTCGCCCACCCTTGCTGCCCACCTTCGGGTAATGCGGTTCGCATCAATGCCAAAAGCCGCGACCAGGGCACACAGCATCCATCTCGGACAGGAACTTTTCCCGCCGCGTCACCTTCTTCTTGGTGGCGTGGGAGAGTGCGGCAAATGTCATCCGTTTGGGCATCGGCGGGTTCCTTTGTCGTTCGATCCGAACCTACCAGATCACGCCGCCAAGCCGAGGTTTTTCAGATGTTCCTCTACATCGCTGCCTTCAGCGTCATGGCATTTCCCGGCTGGCCGCGAAGGCTTTGATTTGCGCAGGCGGCAATTGCCGCGTCGCGATCCCGGTAGTCTCCAGGGTGGACCACAGACGCCATTCCTGTCCCTCAGTGGTCTCAAAATACACCAACGCACCGATTGAATGCGCCAAATCGACAAGCGCCGTGTGTGCTTCATCCGTGTTTGACAGCCGCTACCTCTGGCCGTCCGGTAGACAATGAACATCCAACCAATCGCGGCTGACATCTATGCCGGTGATCCGATCCACCAGATGACGGGACTAAACACCTAAGCCGCGGTGCGATCCTGCGCTTACAATGCAACTGTTCGCGATGATGAAAAGAGACGGGGCTGGCTCGCTAGAAAACATGGTCAAACCACACAAGGTTCAGACGCCATACGCCCCCGTCAGCAGCTTCGGCCAAGGCCGCTGACGGGGGGGGCAACATAGCAAAGCCGAGATACAGAAGGCTCAAATTGCCGAACATGTTGCAGCGAGTAAAAGTGTTCAAGCCACAGTCATGGCCATGAATTGTGCTCCTTCAATGCAACTTTGTATTGGAAAGTAAGTTGCCTAAAAAATCCATTCCAGACGGTGCCGTAACGGCAAACAGCTTGTGCGGGCCGATCTATCAACCGCCTCGGGTGAGACATTAAATCTTTGATATTTAATACTTAACTGTGCTCAGGAGTACCAGGACATTCTATCGAACCACGAATTCCGCATGCAGTGCTCCGGCGGCCTTGATACTTTTTAGGATATCAATCATGTCGCGGGCAGAAACTCCCAGTGCATTCAATCCCGCGATCACATCCGACAAGGTCGTACCGCCCTGAACCAGTGCAAGCCCGGGCCCCGGCTCTTCTTGCAGCGCGACCCCGGTGCGCGGGACCACAACAGTCTGGCCTTCCGCGAACGGATTAGGTTGTACCACAATGGGTGCCTCCTCAATGCGCAGTGTCAGATTGTTCTGCGACACGGCGACTTCAGAAATTCGCACAGTGCTGCCCATGACGATAGTGCCCGAGGCCTGATCAACGACGACCCGAGCACGTTGTTCTGGAGTTATCGTGACGTTTTCGATTGCACTCAGCGCATGTGCCGGAGAAGCCTTTCCAGCACGCCCGATATCCAGCAGGACCGTTCCGGCATCCAGCATGCGCGCAACATCGCGACCGATTTCGCGATTGATGGCAGTTTCAATTCGCAGTGCCGTCGTGAAATCCGGACTTCGCAAGGCAAGGCGAATCTGCGTCATCGATGAGAAATCGAAATCTACCTCGCGCTC
>Ga0207878_100385_pt1 | contig 16699 bp, 14 predicted proteins | sample LinPmetageLP41_FD_184053 | JGI IMG/M metagenome (GOLD analysis project Ga0207878, IMG submission 184053) | Marine viral communities from the Pacific Ocean - LP-41 (SPAdes) | ecosystem: Environmental > Aquatic > Marine > Oceanic | place: Pacific Ocean | collected 2010-08-27 | reverse complement strand
GATACTGGCATAGCGATTGGTCATCAAACCATCCGTATCGAACTCCCAGTTTTCGTTGCCGTAGGAGCGGTACCAGTTACCAGAGTCGTCGCGCCACTCATAAGCGTAACGGACGGCAATACGGCTCTCGCTGAAGGCCCAGAGCTCTTTGATCAAGCGGTATTCCAGCTCCTTCGCCCACTTGCGCTCGAGGAAGGCCTGTGCCTCGGCGCGGCCATTGGCGAACTCGACACGGTTCCGCCAACGGGTATCCACGCTGTAAGCCAGCGCCACCTTGGCGGCATCGCGGGTATTCCAGCCATCCTCGGCAAGGCGCACCTTTTGTGCCGCGCTTTCTCGATCGAACGGCGGCAGAGGGGGACGATTTTTAGTGCTCATGACATCACCTCATGTGTGGGGTTGGTCCAATCGTTATCGGATATCGAGGATTGCAAAAGTCGTTCGGCTGATATGCCAGTAAGCCAATTCATACAGCGTTCATCGCGATGCTGAAGCGTGGCGGCATTCCAGAATAAGAAAGAGCCCTACCGAACGGATCGGTAGGGCTCTTTCATCAATGACACGAGATCATCGATTTTCGCTAGCACTCGAGTCGCCGAACTCGACGGCTCAGCAATTTAGCGACGCAGGCCAAGCTTCTTGATCAACGCCTGATAGCGTTCGAAGTCCTTGCCCTTGAGGTAGTCCAGCAGTTTACGACGCTGGTTAACCATGCGGATCAGGCCACGACGAGAGTGGTGATCCTGCTTGTGATCCTTGAAGTGACCCTGCAGACCATCGATGTTGGCGCTCAGCAGTGCGACCTGCACTTCCGGGGAACCGGTGTCGCTTTCGCCCTGACCAAATTCCTTGACGATCTCGGCCTTCTTTTCAGCAGTTAGTGCCATGAAAAACTCTCCAGCAAGCAATATGCCTGAATGATGAATGTCGGAGACCACGCATATTTGCAGCCTCCCGGTTAACCGTCACGAGGACGGGCGCATCGAATCGATGCTGACAGCATGTCCGGACGGGCCCGCGAAGGCTCAGTCCGGTTCCACACTAGTCGTATCGACCAGACGCCGGGGAGCGACTTCCCCCGACGCGGTCATCTCGACCAATCCCAGGAAAGATTCGTCGCGATAGAGTCTTGCGGTTGCCCCCGGCGCCAGTTGGCTGTCCGGTACCGCTGCCCGCTGACCCAGAAGCAGGCGTTGAGCCGCGCTTTCCGCGACCTCGAGCGTCGGCAGATGGGCGAGCATGACATCGACCGGTAATAGCTGCGCCAGTCGTTGTTCCTCGCTCATCGCTTCGAGCGTTTCGAAGGATAACCGCCCTTCACTGCCGAACGGGCCTGTTTCCACACGCTCCAGCGCGGTGATATGGGCGCCGAAACCCAGTTCGGCTCCGATATCCTCGGCCAGCGTCCGAATGTAGGTGCCCTTACTGCAGCGAACCTGCAACCAGAGACCATCGGGCTCCCAGCCGAGCGGGCGCATATCATATATCGTCACGCGTCGCGGCGCACGTTCAACCGTTTCGCCCTGACGCGCAAGCTCGTAGAGTTTGCGCCCCTGATGCTTCAGCGCCGAATACATCGGCGGGATCTGCTCGATCTCGCCGCGGAAACGTTCGAGAGCGGCTTCGACGGCATCACGATCCAGTGTCGAAGGCAACGACCGGCGTTCCACCACTTCACCTTCTGCGTCACCGGTGGCGGTCACTTCACCGAATTTGATTCGGGTACGGTAGACCTTATCGGCTTCGAGCAGGTGAGCAGAGAACTTGGTCGCCTCACCCAGGCAGACAGGCAACAAGCCGGTTGCCATCGGGTCCAGCGTGCCGGTGTGACCCGCCTTGCGTGCCTGAAACAACCGCCGGGCACGCTGCAGCGCGTGATTGCTTGATACGCCCTTGGGCTTGTCGAGCAGCAGCACACCATTGATGGGCAACCCCTTGCGACGCCGTGCCATCAGCGGGTCTCTCCATCCTCTCCTCGAGACTCGCCTTCCTGAGCCTCATCGGCTGAAGCTCTACCTTCTGGAGCCCCGTCTTCCGGCGTCACCGCGCCACTTTCCGGCGGATGCCCCCTACCGACGGCCTCGTCGATCAGGGCCGACAGCTTGTGTCCACGCACTACACTTTCATCGTAGTGGAAGCGTAGCTCAGGTACGTGGCGCAGCTTGATCCGGCGCGCGATCTGCGAGCGCAAAAATCCGGCCGCCCGCTTGAGCACGGCCAGATTTTCCTTGACCCGTGCCGGGTCGTTTTCGCCCAGCAGCGTCACGTAGATATCGGCGTAACCCAGATCCCGACTGACCGTCACCGAACTGATCGTGACCATCCCCAGGCGCGGATCCTTGATCTCGCGCTGGATCAGTACGGCCAGCTCCTGCTGCAGCTGATCGGCGACCCGGTCGGTTCGTTTGAATTCGCGCATCGTTGCCTCTCGAGATCCCGCAAGCGCCTATTTCGTAAAAACCTAGACACCTGCGGGATCCTGTCACTTACAGGGTACGCTCGACCTTGACCTGATCGAAGACCTCGATCTTGTCGCCGACCTGGACGTCGTTGTAGTTCTTGACGCCGATACCGCACTCCATGCCGTTGCGCACTTCGTTGACGTCATCCTTGAAGCGACGCAGGGATTCCAGCTCGCCTTCGTAGATGACCACGTTGTCGCGCAGAACACGGATCTTCTTGTTGCGGTGGACGGAACCCTCGACGACCATACAGCCGGCGATAGCCCCGATCTTCGGCGCCTTGAACACATCGCGCACTTCGGCAATACCAACGATCTCTTCTTTCCACTCCGGCGCCAGCATGCCACTCATGGCCTGCTTGACCTCGTCGATCAGCTGGTAGATGACGCTGTAATAGCGTAGATCCAGCCCTTCACGCTCGACGATTTCACGGGCAGAGGCGTCGGCACGGACGTTGAAGCCGACCAGAATCGCTTCACTGGCCAGTGCCAGGTTGGCGTCGGTCCCGGTGATACCGCCGACCCCAGAGGAGACGACCGCAACCTCGACTTCGTCGGTGGAGAGTTCTTCCAGTGCACCGCGGATCGCTTCCAGCGAACCCTGCACGTCGACCTTGAGGACGACGTTGACCTTGGCGACTTCGCCCTGGCCCATCTGGCTGAACATGTTCTCCAGCTTGGCCTTCTGCTGGCGCGCGAGGCGAACTTCGCGATACTTGCCCTGACGGAAGTTGGCGATTTCACGCGCCTTCTTCTCATCGGTCAACACCATGAAGTCTTCACCGGCTTCCGGTGTACCGTCGAGGCCCTGAATTTCGACCGGCATGGCCGGGCCTACCGACTCAATCTGCTTACCGAGTTCGTTGGTCAACGCCCGCACACGACCGTAATGCAGGCCGGCGAGGACGATATCCCCACGCCTGAGCGTGCCGTTCTGTACCAGCACGGTCGCCACCGGACCACGACCCTTGTCGAGGCGCGATTCGACGACCACGCCTTTGCCAGGCGCTTCGGGAACGGCCTTGAGCTCGAGCACTTCGGAAACCAGCAGCACCGACTCAAGCAGTTGATCGACACCGTCACCGGTTTTCGCCGAGACCAACACGAACTGGGTATCACCGCCCCACTCTTCGGAAATCACACCGTGCTGAGACAGCTCGTTACGGATCCGGTCGAGATCGGCGCCTTCCTTGTCGATCTTGTTGATCGCCACGACCAGCGGTACGCCGGCGGCCTTGGCATGTTCGACAGCTTCGACGGTCTGCGGCATGACACCATCATCTGCCGCGACGACCAGGATGACGACATCGGTCGCCTGGGCACCGCGGGCACGCATGGCGGTAAACGCCGCGTGACCCGGGGTATCCAGGAAAGTGACGCCACCGTGTTCGCCTTCGACGTGGTACGCCCCGATATGCTGGGTGATACCACCGGCTTCACCGGTCGCGACCTTGGTACGACGAATAAAGTCGAGCAGCGAGGTCTTGCCGTGGTCGACGTGACCCATGACGGTGACGACCGGAGAGCGGGTAATCTCGTCACCTTCATAGGAGATGCCTTCGAGCACTGCGGTCTCGAGTGCGTCTTCCTTGACCAGCTTCGGCTTGTGCCCCATCTCTTCGACCACGATCGCAGCCGTGTCCTGATCGATGGTCTGATTGATGGTGACCGCCGCGCCCATGTTGAACATGGCCTTGATCACTTCGTTGGCCTTGACCGACATCTTGTCCGCCAGCTCGGCAACGCTGATCGACTCCGGCAACGCGACTTCACGCACGATCGGCTGAGTCGGCCGCTGAAAACCGTGCTCGTTGTCGCTGCGACCACGACGGGTGCCACGACGCTCGGCACGCTTGACCTTCTTGGCGCCGCTACCCCGACGACGCTCGGAGCGATCATCGTTGTCATCACGGCGTCCACGACGACCCTGATCACGCTCCTTATCCTTCTTCGGATGGGCGCGACGGTTTTCGGTCCGCTGTTCCTTGGGCGGCGCTTCGACGAACGGCTGACTGTTGGAAGTCGGCTCGTTATCCTCGACCTGCGGTTCCTGGGAAATATTGCTTCCCGGAGCTTGGGGCTCGGGAGCCGGCGCGGCGGCCTTGTTGGAGACCTCCTGACCAGCCGTTTCCTGTACCGGCTCAACCACCGCTTCGGCGCTAGCCTGCTGGTCAGCCCGCTGCTGTGCTTGATCGGCCATATCGCCGACCAGCTGACGCGGCCCGCTTTCCTCGACCGGTGCTTCTTCGACCGGTTCCGCATCCTGCTTGACGTAGGTCCGCTTCTTGCGCACCTGTACCTCAATGGTCTTGCCACGCTCGCCCGACCGAATCTTGCTGCGGGTGTTGCGCGTCAAGGTGATGCGGTTACGCGGACCGCGGCCACCACCGTGACTCTTGGTCAGGTGATCGAGCAGACGTTGCTTGTCTTCTTCAGAGACCGCGTCGCTTTCTTTCTGATGCGGCAAACCCGCATCTTTCATCTGTTCAAGCAGACGGGACACATCGCGCCCCACCTTGCCGGCAAACTCTTCTACGGTCATGTCTGACATTACGACCCTCCTGAACCCGTGACCACGTTACTCTTCGCTCTGAAACCAAGGCGCACGGGCAGTCATGATCAGTGCCGCTGCGCGCTCCTCGTCCACGTCGTCGATATCCTTCAAATCCTCGATGGACTGTTCTGCAAGGTCCTCCATGGTGACGATGCCACGGCTCGCAAGAATGAAAGCCAGGTGGCGGTCCATGCCGTCCATCGTGAGAAGGTCTTCGGCGGGCTGAGCGCCATCCAATTGCTCTTCCGACGCGATCGCCAAGTTGAGAAGCTCATCCTTGGCTCGTGCACGAAGTTCCTCGACCAGATCCTCATCGAACTCTTCGATCTCCAGCATCTCTTCGAACGGCACATAGGCCAGTTCTTCAATCGTCGTGAACCCCTCCTCGACCAGGATACGGGCAACGTCTTCGTCGATTTCGAGATGGTTGATGAAATATTCGACCAGGCTGTCGACTTCCTGCTCGCGTTTACCCTCGGCCTCATCGACGGTCATTACGTTGAGCGTCCAGCCCGTCAACTCGCTAGCGAGCCTGACGTTCTGACCGCTACGACCAATGGCCTGAGCGAGGTTGTCTTCGCCAACGGCAACGTCCATCGAATGAGCGTCTTCGTCAACAAGAATAGAAGCGACTTCCGCCGGCGCCATGGCATTGATCACCAACTGCGCAGGGTTGTCGTCCCATAATATGATGTCCACGCGCTCGTTACGCAGCTCATTGGACACCGCTTGCACACGTGAACCACGCATGCCGACACAGGCACCGACCGGGTCGATGCGCCTGTCATTCGTTTTGACCGCAATCTTGGCACGGGCCCCTGGATCGCGGGCGGCTCCCTTGATTTCGATCAGTTGTTCGGCAATTTCCGGCACTTCGATCTTGAACAGCTCGACCAACACGCCCGGCTTGGTCCGTGACAGAATCAGTTGGGAGCCGCGTGCTTCCGCATCGACTTTCCACAGCAGCGCACGCACCCGCTCATTCATGCGGTAACGCTCGCCAGGAATCATCTCGCCGCGCGGCAGAAAACCCTCGGCATTCTCGCCCAGGTCAATGATCAGCCCTTCACGTGTCGTTTTCTTGACGATGCCCGCTACCAGCTCACCTTCTCGCTCGGTGTACTGCTTGACGATCTGAGCACGCTCGGCTTCGCGCACTTTCTGCACGATGACCTGCTTGGCGGTCTGAGCAGCGATCCGCCCGAACGTCACCGACTCGACCTGGTCTTCGACGACATCGCCCGCTGCCAGCGGGGGCTCGCGCTTTTCCGCTTCGGAAAGCGGAACTTCACGATCTTCACTGAGATACTCTTCGTCTTCGACCACGACCCAACGGCGGAAAGTATCGTACTCGCCGGTGTGGCGATCAATCTGGACGCGAATGCTGACGTCCTGACCTTCGAAACGTTTGCGCGACGCGCTGGCCAACGCTGCCTCGACCGCCTCGAAAATGACGTCTCGGGGCACGCTCTTCTCGTTGGAGATGGCGTCAACGACTAGCAGTATCTCTTTGCTCATGCCTATGCCTCGCCGAAAAACCGGTTCTTGATCTCGACTAACCGAGCCGGTCTCGAATAATTGAGTCAGTCTCGAATATCAGTCTCGAATAACTGGATTATCGAATAACAGGTGATCTAAATCAGTCGTCGAACTGCGGGACGACACGAGCCTGATCGATGCTTTCTACGGGAAAGCAGTACTCTTCCGAGTCAATGTGCAGCAGCACTTCGTCGCCGTCGATGCCGACCAAGCGCCCTTGGAACTTGCGCCGACCATCGAATGCGGTGCGTAACTTGAGCTGCACCACATGACCGCGAAAGCGCGAAAAATGGTCGAGCGTGTAAAGCGGGCGATCGAGTCCTGGAGAGGAAACCTCCAGGCTGTAGTTGCCCGAGATCGGATCTTCGACATCCATGACACCGCTGACCTGGCGACTAACGCCAGCGCAGTCATCGACCGAGATACCATTGGGGCTATCGATATAAACCATCAGCTTCGAATGCTTGCCCTGAGCCAGATAGTCGAGACCCCAAAGCTCGTAACCCATGGCGGTTACCACCGGTTCGATGATCGCATACAGTGCTGCGTCCTTGGTAACCACAAACGACTCCTACAGCAGTTGCATCAGGCACCTGACCGGGAGTAGAAAGACTTGCAAGGTGCTAGGTGGCTGACTGGCATTAGCGTCAGCAGCGACGTCGAAAACGGCAAAACGTCGAAAACGACAAAGCTGCTAACAAAAAGCCCCTTCTCAGGAAGGGGCCTTTCAAAAAACTTGGTAGCGGGGACCGGATTTGAACCGATGACCTTCGGGTTATGAGCCCGACGAGCTACCAGACTGCTCCACCCCGCAACATCAGGTTGGCGATTATAGAAACGACCTTGAGATGGGTCAAGGAAGGCCGCGATATCGCCTGACTCTTTTTACAACCACGCATCCTTTACAGCACACGCGCCTTGCAACAAGAACCGTCTTGCAAAACCCTTACCATATCGAACAAGCATCCAAATACACATGATCGGGAAACTTGACGATGGTGCCGAAGGCGGGACTTGAACCCGCACGACCATAAGGCCACTACCCCCTCAAGATAGCGTGTCTACCAATTCCACCACTTCGGCATCAGGGGCGTGTAGCATCGAAACACTACACTTACCTCACTGCATCCCAAAATTTCGCTAGATGCAATGAGTTTTCCTTCCCACTCAAGGATTTGACGATTTCTGATCGCCACCTTCCTCGAGTGCTGGCGCAGCATTATTCCCGCTTTGGCCACCATCGTCAAGCGATGGCGCGCCATTTTGTTGCTGCTCGATCACCTGGGCGTCAGGAATGCCGCTTTGCTGCGTACTGCCTGTGTTGGTTGCGAAGTACGCCAAGCCCAATGAAGTGATGAAGAACAGCGCTGCCAAACCGCCTGTCAGCTTGGCCAGGAACCCGCCGCTACCACGCGAACCAAAAACGGTCTGCGATGAGCCGCCACCAAAAGCCGCGCCCGCTTCGGCACCTTTGCCCTGCTGTAGCAGGACAAACACTACCATCGCGATGGCGGCTAGAACGTGAACCAACAAAACTGCTATTTGCATGAAATCAACCCGCTGACTGACAAATCGCTATGAAATCATCGACCTTGAGCGACGCTCCGCCGATCAGGCCGCCATCGATATCCTGCTGCGCGAGCAACGCCTGTGCGTTGCCCGCACTCATGCTGCCGCCGTAAAGCAGTCGCAAGGTCTCGGCCAACGCACGGTCGAAGTCGGCCTGATAACCGCGAATCGCGGCCATCATTTGCTGTGCCTGCTCAGGCGTGGCCGTGCGTCCGGTACCGATAGCCCAGACAGGTTCGTAGGCGAGCGTCATCTGTCGCCGCTGCTCCGACTGGAGCCGAGCCATGACGTAGCCCACCTGACGCAGCACGACTTCCTCAGAGCGACCGGCGTCACGCTCCTCGAGCGTTTCCCCCACGCACAGAATCGGCTTGATTCCTGCGTCAAGCGCCGCGATAACACGCTGGTAAACCTGCTCGTCACTTTCGTGATAGAGCTGGCGACGCTCAGAGTGACCAACCAGTACGTACTCGACCCCGAACTCGCTGAGCATTTGCCCGCTGACTTCGCCAGTGCGAGCACCGGAGAGCATCGGATTGAGCGTCTGCGCACCCAGGCCAATGGGCGTATTCGCGAAGGCGCGGCGTGCGGCATCGAGATAGGGGAACGGAGGATGGATCACCACATCGACCGGCGAGGGCAACTCGACCTCCGCGAATGCCCGACCAAACGTCTCGACCAATTCCGCCGAGCCGTTCATCTTCCAGTTACCCGCGATCAACGGTTTGCGCATGCAACCTCCCATCGGTGGTGCGACATGGTATAAGAGCCTTGATAGCAAGACAACAAATGCTGCCGGCTATCGGATCGGCTCAGGCGATCAAGGTTTCGACACTATCGGCAATCCGCTGCGCCATGGCCTGGACGTCGAACCGCGGACGCCCCTCCACCATCACACGGATCAACGGCTCTGTGCCTGACGGACGCAGTAACACTCGGCCGTTCTCGCCTAGCTCATCCTCGACCGAGCTCACCGTCTGACGTAGCGCCTGGCTATCCAGCAGCGTTTTTGCATCGAAACCCGTGGGCAGCCGAACATTGACCAGCGATTGCGGCGCCTTCTCGAAGCCTTCGAGCAGCTGTTCCAGCGGAGCGTTCTCGCGCACCATTACCGCCAACACCTGCAATGCAGCAACGACCCCATCCCCCGTGGTTTGGACGTTGCGACAGACGATGTGACCAGAGGCTTCACCACCTAGCAGCCAGTCATTGGCGAGCAGCCGTTCTACCACATACCGATCGCCCACCTTGGCGCGCTCGAAGGGAATCCCCTGCTTTTCGAAGGCGGCAGCCAGGCCGAAGTTGGTCATCAGCGTACCCACGACCCCGCCATTGAGCTTGCCTCGGGTGTGCAGATCTCGCGCGATAATATAGAGAATCTCGTCGCCATCCACCAATCTGCCGTGCCGATCGATCAGCAGTACACGGTCGCCATCGCCATCGAAAGCGATACCCAGATCGGCCTGTCGCGCCAGCACTGCCTCACTCAAACTTTCGGTATGCGTCGAGCCCACGCCCTGGTTGATATTGAGACCATCAGGCTCGCCCCCGATCACGCTGACATCGGCACCCAGCTCACGGAAGACGTTAGGGGCGATGTGATACGTAGCCCCATGCGCGCAGTCCAACACAACTTTCAGGCCATGCAGCTCGAGACGATTATGAACCGTGGATTTGCAGAATTCGATATAGCGACCGGCTGCATCGTTGATTCGCACTGCCTTGCCAAGCTGATTCGGCGCCATCGTCTCCAACGGCTTATCCAGTTCACTTTCGATTTCCGTCTCGACCTCGTCGGCAAGCTTCAGCCCTTCCGCCGAGAAAAACTTGATGCCGTTATCCTGGTACGGATTGTGAGAGGCGGAGATCACGATGCCTGCGTCGGCACGGAACGTACGAGTCAGATAGGCGATACCCGGCGTCGGCATCGGCCCCAGCAGCGACACATCGGCACCGGCGGCTGACAACCCCGCCTCTAGCGCCGATTCAAACATGTAGCCTGAAATGCGCGTATCTTTACCGATGATTACCTTGGGCCGAGTCGACTGAGAAGACTTCTGCCGCGCCTGATGACCAGACATCCTGCGAGCCAATACTCGCCCCATTGCCCAGCCTAGCTTGAGCATGAAGTCGGCAGTGATCGGATACTCACCGACGGTACCGCGAATGCCGTCGGTGCCAAAATAACGTCTACTCATGATCGCTCCGTTCCTGAAGCTGGTCGTTCCTGAAGCACGGTCGCTCCTGAAGCACGTTCCAAGCCATATCGATTGCATCTACCGTGGCTGCGACATCGTGCGCCCTGACTATTCTAGCGCCCCGCTCGACTGCCATCACCGCCAATGCCAATCCGCCAGGCAACCGCTGATCGACGGGACGCGCCAATGCCTCACCAATCATGCGCTTGCGCGACATGCCCACCAAAAGCGGCAATCCCAGCACCGTCAGCGAGGCGAGACGATTGAGCAGTTGCAGATTATGCCCGAGAGTCTTGGCAAAACCGAATCCGGGATCCAGCAGCAGCCGCTCCCGTGCAATTCCAGCCGCCTCGCAGGCAGCCACTCGCTCGCGCAGAAAATCGGCCACGGCAATCTCGACCGGACGATCATAACGTGAAGCCTGTTGCATCGTCTGAGGCTCGCCCAGCATGTGCATGAGACACACCGGCAGTCCGGTGGCCGCTGCCGCCTCCAGAGCGCCCAGGCGAGTCAGCGAGCGGACATCGTTGATCAACCCGGCGCCGGCTTCAGCAATCTCGCTGATTAGCTCGGGCGTGCTGGTATCGACCGATACCAATGCATCGAACTCCGATACCAGCATGTCGACCACCGGCAGCACGCGTTCGCGCTCCACGTCTAGCGGGACGGCTTCCGCTCCCGGGCGAGTCGATTCTCCCCCGACATCGATGATGGCCGCTCCCTCCTCCAACAGCCGTTCAGCATGACGACGTGCATCATCCAGGCGATTATGGCGACCTCCATCCGAGAACGAGTCAGGCGTCACATTGAGGATACCCATGACGCAGGGGCGCGAAAGATCGAGAGTATGATGACCGCAGCGCAAGCGAGCACCAACGGGTACTGAGTCAGTCATGAAAATCCGTTACTCGCAAAAACGCCCACTCGAGGCAGGCCATGATCGTCGTGCAATCGACTGGAAACGAAACAGGGCGCCATCTCTGACGCCCTGCTGCAATTTCTGTCTTTTCATTCGAAGCGCTATCCGTTTCGAGTATTAGCCATTCGAAGTACTAGCTATTCGAAGTACTAACTATTCGAAGTACTAACTATTCGAAGTACTAGGCTTGCAAATCCAGGTCATCAGAGACCCGACGATCCACCTAGCGGATCGGACGGTCGACGGCTATCGGACTCATCATCTGCGGCGCCGCCCTCATTCGACTGCGGCTCGGGATCGTCGACAGGTCGACCAGATCCCGACGTCGGGCCATCGTCGCCCCAGTCCTTCGGCGGACGTGGTTTACGGCCTTCCATGATGTCCTTGAGCTGTGCGGCATCGATGGTTTCGTACAGCATCAGCGCTTCTGCCATCAGGTCGAGCTTATCGCGATTATCCTCGAGAATCTTGCGCGACATGGCATAGCACTCGTCGATGATGCGACGCACCTCTTTATCCAGCCGGACCGAGGTTTCTCCCGAACTCAGCTTGCCGCCACCCTGACCAGGCCCGCCGAGGAACTGATGAGACTCGTCTTCGTCATACATCAACGGTCCCATCTCTTCGGACAGCCCCCACTTGGCGACCATGCTGTGCGCCAGCTCGGTGGCACGCTTGATATCGTTGGAAGCACCGGTGGTGACGCCATTCGGCCCCAGGGTCATCTCTTCGGCGATACGCCCGCCGAACAGCGAGCAGAGCTGACTGATGATCTGCTGACGCGAATAGCTGTAACGATCCTCTTCCGGCAGGAACATGGTCACACCCAACGCTCGACCACGCGGGATGATGGTGACCTTGTAGACCGGATCGTGTTCGGGCATGACCAGACCAATGATGGCGTGGCCGGACTCGTGATAGGCGGTATTGAGCTTGTCCTTCTCCGACATGACCATGGAGCGCCGCTCGGAGCCCATCATGATCTTGTCCTTGGCCAGCTCCAGCTCTTCCATGCCCACGGTACGACGATTACGACGCGCCGCGAACAGCGCCGCCTCGTTGACCAGGTTGGCCAGGTCGGCGCCGGAGAAGCCCGGCGTCCCGCGGGCAATGATGCTGGCCTGAACACCGTCGGACATCGGCACCTTGCGCAGGTGCACGTTGAGGATATGCTCGCGACCCCGAATGTCCGGCAACGGCACGGTGACCTGACGGTCGAAGCGGCCCGGACGCAGCAGCGCCGGATCGAGCACGTCGGGACGGTTGGTAGCAGCAATCACGATGATGCCGTCGTTGGCTTCGAAACCGTCCATCTCGACCAGCAACTGGTTCAATGTCTGTTCACGCTCGTCGTGACCACCACCCATGCCGGAGCCACGATGGCGACCGACGGCATCGATTTCGTCGATGAAGATGATACACGGCGCCTGCTTCTTGGCCTGCTCGAACATGTCACGGACACGGGACGCACCCACGCCGACGAACATCTCGACGAAGTCCGAACCCGAGATGCTGAAGAACGGCACCTTGGCTTCGCCGGCGATCGCTTTCGCCAGTAGCGTCTTACCCGTACCCGGTGGACCCACCATCAGTACGCCGCGGGGAATCTGACCGCCCAGGCGCTGGAACTTGGTAGGATCCCTGAGGAAGTCGACCAGCTCGACGACCTCCTCCTTGGCTTCGTCACAACCGGCGACATCGGCAAACGTCGACTTGATCTGATCCTGGCTCAGCAGCTTGGCTTTCGACTTGCCGAAGCTCATCGGGCCGCCTTTGCCACCGCCGCCACCCTGCATCTGACGCATGAAGAAGACGAAAATGCCCAGAATCAGCAGGATCGGGAAACTGGCAATCAGCAACCGCGTCCACAGACTTTGCTCCTGAGGCTTCTGGCCGACGACGGTGACGTCGTTCGCCAACAGATCGTCCATCAGCTTGGGATCCTGAGCCGCCGGGCGAATGGTCTGGAACTGCGTGCCATCGTCTCGCTCGCCATTGATGGTATAACCCTCAATGGTGACGCTGCGCACCTGGCCCTTCTGGACCTGCTGCACAAACTGTGAATAGCTCATCGTCTGCGGCGAGCTATCGACACTGAAATTGTTGAACACCGTCAGCAGTACAGCTGCGATGACCAACCAGAGAATTAAATTTTTCGCCATGTCGTTCAAGACACCACCCTCGTAGTACGAACCTTGCTGCCTGTGCTTGCCGTGATCTGACACTACACCAGATGGGGTCGCTCAACCACGCTTGCAAGCCTAGCCCTGAAATCCTTGCGCCAGCAGGTAGACTTCCCGAGAGCGAGCCCTCGAAGCCTCCGGTTTGCGCGTTACCACCTTGCGGAAGCTGCCTCGCAGATCTCGCAGGTAGTCATCGAATCCTTCGCCCTGAAAAACCTTGGCCAGAAAATGGCCCCCGGGCGACAACGTCTGTTTCGCCAGATCGAGCGCCAGCTCGACCAGATACATCGACTGCGGCTGATCGATCGCCGCCATGCCGCTCATGTTCGGCGCCATATCCGACAGCACCAGATCGACACGGCGCTCACCGAGCTCGCCCAGAATCTTTGCCAACACCTGCTCTTCGGTGAAATCGCCCTGAATGAAACTGACGCCGACCAGCGCATCTATCTCCAGAATATCGGAAGCGATCACCAACCCTTCGCTGCCCACCTTCTCGGCGGCGACCTGACTCCAGCCGCCCGGCGCGGCGCCCAGATCGATCACGGCCATGCCGGGACGCAATAACTTGTCACGCTCGTCCAGTTCCAGCAACTTATAGCTTGCACGCGAACGATACCCATCCTTCCACGACTGCTGAACATAGCGATCGTCGAAATGCTCTTTCATCCAACCGGCGCTGCTTTTGCTTTGCCGCGTGGGAGAACCGGTCTTGTCAGAGCCGACTGGGGGGCTTGAGCTGGAAGAGCGCGCCACTGATAATCACCTGAAAGAATAGCCAAGAAAGCGGAAATGCGGAACTGGAAGTCGGAGCGTGCACTCGAAAGGCGTCGTGAGCACCATCTGTGCTACGCCGATCTGCGCTATATTGATTCGTGCCGTGCCGAACACCCACGAGCCAAACGCCATCTTTCCTGTTGTCGCCGAAACCCGTAACATGGCGCGTTTCGACAGTGCGGTGGTGAGACCGATTGCAGCACCGCTGTAAAATATCGCGAAGTCCAACGGTCAGATTACCATGAGCCTATCATCCGCACAAAAGAAAGCCTTCCGCAGCATCGGCCATCACCTGCAACCGATCGTCACCGTTAGTGAAAACGGTCTGAGCGAAGGCGCCCAGCAGGAGCTCGAGCGTGCCCTGCGCGACCACGAGCTGATCAAGGTCAAGCTCGCGATTGCCGACCGCGAGGAACGCCAAGCCATGGTCGAGGAGCTGACCCAAGCCTCCGGCGCGGAACTGGTCCAGACGCTGGGCAAAGTGGCGCTGCTCTATCGTCACAACCCCAAGGTCAATCCCAAGCTTTCCAATATTCAGCGCGCCGAAGAGCATCACGGCCGGCACTGAGCGACCGCGCTTCGCTCAAGCTGTATGCCATAAGCTTTAAGCTATAAGAAAACACCCCCAAGGCAGAACCTCGGGGGTGTTTTGGCTTTCGACTTACAGCTTACGGCTTAAAACTTGCAGCTTGGGTCAAAGATGCTCGACGCCGGAGATCTCGTACTCGACGTCGCCGCCGGGCGTGCGTACGTTGACTACATCGCCTGCCTGCTTGCCGATCAACGCCCGCGCAATGGGCGACGTTACCGATATCTTGCCGTCCTTGATACCGGCCTCGTCCTCGCCGACGATCCGATAGCGCACCTCTTCGTCGGTTTCAAGATTGAGCAACTCGACGGTGACGCCAAAGATCACCTTGCCGGTATTCGATATCTTGGTCACATCGATAACCTGAGCCAGCGAGAGCTTGCCCTCGATCTCCTGAATGCGACCTTCGATGAATCCCTGCTGCTCGCGAGCGGCATGGTATTCGGCGTTCTCCTTGAGATCACCGTGCTCGCGGGCGATTGCAATGTCATTGATCACTCGCGGACGCTCCACGCCTTTCAGCTGTTCCAACTCCTGACGCAAGGCCTGCTCGCCGTGGACGGTCATCGGCACCTTATTCATTGACTACTCCTGCATGCTGTTCCTGCAGCCGCCGCACCGTGATCTCGCTACCGTACTCCAACGCCATGCACACGGCACGAGCACCCGCCAGCGTCGTGGCATAGGGCACCTTGCGTGCCAGCGCAGTACGCCGGATGACCGAGGAATCATTGATCGCCTGACGGCCTTCCGTGGTATTGACGATATAGGCGATCTCGTCGTTCTTGAGCAGATCGACGATATGCGGACGGCCTTCAAAAACCTTGTTGACGACGGCAACGGACAGGCCAGCCTCTTCTAGAGCCCTGGCCGTGCCACGCGTTGCCACTAGACTGAAGCCCAAGGCTAGCAGAGATTGGGCTACCTCGATAACACCTTGCTTATCGGGGTCGCGCACCGAGAGAAACGCCTGGCGCTCGCCGGTCAATCGCGGGATCGCCTCGCCCGCACCCAGCTGCGCTTTGTAGAAGGCTTCGGCGAAGGTCGCACCGCTACCCATCACCTCGCCGGTCGACTTCATCTCCGGCGACAGGATCGGATCGACACCCGGGAACTTGTTGAACGGGAACACCGCCTCCTTGACCGCGTAGAAATCCGGAATCCGCTCGCGGGTGAAGTTCTGATCGGCCAGCGACTGACCGGCCATGCAGCGCGCCGCGATCTGCGCCAGCGAGATGCCGATGCATTTGGACACGAACGGCACCGTGCGCGAGGCACGCGGATTGACTTCGATGATGTAGATCTCGCCGTCCTGCCAGGCAAGCTGCACGTTCATCAGCCCGACTACGTTGAGCTCCACCGCCATGCGCTTGACCTGCTCGCGCATCTCATCCTGCACCTCCATCGGCAGAGAGTACGGCGGCAGCGAACACGCCGAGTCCCCGGAGTGCACGCCGGCCTGCTCAATATGCTGCATGATGCTGCCGATGACGACCTGCTTGCCATCGCTGACCGCATCGATATCGATCTCGACCGCGGCATTGAGGAAATGATCCAGCAGCACCGGCGAGTCGTTGGAGACCTTGACCGCGTGGGTCATGTAACTCTCGAGTTCGGAGGCGTCGTAGACAATCTCCATGGCGCGGCCACCGAGCACGTAGCTCGGGCGCACCACCAGCGGATAACCGATCTTCTCGGCCTTGGTGAAAGCCTCCTCGAAGCTGCGCGCAGTGGCGTTGGGCGGCTGCTTGAGCCCCAGCTTGTCGATCATCTGCTGGAACCTCTCGCGATCCTCAGCCCGATCGATCGCATCCGGCGTGGTGCCGATGATCGGCACGCCGGCCGCTTCCAGCGCCCGCGCCAGCTTCAGCGGCGTCTGGCCACCGAACTGCACGATGACGCCAACCGGC
>Ga0207878_100383_pt1 | contig 16776 bp, 17 predicted proteins | sample LinPmetageLP41_FD_184053 | JGI IMG/M metagenome (GOLD analysis project Ga0207878, IMG submission 184053) | Marine viral communities from the Pacific Ocean - LP-41 (SPAdes) | ecosystem: Environmental > Aquatic > Marine > Oceanic | place: Pacific Ocean | collected 2010-08-27 | reverse complement strand
ATCCTGTTTTTCAATTCTGAATTAAAAGGGTAGGAATCTGCGCGACGACATATTTCCAGCCAATATTTGGTCTCCTCTAATTCTTTTAAAGCAATCTTAATTTTATGAATAAAGTCTATTCTACTTTCTGCGTTCTGTGCTTCATGTAAATTTGCACCAATACTAGTTCCTGATTTTAATAATTGATTGGCAATTACGAACTTTCTATCATTTTCAAGAACTTCACAAAAATCAATCAATAGTAAAGCGAAATTGATAGACTTTTCCAACACCACATTTCGCTTTTCCATCACTGATATTCATTGAATTGATTCATTGATTTATTGGTACATTAATCAATTGTTTTTTCGAACAGTTCGTTGTTCAATTCGTTTCTCATAATCTTTTCCCTGAAAAATTCTCTGTACAAATATTCCCGGGATATGAATTTGATTTGGATCTAATTCTCCAGGCTCCACAAGCTCTTCAACCTCCGCCACCGTAATCTTGGCTGAACCACACATAGCCGGATTAAAATTTCTTGCCGTCCCTTTAAAAATTAGATTCCCTGCCTTATCACCTTTCCAGGCTTTCACAAAAGCGAAATCTGCCTTAAAAGCTTCTTCAAGAACATACATTTTCCCATCAAATTCTCTGGTTTCTTTGCCCTGAGCAACTTCAGTACCGTAACCTGCAGGCGTATATATAGCAGGAAAGCCCTGTTGTGCAGCCTGGCATCTGGCCGCCAGTGTTCCCTGCGGAATCAATTCAACTTCAAGCTCTCCGCTTAACATTTGCTTTTCAAAGATTGCATTCTCCCCCACATAGGAAGAAACCATCTTCTCAATCTGTTTCTTATGAAGTAATTGTCCCAGGCCAAAATCGTCTACCCCGGCATTATTAGAAATACAGGTGAGATTCTTCACATTGAGGCGAACGAGTTCAGAAATCGCATTTTCGGGGATTCCGCATAAACCGAAACCACCAAGCATAAAAGTCATTCCGTCCTTAGCGCCTTTTACAGCGTCCCGTACATTATCAACCGTTTTTATGATCATTTTTTCAGAATTTTAACCGAAAATACGAAAATAAAAATGTGGTCACAACGAAAGATTGTTGTGAAGTGAGTTATAAATAAATTTACAAGGGTTTTTTTATGAAAAATTTAAAAATCTAGCTCATCAGGGACTGAATCATTAGTATTTTGATTATTACCGTAATTGTCACAATTCACTTCGATACTTAAATTTTTAGGTCGTTCAAATGCTTCTTTTGAAACCTTAAGGTCTTCATTGGCATAAACATCTTTCATATACATTCCCCAAATAGGCAGGGCCATCGTAGCTCCCTGACCGTATCTAATTCCCGGAAAATGCACCGCACGATCTTCTGCCCCCACCCATACTCCGGTAGCAAGGTTTGGGACCATTCCTATAAACCAACCGTCACTTTGATTTTGCGTGGTTCCTGTTTTCCCGGCAATAGGATTTTTAAAATCATAAGGGTAGCCGGTCACAGCTCTTTCATAGTCCTGGCGACCCTTTGCCCAGGTTCCTCTAAGCCTGGTTCCTGAACCCGATTGCGTAACCCCTTCCAATAAATTAGTAGTCACGTATGCAGCTTCTTTGCTTAGCACGTCTCTTGTTTCAGGAACATGTTGATAAAGTACCGTACCATTTTTGTCTTCTATTCTATTCACTACAACAGGTTTTACATAAACCCCCTGGTTAGCGAATGTGCTGAAAGCGGAAACCATTTCGAACAAACTAAGATCTGCCGTTCCCAAAGCAATAGAAGGAACTTTAGGAATATTGGAGACATCCACTCCCAGCTTCTTTACAAGATCAATCACGGGTCCTGGACCGGTTTTATCAATCAATCTGGCTGTTACCGTGTTAATAGAACCTGCCAGAGCGTCTTTTAAGGAAACCATCCCCTCATAGCCATCGTTACCTGCATTTTTTGGAGACCAGTCCTTTTGGTTTCCATGTTTACCTGCTTCAATAGTAAATCTCGATCTCGGTAAGGTGTCACAAGGAGAAAATTTTAACTGATCTATAGCCGTTGCATAAACAAATGGCTTAAATGTAGATCCTACCTGTCTTTTCCCCTGCTTAACGTGATCGTATTTAAAGTGTTTGAAATTGGTACCACCCACCCATGCTTTTACCTCACCGGTTTGTGGAACCATAGACATCATTCCTGATTGTAGAAATGATTTATAATATAAAATAGAATCACGGGGGGTCATCACCGTATCAATGGTTCCTTTCCAACTGAATACACGCATCTCTGCATCTTCCGTAAATGATTTTCTTATTTCTTTTTCTGATTTTCCCTGTGCATCCATTTTTCTCCATCTATCTGAACGTTTCATGGCACTTTCTACCAGGCTTTCTACTTCAGATTTGTCAATATCACGGAAAGGTGCTGTTGAATTATTTTCATTTTGACGATCAAATTCTTTTTGAATATGGGAGATATGTTTTGTTACAGCATCTTCAGCATATTCCTGCATCTTAGAATCTATACTGGTGTAAATTTTGAGTCCGTCTCTAAAGAGGCTATATTCACTACCATCAGGTTTCGGATTGTCCTCAATCCATCCCCTCATGAATTTTTGAAGATAGGCTCTAAAGTAAGTCGCCATCCCCTCGTCATGACCTTCAGGAGTGAATTCAATTTTCATGGGTAATTTTTGAAGAGAATCCATTTCCTGTTCAGAAATAAAGCCATTACGATTCATCTGTTCAAAAACCTGATTCCTTCGGTCTTTAACCATTTCAGGTCTTCTCATAGGATTATACAAGGCCGAATTCTTAAGCATCCCAACTAAAACCGCAGATTCTTCAATTTTTAAATCTCTTGGCTCTTTATCAAAATAGATTTTTGATGCCGAACGTATACCCACAGCCTGATAAACAAAATCATACTTATTAAAATACATGGTGATGATCTCTGCTTTAGTATACTGGCGTTCCAGCCTGGTAGAGATCACCCATTCTTTAATTTTCTGAAAAACCCTTTCAACATTATTCTGAGCAACATCTTCAGTAAAAAGCTGTTTTGCCAATTGCTGGGTAATAGTGCTGGCACCACCCCTGGTTCCAAGATAAACAGCAGCTCTCACAGTTCCCTTTGCATCTATCCCCGCATGTTGATAGAAACGTTCATCTTCTGTAGCAACCAGGGCCTGAACTAAATGTTCCGGCAGGTCCTCATACTTTATGGGGGTTCTGTTTTCACTATAATATTTCCCCAGGGTCTTAGCATCTGAAGAAAATATTTCGGTAGCCAGATTAGTTTCCGGATTCTCAAGCTCTTCAAAGCCCGGCATTTCCCCAAAAGCTCCCCAGCCTGCAAGTAAAAAGACAAAGATTGATACCAGAATGCCAATTCCGAAAAGTGTCCAGAATCCAACAATATATTTACGATTGCTGTGTACTGGTTTTTTAGTTTTTTTGGGTGTGCGCGCCATTTATATCACGAAAATTAATTGTCACTTTTTTCAATTCTGAATCCCACATCTGTGATTCCCTCTAATTCCTGAATTCCGTCTACTTCGCCATTCTTCCGCATTGCCTGCTGAATAATTACTTCGTATTGCCCGGATTCTTCAAATTTCACATTTTCCTTATACCAGAGTTTATTCTCTTTAACATCACCAAAACCTGTACCGAGCCATTCCCCATTTGGTTTGGTCATATCATATTCTAAAGTATCACTAATCACCTTTCCCTGCGGAAATTTGATCTCGGTGATTAAATAGAGATTACTATACTGGTAATCCTTGTTATTCCTAACATTTATAAACAAGTTATAGACCTTTGTAGAATCTATATTATTCAGTTTAAAATTAACAAGTGAATCTTTGTGCCAACCTCGCAAAGATTCATATTCATCATACACCCTTTTCTTGTCGCAGGATGAGAACAAGACGATACTCATAATTAAAAAAGAAACAGAAAAAGCACTACGCATCTTTAGACTTTGAAGTATTCCCTTTATGTTTTTTTCTCTTTTTATTCTTGTTCCTACGTTTACGCTGTTGTTGCTTAGGCTTATCAAATCTGGTTAAGCTATCCTCACTAACTGCGTTATTAAAACCTTTTTTATCGGTTTCTTCTAATTGCAGGTCTAATTCATATTCTTCTAAACTGCCAACAGCTTCATCCTTCTTATTTTTAGCGATGATCTTATTCACTTGTTCCGGAGTCAACGTATGCCAGTTCATCCATTCACCTTCATACGCATACCAAAGAAAACCTTTAAAAATGTCTATTTTCTGACAAACTGCGGTTCCCTTCTTAGTCTTTAACTTAACGTCGGTTTTTGGAAAAGATTTTAATGCTTCAAGATAAGTATCTAATTCATAGTTGAGGCAACATTTCAACTTTCCGCATTGTCCCGCTAATTTCTGCGGATTCAGAGATAATTGCTGATATCTGGCTGCGGAAGTACTTACCGATCTAAAATCTGTTAACCAGGTAGAACAGCATAATTCACGCCCACAGGAACCAATTCCTCCTAACCGCGCAGCTTCCTGACGTAGACCGATTTGTTTCATTTCAATACGTGTATTGAACTCACGGGCAAACTCCTTGATTAGTTGCCTGAAATCCACCCGATCTTCAGCAGTATAATAAAAAGTGGCTTTTGAAGCATCTCCCTGAAACTCGATATCACTAATTTTCATGCTTAACTTAAGCCTGATAGCAATTTGCCTTGAACGTTGCTGAATCTTTTCTTCCCTGTCACGGGCTTCCTGCCAAACATCTATATCTTTTTGAGAGGCTTTTCTATAGATCTTAAGAATTTCTCCGGAATTTGGATCTTCCCTTTTCTTTTTCATCTGAACTCTCACCAGTTCCCCGGTAAGACTTACAATTCCAACATCGTGACCCGGGCTGGCTTCTGTAGCTACCACGTCTCCAATACTGAGACTTAAATTTTCAGTGTTTTTAAAGAAATGTTTTCGGCCGTTTTTAAAACGGACTTCAACAAAATCGAAAGGTTCTACGCCTCCCGGAAGAGACATATTTGAAAGCCAATCGAAAACGGTAAGTTTATTACATCCGTCAGTTCCACAGGTTCCATTGTTCTTACATCCTTTCGGCTGACCGTCTTTGCCGGTCGCGCAACTTGTGCAAGCCATATATATTATATATTGAGGAAGTCACTTTTGTGCATATATAAACATCATTCTGTCCTACCATTCAGGTAATAACTGCAGAATCTCCTTCATCTTCAAAGGCATTTTTCAGCCGTTCACACTTTCTTAAAGCACCTCCTTGAGGTTCATAAAAATTTTCAACAGTAAATATACCAATATTAATTGGCTCCACCATTTTAGAAAAGAATCCTATTGCTTAAATCGTAAAACTTCAGATCTGCCTTTTTTAAAGATCTTGTTGCTCGCGCCTTTACCTTTTCTAAGTGCTTTTTGCTCTTCATAAGATAATGCAGCGATCTCCTTGCAATCGTTAGAGCAACAGTTATTCATTTTTTCAGCGCATTCTTCACACTGAATAAACAATAAATGACAGGCTTCATTAGCGCAATTCACATGCGTATCACAAGGTTTTCCACATTGATGACACTGGGCAATCACATCTTCTGAAATTCGCTCGGCACGACGGTGATCAAAAACAAAGTTTTTACCAATAAATTTATTCTCAAGCTCTTGCTTCTCAACCTGGCGGGTATATTCAATAATCCCACCTTCCAGCTGATACACATTCTTAAAACCACGATGCTTATAATAAGCACTGGCTTTCTCACAACGAATTCCGCCGGTACAATACATCACAAGGTTTTTATCTTCCTTATGCTCCTTAAGATCTTCTTCAATAATATCCAGTGAATCTCTGAAAGTATCTACATCTGGTGTGATTGCCCCCTGAAAATGACCAATTTCACTTTCATAATGATTCCTCATATCCACCAAAATAGTGTTGGGATCATTAATAAGTTCATTGAATTTTGAAGCATCTACGTGCACACCTTTATTAGTCACGTCAAAAGTCTCATCATTCAGGCCATCTGCCACAATCTTAGTTCTAACCTTCACTTTCAGTTTAAGGAAAGATTTGATATCGTGCTCAATAGCAATATTTAAACGAACATTTTCAAGAAAATAGATATTATCGATAAACTTCTTGAATTCATTGAATCTTTTCGCAGGAACTGAAAGCTGGGCATTAATACCTTCGTGAGCGACATAAATTCTACCAAGAACATCCATCTGGTCCCAGGCAAGAAATAAATGATTTCTGAATAATTCAGGGTTTCCGATCTTCGCGTAAGCATAGAAAGAGAGCGTAAGCCTGTCTTCTCCGGCTTCTTCTAAAAGGGCTTCTCTTTCTTTAGCGCTCAATTTATTGTACAGTTGCATGCTATACTAATATTTTAAGTGTTAAAGAAAATTTTTGCAAAGATACATTTTTCCTCAAATAGACCCTAATGCTTAAGCAGTTTTACAATATTCCAAATATTTGGAATAATTCCAAAAAACGATCTTAAGTTTTATTGTATTGCAAAAAAACTTGTCTTATTTTAGCACACCTTATTTATACAATTATAAAATACATTCATGAGCAACGATAAAGAAAAAGACGCGAAGTTAAAGGCACTGAAGCTGACCCTTGACAAGATGGATAAAACCTACGGTAAAGGTACGGTTATGAAGATGAGCGACCAGGTTGTAGTAGATGTAGATGCTATTTCTACCGGTTCATTGGGTCTTGATCTCGCTTTGGGAGTTGGAGGATATCCAAGAGGGAGAGTGATTGAAATCTATGGTCCTGAATCTTCAGGTAAAACAACTCTTACCCTGCATGCGATTGCTGAAGCTCAGAAAAAGGGCGGAATTGCGGCATTTATTGATGCCGAACACGCTTTCGACAGATTTTATGCTGAAAAACTGGACGTTGATATAGATAATCTAATTATTTCTCAACCAGATAATGGGGAGCAGGCCCTTGAAATTACAGATAACCTGATTCGTTCAGGCGCTATTGATATTATAGTTATTGATTCTGTTGCCGCTCTTACTCCAAAGAGTGAAATAGAAGGGGAAATGGGAGATTCCAAAATGGGACTTCACGCAAGACTAATGTCTCAGGCCCTTAGAAAACTAACCGCTTCTATTAGTAAAACAAACTGTACCGTAATATTCATCAACCAGTTAAGAGAAAAAATTGGGGTGATGTTTGGTAATCCTGAAACTACTACCGGTGGTAACGCATTGAAATTTTATTGTTCGGTACGATTGGATATTAGACGATCTACACAAATTAAAGATAGCGCTAACAACGTTATGGGTAATAAAACCAGGGTTAAAGTGGTAAAGAATAAGGTTGCACCACCATTTAAAACTGCTGAATTCGATATTATGTATGGAGAGGGTATTTCCAAAATTGGAGAGATCATTGATATTGGAGTTGATTATGAGATTGTGAAGAAAAGCGGTTCATGGTTTAGCTATGAAGACACCAAACTTGGCCAGGGCCGTGATGCGGTGAAGATCCTGCTGAAGGATAATCCGGACCTGATGGAGGAACTTGAGGAAAAGATAAAAAACGCAATCAAGCTCGCTAAAGAATAATTTAAAAATCCCCTTCCGGGGATTTTTTTTGCTTTATACGCAACCTTTTGGAAATAGTTGCATCTATGGTATAAACGCAAAAAACATATGAGAAAATTAGTTTTTGCCTTTATGGCATTGATTGCAATGAGCAGCTGTTCAGTTGATGATGATACACAGAACCTATCTTACGAATTTGCTGAAATTACCGATTCTGAATTTCCTGAATTCTTTGAAGCTGGTAAAAGTTACGATCTTAAAATAACTTATAAACTACCTTCAAACTGCCATACTTTTAGAGGATTTGACGGTGGAAGACAAGATTCAAATTCAAATGAAATCTTTCTATACGCCCTCACTTCCTTTGATCCGGGCGCAACAGGTTGTGATTCTTCTAATGAAGCTGATTTAACTTTTGAAACTACTATTAGGAATTTTAACATAAGCGCAAATATCGCTGATGATGAAGTGTTTATTTTTAATCTTTGGACCGGTATGGATGCTAGCGACGAACCCATTTTCACAACAGTAGAAGTACCTGTAGGGAATCCTGAGGTAACACCGTAAGTTTCAATATCTTTGCAAAAAGCTTTTAAAAAACAATGTGATCAATCTTAAGAATCTCATTCGCCAGTGCAAAAAGCAAGACAGGGGCGCACAGGAAGAACTTTATCGTATGTATGCGGCAAAGCTTTTTGGTGTGTGCCTTAAATATTCTAATAATTATCAGGAAGCAGAAGATAATATGCAGGATGGTTTTGTAACCATTTTTGAGAAAATTGCTCAATATAAAGATGAAGGTTCTTTTGAAGGCTGGATGAAAAGAATTTTGATAAACACAGCTTTACAAAAACACAGGCAACAAAAGGTATATGGTCTCACAAATGAAGATAACATTCAGGAAGAAGAGATCGTTGAAGTAGAAAAAGATAGCCTTTCAGTTGATTTCCTTCTTGAATGCGTACAAAGTCTTCCAGACAGATACCGTCAGGTTTTCAATATGTATGTATTAGATGGTTATTCACATAAAGAAATTGCTCACCTCCTTAAAATATCTGAAGGAACCTCAAAATCCAATCTTGCAAGAGCAAGAATGGCCTTAAGAGATAAAATAGAAAAAAAAGAAACTATTAGAAATTCGGCTCAATCGTCATGAAAGAAAAGAAAAACATAGACCGGATTTTTCAGGAAAGTTTCAAGGACTTTGAAACAGAACCTCGTGAACAAATTTGGGACAATATCGCTTCAAGACTTGACAAAAAGGATAAAAAAAGACCCCTTATTATTCCTTTATGGTTAAAGATTGGTGGAGTTGCAGCCGTTATGGCTCTAATTATGGCCAGTCTTCTCTTTACAGATAATCAAAAATCTGTTATGGATGAACCTGAAGTTGTCTTTGAAAAACCTGAAAAATCTACAAAAAAACAGGATATAGACGAAAAGTCTACAGAAGCTGCTAATGAAATAAATGAATCTGAAGAGCAACTCGCATCAGATGAAAAAAATACAGAATCTGGAAGTGGCCAAGGAAACTCTGCGTCAAATAACCAATCTTCTTCAGCTTCTGCAGTTACCAGAAATGAGAATAAGACTCTTCAAAATAAGAATGGAACAGCTAAAAATATAAAATCTACTACTAAAACTGAATCTGCTATTACTGTTAAAGAGCAGGAGTCAAAAGCTCTAAATGACATTTATAAAAAAGAAGAAGTAGCTAATTCCGCAGAAATTATTAAAAATGATGTTTCTGGAGCAGTAGCACAATCTGAAACTACAGAAAATGATTCGATTAAAAGTGAATCAATCCTGAAGCAAGAAAATGCTCTAACACAACTGGAAGAAGAAAAGGAGAAAGGAGAAACCGAAGAAGAGGTTATTGCTGAAGCCAGCTCTAAAAAAATGAGACTTTCAACCTTCGCAGCGCCTATTTTTTATAAAAATATTGGAAGCGGGAATGAGCTTTCAAATCAATTTTCCAACAATGGTTCTTCCTCTGAAGTTACGTTATCTTATGGAGTTAAAATAGCCTATAAAATTTCCAAAAGACTTAAGATTAGAACGGGAATTAGCAAAATAGACATGAATAATAATATCCAGGATATTTCATACTCTCCTTCTGCAATGGCTATGGGTTTTGAAAATATAACACAAGTTGAAGATCATGTTAGTATTAGAGACAATACTCCTTTGGAAAATGGTTTACCTATTACCGAAATGGATGAAGGTAATGCATTTGCCGCGGTTTTTACTCCGGGAGAGATCAACCAACAATTTGGGTATATTGAAATACCCCTAGAACTGGAATATGCCCTCATAGATAAAAAGTTTGGATTGAATATTATTGGAGGTGGTAGTAGCCTATTCCTTGATAACAATAGAGTCCAGCTAATTTCAGGTGAAAGTAAAACAGATCTTGGTAAAGCAACAAATATTAACAGCACTAGTTTTAGTACTAATATTGGTTTAGGGATGGATTATAAACTAACCGATAAATTCAGCATTAGTGTTGAACCAATTTTCAAATATCAAATAAACACCTTTGATAAGGTTAATAACGTACAACCGGTGAATTTTGGGGTTTACTCAGGTTTGAGTTTTAGATTCTAATGAATGGAAGGTTCGGTGAGTTCCTGATGAATGATTTTATAGGTCTTATCTCGTAAATTCTTTCTTTCTTTTGCATCCAGCCCTTCAGTACCTATAAAATTATGAATTTTGACTCTTAATTTTCCAGGACTTCCGGTCAGGAATTTATAAGAAAACCGCCTCTTATTATCATGAAAACTTATAGGGATAATTGGTATTTGATGCTCAATGGCCAATCTAAAAGCACCATCTTTAAATTGATCTAAAATTATTGATTGATCACTCGGCACTCCTCCTTCAGGAAAAATACAAATACTATTTCCCTGCTTTAACCTTCTTTGCGCTTCTTCAAATGCTCCCAATCTGCTTTTCTGGTTATTTCGGTCAACAAGAATACAGGTTCTACGATAGAAAAACCCGAAAATTGGGATTCTTCCCAATTCTTTTTTTCCGATGAATACAAATGGTTGCTGCATCACACTAAGCATCAACATAATATCTAACATAGATGAATGATTGGCGACCAGCATGTAGCTTTTACGCTTTTTAGGGATTTGATCTGCCTCAGTTTTAATACTGAAACCCATTCCATGTATAATAATCCTGGCCCAAATACGTGCGCATATAAAATATTGGGGATAAAATTTTTCAGAAGAAGTAAAAACAATGAGAAAAGGAAGCATGAATAGTATGGGCAAAATCATCAAAATATAGAACCAGATTCGCCATAATAGGATTGCTGCCAATTTCATAAAACTCATAGTTTTCAAAAGTAATAAAATGAACCGAGTGAATTCTATAAAAAAATTACCTTTGCATCAAAATTCAAGAAGTCCATGTCCAGAATACTTACAGGAGTACAAAGTACGGGAACCCCACATCTGGGGAATCTTTTAGGTGCCATAATGCCGGCAATAGAAATGGCGAATCAACCTGATAATGATTCTTTTATTTTTATTGCAGATATGCACTCGCTAACTCAAATAAAAGATGCTGAAACACTTAGGCAAAATACCTATTCTGTAGCTGCGACCTGGCTTGCCTGTGGCCTTGACATTAAAAGAAGTGTTTTTTATCGTCAAAGTGATATTCCTCAAGTTACTGAATTATCGTGGTACTTAAGTTGTTTTTTTCCTTATCAGCGTTTAACCCTGGCCCATTCATTTAAGGATAAAGCAGACAGGCTTGAAGATATAAATAGCGGACTTTTCTCCTACCCAATGTTAATGGCTGCAGATATTCTATTATATGATGCTGAAATTGTTCCAGTAGGAAAAGACCAGTTACAGCACATTGAAATGACAAGAGATGTCGCTTCCAGGTTTCATGCAAAAATGGGAGAAGTCTTTGTAATTCCGGAAGCCAATATTCAAAAAGAAACGATGTACGTTCCCGGTACCGATGGCGCCAAAATGAGCAAGTCTAAAGGAAATACTATCAATATTTTCCAGACAGATAAAAAGCTTAGAAAACAAATTATGAGTATTGATACCGATAGTACTCCTCTGGAAGAGCCTAAAGATCCCGATGACTGCAATGTCTTTGCACTTTATAAGATCATGGCTTCTGAAAATCAAGTTAAGGAAATGCGCAAAAATTATGAAGCTGGAGGTTATGGTTATGGCCATGCAAAACAGGCGCTTTTTGAACTGGTGAAGGAAAAATTTGAGGCACCAAGAGAAAAGTATGAATACTATATTAATAATTTTGAAGAAATAGACAAGGCTCTTGAAATAGGAGCTGAAAAAGCAAAACTAGTGGCGAATAAAGTACTAGAAAAAGTAAGAACAAAAGCGGGCTATTAAATCACTTCAAAAAGCTTTCCCGGTAATGGTCTTATGGCGCCCTTCAACTCCATATTAAGAAGTAAAGATGCCGTTTTGAAGGTGGGCAAATTACAGTTAAGAGCCACCAGATCCAGCTCTGACTTACCTTGTGATTTCAGGAACTCGTAAAGTTTTTGTTCGTCTTTTTCCAATTCTACGAAAAGTTGTTTCTGAACAGGTTTTCTTTCTTCTTCTTCGATTTCCCAATTCAGGATATAGGCCAAATCTGCCGCTGAAGTTAAAACATGTGCCTGTTGTGCCTTTATTAAATTATTACATCCAATGCTAAACTTATCTAAAGGCCTGCCCGGAACTGCAAAGACTTCCCTGTCGTAAGAATTGGCAATATCAGCCGTAACCAAAGCCCCTCCTTTTTCAGCGCTTTCAATTACAATAGTGGCCTCACTTAAACCGGCAATAATACGGTTACGTTTCAAAAAATTATTACGAGCAAATGTATCTGTACTCCAGAAATCAGTAAAAAATCCTCCATTTTCCTCTATTTCATTCATATATTTTTTATGAGATTTCGGATAGATTTGATTAAGTCCGTGAGCAAGACAACCCACTGTTTGAAGCTTATTTTTTACGGCAGCTTTTTGAGCCGTAATATCCACGCCATAGGCAAAACCGGAAACTATAACCGGGTTTAAAATTGCTAGCTCTTCAATTAAGTTTTCACAAAAAGATACTCCATGCGGGGTGATTTGTCTGGTTCCAACAATACTGATAACTCTCCTTTTATTGAGGTTTATATTCCCTCTTGAGAATAATAATATGGGGCCATCCAGGCAGTGTTTTAGTTTTTCGGGATAATCCTCCTCCTTAAAATAATGAGTTTGGATATTGTTTAGCTCTATAAATTTCAGCTCCTCCTGTGCCGCTTTTAAATGTTTTGCATCATGTAATTCCTGAATTCTAATTTGACCAATTCCATCTATTTTTAAAAGATTTATCTTCTTTTCTTTAAAGACATTTTCAGCGCTCCCTAATTTTCTGATGAGCTTTTTTGCAGTAGTATCTCCCAGATTTGGAATATGTTGCAGGGCAAGTGTATAAATTAGGTCTTCAGATTTCATTAAGGACAATTTGATTAAAATTACAGAAAAAAACATTTGTTAATAAAATTTCTTTAGGTAACTTTATAGCACTGCCAATAACCTATATTTTTGCAACCAATGAATATTTCCAGCTACATCCAAGATTTGCTTTATAGATACGAATGCGTAGTATTGCCCGGCTTTGGTGCTTTTCTTTCGCAAAAGCAATCAGCATACATAGACGATCAATCCAATGAATTCTATCCTCCTAACAAGGTTATTTCCTTTAACAGGCAGTTGATTAAGAACGATGGTTTGCTTGCTAACTACATTGCTGAGGTGGAATCTGTGAAATATGGCACTGCAAATAATATGATCCAGGAGTTTGTATATGACCTGGAAAATTCTTTGCAAAATGAAGCTAAGGCTGAATTGGCAAATATTGGGAGATTATACCTGGATCGTGAAGATAGACTTCAGTTCGAACCTTTTACAGAGATCAATTTCTTAACCCAATCATTTGGACTGGATTCTTATAAAACAATTCCAGTTCAACGGGAAGTTTATAAAAAGCAGGTTGAAGAAATCGAAGAGAAAGCACCACTTCTATTCACTCCGGAAAGAAGAAAATCTTCCCTTCTAAAATATGCTGCGATTGGACTTGTAGCTCTCGGAATTTCAAGTTTTGCTGGTTTGAACATTTATAGCAGTCAGGTTTCCAAACATAATATCGCTGAACAACAGGAGGCTGAAAGCCAGCTTCAGGAACAAATTCAGCAGGCAACTTTTATAATTGATAATCCCTTACCCCCGATTACTTTTGAAGTAGAAAAGCAATCTGGAAACTACCATATTGTTGCAGGCGCATTTAGAGTTGAAGAAAATGCTCAAAAGAAAGTTGATGAACTTAGGAAGGATGGACATAAAGCACGATTACTCGGAGCCAACAAATATGGCCTTCACCAGGTTGTATATTCCAGTCACCAATCCAGAAGAGAGGCAATCAATAAGCTCTACGCAGTAAAAAGAACCAATGAAGCAGCCTGGCTTTTAGTGCAGGAACTTTAATTTAATACTTTCTTAACGGCTTAACCTCCATAATCCTCCTTACTTTTGCAAAAAAATTGATATGGAGGCTAAACCACCTAGCGAATCACGTACTACTTTAACCGATCTTGTTTTACCAAGTGAAACTAATCCGCTAAATAATCTTTTCGGAGGTGAATTACTTGCCCGTATGGATCGTGCTGCCAGTATCGCGGCAAGAAGACATAGCCGCAGAATTGTAGTTACTGCCTCGGTAAATCACGTAGCTTTTAATAAGGCAATTCCATTAGGAAGTGTTGTAACCGTTGAGGCTGTGGTTTCAAGAGCTTTTAAAAGCTCTATGGAAATATTTATTGATGTTTGGGTAGAAGACCGTGAAAGCGGCCGTAGAACCAAGGCAAATGAAGCCATCTATACTTTTGTTGCCGTTGATGAAACTGGAGCTCCAATTCAAATTCCCGCTCTTGCACCAGAAACAGATTTAGAAAAAGAGCGTTATGAAGCTGCCTTAAGAAGAAAACAATTGAGCCTTGTGTTAGCCGGAAAAATGAAACCTAAGGATGCTACAGAGCTGAAGGCACTTTTTGAATAAACTTATCCGCCGGGATTTTGAAAATTAAACCGAATACCTACTCCTATAGTGAGCAGGAAATTGTGGTTGAAATAAGAATTTTTGTCAGCTGAAGTTTCGATATTGGTAAAATCATAATCTACTCCTGTTTTCAGGAAAATCCCGAAAGTTTTGTCTAATCTTCTTGTGATTTCAGCAGAAAGCCAGGCTTTTCCGCCACCTTCGCTAAACTTATCTTCTGCGGTGGTGTAAACATTGGTAATTAAGCCTATACCGGACTTATAATGTAAATTCCATTCTTTGTTTAAGGGTATATAATAACCAAAATCTGTACCTATCAAATGAAAGGTTCCCCGGCTTATATTGCCAGTTTTGGAAATATCTTTGGGATAGCCCCTATGAATGGCAAATCTGGCCCCCAGTGTGAATTCAGGTTTAAAAAACCAGTTGAAATCCAACGCATAGCCCGGATCAAATTTAAAATTTGAGTAAACAGAACTACCTAAACTTACAGGATAATATAGTTCGACATTGAAAAATACAGTTTCAGGATCTTCAGAATATTGATTTGAAAATTGCACCTGCTCCTGAGCGTACATAAAGCCGGTTAAAAGTAGCAGGACAAGCGATAGCCTAATATTCAAAATCATAGGAATTATTTTCAACACTCACCGGGATACTAATTTCCTGAAAAGGATTTTCACCAATATTATAGGAAAAAATGAGTTCTGTTTCTTCCAATATCGATAATGTCAAATTCAATGGATCACTATCTGGCCTATGCTCCCTGATAGAAATAAAATTACCGCTATCCTGCTGCTCCACAAAATTTCCATTTACATATATAAAATTTCGAACAGGCCTTTGATATTCAATAGCATATCGCAAGCTATCTTGAGTTTGGGAAGTATTTGTAATATTTAATTGAAATTCAATCTTTCTGGCAATCGTAAACTCTTCAAAATCATAAAGTTTAGAATGCCCTCCTGATGGATCATAGAAATAGGTAGATGAATAGCTTGCATTATGGTCAATTTCAGTTGGGTTGACGGCTAGGAGTAGATCATGGGAATAACTATCCAGAGAAATAAAATCAAAAACTCCATTTTCAGAGGAAATACCTCTACCCAGGATCTTATCTGTATTAGAAGAAAGTTGTCTGTTATTAGTTCCTGCCGAAAGTACATGTATTTCAGAAATGGGCTCGTTTTCTAATGAAATCAATGAACCTTTAACCTCTATTCGTCTATTTTCTTCAATAAGTACTTCATCGCAAGCATAAATGGATACTAAGAAAGCAATGGGTAGTATTTTTTTCATCCTCGGAAGATTACAACCAATAGATGCAAAAGAAGTTAAATGGTTGCGTTAAATAACTTACATCCTGTAAATCCAGTCTGCAGGATCCATTTTTTGATCATTCCTGTAAAGCAAAAAGTGAAGGGTTGTTTTACCCGTTGATTTACTGGTTGCAACTTCCCCTATCTCCTGTTCTGTAGTTACCTTGTCCCCTCTTTTTACATAAACTTCTTCCAGGTTATTGTAAATGGTAATATAATCACCATGTCTTACCATGACCGCCTGATTGGCACCTTTTACTGCCTGGACTTCACTAACGGTTCCGTTAAAAACCGCACGGGCCTTTCCTCCTTTATCGGTATCTATTCGAACTCCATTGTTATTAACCATTACAGATCTCACCACCGGGTGCGGCTGTTTTCCGAAACGCATGGTCACTACCCCAGATTTAACAGGCCAGGGTAATTTTCCTTTGTTATTATTAAAATGGGCTGCCAGTGCTTTTGCCGCCGGAGTCAATTCAAAAGTACTTCTAGAAGTTGAACCGCTGCCGCTTTCCTTATTTGCCTTGGCAATAGACTCCCGAATCATTTTATCAATGGCTCGATCTATCTCATCAATCTCATTTTGCTTCTTTCTAATCTGGGAAGCAAATTCCCCCTCACGCTTCCTGATGGTCGCCATCAAAGTTTGTTGTGATTTTCTATTTTCCTCAAGTTGCGCCCGGGTTTTTCTGTTTTCAGCTATAAGTTTTTCCTTTTCTTCTTTCTGCTGAACAAGTCTACCATTAAGCTCTTGTAACTCCTTTGTATTTGCTTTTATTTCTTCTCCCTGCTGTTTGCG
>Ga0207878_100382_pt1 | contig 16866 bp, 20 predicted proteins | sample LinPmetageLP41_FD_184053 | JGI IMG/M metagenome (GOLD analysis project Ga0207878, IMG submission 184053) | Marine viral communities from the Pacific Ocean - LP-41 (SPAdes) | ecosystem: Environmental > Aquatic > Marine > Oceanic | place: Pacific Ocean | collected 2010-08-27 | reverse complement strand
GCGGCGCTGTCCAAGGTACTCGACCAGATTCACGAGATTCAGCAACGCGCACGCCAGGAAGGCATCGATCGGCGGCCGATCTGGCCGATGATCGTGCTGCGGACGCCTAAAGGCTGGACCGGGCCGAAGTCCGTCGACGACCTGCCGGTGGAAGGGACTTTCCGTTCTCACCAAGTACCCATGAGCGGCCTGAAAGACCACCCCGAGCGTCTGCAACAGCTCGAAAGCTGGATGCACTCCTACCAGCCGGAGGAGCTCTTCGACGAGCAGGGCGCGCCCCGGGAATCCATCACTGCCCTTTGCCCCGCCGGTGAACGGCGCATGGGCTCCAATCCGCATGCCAACGGCGGCAAGTTGCGCCAGCCGCTGAGGTATCGGCCGCTCGAGACCTATGCCATCGAACTCGACGGCGCCCGGCGCGGCCGCGAACTTCATGGTTCCACCGAGCGCCTCGGTCAATTCATGCGTGATATCTATGTCGACAACCCGCACGGCTTTCGGCTGTTCTGTCCCGACGAGATCAAGTCCAACCGCCTCGATGCCGTGCTGGAAGCCACCGATCGCTGCTTCATGGGGCCATTCGACGCACATGACGAGCAGCTCTCCATGGACGGCCGCATGCTCGAGGTACTGAGCGAGCATAACTGCAACGGCTGGCTCGAAGGTTACGTGTTGACCGGTCGTCACGGCCTGTTCGCCAGTTACGAGGCCTTCGTCTCGATCATCGATTCCATGGCCATCCAGCACGCCAAATGGCTGGAGCATGCTCGCAACGTCTCCTGGCGCGCCTCGATACCGTCGATGAACTACCTGCTGACCTCGACCTGCTGGCGCAACGACCATAACGGTTTCAGCCATCAGGGGCCGGGATTCATCGACATGCTATTGAGCAAACAGCCACAGGTGGTACGGATCTACCTGCCGCCGGATGCCAACACGCTGCTGGCGACCGCTCAGCACTGTTTCGACAGCGTGGACCATCTCAATGCCATCGTGATCGACAAACATCCTCAACTACAGTATCTGACGATGGAAGAAGCGCGCGAGCATTGCCGCCAAGGCCTGGGAACCTGGGAGTGGGCCAGCAACTGTGGCGACGACGAACCGGATATCGTGATGGCGTGCGCTGGCGACATCGCCACGCAGGAGACCCTGGCAGCGGTGGATATCCTGCGAACCTATCTGCCCGCGATGAAAGTTCGCGTGGTCAATGTGGTCGATCTCATGACCTTGCGCCTGGACCATCCGCACGGGATCGACCAGGCGCAATTCGTCGATCTGTTCACGGCCGACCGGCCGGTAGTCTTCGCCTTCCATGGCTTTCGCGGCGTCGTGCATCAGCTGATTCACAATCGCCCCGATACCGAGCGTTTTCATGTCCGCGGTTACCAGGAGGAAGGCACCACCACCACGCCGTTCGACATGACGGTACTCAACCATATGAGCCGCATGCATCTGGCACTGGATGCCCTGCGCTATCTGCCGGAGCAGTGGGAGAACGCCACCGAGCTCATCGATGATCTACAGACGTTACTGCAGAAACACCACGCCTATATTCGGGAGCATCTCGATGATATGCCGGGAATCACCCAGTGGGTCTGGTCGGAAGGCAACGTCCAGTTACCCTTGGATAAGGACGATCGGTCCGTAGGTGAGGCCAAGAGACGATAGACGAGCGAGCGTGTCGCTAAATCTTCAAGCGTGACGTCATCGGGCGCCGGGGCGATGCTGGCGCCCCACGATATCGCGACCGCATCCAGTGACGCGCCACCAGATAGACCAGCAACGCCTCTGGCAGCTCGCCGGCATAGAACATCAACTCCGCACCTTGCTGAACCTGATCGAGAGGCACCGATGCAGGCAAATGGAATCGATACATCCATTTGGACAGCATGGCATGTGCCATCATCGACAGCACCAACACGCCGAAGCGCAATTCGAGAGAGGGCCGCTTCGGTGTTGGATCCGGCCCGGCAATGGCCCAGGTGAAGAGACACCCGGCAATGATGAAATGCCAGTGCAACCACATCGTGAGCCCGGGTGAGTGGAGCATGATGGCGTAAAAGTCGGTCAGATACAGCGCCATCATGCCGCCAATATTCAACAACGCCGCCGTGACAGGATGGCTCAGCACGCGAATGGGCGATGACGACACGAACCCGACCCAGCGCCGCCCCCAACGCGCGGGCAAATTCTTCAGCGCCAGACTCACCGGCGCCGCCATCACCAGCCCCAACGGCGCGATCATCCCGGCAACGAGATGCATCACCATATGTCCGCGAAAATCCCGATGCGCCCAGTGCATCAGTGGCGAAGACAGCACAGCGATGATCGCGAGCGCGCCCAACCAGAAGATGACCAGTCGCCACAACGGCCAACGGCGACCGCGCCGCCTCAATCGCCACCAGCCCCAACCATAAAGCATGGCCAGCGCCGCGAAAATCAGCGTGAATGCGTTCACCGCTGGCTCATCGCCTCGCCCCGGCGGGCTCTACGCAGCAGCCAGTAACCGATGGCCAGAAGCAGCAAACCGGCCGCGTTCCAGCCGAGGTCGTAGATCAGCAGATTATCCACGTAACGTACCTGATGGAGCCCCAGAATCTTGTGATCGACGATGCCATCGAAGAGCTGAAAGCCGCCCATCCCCAGCAGAAATCCGGCACCACGATAGCCGGCGGCATGCTGTCCGGTTTCATGCAGACGCAACATCAGCGCCGCGCCGATGACCAATACCACCAGCTCCAGCGTATGCAGGAGCCCATCGGAGGCCAGCGCCAGTGCCGAATTGTCCGTTTCCACGAAATGGTGCCAAGCCAGCACCTGATGAAAGACGATCTCGTCGAGCGCTGCCATCACGCCAATGCCCAACAGGATCGCCGCCAGCAGCGTTGCGCCGACTCGTCGCTGAACAAGATCGCTCATGTCGATTCATCCTCTTGCCGATACGCATTCGTTGAACCAGAGCCAGTTTTTCGAACAACAACCCCAGGCTCTGAACGAAAAACCGATTTCATGAAATGAAGGTTCACGATACTCAATAAAACCCGCCCCGTTAAATAAAAACCCCGGCCACAGGGGCCGGGGCTAGATCGTTGCAGTTCCTTGCTTCCTTATATGGCATCCTGCCATACGTCCTTGTGAATATCGCTTCCCGCGATTCATCCCTGGCATCGCGTCTTCCTGACGCTGCACTTATACCGTACGCCTCAATGGCCTCAATGAAGTTTAAATGGGTTAAGTATGGGCGCCAGATATGTTTATTTATGTAATAGCGAATCGTGGCGCAGGATCTTCAAACCGTAGGCAACAACGGCAGCCACAACGCCAGCGCCACGAGGGTCGCCAATAATACCGGCGGCGTGATCAATAGACCGATCTTCATGTACTGCCCCCAACCGATCTTGTAGCCCTTGCCGGCCAGCACGTGCAGCCACAGAAGCGTAGCGAGGCTACCGATCGGGGTGAATTTCGGCCCCAGGTCGTTACCGATCACATTGGCGTAGACCATCAGTTCCTGGGTCACCGCCGGTACCTGCGCCTGATCGATCGCCAGCGCCCCGACCAGCGTCGAGGGCAGATTATTCATTACCGAGGCGACGATGGCGGAGAGGAAGCCGGTACCGATCGTGGCGATGAAGTCGCCCTGCTGCGCCAGCCACTGCAGCGCTCGGGCACCGTAGTCGGTCAAGCCGGCGTTGCCCAGCCCGTAGACCACCAGATACATGCCGATGGAAAACAGCACGATCTGCCAGGGCGCGCTCTTCAACGCCGCAGTCACAGAGACAACGGCGTCTCTGCCGCCTTGCCACCAGCGCCCGGCGATCGCCATCAGCACGATCGCCGCCGCGCCGGTCACGAAGGCGATGGGAATGCCCAGCGGCGCCGTAACGAAGTAGGCCACCAGCAGCACCGCCAGCAGCGGAAATGCGGTCCGGAATATCAGCGGATCCTTGATCGCCGAGGGTGGCGCATCGAGCTCTTCGATCGAATAGCGCTTGGGGATCCGCCGGCCGAACGCGATCCAGAGCACGCCCAGCGTGGTCGCCAGCGAGACCAGATTGACCGGCACCATGACCGCGGCATAGCGATCGAAGCCGATATCGAAGTAGTTGGCACTGACGATATTGACCAGATTGGAGATGATCAGCGGCAGGCTGGTGGTATCGGCGACGAACCCGGTGGCAATGATGAATGCCAGCGCCGCCGGCGGAGAGAAATCCAGGCGCAGCAGAATCGCGATCACGATCGGCGTCAGCAGCAGCGCGGCACCATCATTGGCGAAAAACGCCGCGATGAATGCCCCCAGCACCACGACCAGCGGAAACAGCAGATGCCCTCTGCCATTGCCCCACCGCGCGACATGCAGCGCGGCCCAGGCGAAGAACCCAGCCTCATCCAGGATCAGCGAGATAATGATCAAGGCGACGAAGGTGAACGTCGCGTCCCAGACGATATCCCATACCACACCGACGTCCGTCCAGTGCACCACGCCCACGAGCAGCGCCATTAGCGCCCCGCCCAGCGCGCTCCAACCAATCCCCAAGCCCTTGGGCTGCCAGATCACCAGAACCAGGGTGACGATGAAAATAGCCAGTGCCAGCATCGAATGCCCCTGCGTTCAGTGAGCACTTTTTAGTGAGTGCTTTGATTGACACGCCGAGAGAGGGCTTCCGCACTCTCGACACGCTCGGAATAGCGATCGGTGAGATAGGCCGAGCGCCCCCGCGTCAGCCAGGTAAACTTCACGAGCTCCTCGCAGACATCGACGATGCGCATATAGAGCGGCGAGGGTTTCATGCGCCCGGCGTCGTCGAACTCGTTGAACGCCTTGGGCACGGAAGACTGGTTGGGAATCGTGATCATCCGCATCCAACGACCAAGAATCCGCAGCTGGTTGACCGCGTTGAAGCTCTGGCTACCGCCGGAAACTTCCATCACCGCCAGCGTCTTGCCCTGGGTGGGGCGAACACCGCCCAGCGACAGCGGGATCCAGTCGATCTGTGCCTTCATGACCCCGGTCATGGCGCCGTGGCGTTCCGGGCTGACCCACAGCATGCCGTCGGACCACCCGGCGAGATCACGCAGCTCCTGCACTTTGGGATGTTCCGCCTCGGCGTCGTCCGGCAGCGGCAACCCAGAGGGGTTGAAGGTGCGCACCTCGCAGCCGTACCAACGCAGCAGCCGGCCGGCTTCTTCGGAAGCCAGCCGCGAGAAGGCGCGTTCGCGCAGCGAGCCGTAGAGCACCAGAATCTTCGGCGGGTGGCGTGGCGCATCGGCGCCGACCAGCGCTTCGACATCGATCGGCTGTAGCTTGCTCGGGTCGATATTGGGTAGATCTTCGAACTGCTTATCGAAACCGCTGGGCTCACTCATTGCCCGCCCCATCGGCGCGCACGACTTCGCCATCTTCCTTGGTGAAGGCGGCAACCGGATTGGCCAGCAGTGCCAGCACCCGCTCCGAGGGCCGACACAGGCGGGCGCCCTTGGCGGTGACCACGATCGGCCGATTGATCAAGATCGGGTGCGCCATCATCGCATCGATCAATTGATCATCGCTCAGGATAGGATCATCGAGGCCTAGCTCCTCGAACGGCGTTCCCTTGCGACGCAGCAACTCGCGCGGGGTGATCCCCATCATCGAGATCAGTTCGACCAGACGCTCGCGAGTGGGCGGCATCTTCAGGTATTCGATCACGTCCGGCGTCTCGCCGGAGGCTTCGATCATCGCCAGCGTGTTGCGCGACGTGCCGCAGGCGGGATTGTGATAGATCAGAGGCTTCATGACGGTCTCACTCCTTGTCATCGGAACATTCACCCAGCGCCGTCAGAAACGGCTCGCAAACCTCCGGATGCCCGGCGCAGCAGTCACGCACCAGGAACTGGATCGTCTCTCTCATGTGCGAAAGATCGGCTCGATAGATGATCGACCGGCTCTGCCGTTGGGAAATGACCCAACCGGCCCGCGCCAGTAACGAAAGATGGGCCGACAGGGTGTTATGGGGTACACCAAGCTGACGCGCGATCTCGCCGGCGGGAAGCCCGTCGGGCTCATGACGCACGAGCAGCCGGTAAGCCTCGAGGCGCGTCTCCTGGGATAGCGCAGCAAAACTGGTGATGACACTATTCGTTTCCATATGTCCAGAATATAGGACATATGGAAGTACAGCAACGCCATCAGGCAGAAATCGAATGGGAGTGGCTCCCAGGAGAGCCACTCACTGCAGCGAACTCAGCCGTTCTTGTCGTTCAACTGACCGAAATAGACGGGCCGGCAAATACAGAAGACGGGTGCACCGGTTGCCTCGACGGCGGTGACGAAGCGCTCCGCCGTTTTCTCGTCCACCGCGTACATGAGCTCGATGGGCTGGTCAGCCAGTTGGAGCCAATCTGCAACACCTCTACGACGTAGCCCTACTCTGCGGTATTGGCTTCACCATGAGCTTATTCATTGGCAATCTCGCTTTCCCAGACGATGCAATGCTCGTGGATGAATTGAAGATTGGCATTTTGATCGGTTCAACCCCCAACGGCATAGTGGGCTAACTGGTGCTGCCTCGAGCCAGATAACCCAAAAAGGGGCGGCCTCAGCGGAGGCCGACATCCTGCTAGGCTGAATGCTCAGAGAACTCGAAAGCGGCCTCTGACAAAGCCAAATACCTTCTTACCGAGCTGACCACCCACTACCTCAATAGAATCTCCTCGTTGGCGGTTATCCCGTTTTCGTCTGCGATCAGCAGGTAGACTGTTATACTCTCCCCTAGTATATATACTACCCTCCTGTATAGTTTCAGTTTCTAAAGAGACAGCCACATGCACACCATCAAAGACAAAGCGAAGCTGCTAACCCGTGTTCGACGCATTCAGGGACAGGCGGCCGCACTTGAAAGGCAGCTTGACCAGGAAGGCGATTGCACTGCAGTGCTGCAACAGATCGCCGCGATTCGCGGGGCGGTGAATGGGTTGATGGCCGCCGTCATGGAGGGGCACCTGACTGATCACGTCGTCAGGGAGCCCGAACTGGCGCAGCGGCAACAAGACTTGGACGCGGTATTACAGGTCATCAAGTCCTACCTCAAGTAGGACATAAAGAAACCCGGCACACAGAAGGCCACAAAAACGAGTAGCGTACTGAAACGCCCCTATGACACGACGACTAATTTCGAGCGCCAAACAATGGGCGCACGCGATCAAGCGGGATGTACATGCGGTCTGGTTAGCCGCACGCGACCCGCGGACACCGTGGTTCGCCAAGGTGCTTGCGCTGATTGTGGCGGCCTATGCCGTCTCGCCGATCGACTTGATCCCTGACTTCATTCCCGTGCTTGGTTACGTCGATGACATCATCATCGTGCCACTCGGCATCATGCTGGTCGTGAGGCTCATCCCGCCGGAGGTAATGAACGAGCATCGAGAAACGGCTGCCAATGCGACCGTGCATCCGGCAAGCCGCATGGCTGCGGGCGTGTTTATCGCCATTTGGATCGTCTGCGCCATCCTCCTGGTCAGATTGTTCCTCTGAATATTTCAAAGCATGGCCAGGCGGGCAGATACAACCGGCTTCTACATATCGTGCTGATTACGACACCTAATCAACCTGGAGCAATACAGAATGCACCATCACCAACTCGAAGCCTGGCAACACGCTCATGTTTTCGGTCAAGATCGAAAACGATCCGGCGAAACACGTTCTCTCATCATAGTTGGATTGACGCTCACTATGATGGTCTGGGAGATTCTGGCCGGTGTCCTATACGGTTCGATGGCCCTCCTGGCCGATGGCCTGCACATGGGCTCTCATGCGGTCGCTCTGGGTATTGCGGCCTTCGCCTATGTCTATGCTCGCCGAAACGCAGGCAATTCGCAGTTCTCATTTGGCACCGGAAAGGTCAATGCGTTAGGCGGGTTCACCGGCGCGGTCCTGCTAGCAGGTTTCGCACTGTACATGGTGATCGAAAGCATCGATCGCTTCATCCACCCCGTCGCAATTTCGTTCAATGGGGCTATTTTCGTCGCCGTGATCGGCTTGATCGTCAATGGGTTATCGGCCTGGATACTGGGCGGAGAAGACCACGACCATGGACACGGACATGGACATGGACATGGACATCATGACCATAACCATAGAGCTGCCTACTTCCACGTACTTGCCGATGCTTTGACCTCACTGCTGGCGATTGCCGCGCTGTTGGCCGGTAAGTATGCGGGCTGGAACTGGATGGACCCGATCATGGGTATCGTCGGCGCAGCACTTATCACCCGCTGGTCATGGCATCTGTTGAAGGACACCTCCCGCGTGCTGCTCGATCATCAGCGCAGCGACTTGGAGCACGACGTCAAACAATCCATTGAGACTGACGATGCCCTTATCTGCGACCTGCATCTCTGGGCCATTGGTCCGGATATTCACGCCGCCATCGTCTCGATCGTTTCGCATGACCCGGAGTCGCCTGAAGTCTATAAACAACGTATACAGACTCGCTGTCCGTCGTTGGTGCACGTTACCGTCGAGGCGCAGCGCTGCGTCACTGATCCGGAGAAACCGATGCTGGGGCAAGGTTAGCCAGCTAAGCGCGACAGAGACGTGGTAATCGGTCTTGGTACGGGCGAGAATTAGTTTTGCATGCAACTCGGTCTCGCCCCGTCTTCCCTCAATTATGGAGGCATTATTTTCAGTGCCTCAAGCCGCCACAGTCTTTCATAGGGACACTCAGTAGTCTGGGCAAAATATAAACAATGAAATCGAATAAGATGGGGATTCGGACCTTCTGTAATATCTACGGACCAAGCATTCCGAACAACTAAAATTACGGAGCGATAGTTCCTGTCAAATACAAGTCTGTCTGACCTGCCAAAACGTGGCTACAAAAACAGTGGCCTCATTAAAAATAATATCTATTTAATATAGAGTTATCCTAGATAGCCTAGTACAGGAAACGCTGCCAGGAGCCAGTAGGACAATGCGGTCAGCTGACCGGTAACCATTAGCACGCCCATACCTACCATTATGAGACCAGCTACGATATGCATGGATCGCCCCCAGCGGCGCAAGAGTTTCTGATGCTGAAGGAATCGGTCGAGCGAGATGGCCGTGAGAAGAAATGGAATGCCAAGGCCCAGCGAATAGACCGCAAGTAATGCCAGGCCACTAGAGACATTGGCTGTCGAGGCACTAACAGTCAGAATGGCGCCCAGGATCGGGCCGATACAGGGCGTCCAACCAAAAGCGAACGCGACGCCTAACAAATAAGCCGCGCTGGGCCCGTCACCTTCATCCTTGAACTTTCCTATGAAACGCCACTCCCGTTGCAGCCACGGCATCGTGAATATGCCTGTCATGAAAATCCCAAACAGAATAACGATGACGCCACCTATCAGGTTCGCTTCCTGACGGTAGATCAGCAGGAAACGGCCGATGGCTGTGGCGCTGGCTCCAAGAATCAGAAATATCGTGGAGAACCCGAGCACAAACCAGAGTGATTGGGTGATCACCCTGAGTCGTTCGCGACGGCTCGCCTGCTGAATCTGACCCAGCGAGCGACCAGCTACAAAGGAGAGATAGCCGGGCACCAGCGGTAGAACACAGGGAGAGACGAAAGAGATGAGGCCCGCTAGAAACGCCGTTAGCAGGCCGATGTTGGCAATTTCGAGCATGTTTCAGGTGCGCGCTAAAACGTTCTCTCGGTGGTAGAGGGGGGTATGTCAGCGTGGGCCTGCTGTGTCATCGTCTCACTTTGGCTGGCAGACTCGTCTTTCTTGCCCTTCTTGCAGTGCATCAAACACATCGCTCCACACATGAGCAGACATGGCAAGAGTGCCACCAGTATCGGTGCAATGCCGAGTATGACCAGTTGATCCCAGCCCATGGCGAGGCTACCTGTAACAATTACGGCACCCAAGATCCATAAGCGGCGCGGGCCTGACATCAGGCTTTTGAATCCGGACGGTTCTTGACCTCGATTAGATTTGTTGTCACCACAGCAGCTCATAGAGATACCTCTGTCGAATGTCCAATGGTTTCTTCAAGAAACGCGGTCATTTCCGGGGTGTCCCATTCTGTCGCACCCACGAGGCGCCCGATCTCGTCTCCACGGGAATCGATCAGTAACGTCGTTGGAACTCCCAGAGCACCAAGCTTGGTTCCGGCCATGCCAGTGGTATCAATATACTGGCGGAGGTGTTCTATACCCACATCCGTATAAAAATCCTGCACGGCCTCGACTCCCCTGCGATCGATCGATAGCGCGACGACCTCGAACGCTTTCCCGCCCAGCGAGGCCTGTAGCGCATCCAGGGCGGGCATTTCCTCACGGCAGGGACCGCACCATGTCGCCCAGATATTCAGCAGTACCATCTGGCCCTGGAAATCGGCAAGAGTCAGTGGCTCTCCCTTGCCATCCTCGAAAGCTAGCTCCGGCAGATCGCGGGGACTTTCCCAGAGCATGACCCCCTGCGGACCGATGCCTTCCGGCGGACTGGCAGGAGCGACTGAAGCCAAGACCATCAGGCATGCAAACGCCACGCCCCGTTTGATAGTGACCAGTGTCATAATTGTCCAATACTGGCATTAGTAAGTAGCGTAAACTTCAGGCGAATCGGTTGGCTGAAGGGTTAAGGTATAGACTTCGATAGGGTCTTGCTTTTCTCCGCCCATACCTGGCGATCCTAGTGGCATACCGGGTACGCTCAAACCTTTTATAGAGGGCTTGTCTTCCAACACCTGCTTGATGCTTTCGGCATCAACATGGCCTTCGAAGATATAGTCACCGATCAGCGTAGAGTGACACCCATAAAGCTTTTTGGGAACATCATGTTCTGCCTTGATTTTCGCTAAGTCATTAGTATCGATGACCTCTACATCAAACCCATTGGCTTCCAAATATTTAGCATGTTCAGAGCAACACCCGCAATTAGGGTTCTTATAAAGCGTTGCTGTAGTTTCGGCAGCAAAACCTGAAAGCGGGAAAGCAAGCAATGCAGTGAAAATTAGTTTCTTGAAGTATTTCATCGTTCCCTCTCTGGTGCCATATAGCTACTCAGCTAGACTTCGGTATCAATTAGCCAAGTTCGCAAAATTAGTGTGTGATTTTCACCGACTGTTTATCAAGCGCCTTCAACCTGCTTTTTTTGCATCATTTCCATCATGGCATTGCATTTTTCCATCATGGAACTCATCTGAGCGCCCATATTTTCATGCATGCCGCCGCCTTCATCCATCATGCTTCCTGGCATGTCATTGGCCTGCAACTTTCCGTTTCGCGCATTTTCTTGCGCGAAGAGAGAACCGGCACCAAAGGTACCCACAGTGATAATGGTAGCGGTGAGCATTATATTGCTGAACTTTCGCATGGTATTTTCCTCATGTCGGATCAGAAACTGAATTTACCTATTTGCTATCGCTTGGCACTGCACCGTACCTAGAGCTGTTAGAGCCTAGCTCCGCGCGATACTCGTTTACATCGCCAATAAAAGCATCTTAGGATCTGGACCTTACCCATAGGTCAAGAAACGAATAATCCGTCCAGCACCCATGCTCAGCAGCATATGCATGACCATATCCTTCAAGGTAACTTTAAGGTCAAGCGTTTTCTTTTCTACATCCTGTGCAATTTCTTCTTGGCTTTGGGTCCGCCTACGAGATCCACGGACTGCCTGTCTGCTCCAACCTGTTATCATTTAGCTCTATCTACATGCTGGGGCAGCCAGCTAGTAACCGGCACTAGCCAGTATCGATCGATAGAGCCCTGTTCCGAGGCAACGGCCTGAATGCTGAACTCCGCAAACAATGGAATGACATGGGACTTTATAACCGCTATGTATTGCCGCATCTCATGCATCTAGCAATGCGTACGCATTTGCTCGAAGCATACCGCCAGCGCTTGGCATCACAGGCTCAGGGAGTCGTGCTAGAACTTGGCTTTGGGTCAGGGCTCAACTTGCCTTTCTACGACGTTGAAAAGGTCCGGCAGTTCTATGCACTAGAGCCCGAGGAAGGCATGCTCGAATTGGCTCGGGCACCTATTGCCAAAGCGGCGTTTCCGGTAGAAGTGCTGCAGGCCGGGGCCGAGCGGATTCCGCTCCCGGATCAGAGCATCGATACCGTACTCTGTACTTGGACACTCTGCACTATTCCTAATATCGAGCAGGCGCTCCTCGAAGCGCGCCGGGTCCTCAAGCCTGGAGGACAGTTTCTGTTCACGGAACACGGCCTTTCACCGGAATCTCGGGTGGCTCGCTGGCAGCACCGCATGACACCGCTCTGGACGCGCTGTGCTGGAGGCTGTCACCTGAACCGCGAAGCAGACATCTTGTTGCAGATAGCGGGGTTCGAGGTCGTCAGCGTAGTCAAAGGTTACCTCGGTCCACTAAAGCTCATGACATTTATGTTCGAGGGGCGAGCCAAGTTACCTAAGTCAATAGTGGCAGGAGCCGAGTCGAAGAATGCCTCCAGCTCTATTTGAGCTGGAAGGTAACAGAGCCCTTCGTCAGAACAACCCTGAAACGTCACTGAAATGGCCACCGAGCCAATATCCTCGCTTTCCGAAACGATGGGAGCGCTGAGCACGACCTGACCATAAAAGACGTATAGCTTGCCCAACTGGGGATGAATGACAAGCTCGCCCGGGGGTATCTCCAGCTCTCCGAAGCTGGCTGACGGGTCAAGGCTTTCCAGTGCAAACTGGTGTCGATGCAGATAATAGCCGGGGGCATTCTTGAACCTAACGAATATCCTACTATCGCTTCGCCATGCGCTAGCCTGAAAGGCTTGATTGACCGGCAAGAACTTGCCTAGGACGGGATCATTGAAGAGCCCGTGTTTACCGTTATCCGCGAACAATTCCTCGCTGGCCGCTGATTGTCCCACGATGAGGAACAGAAGCATGAGAAGAAGAGAGGCGGCTCTCATGAGGCGGCCATAGTTTTTGCAATATCCACCGACTGGCGTCTCGCCCAGACGATCAACGCAAGGCCCCCCAAGACCATCGGCAAGCTCAACAATTGGCCCATGGTTAGCCAATCGAAGGCAATGAAACCCAACTGAGGGTCGGGCCGGCGCATGAACTCCACGGCAAAGCGAAAAACACCGTAAAGCAGCAGGAATAGGCCGGATGTCATGCCTCGCTGACGGGGACGGCCCGAGAACCACCACAGCACAACGAACATCACGATGCCTTCCAAGGCGAACTCATACAACGAAGAAGGGTGACGTGGCTCCGGCCCCAGCCCCATCATGGGCGGCCACACCATTGCCCAAGGGACCTCGCTGATGCGCCCCGGCAATTCATGATTGATGAAATTACCAAGCCGCCCGGCACCCAGACCAATCGGCACCAGTGGTGCGATGAAATCGGTCAACTGGAAAAAGGCCAGGCGATGCTTGCGGGCAAACAACCAAGCCGCAACCAGCACGCCGGTCAAACCGCCATGGAAGCTCATACCTCCTTCCCAAACCTTGAAGAGCCATAAGGGATCGGCCAGTAATTTATCGAACCCGTAGAACAGCACATAACCAATGCGACCACCCAATATGATGCCCAAAGCCCCATAGAAGATCAGATCGCCGATGTCGTCACGGCTCATGCCCAGTTGATGGGCGCGGCGACGCCCCAACCACCAGGCAGCGGCGAGACCGACCACGTACATAAGGCCATACCAATGGATCTGCAAAGGGCCTATGGCGATGGCAATGGGATCGATTTGAGGGTACTGAAGCATGGTTTTTCCTTATATTCCGGCGGTCAATTCGGTTGCCGGATTTAACGCTCAACAAGCCTTGTTTACTCAACAAGATGTGTTAATGCCTAGCCGGGATCGTCGACGTCATCCAGCAAGTGGCGTCGGTAAAAGGGGCGACTTACTCTGGGAGCTTGAGCGACTCGGGGCTCGTCGGCTGGTGTCTAAGATGGCTCGCCGCTGACGGGCTGAAAACGACGCAGTCTTAAAGAATTCGTCAGGACGAAGATACTGGATAGGCTCATGGCCGCAGCCGCCAATATCGGGTTGAGCAGGAAGCCGGTGAATGGATACAGCGCCCCTGCCGCTACCGGAATCAACGCCACGTTATAGCCATAAGCCCAGGCGAAGTTAGACAAAATGGTCTTGCGGGTGCGCTTGGACAACGCCGTGGCATTGACGATGCCTCTCAGATCGCCACGCATGAGCACGACGTCACCAGCCTCGATCGCAATATCGGTACCCGTGCCAATAGCAATGCCCACATCGGCTTGCGCCAATGCCGGTGCATCATTGATGCCGTCGCCGACGAATGCAGTATTGCGGCCTTCAGCCTGTAGTCGCTTGACCTCGTTTGCCTTTTGATCCGGCAACACTTCGGCGAGCACCTGCTGAATCCCCACCTGTCTAGCGATAGCCTCGGCCGTGGCGCGGTTATCACCGGTCAGCATGGCCACATCCAGGCCCTGCGCCCTGAGTGACGCAATAGCCTCAACCGAGCCCTCTTTGAGCGGATCGGCAACAGCGATTACCGCCGCAAGCTTGCCATCGACTGCCGCATACAGCGGGCTTTTGGCCTCTCTGGCAAGCGCAGTGGCACGCTCTTCCGCCTTGCCTAGGTCGATGCCGAGCCGACTCATATAGCGGTCAGCTCCCACATTGAGCTTATGGCCGTCGACCTCGGCTTCGATGCCAAAACCAGGCTCGGCCTGGAAGCGGCTGATGGATGGCAGATCTAGGCCTAAGTCTTTTGCACCACGTACAATCGCTTCGGCAATCGGGTGTTCACTTTGCGCTTCGACCGCGGCGACCCAGCGAAGCACTTCGTTCTCCTGCCCTTCGAGCACTACGAAGTCCGTCAGCTCGGGGCGTCCCATCGTCAGCGTGCCAGTCTTGTCCAGCACGATCGTGTCCACCCTAGCCAGGGTCTCGAGTGCTGCCCCTTTACGAAACAGCACACCCATCTCGGCCCCTTTACCGGTCCCCACCATGATTGCAGTGGGCGTCGCCAGGCCCATCGCACAGGGGCAGGCAATCAACAGCACACTGACGGTGGTGACAAAGGCGAAAGCCAGCGCCGGGGCTGGCCCGAAACCGAGCCACACAGTAAACGTGATTGCCGCAATCAGGAGCACGATCGGTACGAAGATTCCGGCAATCTTGTCGGCCAGCTTCTGGATCGGCGGTTTTTCCGCCTGGGCAGATTCCACCATCTTGACGATCTGCGACAGTACCGTGTCGGCACCGACTCGGGTGGCGCGGAACGTCAGAGCACCGTTCTTGTTGATCGTTCCGCCAACGACCTCATTATCCATCTGCTTGGCAACCGGCACCGGCTCCCCGCTGATCATCGACTCGTCGACGTAGGAGTGACCTTCCTCGACAATGCCATCGACGGGGATGCGCTCCCCCGGACGAGCCAGGATACGATCACCCGGCACGACGGCCTCGATCGGCACTTCAACCGTGTCGCCGTTGCGGATGACGCGGGCCGTTTTTGCCTGTAGCTGCAAAAGCTTCTTGATCGCCTCGGAGGTGCGGCCCTTGGCGACATGCTCGAAGTGACGGCCCAGCAGGATGAGCGTCACGATGACCGCCGCGGCCTCAAAGTAGCTTCCGGCGGTCCCCGCAGGGAAGAAGCCGGGAATCAAGAGCGCAGCCACAGAGTAGAAATAGGCGGCGCTTGAGCCAATCATGACCAAGCTATTCATCCCCGGGTTCGCATGTCGCAGTTCAGCGAAGCCCGCCCGGTAGAAACGTGCCCCGGCATAGAACTGGACTGGGGTAGTCAGCAACCACTCGATGCCCATCCAACCTCGGTGCGGCATGATGCTGGTGAATATCGCTTCCAGCGCAGGGATCATCTTGCCCATGGCAATAAACACGACCGGAATCGTGAATGCTGCCGCAATCAGCACCTTGTTGCGAAGCTGGACGCCCTCCTGGTCCTCGCGCTCGGTCTGTGTACTCTCCCCTTGGTCCTGCGGCTCATATCCCGCATCACGAATGGCATGGTGGATGCGTGGCAACGTTACCGCCGCGGGCAGGAACCGCACAAAAGCCTTTTGCGTGGTGAGATTCACGCTGGCCTGGACAATGCCTGGCAGCTTCTCAATGGTACGTTCAACCCGTGAGACACAAGAACCGCAGGTCATGCCGATAATAGGAATCTCGGCGGTTTCAACGACAGGCTGGTAGCCAGCCTCTTCAACGGCATGGACTGCCTGGCTGGGATTGGCATGCTCTTCGAAAGTAACCGTGGCCTTTTCAGTCGCCAGGTTCACTTGCGCATCCGTGACACCGGACTGCTTCTTGAGGGCGCGCTCCACGCGCCCGACGCAGGAAGCACAGGACATGCCCCGAATACTGATATCGACACGCTCGGTCATTTAGAACTCCTGGCGGCATCACTCGCGTTAACAAGGTTCGAATGGCTGGCGATTGTTTCGCCAGGCCAGAAGGCGGGAATAAAGGGGATTTACTTGCCGTCGGTGATCGCTTCGACAATGGGGCACCCTTCCTTCATGGGGCCCTCTCCGGAACACTCCGAGAGGGTTTTAGAAAGCACCGACTCGATTTTCGAAAGATGCCTGATCTGCTCTCGAACTTTGATCAGCTTCTCTTCGGCAATCCGCTTGGCTTGTGCCCGGTCGCCGTTGGCATCCTGCAGGATCAGCAGTTCACGAATTTCATCGAGTGTGAACCCCCATTGCTTGGCCTGAAGAATGAACTGCAGCCTGGCCACATGCTCCTCGGGATAGCGGCGGTAGTTGGATTCCGTTCGCTGGGGCTTCGGCATGAGCCTCTCTTGCTCGTAGTATCGGATCGCCTGGGTGGCAATGCCGCAGCGCTCGGCCAGTTGTCCGATACTGTAGGTTTTCATCAAGAGTTCCTCAGCGACACTTCAGGTAGCCC
>Ga0207878_100380_pt1 | contig 16917 bp, 15 predicted proteins | sample LinPmetageLP41_FD_184053 | JGI IMG/M metagenome (GOLD analysis project Ga0207878, IMG submission 184053) | Marine viral communities from the Pacific Ocean - LP-41 (SPAdes) | ecosystem: Environmental > Aquatic > Marine > Oceanic | place: Pacific Ocean | collected 2010-08-27 | reverse complement strand
GCGGGTAGTTTTCCAGCACCTGGCGATCGATCTCTGCGGCGACCTGGTCGGCGTTATCGAAGTTAGCCGAGAGCGGCGTGCCGAATACCAGCTTGACGCGCCCCTTGTCGCCGGTGATCCCCGCAACGATCGAGAAAATGTCCTCGAACTCGACCTTCTTGTAGCCGCCCTCGGTTTCCTTGGCGTGCAGCTCGCGGGCCTTGTTGATTGCACAGGGGTCGTACTCGTAGCTGATCGATACCGGTACGATCTTGAGCTCGCGCACGGCGCTGCCGATATCGCTGTCGCCCTGTTCCAGCCGGCGCGCGATGCACAGCATCTTGATGATCGCGCTATCGGTACGGTCGATACCGTCCTTGGCTCGGCCTTCGCGCTGAGCCAACCACACCGAGTGATTATCATCGGTGATCGAATGACGGATATAGCCCGAGAGCGACTGGTACGCCGCTAGCATCGCGCGTTTGCCCTTAGCCGAACGCGGCACGATGAAGCTCTTGTTGAGCCGCATCAGATCGGTGACGAAGGGCTTCTGCAGCAGGTTGTCACCGATGGCGATGCGCACGGTATCGCGGCCTTCGCTATACAGTGCATAGTTGACGAAGGCCGGATCCATGGCGATATCGCGATGGTTGCCGATGAACAGATAAGCCTGATTCGGCGCCAGCTGATCTAGACCTTCGACCGTGAAGCCGCGGGTACTATGGCTGATCATGTGTGCCATGTAGTCGGCGATGCGCAGCTGGAGATCGCGCACGGTCTTGACGCCGCGCATCTCGCGCTGGAGTCGAAAGCTCGCCAGCACCCGCGCTAGTGGCGGGGCAAAGCGGGCCAGCCGCGGTAGACGGAAGCGGGTGATCGCATCCAGCAGCTCGCTGTCATGCGCCAGCCGGGCCAGTACCGCCTCGACTTCTTCGTCATGATAGGGGCGGATATCGGCGAAGCGATCGAGATCGATCGCCGTCTCGGCGCTATGAGGATTACCAGCGGAGCCTCCGTTCACTGGGCGATCGTCAGTCGCGGGACGTTTATCGGTATCGGAACGTGGCGTCATGGCGTCGGGGCTGCCGGGTCGGCTTCACCGCCCAGCCATTCAATGAGTTGATCGACGAAGGTGGAAAGCGTCTGCGACATCAGTGCGAAGTCCGTCTCCAGACTCACGATCGGATCGTCGCCATTGTCGTTCTGGCTCGCTTCATCCAGTAGCGCATCGTCGAACTGTAGCGACTTGAGCGCAAGATCATCGTGCAGCATGGCGCGGAGTTGGCCTTCACTACCCAGGCTCAATTGGCTCGCCTGTCGGCCGTTCTCCAGCAGCGACTGAATCTCCTCGCTATCGAGATCGACCTTGCGTGCTCGCAGCACGCCGTCATCCTCGGCGGCACGCAGCTCGACCTGGTCGCCCAGCAACAGGCTGGCGGGGCGGCTGGCGGGATCGCTCAGCCACTGGGTCATGCCGCGCGCCGGAGGTGTTTTGGTCGCCAACGGCGTGACCTTGAGCGAGCCCAGCGACTGACGCAGCAGATCCAGCACTTCTTCAGCACGCTTGCGGCTGGAGGCGTTGATGCCGATCAGGCGATTGCGGGTGTCCCACCACAGTTCGACCCGCTGCGTGCGGGTGAAAGCCTGCGGCAGCAACTCCTCCATCACCTGCTCCTTGAGCAGCTGGCGTTCACGACGCGACAGCGGCTGGCCCTCGGCCTGCTCGCGCTCCTCGCTGCGTTCGTTGACTTCGTCGTTGATCACCGCGGCCGGGAGCAGGCGCTCCTGGCGGAGCATCGACAACAGCCGATGGCCCTGGATTTCGTGCGCGCGCTGTTCACTGCGACGTCCCGCCGGCGCGCTCCAGCCAACCCGACGTGCCTCGCGCGGAGAGACGGGGCGAAATGCGAATTCTGCCAGTGCGGTTTCCAGATCCTCTAGCGAGAGAATCTCGACGTCATGGCAGCGATACAGATGACAATGCTTGAACCACATGCGCCAGTTCCGTTTGAAAGGAGGCATATTATGTCGAAATGCCCCGGCTGTTACCACCGAGGTAGACCTTTGATATTGCGCACCGGATATTGCGCACCGGATTCAAACGAGCGTATGTTTTTGAGTGATGATTGACCTTGCACCCAATGAATAAATCTTGTGTCCAATAAACCTTGTGTTCAACAGGAGAGGCCTTCATGGATTCACGTACCACCGTGACTACCGTCCGCGTCCGCGGCTTTCATCTCGATGGCTACGGTCATGTCAATCATGCCCGTTATCTGGAGTTTCTCGAAGAAGGGCGGTGGGCCTATGTCGATGCCCACCCGGAATTCGCTGATGGATTGGCACAAGGCGTGGCGCTGGTCGCCGTCAACCTCAATATCGATTACCGCCGGGCGGCAGTGATGAACGATGATCTCAAGGTCGAGACTTGCCTCACCCGGATTGGCGGACGTAGTGGTGTCGTCGGCCATCGAATTACCCACGTCGACAGCGGCGAGCTGGTGGTAGCAGCCTCGCTGACCTTCGTGCTGCTCGATCAGCGGAGCGGTCAGGTAATCCCGATGGCGGGAAAATGGGCGGAGCGGTTGGAGCCGTTGGTAGTGGCAACACCCGAAACGGCATAGAAAAGCCGTTCAAAGCGCCTCGATGCCTGCCTTTGAAGCCCCTGAAATGGTATGATCCCATGATTGTGCGGCTGAGCCTCTCAGTCGCCTTGCCGGGGCTTTATTAACGCTGCCACGGCCGGACTCCGGTCGTGGCAGCGGCGCAAAGGATTTGACGACCCATGGGTGATATCGCCAGAGAAATTCTGCCAGTCAACATCGAAGATGAGCTCAAACAGTCCTACCTGGACTACGCAATGAGCGTCATCATCGGACGGGCACTACCTGACGTCCGCGATGGCTTGAAGCCGGTCCACCGGCGTGTGCTTTTCGCCATGCACGAGCTCGGCAATGACTGGAACAAGGCCTACAAAAAGTCGGCGCGCGTGGTCGGCGATGTGATCGGTAAGTATCACCCCCACGGCGATAGTGCTGTCTACGACACCATCGTGCGTATGGCCCAGCATTTTTCGATGCGTCATGTGTTGATCGACGGTCAGGGCAACTTCGGTTCCATCGATGGCGACAACGCCGCCGCGATGCGTTACACCGAGGTGCGCATGTCGCGCCTGTCCCATGAATTGCTCGCCGATCTCGAGAAGGACACCGTCGACTGGGTCGACAACTACGACGGCACCGAACGGATACCCGAGGTGCTGCCGACTCGGGTGCCGAACCTGCTGATCAACGGTGCTTCCGGTATTGCGGTCGGGATGGCGACCAATATTCCACCGCACAACATGGTCGAGGTGATCAACGGCTGTCTGGCATTGATCGAGGATTACACCCTGACGATCGATGACCTGATGGAGTACATCCCGGGTCCCGATTTTCCGACCTCCGGTATCATCAATGGCCGCGCCGGTATTCTCGAAGCGTACCGGACCGGCCGTGGCCGCATTTATGTACGCGCCAAGCATACCGTCGAGTTCGACAAGAAGAGCGGTCGTGACCATATCGTCATTACCGAGCTGCCTTATCAGGTCAACAAGGCTCGGTTGATCGAGAAGATTGCCGAGCTGGTGAAAGAGAAGCGGGTCGAGGGTATCGCCGAACTGCGCGACGAGTCCGACAAGGACGGGTTGCGCGTGGTGATCGAGATCAAGCGCGGCGAGTCCGGCGACGTCGTCGTCAACAATCTGTTCGCGCACACCCAGCTTGAGAACGTGTTCGGGATCAACATCGTCGCCCTCGACGACGGCCAGCCCAAGACGCTCAATCTCAAGCAGCTGCTCGAAGCTTTCGTGCGTCATCGGCGCGAAGTCGTCACCCGCCGCACGCTTTATGAGCTGCGCAAGGCGCGCGAGCGTGGCCATCTGCTCGAAGGTCTGACGGTGGCGATCTCCAACATCGACGAAGTGATCGAGCTGATCAAGGCCTCGCCCAACGCGGCCGAAGCCAAGGAAAAGCTGCTCGCCCGCGACTGGCAGCCGGGGCAGGTGACCGGGATGCTAGAGCGTGCCGGTGCCACGTCGTGCAAGCCGGAAGATCTCGAAGAAGGCGCTGGCGAAAAACCCTATGGCCTGGCCGACGACAACACCATGTATCGGCTCTCTCCGGCACAGGCTCAGGCGATTCTGGAGCTGCGTCTGCACCGTCTGACCGGGTTGGAGACCGAGAAGCTGCTCGATGAATACGTGGGTATTCTCGAGAGGATCGCCGAGCTCAACCATATTCTGGCCTCGCCGGATCGACTGCTCGAGGTCATCCGCGAAGAGCTGGAATCGATTCGCGATCAGTATGGCAATGCCCGCCGGACCGAGATCCATACCAGCCGTCTCGACCTGTCCATGGAAGATCTGATCGCCGAGGAAGACATGGTGGTCACGCTGTCGCGTGGCGGCTATGCCAAGACCCAGCCGATCACCGACTATCAGGCGCAGAAGCGGGGTGGTCGCGGCAAGTCGGCGACCAGCATGAAGGACGAGGACGTCATCGAACATCTGGTAGTCGCTTCGACCCATGACACCATGTTGCTGTTTTCCAGTCGTGGCAAGGTGTACTGGCTCAAGACCTACGAGATGCCCAACGCCAGCCGCGGTTCGCGCGGCAAGCCGTTGGTCAATCTGCTGCCGCTGGACGCCGACGAGTCGATCAGCGCGATCCTGCCGGTGCGCGAGTATCACGCGGACAGCTACATCTTCTTCGCCACGGCCAACGGCACGGTCAAGCGTACCTCACTGGACCAGTTCTCCCGTCCGCGTAGCGTTGGCCTGATTGCCATCGATATCGACGAAGGCGACCGCTTGATCGGTGCCGCGATCACATCCGGTTCGGATCACGTGATGATGCTTTCTTCCAACGGCAAGGCGATCCGGTTCGAGGAAGGCAAGGTGCGCTCGATGGGTCGTACCGCTCGCGGCGTGCGCGGTATGCGTCTGCTCGATGGCGCCGAGGTGATCAGTCTGATCATCCCGCAGAGCCAGACCATCGATGCCAATGCCGACGCCGAGGCTGACGATCAGGCCGGCGCCAACGACAGCGATAATAGTAGTGCCAACGACGAGCAGATCTACATTCTGACCGGCTCGGAGAATGGCTACGGCAAGCGTACCCGGCTCGAGGAGTTTCCGCTCCGTGGGCGTGGCGGCCAGGGTGTGATCGCGATGCAGACCACTGCGCGCAACGGCGCGCTGGTCGCGGCGATGCAGGTGCGCAGTAGCGACGAGATGATGCTGATCACCGACCGCGGTACGCTGGTCCGGACCCGCGTTGCCGAAGTCTCGATCAGCTCGCGTAATACTCAGGGTGTTACGCTGATCCGAACGGGCGACGATGAGCATCTGGTCAAGACCGTGCGCATCGACGAGCCACAAGAAGAGGCATGGCTCGAAGGCGATGCCGTCGAAGACCAAACCGTCGAAGGCCAGTCCGTGGAAGGTCAGTCCGTGGAAGGTCAGTCCGTGGAAGGTCAGTCCGTGGAAGGCGATACCGTCGACAGCGAGGCGACTGACGGTGAGCCAGCCGATGGTGAGTTGAATGGTGATGAGTCGGACGACGGCGAATCGCGCAACGAGTGAAGTGGGGCGCCCCGGTCATAAGCCGGGGCCGCCGGCAGTGGCCAGTTTTCGGCCGTTGACGAGTTTCGGACAACTTCTAGGAATTCTGGAATGACACGTCTGCACAATTTCTGCGCAGGGCCGGCGGCGATGCCGACCGCCGTTCTGGAGCGCGCTCGTGAAGAGATGCTCGACTATCACGGGCAGGGGGCATCGGTGATGGAGATGAGTCATCGCAGCCCGACGTTCGAGGCGATTGCGGCCCAGGCCGAGCAGGATTTCCGCGATCTGCTGGCGATTCCCGACAACTACCGGGTGCTGTTCATGCAGGGCGGTGCGACGATGCAGTTCGCCTGTGTACCGCTCAACCTGCTGGGATCGGGTGGTACGCCCAACTATCTGGATACCGGCATCTGGTCGTCCAAGGCGATCAAGGAAGCCGAGCATCTGAGCATCGCGAATGAGCGTCTGAGTATCGCGAATGCGCATCTGGCGGGTTCTCACATCGCCGGGTCGACCCGTGATAACGGTTACGTTCATGTACCGCGTCCGGACGAGATATCGCTCTCCAGCGACGCGGCCTATCTGCACTACTGTCATAACGAAACCATCGGCGGTCTGGCTTACGACTACATTCCGCAAGCGCATGGGCCGAAAGGCGATATGCCCCTGGTCTGCGACATGTCGTCGTCGATTCTATCGACACCGCTGGACGTCAGCCGTTACGGAGTGATCTACGCCGGCGCGCAGAAGAACATCGGCCCCGCCGGCATCACCGTGGTTATCGTGCGCGACGACCTGCTCGAGCAGGCCCTGCCGCAGACGCCTTCGCTGCTGGGCTGGAAGGTCTATGCTGACAACGATTCGATGATCAACACGCCGCCGACCTACGCCTGGTATCTGGCGGGTCTGGTGTTTCAGTGGCTCAAGCACGACATCGGTGGCCTGGACGAGATGGAGACGATCAACCGGCGCAAGTGCGAAGCGCTCTACGCCGCGATCGACACCAGCGACTTCTATGCCAACCCGATCGAACCGGTCAACCGCTCACTGATGAACGTGCCGTTCACGCTGGCGGACGAGTCGTTGAATTCGGTTTTTCTGAGCGAGGCCGAAGCGGCAGGGCTTCTCAATCTCAAGGGGCACCGCAGCGTCGGCGGGATGCGCGCGAGCCTCTACAATGCGGTCAGTGAAGCCGATGTTCAGGCGCTGATTACCTTCATGCAGGATTTCGAGCGCCGCCGCGGTTGAGCGCGGTGTCATCCAATGCCTCCGGATACTGTCAATCAGGATGCAGTCAATCAGGATACGGTCATGAGTGACTCTTCGAACTCGCCGCTGGATCTCGCGGCCTTGCGGCAACGCATCGATACCATCGACAGTGAGCTGCTGCGCCTGATCAGCGAACGCGCCGATTGCGCTCAGCAGGTCGCCCACGTCAAGACGGCCGACGACCCGGATGCCGTGTTCTATCGCCCCGAGCGTGAGGCCCAGGTATTGCGCCGGGTGATGGAGAACAACCCCGGGCCGCTCCACGGCGAGGAGATGGCGCGGCTGTTTCGCGAGATCATGTCGGCCTGCCTGGCGCTGGAAAAACCAATCAAGGTGGCGTATCTCGGCCCGGAAGGCACCTTTACCCAGCAGGCGGCGCTCAAGCACTTCGGGCATAGTGCCATCAGTCTGCCGATGGCGGCGATCGACGAGGTCTTTCGAGAGGTCGAGGCGGGTGCGGTCAACTATGGCGTGGTGCCGGTCGAGAATTCCACTGAGGGCGTGGTCAACAACACGCTGGATTCGTTCATGGATTCCGGCCTGCACATCAGCGGGGAAGTGGTGCTGCGGATCCACCATCATCTATTGATGTCCAGCGTCACCCGCCGCGACAAGATCTCGCGGATCTATTCGCACCCGCAATCCTTCGCCCAATGCCGAAAGTGGCTGGACGCGCACTATCCGCACGCCGAGCGCGTAGCGGTGTCGTCCAACGCCGAAGCCGCACGGCTGGTCAAGACCGAATGGCACAGCGCGGCGATCGCCGGCGACATGGCCGCCCAGCTTTACGAGCTCGACCACGTCGCCGAGAAAATCGAGGACCGCCCCGACAACTCCACACGGTTTCTGATCATCGGCAACGAACTGGTGGCGCCTTCGGGTAACGACAAGACCACGGTGGTGGTCGCCATGCGCAACGAGCCTGGCGTGCTTCACGGTCTGCTCGAGCCGTTCCATCGCCATGGTGTCGACATGACGCGACTGGAGACGCGGCCGTCTCGCACCGGTGCCTGGAACTACGTGTTCTTCATCGATTTCAAGGGCCATCTCGACCAGCCCGAAATCGCCAGCGTGCTGGATGAAGTGCGCCGTCGCGCTCAGGACATGAAAGTGCTGGGCTCCTATCCGGTGGGTGTGCTTTAGGATGCGGGGAGACGATACGCCGGTGGGCGCGTCGACGCTGCTGATCGTGGGGCTCGGGATGATCGGTGGCTCGCTGGCCGCCGCGCTCAAGACCAATGGCTTCCGAGGTCGGATTCTGGCGTGCGATCCGGATGCCGACGAGATCGCCACCGGGCTCGAGATGGGGTTGATCGACGAAGGGGGTAGCGAGCTGGCGCCATTGGTGGCCAAGAGCGATCTCATCGTGCTGGCGGTGCCGGTGCTGGCCATGGGACAGGTTTTCGCGCAGCTGGTGCCGCTGGTCGGCGAGCGCATTCTCACCGATGTCGGCAGCACCAAGCGTCGGGTCTGCGATGTGGCCCGAGAAGCCTTCGGCTATCTACCGGCGAATTTCGTGCCGGGTCATCCAATCGCCGGCTCCGAAAAAAGTGGCGTGGCCGCGGCCAACCCCGAGCTCTACCGTCATCATAAGGTCATTCTGACCCCGGAAGCTGGCACGGCGTCCAGCGCCGTCGCCGCGGTGCGCGCACTGTGGCAGCGCTGTGGTGCCGAAGTGCTGGAAATGCCGGTCGACCGGCATGATCAAGTGCTGGCGCGAACCAGTCATCTGCCGCACCTGCTGGCGTTTTCGCTGGTCGATACCCTGGCTCGCCAGGATGAGCGCCTGGATATCTTTCGCTATGCGGCCGGCGGGTTTCGCGACTTCACGCGGATCGCCGGCAGCGACCCGGTGATGTGGCGCGACATCTTCACCGCCAATCGCGGCGCGCTGCTGGCGGCGCTGGATGATTTCGAGGCCGGGCTCGCCCGGCTGCGAACGGCCGTGGAGCAGGGCGATAGCGACGCCATGCTGGGCACTTTCGATCGTGCCAGCCATGCCCGACATTATTTCGAAACGCTGTTGAATCAGACGAGTTATCAGACCATGGAAGCACGACAGGTTCAGTACCGGGTGTCGCCCGGCGGTTCGGTCAGCGGCCGAATCCGCGTTCCCGGCGACAAGTCCATTTCCCACCGTTCGATCATGCTAGGCGCGCTGGCCAACGGGGTTACCGAGGTCAAGGGCTTTCTCGAGGGTGAGGACAGTCTGGCGACGCTGCAGGCGTTCCGCGATATGGGCGTGGCGATCGAAGGCCCGCACCAGGGCCGAGTGACGATCCACGGCGTGGGCCTGCACGGGCTGAAACCCCCGGCGGGATCGATCTACGTGGGCAATTCGGGTACTGCCATGCGTCTGTTTACCGGTCTTCTCGCCGGGCAGGCCTTCGACACCGAATTGACCGGCGATGCCTCGCTGACCAAGCGGCCGATGGCGCGAGTCGCCGATCCGCTGCGGCTGATGGGCGCCAGGATCGATACCGCCGAAGGCGGACGTCCGCCGCTCAAGATTCATGGGGGGCAGCCGCTCAAAGGGATCGACTACGATATGCCGATGGCCAGCGCCCAGGTCAAATCCTGCCTGCTGCTGGCCGGTCTCTATGCCGAGGGTGAGACGCGCGTGCGCGAACCGGCACCGACCCGCGATCATACCGAGCGCATGCTCAACGGCTTCGGCTACAAGGTCGACCGCGATGGCGACCTGGCGATGCTGCAGGGCGGCGGCGAGCTGACCAGCGCGCCCATCGACGTGCCTTCCGACATTTCGTCGGCCACTTTCTTCCTGGTGGCCGCGGCCATCACGCCGGGGTCGGACCTGGTGCTCGAACATGTCGGCGTCAACCCGACCCGTATCGGCGTGATCAATATTCTCAAGGCGATGGGCGCCGATCTGCGTCTGGAAAACCCGCGTGAAGTGGGCGGCGAACCGGTCGCGGATCTGCACATCCGCTACGCGCCGTTGAAGGGGATCGATATCCCCGTCGACCAGGTGCCGCTGGCGATCGACGAATTTCCGGCGCTGTTCGTCGCTGCGGCCAACGCCGAGGGTACGACCCGGCTGCGTGGCGCTGAGGAACTCCGCGTCAAGGAGTCCGATCGAATTCAGGCAATGGCGGATGGCCTCACCATTCTTGGCGTCGAAACCACCGTCTACGATGACGGTATCGATGTCGTCGGCAAGGGTGGCGACGCAGCTAACTATCAAGGCGGTCAGGTCGATAGTCTGGGCGATCATCGTATCGCGATGGCTTTCACCATTGCCGCCCTGCGAGCGAGCGAACCGGTGCTGGTCGACGACTGCGCCAATGTGGCGACGTCTTTTCCGGGATTCGTGACGCTGGCAAACAAGGTCGGGCTCGAGCTGACGGAGGCCTCGACATGAGCCGGGCTGTACCGATTGTAACTATCGATGGCCCGGGTGGGGCCGGCAAGGGCACCATCAGCCGGATGATCGCCGAGCACAGGGGCTGGCATCTGTTGGATAGCGGCGCGCTCTATCGATTGACCGCGCTGTCGGCGCTGCGCAAGGGCGTTGCCGTCGATGATGGCCAGGCGCTTTCCGAACAGGCCCAGAACCTCGACGTGGTGTTCGCGGTCCAGAATGGCGCGATGCAGATTCTGCTGGAAGGCGATGACGTGACCGCCGCGATACGCAGCGAGGGCGTGGGCAACGTCGCGTCCCAGGTCGCGGCGCTCCCGCCGGTACGTGAGGCGCTGCTCCAGCGTCAGCGCGATTTTCGCCAGGCGCCTGGCCTGGTGGCCGATGGCCGCGACATGGGAACGGTAGTGTTCCCGGATGCATCACTCAAGATATACCTTACCGCCTCTGCCGAAGAGCGGGCGCGGCGCCGCTTGCTCCAATTGCAGCAGGCAGGGGAAGATGCTAGACTTTCGACCCTTTTGGAAGAAATCCAAACGCGCGATGCGCGTGATATGCAGCGCGCCGTGGCCCCGCTCAAACCCGCTGAAGATGCGGTTGAGCTGGACACGACGACGTTGGATATACCGGAAGTCGTGAAGCGTATCGAGACGCTGCTCGCCGAACGGAACCTGATCTGAAGCCTGCGGGATTGGCCATGACCGGTTTCAAACAGAGCCAGCGAACGATGCACTTGCGTTCCGGGGCCCCTGGCAAGATGTCATGACGTGCGACGATCCGACTGAAAGTCGTTGCAGGTCGAACCAGCGCCAACATCCCCAGGGATATGTCGATAAGGCCCGTGCTCGCTGGTGGTACGGAGGAAGACGGTTTGACCGTCATTAACGTTGATCACGTAGGAATCACATGAGCGAAAGCTTTGCTGAGTTATTTGAACAGTCTCTCCAGGACATCAACATGGAACCCGGTGCCATCGTCATGGCGACCGTGGTTGACATCGAAGGCGACTGGATCACTGTTAACGCTGGCCTGAAGTCCGAGGGGCAGATCCCCGTGGCGCAGTTCCGCGACGACAATGGCGAAATGACCATTGCGATCGGTGACGAAGTCAAGGTCGCGCTGGAAGCCGTCGAAGATGGCTTCGGTGAGACTCGCCTGTCACGCGAGAAGGCCAAGCGCGCCGAAGCGTGGAAAGAGCTGGAAGCGGCCTTCGAGAAGGACGAGATCGTCAAGGGCGTGATCAACGGCAAGGTCAAGGGCGGCTTCACCGTCGACGTAGCCTCTATCCGTGCCTTCCTGCCTGGTTCTCTGGTTGACGTGCGTCCAGTTCGCGATACCGCGCACCTCGAGCACAAAGAGCTGGACTTCAAGGTCATCAAGCTCGACCCGAAACGCAACAACGTCGTCGTTTCCCGCCGTGCCGTTCTCGAAGCCGAGAACAGTGCCGAGCGTGAAGCACTGCTCGCCACCTTGCAGGAAGGCCAGCAGATCCTCGGTATCGTCAAGAATCTGACCGACTACGGCGCCTTCGTCGATCTCGGCGGCGTCGATGGTCTGTTGCACATCACCGACATGGCCTGGAAGCGTATCAAGCATCCGAGCGAAATCGTTGCTGTCGGCGACGAGATCAATGTCAAGGTGCTCAAGTTCGATCGTGAGCGCAACCGCGTTTCTCTGGGCCTCAAGCAGCTGGGCGAAGATCCGTGGGTCAACATCGTCGACCGTTATCCGGAAGGCATGAAGGTCAACGCTCGCGTCACCAATCTGACTGACTACGGCTGCTTCGCCGAGCTGGAAGAGGGTGTCGAAGGTCTGGTTCACGTCTCTGAAATGGACTGGACCAACAAGAACATCCATCCGTCCAAGGTGGTTCAGGTTGGTGACGAAGTCGAAGTCATGATTCTCGACATCGACGAAGAGCGCCGTCGTATTTCCCTGGGCATCAAGCAGTGCACCACCAACCCGTGGGAAGACTTCAGCGGCCGTTACAACAAGGGCGACCGCGTTGCCGGTACCATCAAGTCGATCACCGATTTCGGTATCTTCATTGGTCTGGAAGGCGGTATCGACGGTCTGGTTCACCTCTCCGATATCTCCTGGAGCGAAACCGGCGAAGAAGCGGTTCGTCAGTTCAAGAAGGGCGATGAAGCGGAAGCGGTCATCCTGTCGATCGATCCGGAGCGTGAGCGCATTTCGCTGGGCATCAAGCAGCTCGATTCCGACCCGGTCTCCGAGTTCCTGGCTGTCAACGACAAGGGCGCGCTCGTCACCGGTCGCATCATCGAAGTCGATGCCAAGGAAGCACACGTCGAGCTGGCGACTGATGTCGTGGCCGTGCTCAAGGCTTCCGAGATCAGCGCTGACCGTGTCGAAGACGCGCGCAACGTGCTGAACGAAGGCGACAGCGTCGAAGCAAGGATTGTTAGCGTGGATCGCAAGAGCCGCGTCATCAATCTCTCGATCAAGGCGAAAGATCAGGTCGAGCCGCCACGTCGCGCGCCGGGCAAAACGCGTGATCAGGAAGCGGAGCCTAACGGCCCGACCACCATTGGTGATCTGATCAAGCAGCAGATGGGCCAGGACTGATTCCCTGAATTAGACCGTTCCCACTGAAAACAGCGCCTCCGGGCGCTGTTTTTTTCTGCCAAGATATTTTTCTTCTCAGATATTTCCTTCTCAGATATTTCCTTCTCAGATAGGCGTGCTTCTGATCTGCGAAGAACCCTTCTGAAAGGCTTCGTTGTCTCAATCTGGCGGGTTGCGTCTCTCCAGCGCGTTGAGAACCCCACGTAGAATCGATAGCTCCTTGCGACTAGGCTCCGCGCGGCTGAATAACGCTCGCAGGTGGGCTTCCGTCTTGGCATGGGGTTGGGTCAGAAACCCGGCGCTATCCAAAGCTCGATGTAGATGACCGTAGAAGTGTTCCAGCTGTTCGACCGTGGGATAGGGTCCGTTGGTACTAGACACCGGATGCGCCTCTCCCTGTGTACGAGACTGTCGAAAAGCTTCATAAGCAACGATCTGTACGGCCTGGGAGAGGTTAAGAACGCCGTAGTCGGGATTGGCGGGGATATTCAACTGATGGGTGCAGTGGCCGATTTCCTCGTTGGTCAATCCGTAGCGCTCTCGCCCGAAAACGATCGCGACAGGCCCTTCCGGCAGGCGCTGCCACAGATCCGCTGCCATGAGATCCGGCGCGTGGTAGCAGGGGAGCGGCAGGCTGCGTAGACGCGCGCTGGCACCGATGGCCTGAACACAGTCGCCGATCGCTTCGGAGAGCGACTCGACGACGCGACAGGTGTCGATGAGATCAGTGGCGCCTGCGGCGAGCCGAGTGGCGTCATCGTGGGGAAACTGGCGCGGCGACACCAGCACCAGATCGCTCAGGCCCATGGTCTTCATGGCACGTGCGCTGGCACCGATGTTGCCGGGGTGGAAGGTCTGGACGAGAACGATGCGAATGCGATCCAGCATGTGTGGAAAGCTCCTGCTGACAAAGGAAAGGCGAAGTCTGACACAAATGGAAATCACGAGGGAGCTGGCTGGCTACGTTATCGCGATATCGCGTCAGCCGACCCTATAACGACGAAACCCACCGAAGATGGTGGGTTCGTCACTGGCTTCAAGCCCCGCTGAAGCTGTCTGGTCCGAAGGCCTGCGTAGTTACTGGCTTTCGAAGACGTAGTTACTGGCATTCGAAGACGTAGTTACTGGCTTTCGATAGCGTCCCCAGCGGCTTCGCTCTGGCCCTCAGCATCGATATCATCTAGCTCTTTCGAATCGGTGATATTGGTCTTTTCATTGGTTTCGGAGTCGACGGCATCGAGTGACTGGTTGGCGGCTTCACTATGGCCAGTTTCCTTGTCGGGGTTCTCTTTGCCTGTGGCTGTGATACCGCTACCTTCGGCAAGAGGTTTGTCGTTGGCGTTCTCGGCTTCCTGCATCGCATCACTCTGCGCGATAGCGCTGCCGGCGAAGCCCATCAGCATCATGGTGGCCAAGGAGGCAGTAATCAGATTCTTTCTCATGACAAATTCCTTTTGTAGAGGAGAACAGCATAGAGCGTGACCGTTAGGGCATATTAACTATAGTTCATGGGATCCATTTGGCTGAAGAATTTGCAGTCGTCGTCTTGTTCATCCCTTTTGTTCGTCTCTCTTGTTCGCCCATCTTCGCAGCTCCGTAGGCGGGGGATCCTTGAACTATTGGACTTCGACGCCATATCAGTAGTCGACGTCACAACTGCCTTCGCTGTCGTGCGGTATCCGTGAACGGTTCGATTCCGCGAATCGGGCTCGTCATGTGAGCAGTTCGTCGTATCGCTCAGGCCGCGAAAAGGAGAATCAGTCTATGAATGCAAGAGACTACATGGCCAAGCAGGGGATCCCGCTCGACAAGGAGAAACAAAAGCCTCAGTCGTTAGAGGAAAAAGCCTGGGCCCGTGCCCGCGAGGCTGCCGAGCATGGCCCCCGCAGCGGAACGCCACACGACTGGGAAGATTGGGAGCGCCACCACGACGAGCTGGCTTCCGATTCGCGCTCGATTGATAACAAGGTCGGTGACGCGCGGTTGACGCGAAATCGTGCCAAGGAGCGTGATCAATGAAAGGCTGCGTTCGACGCTGAAGGGCACTATGCTTTGCAAAGGACTTTGTATGAGGCTTTGCAAAGGGTAAAGCAGCAGAGAGTTTCGTCAATTTGCTCTCGGGAGACGTGATCCGTATTCTCGAGGCGTTGCAATGGATTGTCGGAGACACAGAGATGTCGTTCTGAGCAAAGGAGGCTACATGGACATCGTTCGTATTATTATCGCTATCATTCTACCGCCGGTGGGGGTATTCCTGCAGGTCGGTTTCGGACTACAGTTCTGGATCAACATCGTGCTGACGCTGCTGGGTTATATCCCCGGTATCATCCACGCGATCTGGATTATCGCCACGCGTTGAAGCGCGGCTTCGATGCTTTCGATGCGATTACGGTGGCTTCCCTCGGGAGGCCGTCGTCGTTTTAACGGCACAGCTATCGCAGGAAAACGTTTGGCGCTCTCAAGGATTTCTTCGATGGTCGTCTTTCTCGGTAAGCCGGCCATCGTCTTTCTCGATTAGTCGATTAGTCGATTAGTTGATTAGTTGATTAGATAGTGATAGAGAATTCGCTCGTCCTTGCGTGGACCGACGATTCGCCATTCGAGATCCAACCCTTCCGGTGTCAGCACCAATCTGGCGCTGTAGGCGTCCGCCGCGCACTGGTGAACTTCCGCGTTGACCAGGCTGTCATCGCTCGCCGCGATCAGGTCGAAAAGGGGAACGGCTGCTTCGACACCGCGGCGTTCGTGGAAAAGTCCGATACGGTCCGGGAAGAGCTCCCAGCGATAGACATTACGCATGGGAACGCTACGATTTCCCCCGGCAACCGTGAACGTACCCGACTCGAAAAATCGCACACGATTGTCATCCTGCGTGATGTCGAGCGTACCCTCGCCGTGGCCGTTCCAGCCTACGTGTGACGCGGCACCGGAGCACGCGTCGAATTCGAATCGGGAGAGCTTGGGCAAAAGTCGACGTAGCCGTATAATAGCCGTCAACTTATGTTCTTTTAAAGGTTTACCATTCATGTCGTATCTCGTTGGCGTCACGGCGCTATGGGCTTTTTCGTTCAGTCTGATCGGCGTCTATCTGTCGGGACAAGTCGACAGCTACTTCGCCGTCATGACCCGTATCCTCCTGGCAACATTGATATTTCTACCTTTTCTGCGGCCTGCGGCACTACGCTGGCCCGCTCGCCTGGGGCTGATGGCGATCGGTAGCGTGCAGCTTGGTGTCATGTATCTCTTCTTCTATCAATCCTTTCTGCTGCTGAGCGTACCGGAAGTGTTGTTGTTTACCATCTTCACGCCGCTGTACATCACGTTGATCGACGATTTGCTGGCGCGGCGCTTTTCGCCACGCTACCTGCTGGTGGCAGTCGTGGCCGTGGCAGGGGCCGCGGTCATTCGCTACGACGGCGTGACCAGCGATTACTGGTTGGGTTTTGTGGTGGTGCAGGGCGCTAACCTGAGTTTCGCGTTCGGACAGGTCGGTTATCGTCATCTGGCGCGCAGTTTGCCAAGCGGTGTCGCGCATCGCCACCTTTTCGGCTGGTTCTATCTGGGGGCGCTGTGCCTCGCGGTACCGGCGTTCTGGATTCTCGGCGATGCGACGAAACTGCCCTCCACGCCGCTGCAGTGGGGCGTTCTGGGATGGCTGGGGATTGTCGCCTCCGGATTGGGATATTTTCTCTGGAACAAGGGTGCCTGTCGCGTCGACGCCGGTACCCTGGCCATCATGAACAATGCGCTGATCCCGGCGGGGTTGATCGTCAACCTGCTGATCTGGAATCGGGATGCCGATTTGACTCGGTTGTGCATCGGCGCCGTGATTCTCGCCGGTTCGCTGTGGCTCAATGCGCGCTGGGCGAAGCGCACCGGGGTGGCAGCGGCAACGCCGGCGGCCAGTCATTCCTGACCACGAAAATCCGGCAATGGCGTCCGTCCGGCAGGATCAGTAGCAGATGCCTGGGCGAGCCGTGAAGCGAGAAATGATCGGCTAGCGCAGCGCTCAGTTCTGCCAGGGGCATCGGTGCCCGCGTCGGCGGGGCGAGCCAGTGGGGTTTGGCCAGCCAATGACCAGTGGTCGCCTCGGGTAGCC
>Ga0207878_100379_pt1 | contig 17025 bp, 16 predicted proteins | sample LinPmetageLP41_FD_184053 | JGI IMG/M metagenome (GOLD analysis project Ga0207878, IMG submission 184053) | Marine viral communities from the Pacific Ocean - LP-41 (SPAdes) | ecosystem: Environmental > Aquatic > Marine > Oceanic | place: Pacific Ocean | collected 2010-08-27 | reverse complement strand
TGGCCCCATTCCTCGGTCAGGGCCAGCTGCGTGGCGGCAAAGATCGGGCTGTCTGTCGCCATGGTCGATGCGGGCGCGGCTCCATGGTCCTTGAAGGTGACGTGGCAATCGGGCGGCATCTGCGCGATCACCCAATCGCGGAACGCCTCGCGCAGACGCAGAGGGTCCTGCCCGCCGACCAGACGGAAGCTGACCTTGGCCGTCGCCGCAGAGGGCAGGACGGTCTTGAATCCGGCACCGGTATATCCCGCCGAAATGCCGTTGATTTCCGCTGTGGGCCGCGACCAGAGCTGTTCCAGTCCCGTGCGCCCGACCTCGCCCGCCGGATGCGACAGGCCGATGTCTCCCAGGAAAGCTTCGGTCGAGAAGCCAAGGTCTTTCCAACCCTGCTTGACCTGACTCGGCGGCTCGCCCACGCCGTCGTAAAATCCCGGAATCGCAACTCGGCCCTGATCGTCATGCAGATTGCCCAGGATGCGCGTCAATACGCGTGCCGGGTTCATCGCCGGACCGCCGTAGATGCCGGAATGCAGATCGCGGTCGGGACCCGTAATCGTCAATTCCTCGCCAAGAAGCCCGCGCAGTGTGGTGACGATGGCAGGCACGCGGTCGTCGTAGAGGCCGCTGTCGCAGATCAGCGCCAGTTCGGCGGTCAGCTCCTCCTTGTTGGCCTTGAGAAACGGGACAAGCGAAGGCGAACCCGATTCCTCCTCTCCCTCGAACAGGATGGTAATGCGGCAGGGCAGTCCGCCGGTTTCGTCTTTCCAGGCACGGCAGGCTTCCAGAAACGTCATCAACTGGCCCTTGTCGTCGCTGGCCCCCCGCCCCCGGATGACCGGGCCGCGCGGCGTCTGCTCTATGGCCGGGTCGAAGGGGTCGCGGTTCCACAAGGACAGCGGATCGACCGGCTGCACGTCGTAATGGCCATAGAACAGAACATGACGATCGCCTGCCCCGCCATGCGCCACGACCATCGGATGCCCCGGTGTGGTTCGTTTGCTGGCGTCGAAGCCCAGATGCGTCAACTCCGCCACCAGCCAATCGGCGGCGGTCTCGCAATCGTCGTCATGTTCGGGATCCGTCGAGATCGAGGGGATACGCAAAAGCTCCTTCAGTCTGTCCTGCGCGCGGGACTGGTCGGCATCGATACGGTCGAGGATGGCGGGAATGGGATCGGTCATGGGGCCTCCGGCACAGTTCGCGCCAAGGGTGCGCCGGGTTTCGGGGGCTGTCCAGAGGCGACGTCCCGCGCTAGAAGCACCGGACCCTGCCAATTCACGAGGCCCGACATGATCCGCGCGACCCTGATTGCCCTGCTGACGCTTTCCCTGCCTGCCGCTCTGCCTGCGGTCGCGCAACAGGTTCCCGATCAGGCCACCGCCAAACGCATGCTGTTTTCCACACGCAACTCGCAGATCGTCATCACCCGGCAACCATTCCTGTCCGCAGCAGACCTTGCCACGCTTCAGAAGATGCCGAAGGTCGCAGAGCTGAAATATTACGGCGCCCTTGCCGCCAGCCCCGCCGAGGGGTTGCAGTCCGCTCAGACACGGGGGGCCTTCAACTTCCATTCCATCGAGGATGCCCGTGCCGCCGCCTTGTCCGGCTGCGGCGCCAGCTGCGTTCTGGTGGCCGAAATCTATCCTCGCCGATACCAGCCCGGTCGTCCCCTGACGCTCAGCCAGGATGCCTCGCGCATCGTGAAGGGACGCGATTTCCGCCGCGCGGGAGCGAATGCCGCCCTGGCGATCAGCCCGGCGACCGGCGCATGGGGTCTGGGCGATGGCGGAGCGGCTGCAACAGCCAGTTGTGCTGCCAAGGGTGCGCGCGATTGTGAAGTCGCCGTCAGCCGATAACCTTTGCGCGACAATCTGTGATCTATATCAAGGCCGCACCTTGTCGTAGACGCTAGGCATCGGGTGATACGCCCTTTAACATCCGACAAAAGACGGCCCCACGGCAAAGGAACCGAAGCGCATGACGGAAAAGACGGCACCCTCGGGATACGATTTCGCCCTGGATCGCGCGCTGAAGGCGCTCCACGACGAAGGCCGGTACCGGACGTTCATCGATATCGAACGCCGCCGCGGTCAGTTCCCCCATGCCGTCTGGACCCGCGCCGACGGGTCGGAACAGGATATAACCGTCTGGTGCGGCAACGATTATCTGGGCATGGGCCAGCACCCCGTCGTCCTGTCGGCGATGCACGATGCATTGAAGGCGACCGGTGCCGGGTCTGGCGGCACGCGCAACATTTCCGGCACGACAGTTTATCACAAAGAACTGGAGGCCGAGCTGTCCGATCTGCACGGCAAGGAAGCCGCGCTGGTTTTCACCTCGGCCTACATCGCGAACGACGCCACGCTGTCGACATTGCCCAGGCTCTTTCCGGGACTGATCATCTATTCCGATGCGCTGAACCATGCCTCGATGATCGAAGGCGTGCGTCGCAATGGCGGACAGAAACGCATCTTCCGACACAACGACGTATCGCATCTGCGCGAATTGCTGGCCGCCGACGACCCTGCCGCGCCAAAGCTGATCGCCTTCGAATCGATTTATTCGATGGACGGCGATTTCGGTCCAATTGCCGAGATTTGCGATCTGGCCGACGAATTCGGCGCGCTGACCTATATCGACGAGGTGCATGCCGTCGGAATGTACGGTCGCCGGGGCGCGGGTGTGTGCGAACGTGACGGGCTGATGCACCGAATCGACATTATCAACGGCACATTGGCCAAGGCCAATGGCGTGATGGGCGGCTATATCGCCGCCTCGGCCAAGATGTGCGATGCGGTGCGGTCCTATGCGCCGGGCTTTATCTTCACAACCTCGCTGCCACCGGCCATCGCCGCCGGTGCCGCCGCCAGCGTCGCGCACCTGAAAACCGATCAGGCCCTGCGCGACCTGCACCAGGAACGCGCTGCCGTTCTGAAGCTGCGCCTGCGCGGGCTGGGCCTGCCGATCATCGACCACGGCAGCCATATCGTGCCCGTGCATGTCGGCGATCCGATCAAATGCAAGATGATTTCGGACCGGCTGCTGTCGGATCACGGGGTCTATTGCCAGCCGATCAACTTTCCAACCGTGCCGCGCGGCACCGAACGTCTGCGGTTCACGCCGTCGCCGGTTCATACGCCGCCCATGATGGATGCATTGGTCCGCGCAATGGACGATCTCTGGTCGCATTGTGCGCTGAATCGCGCTCAAGCCGCAGGATAAGCATTATCGTGCATTGTGCCTTATTTTCTGGTAGCCTAAGCGTGCAGTAGATCTCCGATGGGGAGTCGGGGTCTAAATCATAAGCGGAAACGCGCACGTTAATGAGGCGCGTCCAGAGATTGCGGGGCAGGCCCATATGTTTGGCCGAAAGAGCAAGTTTCTATCAAGAGTCGACAATCCGTCACGGGGTTACGACAGTTTCGAGTTGCGTCTAGGCGATGAAATGCGGGGCGAACGAGCCACGCAGGGAAAGTCGCTGATGGATGTTCAGCGCGAATTGCGCATCAAGGCCAGTTACATCGCCGCCATCGAAAATACCGACCTGTCGGCTTTCGATTCGCTGTCGTTCGTCGCAGGCTATGTGCGCAGCTACGCGCGTTATCTGGACCTGGAACCCGAGATCGTTTTCGCCCGCTTTTGTGAGGAATCGGGGTTCGGCGGCTTCTCGGCCCTGAAACCGATGGAATCGGAAGTGTCGCGCCGGCAAGCCATTTTCGACCAGCCGATTGCCAAGGCCAAAGCCTTCAACGTCGGCACCCGGACCAAGCCGGCCGTCGCGATGGATCCGCTGATGGGCTCGGGCAATCTCTTTGCCAACAAGTCTCGTCCGGTCTTCGCCGGGTTCGAACCGGGCGCGCTGGGTTCGCTTGCCGTGCTGGTCGCGCTGGCCGGCGGACTGGGGTATGGTGGCTGGACCGTGGTGCAGGAAATCCAGCGTGTGCAGGTTGCGCCTGTCGAACAGGCACCCGAACTGATCGCTGAACTTGACCCCCTGGCCCCCGCTACGCTGCAACTGTCCGCTCCGGAAGATACCGGCGTTCCCGCTCAGTCGCAGGACGCGCTGGCGCGGTTGTATCGGCCGCAGGCGCTGGACGTGCCGATCATGACGGCCCGCGACGCGCCGATTTCGACCATTTCACCCGGCAGCTTCGGTGCGCTGGCCGCGGCCGAACGCTCCGGTCTTGATGGCCCGGACGCGAGTTCCGAGGTGATCAACGCCTCGATCAACGCTGCTCTCATCGAAGCCATGGGCGGTGATACCCCCGATCCCTTGTCGGCTGGACCCGTGACTCCGCGTGTCCTGGCAGATGCCCCGGATGCAGTGGTCCTTGTGGCTGTGCGCTCGGCTTGGGTGCGTGTCCGGTCTGCGGACGGCGATACGCTGTTCGAGAAGATCCTGGAACCCGGCGACACCTACGAAGTCCCTGTGGCCGAAGCCCCGGCCACCCTTCGGACCGGTAATTCCGGCGCGCTGTACCTGTCCGTCGCGGGGCAGACGTTCGGCCCCGTCGCCCCCGGCCCGCAGGTCGTGTCGAATGTCGCGCTCGACGCCGCATCGGTGCGCGACAACTACACCGTCGCCAACCTTGAAGACGACAGCGACCTGGCCCGCGTCGTCGCCGAGCTGGAGGTCGATCCGGCCCTGCCCGGTGGTCCCGATCTGGTGGCCGCGCCCGTCGAATGATGGTGCGGCATAGGGGGTGCCGGTTGCGCCCTCTGCGCCCAGATATTACCTGTGACACGAATTCTGCGACCTGAGGTCCCTGCCCGTGTCCGACACCCTTCATTCCATTCGTCCCTGGCGCCAGATCGACCGCCGCAAGAGCCGTCAGATCATGGTCGGCAACGTGCCTGTCGGCGGTGATGCCCCGATCACCGTGCAGACGATGACCAATACGTTGACCACGGATGTCGCTGGCACAATCGCACAGGTTCAGGCCGCCGCAGATGCCGGGGCCGATATCGTCCGCATCTCGGTCCCGGACGAGGCATCTTCGAAAGCATTGAAGGACATCGTTGCCGAAGTGACGGTGCCCATCGTGGCCGACATCCACTTCCATTATCGCCGCGGTATCGAAGCCGCCGAAGCCGGGGCCGCATGCCTGCGGATCAACCCCGGCAACATCGGCGATGCCGCCCGTGTGCGCGAGGTAATCGCCGCCGCGCGCGATCACGGTTGCAGCATCCGCATCGGCGTCAATGCCGGTTCGCTTGAGAAGCATCTTCTTGACAAGTATGGCGAACCCTGCCCCGACGCGATGATCGAAAGCGGGCTGGACCATATTCGCATCCTGGAAGACAACGACTTCCGCAACTACAAGATCAGCTGCAAGGCGTCCGACGTCTTCATGGCCGCCGCCGCCTATCAGGGGCTGGCCGAGCAGACCGATGCCCCCATCCACCTTGGCATCACAGAGGCCGGGGGGCTGGTCTCCGGTACGATCAAATCGGCCATCGGGCTGGGCAACCTGTTGTGGATGGGGATCGGCGACACGATCCGTGTCTCGCTCTCCGCCGATCCTGTGGAGGAGGTGAAGGTCGGTTACGAGATCCTGAAATCGCTGGGTCTGCGGCATCGGGGCGTCAATATCATCAGCTGCCCCAGCTGTGCGCGCCAGGGGTTCGATGTCATCAAGACGGTCGAAAAGCTGGAGCGTCGGCTGGAACACATCAGGACGCCGATGTCGCTGTCGATCATCGGTTGCGTCGTCAACGGGCCGGGCGAGGCGCTGATGACCGACGTCGGCTTCACCGGCGGCGGCAATGGTTCGGGCATGGTTTACCTGGCGGGCAAGCAGAACCACAAATTATCGAACGACCAGATGGTTGACCACATCGTCGAACAGGTCGAGGCGCGTGCTGCGGCGATCGAGGCCGAGACAGCGCAGGCGGCAGAATGATCGTCTAGGCGGGTCGCAGTACCGCGACAGCGAACTGTTCGCGATCGTCGGTCAACATCGTCTCAACCTGCCAGCCTGCCTTTCCGGCCATATCCGACAGTGAATCAGGCGTGTATTTCCGACAGCTTTCCGTATGGATCGTCTCACCCTCGGCAAATGTGATCACCTGACTGTCGAGCCTGACGGATTGCGCCTTTCGCGACACCAGATGCATCTCGATCCGGGCCGGGTTTTCACACCACCGCGCTTGGTGCGTGAAGCCATCGATGTCAAAATTCGCATGAACTTCGGCGTTCAACCGTCTGAGAATGTTCAAGTTGAATTCTGCCGTCACGCCTTGCGTGTCGTCATAGGCGGCAATCAGGGCGGGGATCGGTTTGACCAGGTCGGCACCCAGAATGAACCCGCAAGCGCCGTCCCAGTCACGGGCCCGCGCCAACAGGGAGATCGCGTCAACCGGCTCCAGATTGCCGATAGTCGAACCTGGGAAGAACCCGACCTTCGCAATTCCGTCCATTGAATGCGGCAAATCGATGGGTGCAGTAAAATCGCCCACGACCGGATGGATCGCCAACCGGGGATAGCGCGCGCGCAGGTCCTTCGCGGTCGCAAGCAGAAAGTCTTCCGAAATGTCGATGGGCACGTAACTTGCGAAATGGTGGCCCGCATCCAGCAGAGTCCGCGTCTTGACCGATGCGCCTGATCCCAGTTCGACCAGCGCACCGCCGTCGGGCACTGTGTCCACCAGCGTGTCGGCATTGGCGCGCAGGATCGAAGCCTCGGTGCGGGTCGGATAATACTCCGGCAACTGCGTGATCTGTTCGAAAAGTTCGGACCCGCGCCGGTCATAGAACCATTTGGGGCTAAGGTGTTTCTGCGGGGCGGTCAGGCCGGCCAGCGCATCGTCCAGAAGCTCGGAATTGGCAATATCCTTCATCAGACGTCCCGCGCCAATCTCAGGCCCATCATCTGCCAGCGTTGGTGGGGATAGAAGAAGGTGCGGTAGGTCGGGCGCATCTGGTCGCGGGCCGTGGCACAGGACCCGCCGCGCAGGACCATCTGGTTGACCATGAATTTACCGTTATATTCGCCTAGCGCGCCTTCCGGCGGGCGGAACCCTGGATAGGGCGTGAAGGGCGAGGCAGTCCATTCCCAGACATCGCCCCAGACACCCTGCCCCGGCATCGGGCGCAACTGGCCGTGATCGAGGAAATTACCGTTGATCGGCGTGTCGCGAAACGCCAACTCGTGTTCCACTTCGGTCGGCAGGCGCGCCCCTGCCCAGCGGGCGAAGGCCTCCGCCTCGTAATAGCTGACGTGAACGACCGGCGCATCCAGTGCCAAGGGTTGCGCGCCGCGCAGTGTGAACGTCCACCATTCGCCGTCCTGTTGCCACCAGTAAAGCGGATGTTCCCAGCTTTCACGGGTGGCGACCGCATGCCCTTCCATCAGCCAGTGGCGCGCGTCGCCATAGCCGTCGTCTTCCATGAAGTCGATCCAGTCGCGGTTGGTTACAGGGCGGTCGGCGATGTCGTAAGCGGGTGCAAAGACCGGGTGGCGCGGCTGTTCGCAGTCGTAGGCGAAGCCTTTCCCGTCATGCCCGATCTCGACCAGCCCGCCGTCGTGGCGCGTGAATGTGAGCGGAACTTCGGACGTCACCGGCAGAGGCTCGGGGTCGCGATAGGCGGGCAGAAGAGGGTTGAACGAAAGCCCGTGCAGCAGGTCGGTGACCAACAATTCCTGGTGCTGCATCTCATGATGGCAGCCCAGTTCCACCAGACTGGCGATATCATCTGCGTCATCACGGTTCGACGATAGCAGTCCGGCCAGTGCCTCGTCGACATGGGCGCGATATCCGGCGACTTCGGCGCAATCCGGACGGCTGACCATGCCGCGCCGGTCACGGGCGTGGCGCGGCCCGGCTTGCGTATAATAGCTGTTGAACAGGAAGGCGAAGCGGTCGTCGGGGCTTACATAATCGGGCAAACGGGGCTTCAGGATGAACTCCTCGAAGAACCACGTGGTATGCGCCAGATGCCATTTCGCGGGGGAGGCATCCTCCATAGATTGCAGCATCATGTCTTCGGGACGCAGGCGTTCCGTCAGGTTGGTCGTGCGATGGCGCGTGCGCTCGAACAACGAAAGCGCCTCGGACGGGGCAAGCGGGGCTGGGGCAATGGCGGCCATGGGGCTCCTCCAGAATCTGAACGAACCTCATACTTAGGTCATCTCATTCAGATTGCCCGTTACCGTTTTGTGTCATGGCCATTGTGCGCGGATCAACGCTCCGGCAGCAGGCCCTTCGGCGAGAATCGTAGCACCAGCAACAGGATGACACCCATCGTCAGCAGACGCATATGTGCTACCGACGCCAGCAGATGCCCCTTGAGCCAGAAGCCATCGGCCATGCCCGCCGTCACCCCCTGCATCAGGAGCGCACCCAGCGGTTCGACCTGAACCCAGAGCCACCAGATCAGAAAACCGCCCAGCACCGAGCCCCAGTTGTTGCCCGACCCGCCGACGATCACCATCACCCAGATCAGGAAGGTATAGCGCAGTGGCTGATAGGTGCCGGGCGTCAGCTGCCCGTCCAGCGTCGTCATCATCGCACCAGCCAGTCCTACGACGGCGGATCCAAGAATGAAGATCTGCAGATGACGGGCGGTAACGTCCTTGCCCATCGCTTCGGCCGCCACCTCGTTGTCGCGGATGGCGCGCATCATTCGCCCCCACGGAGAGGCGAGCGCGGCCTGCGTCAGCCAGATCAGGAGCAGGAGCACGACGCCGAACAGGCCCGCGTAGGCCAGCTTGACCGCAATGGTCGACGCGGTAACCGGGTCGGCATCCAGCCCGGTTGCGAAATTTCTGAACCCTGACGATGCCTGAAGGTCGATTTCGTAGGGAACAGGGCGCGGCAGGCCGATGACGTTCTTGACGCCGCGAGCCAGCCAATCCTCGTTCTTCATGATGGCAATGACGATTTCGGCGATGCCCAGCGTTGCGATGGCCAGGTAATCGGACCGCAGGCCCAGGGCCGTCTTGCCGATCACCCAGGCCGCGCCTGCCGCCAGCAAACCGCCGACGGGCCAAGCGAGAAGCACTGGCAGGCCAAGTCCGCCGATGTTGCCCGCACTGGCCGGATTGACCGCCTCGACCGCTTCGACGCCGGGGTCCAGAACCGCGCGGAACACGAAGAAGCCGACCAGCAGGATCGCCGCCGTGATCCAGCCGCGATAGGTTTTCAGCCTCCGGTATGCCATGATCGCCGCGATCACCGTTGCCGCGCCAAGGGCCAGGCCGCCGACAACGCGTAGACCGCCCGCTGCCAGGGCTTCGGTATTCGGCGGCGTCGAGACCAGCACAGTGCCCAGACCGCCAAGCGCAACGAACCCCATGATGCCGACGTTGAACAGCCCGGCATAGCCCCACTGCATATTGACGCCGAGCGCCATGATCGCCGAGATCAGGCCCATATTGAAGATCGTCAGTGCGACGTTCCACGACTGGATGAAGCCGGTCCCGACGAAGAGTACCGCCACGAGGGAAAACAGGGCGACCACGCGGATGTTATAGCTGCTCATACCGATTTCCCCGCAAACAGTCCCGTGGGCCGGAACAGCAACACGATTATCAGGATAACGAAGCTGACCGCGAACTTGTAATCGGTGGACAGAAGCTGGATCAGGCCGTCCGGCTCCAACGCCTCTGGCATCAGATAGCCCAGCACCTTTTTCAACGGATAGGTGATGGTGACTTCGGCGAATGCGATCAGGAATCCACCTGCGATGGCCCCCACCGGGGAGCCGAGGCCACCAACGATGGCCGAGGCGAAAATCGGCAGAAGAAGCTGGAAATAAGTGAACGGCTTGAAGCTTTTGTCGAGACCGTAAAGCGTGCCCGCGATCGTCGCCAAGGCAGCCACGATCAACCAGGTATACATCACCACGCGTTCGGGGTTGATGCCCGACAGCAGGGCCAGATCTTCGTTGTCGGAATAGGCGCGCATCGACTTGCCAGTGCGGGTCCGGTTCAGGAACCAGAACAGGATCGCGACCACGATCACTGCCACCACAACGGTGATGACCTGCGTCGTCTTGATTGCCATCCCCTCGTCCAGACCGGTCATTCGTTTGAAATCGCCCGCAGTTATCAGAAAGCGTGCGCCATCTGAAAACAACTGATCGTCCGGCCCGATGATGAAACGGACAAGCCCGTTCATCACGAACATCACCCCCAGCGAGGCGATCACGAAGGTTACCGGCACGGCCTTTTTCGTACGGTAGAATTTATAGACCACCCGGTCCGTACCAAGCAGCAGCAGCCCCGTCACCGCGATCCCGATCGGAAGCGCCAGAAGTGCCGTGGGCAAAGGCCCGCCGGAAATTCCAATCGCCTGAAACCCCCATGTTGTCAGGATCACCGCCATCGTCCCAAAGGCCATCGTGTCACCATGGGCGAAATTGGAAAACCGCAGGATGCCATAGATCAGCGTGACGCCAAGCGCGCCGAGTGCCAGTTGCGCGCCGTATGCCGTGGCCGGAATGAGAACGAAGTTCGCGAGGCTTACCAGCGCGTTGAGCGGTTCCATCAGGACGTGTCCTCAGAGGTCGGATAGGGGGTGCGGTCGGTCAACGCAGCACGCAGGTTCCGCGCGCGACCGGGGCCAGCAGGGCCGATCCGTCGCTGCGCTCGATCGTCAGGATGACCGGGCCGGAGATACCATCGGTGAACCGCGCGGTATCGTTCGTCAGCGCGCCTTGCAGGCGGAATTCCTCGGACGAGGTGGTGACCGTCGCCGACCCGGAGCGCAACCCGCCGCTTTCGTCATTCACGGTCAGCCGAACCTGCGCGCTGCGCGGGGCGGACGCGAATGTGCAGACCCAGTTGACGACACCGGCATTGTCCCAGGCATCGTCGCTGGCTCCGCTGGCCATCGTGGCCATCGTGGCCATCGTGGTCACAGTCAAAATCGCGGCCGTGTGTAAAAATCGGGACATATCTTATCCTCCAAGAAAGCTGCGGCGGACTTCGGGGTCAGCCAGAAGCTCTTCACCCGTGCCAGTGTGGGCATTCCGCCCCTGTACCAGAACATACCCGCGATCCGCTATTTCCAAAGCCTGCCGGGCATTCTGTTCGACCATCAGGATCGGAATGCCAGTACGCGCGACCTCGATGATGCGGTCGAACAATTCGTCCATGACGATGGGACTGACCCCTGCCGTAGGCTCGTCCAGCATAAGGACTTTGGGCTTGGTCATCAGGGCACGCCCGACGGCGACCTGCTGACGCTGGCCGCCAGACAATTCGCCAGCGGGCTGACGGCGCTTGTCGCGCAGGATCGGAAACAGGTCATAGATCTGTTCCATCGTTTGCCGGAAGTCATCGCGACGGATGAAAGCCCCCATCTCAAGGTTTTCCTCGACCGTCATGGAGGTGAAGATATTGGACGTCTGCGGCACGAACCCCATGCCCCGGACAACGCGGTCCTGCGGCGACAGGGCGGTGATATCCTCCCCGTCCAGCCGAACGCTGCCCTTTCTCAGGTTCAGCATTCCGAACACCGCCTTCATGCCGGTGGACTTGCCCGCGCCGTTTGGTCCGACGATCACGGCGATTTCACCCGGATCGACGGCAATCGTGCAATCGTGCAGGATGTCTGGCCCCTGCCCGTAACCGCCTGTCATGCTGTCGCCGACCAGAAAGGCGTTCGTCGTCTCGACCCGGTCGGCGGGCGCGCTGCCCTGCTCCATCGTGCTGCCGCCGGGCCGGGTGATCGACCGGTCCTTGTTGCCGCGGCTGTCCTGCCAGTCATTCCTGGTCATGCGCTGGCCCCGGCAAGCTGATCCTTGTTCTTCAGGCCGGTGCCCAGATAGGCCTCGATCACCTGTTCATTTGCCTTGATCTCGGCCAGCGAACCTTCGGCCAGCACGTGCCCTTCAGCCATACAGATGACATGGTCGCTGATCCGGCCGATGAAATCCATGTCGTGTTCGATGACGACAAACGTGTAGTTCCGTTCCTGGTTCAGCCGCAGAATCGCATCGGCAATCGTGTTCAGCAGGGTCCGGTTCACGCCCGCGCCGACCTCGTCCAGAAAAACGATCTTCGCTTCGACCATCATCGTGCGGCCAAGCTCCAGCAGCTTCTTCTGCCCGCCCGAAATCTGGCCTGCCCGTTGGTCGGCAAGGTGTGTGATCGTCAAGAACTCCAGCACTTCGTCCGCTTTTGCCCGCAACGCGCGCTCCTCATCGGCAATGCGCTTGCGCCCGAACCATGTGTTCCACAGACCCTCTCCGGACTGGTCGCCCGGCACCACCATCAGATTCTCGCGACAGGTCATCGAACTGAACTCATGGGCGATCTGGAATGTCCGCAGCAGACCCTTGTGGAAAAGCTCGTGCGGCGGCAGGCCGCTGATGTCTTCGCCCGCCATCGTGACCGTGCCCGATGTCGGTTTAAGAACGCCAGCTATCACATTGAAAAGTGTTGTTTTTCCCGCGCCGTTCGGACCTATAAGCCCGGTGATCGTGCCCGGCTCGATCCGCAGCGTCGCACCGTCCACGGCCCGGAAGCCGCCGAAATGGCGATGCAGGTCGGTGACCTCGATCATGTCTGTTCCCCCGATTAGACAAACAGCCCCGGCAGAGTGCCGGGGCCGTTCGATCGCGTCAAAGTAGGATCAGCGGTAGCCTACGACCACCAACTCACCATTCTCGAAAGTGACTTCACGGTAGTTGCCCGCCGATTCACCGGGTCCGATCAGTTCTACAGCCGAGGCACCGACGTAATCGATGTCGCCGCCGTCCTTGAGGATCTGCAGACCCTTGGCCAATTCGCCGGGCAGGATCTGCTCGCCGGGGGCGTTGGCGACGTCCATCACACTGTCCTTATAGGCTGCCGGGTCTGTGGACCCTGCCGCCTGCATGGCCAGCAGGATCAGGGCCGCTGCATCATAGGCTTCGGCCGAAAACGGCGAGGTACCGTCATAATCCGCAGCCGAGGCCATGTCCTGGTAAAGCTTCGCGCCGGGGCTGTCGGTTCCGGGGTTCTGGCCGGTCGAGCCGTCGATCTCCGAGCCGAAGTTGTCGACCAGAGCCTGTGAAATCATGCCGTCCGGGAAGTGGAACGTGTCGAACGCACCCGAGTCGATGGACGCGCGCACGATGCCCGAACCGCCCTGATCGACATAGCCCGCGACGACCAGACGGTCGCCTCCGGCCGCGGCCAGCGCGCCGACTTCGGCCGAGTAATCCGCCTTGCCGTCCTCGTGCGCGGCCGAGATCGTGACCTCGCCACCGGCTTCCTCGAACGCGGTCTGGAACGCATCGGCCAGACCCTTGCCGTAGTCGTTGTTGGTATAGGTCAGCGCGACACTCTCGATGCCCTTGTCCATCAGGATTTCCGTCATGATGACGCCCTGACGCGCATCCGACGGCGCGGTGCGGAAGAACAATCCGTTGTCTTCGGCGGTCGACAGACCGGGGCTGGTGGCCGAGGGCGAGATCATCACGATACCGTTCGGCACGGCGACGTTCGACAGCATGGCACCCGTGACGCCCGAACAATCGGCACCCACGATGCCCACGACACCATCGCCGGTGATCAGACGCTCGGTCGCCGATGTGGCGGCGGCGGCGTCGATGCAGGTGCTGTCGGCGCGCACCGGCTCGACCATGACGCCATCCAGCAACATGCCCGAATCCGAGACTTCCGACATCGCCATTTCGGCACCGGCGGCCATAGCGGGTGCCAGTGATTCAAGCGGACCCGTAAAGCCCAGGACGACTCCAAGTTTGATGGGGCTGTGCGCGTCCGCGAAGGCGGCTGTCGTGGCCAGCGTCGCGGCTGTAGCCAGCAAAAACTTTCTCATATGTATTCTCCCGGTTGGCGACTCTTTCTCGAGTCTTGGGAAGGGAGGGTATGCAGCATCCTGCCGAGATGAAAGCCATGATATGAACGGTTCGCAAATTTTTATCTCTGCGAAAATGGGACGTTACAGAGAAATCCCCTGTCTCCCCGCCAGATCGACAAAGAATTGCCAGGCCACCCGTCCCGATCGCGACCCACGCGTCGCCTGCCATTCGACCGCCTGGGCGCGCAGGTCGGCGTCCGAAACGGTCACACCGTAAGCATCGCAATAGCCCCGGATCATTGCCAGATAGGCGTCCTGATCGCAGGCGTGAAATCCCAGCCACAGGCCGAATCGGTCGGACAGCGATACCTTCTCCTCGACCGCTTCAGACGGATTGATGGCCGATCCGCGCTCGTTCTCGATCATGTCGCGGGGCATCAGATGGCGACGGTTCGACGTGGCATAGAAGATCACGTTATCGGGCCGCCCTTCGATCCCGCCGTCCAGCACCGCTTTCAGCGACTTGTATGCCGCGTCATCATGGCTGAAGCTCAGGTCGTCGCAATACAGCACGAACCGGTGCGGCACATCGCGCAACACGTGCAACAGGTTTCCGACGGTCTGGATATCCTCGCGCTGCAACTCGACCAGTTTCAGTCCAGTTTCCTCAAGATCGCCGTGGACAGCCTTGACAAGGCTTGATTTTCCCATTCCCCGCGCACCCCAGAGCAGGGCATTGTTGGCGGGCAACCCCTCGGCGAACCGGCGGGTATTATCCAGAAGCGTATCGCGCGCCCGGTCGATACCCAACAACAGGTTCAGGGGGATGCGGTTCGGACTTGGCACCGGCAACAGGCGGTCGGGTGCCGTGTCCCAGACATAGGCCGATGCACTCCAGTCCGGCGCTGCGAACGGCGCGGGCGCCAGACGATCCAGCGCCGCGGCGATCCGATCCAGCGCATCACCCTGCCCGTCGCTCAAAACGTCTCGTCCTCGTCCAGCAGGCCTTCTTCGCGCATCCGCTTTTCACGCTGCCGTTCGACCATACGCACCAGCCAGATCGAAATTTCGTAAAGCCCGAAGACCACCACGAACAGGATCAGCTGCGTCACCACGTCGGGCGGTGTCACGAGGGCTGCGACCAACAGGATGCCGACCACGGCATATTTGCGCACGCCGGCCAGTCCGGCGGAACTGACCAGTCCCGCCTTGCCCATCAGCGTCAGCAGGACAGGAAGCTGAAAGCACAGACCAAAGGCCACGATCATCTTGAGAGAGATGTCGAGCGACTCGTTCACCTTGCCCTGAAACACGATGCCGATGCCCGACGCGCTGACGCCGTCGGCTCCTTCGGCCACCAGTGCGGCCAAAAGGGACGCGGCATCCGCGAACCCGAGGAAAAACTGCATCGCCAGTGGCACGACCACGAAATGCGCGAAGGCCGCGCCAAGGACGAACAACAGGGGTGAGGCGATCAGGAACGGCAGAAACGCATTCTTTTCCTGTTTGTAGAGACCGGGTGCCACGAACCGCCACAACTGATGCGCGATGACGGGAAACGACAGGATCAGCCCGCCCACGACCGACACGCGGATCAGGGTAAAGAAATACTCCTGAGGGGCGGTATAGATCATCGTCGGGTTCGGGTTGCCCAGCGACCGCATGGTATTTTCAATCGGCAAAAGCAGAAATTTCAGAATCTGCTCGGCCACGACGAAAGACAGGATCATACCGATCAGGAACGCCGCGACGGACCAGATCAGCCGGGTCCGAAGCTCCGCCAGATGCTCAATCAGCGGGGCGGAGCTGTCGTCCATCTCGCTCATGCCTTACCCTCCGACTTGGCCGGAGAAGGCTTCTTCGCCGCGGGCTTGCGGGCCGCGGGCTTCTTGGCGGCGGGCTTCTTGGCGGCGGGTTTGCGGGCCGCGGGCGCCTTTGGGGCGGCAGATTTCGCTGCGGCGGGCTTGGCAGCGGCCTGTTTCGGTTTGGTCTGTTTACGCGGGGCCTGCTTGGGCGCGGCCGCAGCGGGATCGGGCACCAGATCCGGCTCGTCCGACATCTCGGCGGCTTCGGCTGCCAAGCGCGCCTCGGCGCGAGCGGCGGTTGCCGCCTGGATCTTGTCGCGCGCGGCGGCGCGGTCCGGACTCAGGCCCGCGTCGGGCTTGGCGGCCGTCCCATCGGCTTCGTCGGGGTTCCAGGCACTTAACTCGCCCGTGGCGTCCTTGATGGCATCCAGCCCGAACTGCTTGGGATCGGCCGCTTTGCGCAAATCACCCGCGATATCCTTCACACCGCTGTCCTCGGCCGCGTCATTCATCGCGGTCTGGAATTCGCGGGCCATCTTTCGGGCCTTGCCGGTGAACTCACCCAGCGTACGGAACATGCGCGGCAGATCCTTCGGACCCACCACGATCAGGGCGACGACGCCGATGACCAGCAATTCGCTCCAGCCGATGTCGAACATGTCAGCGCCCCTGGGTCGCGATCAGACCTTGTCCTTCTTCGCCGCTTCCGGCGTCACGTCGCGCGCGGCGGTCCCGTCTGCCAGCGCCGGATCGGCGGCAGTGGACGTGGTGGCCGTGGTATCGGGTTCATCGTCCTTCGAGCCGTCCGCGACGCCTTTCTTGAAGGACGTGATGCCCTTGCCGACTTCGCCCATCAGCGAGGAAATCTTGCCCCGACCGAATAGCACAAGAACGACGACGGCGATAAGAAGAAGGCCCGGCAGGCCAATGTTGTTGAGCATGGTAAGTCTCCCTCGAAGGGGCCTTTCGACAGGCCCGCAGTCTGCGTTTCGGACATTACTTACGCATTGAGGCGGGCACATGAAAGCGCCCGCACGCAAATTTGCTTGGGTCTCGCGATGATCAGCGCAGCAAGGGGGCCGGGTCGATCGCATCGAAGCCGCGCCGCACCTCAAAGTGCAGGAACGCAGGATTGCCGCCACCAACACTGGCGACGCGCTGACCCGCAGTGATCGAATCGCCCTTGGACACACGGATGTCCTTGATGTTCGCATAGACCGTCAGCAAACCGTCGGGATGGCGCAGCACCAGGATCGGTACCTGATCGGTATCCCGCGTGATCGCGGCGACGGATCCCCCGGCGGCCGCCAGAACGGCAGTGCCCTCGGCGGCACGTATGTCTATGCCTTCGATACCGTCCGAAAACGAACGCAGCACCTCGCCCGATACCGGCCTGCGCAGCCCCGTGGTCGCGGCGGAGGCAGCAGGAGCGGCGGTGGCGGCGGCAGGCGTGACGGGCTGGGCC
>Ga0207878_100378_pt1 | contig 17057 bp, 15 predicted proteins | sample LinPmetageLP41_FD_184053 | JGI IMG/M metagenome (GOLD analysis project Ga0207878, IMG submission 184053) | Marine viral communities from the Pacific Ocean - LP-41 (SPAdes) | ecosystem: Environmental > Aquatic > Marine > Oceanic | place: Pacific Ocean | collected 2010-08-27 | reverse complement strand
TCGGGATAAGCAGTAAGTTTTGAAGTGAGTTCCTTCCAGGCTTTAAACTTTTCAGGAGTAAAAAGTGCTGAATCCTGAACTCCCAGTAAGATAAGATTTCCTTCCTCACCAAATTTATTCAGAAAATCATTGTAGTTTATATTCACTTCATGATCATCTGGCATCAGGTTAGCCTCGGTATAGGAAAAACGCATATTCTTCCATTGGGTAGAAAGTAGAAAGGTAGCAATCCCAATAAGTAGGATAATTACAATCCTGTTTCTTAAAATAAGGCTGGCGATGGAGTTCCAGAATCCAAAGCTAAAGATCTTCTGCATGGCTTCATTTTAGCGGCGCAAAGGTAAAAAAAGCTCCTTTAATTAGTTTGGTATTAAACAATTAATCTTTCAACTATTAAAGTTGGAGCTGCAAAGTGAACTTAAAGGAGAAGTTTTCTTTGAAGCTAGGCAGGTGATACGCGCCGTATCTATATGCTGCACTAAGCCCGAAACCTCCCAATAATTTATTTAATTCCATACCAGCTTCAGAGAATCCATGTTCTAAAGTGTTGAAAGAAACATTTTGATGTTTTTCAGTATCTTCAAAATCTCCAATGGCATGTCTTGAGATAAAGACAAGTTCCGGTTTAAAACCTGGTGAAATATGAAACGGCCTTAACTGGTGCCGAATGTGAAGCATCGCCTGGCTGGTACTGTAGAATTCATTGAAATACATGGTTTCAAAACTATTTCTACCAGCCACAGAAAATCTTCTAAAAATACTCTTCCTGTTTGGGTTATTGGGATATGCGTGGAAGGCATGTGTTAGCGGTATCTCCCCAAAACCATAATTTCCTTCCAGGATAAATTCGGTCCTGGATTGATCAAGATTTTTAAACTCATGTTCGGCTTTTAATCCAATTCTTGTAAAACTAAAATCTCCTCCCAGCGCTGCAAAAGATTGTTCAATCTGGCCCGTAAATTGAGGAAAGTTCTTTTCAAGAATAATATTGTCTCCAGGAGTGCTTAAAAACCTGGAAAAGGGTCTCCATAAAAAAGAAAAAGTCGCGGTGGTTAGATCGTACTCTTGAATTGCTTCAGAATTTTCCAAATAACTGTAATCCCTAATTTGCCAGATATCTTCTTTAGACAATCTTAATTCCGTATTTAATTTAGGAGTAATTCGATGTTCCAGGCCGGCAGAATATCTGCGATAATTATAAAAGAAATTGATGTTTACAAACCTGGGTTCCAGAATTGAAAAGGTGTTTTTTCCTTGTAAATAATTAAAAGACGCAACTTCCTGAATATCTCTGGAAAAATTGAAATTCAGGTTGGTCCCGGTTCGTTTATCAAGATAAAGCTGAGTTCCAAGGCCGTATTTTACAACCTCGTCTTTAAAGCCGTAAGTGGTATAGCCATTTAGATTAAATTTATCTGAAACCCTGTCGTTTGTTCTTCCGCCAAAACCAAGTCTTATCCCTTCGTAATTATTAAATTTGAAGATTTTACTTAAGTCTAAATTCCAAAACCCAATAGGATAAGATCCCGTGGCTAAGGCCTTCTTTATTTCGATCTTTCTTTGAACATTTCCGGCTTTTATAAGACTGTCTACTTTTTCCCTGGTAGCCTCATCTCTTAATGAAAAGGAAACCTGCCTGTTTTCTTTCCAAAAACTTTCCTCTCTTTGAACTGCCTCATTTAGTACATCTATTGCTGAAGTCGGTTTTTTTAAATCAGACTCGAAATCCAGGTCTATATTGAAATTTGTGGTTGTGGAATTTAAATAAAGATCTGGCTGGATTTCTTCAGACCCAAAAATACTATTAACTACTCCCTTTTTTTGCTGAACAGCTCCTACTGAAATCGTTCCGCCAAAAACCGCTATTTCCTTTCCACCTGCTCCCGGTCTTATTTTTGTAGTTTGATTCAATGGAAACCAAAGATCCTTTTCAGGATAATATCGGTAATTGTGGGTTATTTCAAGTTTTATGGCTCCAAGAAGCTGGGCTTTTGCTTTTTGAATTGCCAAACTTAGGGTGTCCAGATATAAAACCCCTTCAAGTCCCGCCACGATCTTTTCGCGCTTTGGTTTGAAATAAACCATGTAAGAAGGTCTTTCTGAAGCAATGGTATCTAATATCCTATAATCGTAGTTTTTAAGTGCATTGTCTGCCAAAGGCCCGGCATACTCGGTTTTATACAATTTATAGTCCTTTTTATAAAGTGAAAAAGGATTGACGTCCATTGCGAGCACATTGTAAATCGGTTTTTCAAAACCTGCTGTCTCGATTCCGATGACTTTTTCCTGTGTGCCGCTTTTAGCGGAATAGCTATGTTTGGATACTTTTTCCGAAAGATACGCTCTGCCTTCATTAATGATGGTTTTCATAATTGCTGAAGTAGAATCAGATTGCATGGATATTCCATTAAATTCATTATCTATAATAAATTTAGAGTAGGAGGTATATTGGTATCCATTCAGCAACTTTTCAGGATCGTTGGAATCACGGCTTTTAATAGCTTTTTTAATAAGCTCTTTCGCAGGGTCTGGTCCATCGGTAATTAATACGGTGTCAAGCTGTTCATAAACCGGCGTCATGCCAACCTGAAGATACTGTGTATCTTTACTTACTTGTATTTCGAGAGTTTTATAACCGGTATACGAGATGGTTATGGTTTGAATATCCTTATTCAACTTTAACTCGAAACTACCGTCAATATTGGTGAGTGTTTGGAAATCTTCGCCAGCCTGAATCTTTGCATAAGCTAGCGGCGCTTTAGTCTCTTTATTTATAAGCCTTCCAGGAATGGTGTTTTGACCAAAAAGATATAATCCACTGAGGAAGAAGAAGAAAAAAAGAGGGTAGCGCATGGAACTTCTTGGTGTTTGTGCTATTTAAAATAAAAAATGCCGGTTTAGATCTAATTATTTGGATAGATCTAAACCGGCATACTTATGTACTATGAAAATCATTAAACTGTCATGATCTCTTTTTCTTTAATAACAAGAATACTGTCAACTCTTTCTATATAAACATCGGTTAATTCCTGAATATCTGCTTCGGCACCTTTTTGGAGGTCTTCAGAGATCTCAATCTTCTTGATTTCCTGCATGGCCTGCTTTCTATCATTTCTAACTCCTACTTTGGCATCTTCAGCTTCCGCTTTAGCTTGTTTGCTGAGTTGTTTTCTTCTCTCCTCGGTAAGTGGCGGAACATTGATAATAACACTCTCCCCATTGTTCATAGGGTTGAAGCCAAGATTGGCCAACATGATTCCTCTTTCAATCTCCTGAATCAGGCTTTTTTCAAAAGGTTGAATTGAAAGCGTTCTGGCATCTGGAGTATTTACATTGGCAACCTGTTGCAATGGAGTTTGAGATCCATAATATTCAACCATTACACTACCAAGCATATTTGGACTCGCTTTTCCTGCTCGTATATTTGAAAGTTGTTTTTTAAGATGCGAAATGGCTTTTTCCATTCCTTCTTTTGCTTCTTCTAAAATAAATTCAACTTCATCCATTTTTAATATGATTTACAATTTGATATTTATAGGTTCACTTTTGTTCCAACACGTTCTCCGGTTGCTACCTTTAAAAGGTTGCCCGGTTTATTCATGTCAAAAACTATTATTGGTAATTCGTTTTCCTGGCTAAGCGTAAAAGCTGTAGTATCCATAACCTTTAAGCCTTTTTTTAAAACATCTTCAAATGTAATAAAATCGAATTTGGTTGCTCCTTTATCCTTTTCAGGGTCCGAAGTATAGATTCCATCTACACGTGTGCCTTTAAGAATTACATCTGCTTTAATTTCAATCGCCCTAAGAACTGCAGCAGAATCTGTCGTGAAATAAGGGTTTCCAGTTCCTCCTCCAAAGATTACAACCCTGCCTTTTTCCAGATGCCTTATGGCTTTACGGCGTATAAAAGGCTCTGCCACTTCATTGATTTTGATAGCCGATTGTAACCTGGTTTGGATCTCTGCATCTTCCAGGGCACTTTGTAAAGCGAGACCGTTTATAACGGTTGCCAGCATTCCCATATGGTCACCCTGTACACGATCCATCCCGCGGCTTGCTCCTGCAACTCCTCTAAAGATATTTCCTCCTCCAATTACAATTGCCAGCTCAACACCTTTATCAACTACCGATTTGATTTCCGCAGCATATTCTGCCAGCCTCTCGGGATCAATGCCATATTGGCGGTTTCCCATTAAAGCTTCTCCTGATAGTTTTAAAAGTATTCTTTTGTAGTGCATAGCTGCTTTTTAATAATCGTTGCAAATATAGCTAATATCTGAATTTGTGAAATATAAAGCGACTATTTTGAAAATTGTTCAAAGACTTTAAATATTTATTAACGTGACCTCCCGATTTTTAAAGCGCTCATCTAAATGCAATGGCCGGATTTTTGATATCTTTAAGGTTCAGAATAAACGTCAAAATTTAAAAATAAATGTTAGGATATTATATAATAGCGGGACTTATTTTTCTAGTAAGTATGTATGTGAGCAACAGGCTTAAAAGTAAGTTTAAGAAGTACTCCAAGGTGCATCTTCAAAACGGGATGAGTGGAAAAGAAATCGCAGAAAAAATGTTGAGAGATAATGGAATTAACGACGTGGAGGTGATCTCTACGCCGGGAAGGCTTTCAGATCATTACAATCCTTCGAAGAAAACCGTTAATTTGAGCGAAAGCGTATATAGTCAGAGAAACGCGGCAGCTGCAGCAGTGGCGGCTCACGAATGTGGGCATGCCATTCAGCATGCGAACGCTTATAGCTGGTTGCAAATGAGGAGTAAATTGGTGCCCGTGGTGAGTGTAGCTTCAAAATTCTCTCAATGGGCAATTTTTGGAGGTCTTATTCTTATGACCATGGTTGGAGCAGGAATTGGTCAAACCGTTCTGCTTATTGGTATTATCATGTATGGAATGGGAACACTTTTTAGTTTTATCACATTGCCGGTAGAATATGATGCAAGTAAAAGAGCTCTAGTATGGTTGGAAACTGAAAATATGCTTACTTCAGCAGAACATGATGCAGCAGATGATTCTTTAAAATGGGCAGCCAGAACCTATGTGGTGGCAGCTGTGGGATCTCTGGCAACCTTACTTTACTTTGTAGGTATTTTTATGGGAAGAGATTAACTAGATATCTAATAAATAAATAGAAAAGGCTGCTTAATTTAAGCAGCCTTTTCTATTTATATCTTGATCTGTCTATCGATCTGTTGATTTAGAGAAATAAAAGTTTCTGTTCTTGAAACTCCTTCTATCGCCTGAATATTCTTATTTAAGACGTGCATTAAATGCTCATTATCTGTACAGAGTATTTTTAGAAATATAGACCAGTTCCCGGTGGTATAATGACATTCTATAACTTCTGGAATTTCACTTAGCTGTTTCACAGCCTGTGGATTACTAACAGCTTTGTCAAGATAAACTCCTACAAATGCCATCGTTTTATATCCCAGCAGCCGGGCATCCAGCATCATTTTAGAACCTTCAATCAATCCTGATTTTTCCAGTTTTCGTAAACGCTGATGGACTGCAGCCCCGGTTATTCCAATATTTTTAGCGATCTCTAAAATTGGTTTTTTCGCATCTTTCATCAGGAAAGTGAGAATAGTTTTGTCAATTCCATCGAGCCTAACATTTTCATTAACTATTTTCATAGCAATATTTTTTTGGTTGTTAAGCTAAAATACGAAAAATGCTTTTCATTTCTAATTACCTACCTCTCCAAATGGATTATATCCCAGGTATTCTGTCTCTTTCTCTTCAAATTTGATATTATGTTGTTCAAGTTTGTTTAGTAAAGGTTCGTAAACTTCTTTTCGAATAGGAAGCTGAACTCCAGGAGTTTTAATTTCACCATTCAGGATCATGATTGTTGTCATTGCAACTGGTAGCCCCACAGTTTTTGCCATGGCGGTTTTAGACTGATCTTCCCCAATGTGTACCATTGTAGAGTCTATCTGCTTTCTCTCGCCATCCAATTCGTAACCGAACTTATGGTACATTACAATCATGTCTTTATCTTCAGGAGATAATGACCATTTATCCATCAATATTTTCTGAAGAGCCTGAGCAGGAGTGGCATTTTTGATGCCTATATTTTTATTAGGATTGAAAAGATCCAATTCAATCAGTTTTTCCCACATAATATCATCCTGATCTATTTTTAGATTATGCCGAACCTTAAGTTCAACAGAATCACTTGGTGAATACGGGAGGAAAGAATTGATGAAATCACGGTAACTCATATTTTCAGAATCTTCCATAGAGAAAGAATCATCGGTCATTCCCAATTGTATGAACATATTCCAGGCACGGCTAAAGCCAACCTTTCTAATGGTTCCCCTGTATAAGGTCAGGGCATCTTCAAGTCCATAAATACTTTGATACTTTAGTGAATTCCTATTGGCATAACCTTCAAATTTACCGTAGCCTTGAATTTCGAGAAACTCAGTTCTTCTAAACAATCTGTGATAGGGGATATATTTATATTTGCCTTCCTGGATAAATTCGGCAACACCACCCTGGCCAGCAACTACCACATTTCTAGGATTCCAGGTAAATTTATAATTCCAAAGGTTGTTGTCACTTTCAGGAGCAACAAGGCCACCTGTAAAGGATTCAAATAGTAAAATTTTGCCTCCTTTGTCCCGAATGCTATCAATTACCTTCATGGCGCTCATGTGGTCTACTCCGGGATCCACACCAATCTCATTCATAAAAACAAGACCTTTAGCCTTTACTTCTTTATCCAGCTCCTGCATTTCATTACTTATATAAGAGGCTGTAACCATATTTTTATCAAACTTGAGACAATCTTTGGCTACTTCAATATGATATCTTGCAGGGAGCATGGAAATAACAATATCAGCTTTTTGAATTGCAGGTTCTCTGCTTTCGGCTTTAAAGACATCAAGTTCAAAGGCTTCGCACTTTGGGTGGTTATTGCAGGCTTTTTCGGCATTTTCAATGCTAATATCTCCAATTTTTAAAAAGAGATCTTCTTTGTCGGCCTGTTCTAGCAGGTAATTTATGAGAACAGAGGTTGATTTTCCTGCTCCCACAATTAAAATTTCTCGCATAAATTAAGTTAGTTTTGTGTAGTTAGACGAATGTATTAAAACTTTGAGTCAAATAAAATTGAAAGTATGAACAGGAGATTTTTAGTAGCCGGAGCATTTTTGGGATTGGTTGCAGTTATTCTTGGGGCATTTGCAGCTCACGGTTTAAAAGGAGCCATATCTGGGGAGTCTTTAGGCTCTTTTGAGACAGGTGTTAGATTTCAAATGTATCATGCTCTTTTACTGTTAATAATAGGGAGTTTAAAATCTTTTTCAGGAAGATCCTGGAATGCTATATTTTACCTTATTTGTATAGGAACCATTCTTTTTTCGGGCTCTATTTATTTGTTGTCCACCGGCAGTATGTCCGGTTTAGACTTTTCTTCCATTGCATTGTTGACTCCACTTGGAGGTGGACTCTTAATCATAGCCTGGATCATTTTACTCCTGAAATTCATAAAGTTAAAAAAGGAATAAATTGATTCTGTTTAACATTTTATCTGCATAAGATTTTTACTTTTGCGGCCTAAACAAACTACACAATTGATTTTTTTATGGTCGATAACACCCAAATTACGAAAACGATTTCGTTAGAGGATTACGGGATCAATAATGCCACAGTACATTATCAACTATCTTCACAGGAATTACATGACGAAACTTTAAGACTTGGTCAGGGAGTTGAAAGCTCTTTTGGAGCTTTGGCTGTTAATACTGGTGAATTTACAGGAAGATCACCGAAAGATAGATTCATTGTAAAAGATGATATTACCAAAGACAGAGTATGGTGGGGAGATATTAATATTCCTTTTGATCCTGAGAAGTTTGATAAGCTTTATAAAAAGGTAACCGATTATCTTGGAGAGAAAGATGTATATGCAAGAGATGCCTATGCTTGTGCAGATAATAAATACCGACTGAATATTAGGGTTTTGAATGAATATCCCTGGTCAAACCTTTTTGCATTGAATATGTTTTTGCGTGCTGGAGATGAGGAGCTTGAAAATTTTAAAGAAGACTGGCTTATTATGAATGCACCAGGTTTTAAAGCAACTCCTGAAATAGACGGTACAAGACAGGAAAACTTCGCGATTCTTAATTTTAGTAAAAAAATCGCGTTAATTGGGGGGACCGGATATACCGGAGAGATCAAGAAAGGAATTTTTTCTGCGTTGAACTTTGTCCTTCCAGTTTACAAGAATACATTACCCATGCACTGTTCTGCCAATGTTGGTGAAGAGGGTGATACTGCTATTTTCTTTGGATTATCGGGAACCGGTAAAACTACGCTTTCCGCAGATCCAGAAAGAAAATTAATTGGTGATGATGAACACGGCTGGACAGAAGAGAATACGATCTTCAATTTTGAAGGTGGATGCTACGCGAAAGTGATCAATCTTTCCGAAGAGAATGAACCGGATATCTATCATGCTATAAGGCCAGGAGCAATTCTGGAGAATGTAGTTCTTGATGCTGAGGGAAATGTAGATTTTGAAAATACTACCATCACTCAGAATACAAGGGTTAGTTATCCGCTTCACCATATAAATAATATTCAGGAACCTTCAACAGGTGAAAATCCTAAAAACATATTTTTCCTAACGGCAGATGCCTTTGGAGTATTGCCTCCTATAAGCAAGCTTACGCCAGGCCAGGCTGCTTATCATTTTATTAGTGGTTACACGGCAAAAGTTGCAGGGACTGAAGCCGGAGTCGATGAGCCGGTACCAAGTTTTTCAGCTTGTTTTGGAGCGCCTTTTATGCCACTTCATCCTACTGAATATGCAGAGATGCTAAGTAAGAAAATGAAGGCTGCAGCTGTAAATGTTTGGCTGGTGAATACTGGTTGGACAGGTGGGCCTTACGGAGTGGGAAGCAGAATGAAGTTGAAATATACCCGTGAGATGATCAGTGCGGCTTTAGAGGGGAAACTGGAAAATGTAGAATTTGAAAAACACGATATATTTGGATTGCAAATGCCTAAAACTTGTCAAGGAGTACCATCAGAAGTTTTAAATCCTAGAAATACCTGGAAAGATCAGCATGCTTACGACTTTAAAGTAAAAGAGCTTTCTAATTTTTTCAGAAAGAACTTCAGTAAGTTTGAAGAATATGCAAATGAAGAGATTATGAACGGAGCTCCTATTGAGTAGTTTTGATCTATAAAATTCCCTGACGGTTCGGTCTCGGGATTTCCTCTTTGCCTGGGTGAGGGAAAAATACAAAACTCGGGTTTCAATAAATTTTTATTGTTAGATGTTGAAACGAAAAATCCGGTCAATTTGACCGGATTTTTTTATGTTTTAAATGGAGTAAAAAAGTATTACTTCTTATTTACTTCACTTATATATTTATTTATTGCCATGGTCATACTTGGAGTCTCCGGTGTAGGAGCTTTAATATTGCAAACCAGTCCATGTTCTTTAGCTGCCTTAATGGTTGTATTTCCAAAAACAGCGATTCGGGTATCATTTTGTTTAAAATCTGGAAAGTTCTCGAAAAGAGACTTAATTCCACTGGGGCTAAAAAACACCAGAATATCATAAGTAACATCTTTCAGGTGAGAAAGATCGCTCACCACCGTTCTATAAAATACTGCCTTTTTCCAATCAACACCTAATTTATTTAACGTCTTAGGTACATCTGGCTTCAGCATGTCTGAAGAAGGTAGAAGAAATTGCTCATTCTTATACTTCTTAATTAGCGGTGCCAATTCTGCGAAAGTCCTTTTCCCCACGTAAATTTTACGTTTACGATAGACCACATACTTCTGTAGATAGTAAGCTACAGCTTCACTCAGGCAAAAATATTTTAAGGTATCTGGTACTTTATACCTCATTTCTTCGGCGATTCTAAAGAAATGGTCTACGGCATTCCGGCTGGTAAGAATAATAGCCGAATAATTAGTAAGATCAACCTTTTGTTGTCTCACTTCTTTAGAAGGTACGCCTTCAACATGAATAAAGGGTATGAAATCAATTTTAACTTTTTGTTTTTCCTCTAGCTCAAAATAAGGTGAATTTTCGACCTTAGGTTCAGGCTGGGAAACCAAAATTGTTTTCACTTTCATATATAAAACTTTATTAAATCCTCTTAGTTTGTAATAAGCTTGTACAAAATAATATAAGGGGCGATTTCAAGTGCGCAAAGGTACAAAATAAAATAGAACCAATTGGCGCTAAGCACATTTTGATTTCTTCTGAAGATAATAATAAGGGCAATAGCGTTAGCAATAATTGCAGAGCCTCCTGCTAAACCTATTATTAAACCGGTTGGGTTGAAGCTATAAACTAAAAATAGAGAAATTACTAGTAGAAAAAGAGAGATGAAGTTTCGGTAACTAATTTTTTGGAAAAGGTAATAGTCCATCTTTTCATCAAGCTCAAAAATATTTCCGATTATTTTTTCAATTCCGGCTTTAATGAGAATTAAACAGAAGTATGCTGTTAGGATACGTATATATATAATTATAGGTGAGTTTGCCGAGTCAAAAAAGTAGGTATATAAAATATAGAGAAATAAAGAAACGGCTAAAGCCTGTACGGCCAATAATAAAATGTTAAATGCATGAAAAGCTTTATTCTCTTTTCCTTTAAAGACTATAAATTTGCTGGAGTTAAGAAGGGATGTGAATTCTACAAATCGTTGTGGGAATAATAATTTTGCAAGAACAAGAAGAGCAAAGCATACCAGGAAAATAATGGTAATCCAATCCTGATATTCATAAATTCTTTCTGTCGCCTGCATGAAAATAAATTTTTACAAATGTAAAATTTTGACCATTATTCCTGCGACTTAGTTTAAAGTTTTGAAGTTTTAATTTGTATACATTTGTGCAAAATATTTGGGAATGGTAAATGGGATAATTATTATACCCACCTTTAATGAAATTGAGAATATAGAGCGCATTATAAGGAATGTGTTTTCTCAAAGACGGAAATTTCATATTCTGGTAGTGGATGATAATTCTCCCGATGGGACTGCCACCAGGGTACGAACTTTGCAGGCAGAATTTCCTGAAAAATTGTTCCTTGAAGAAAGAGTGGGGAAACAAGGTCTTGGTACTGCTTATATTCATGGGTTTAAGTGGGTATTAAATAAAGATTATGAATATATCTTTGAAATGGATGCCGACTTTTCTCATAATCCAAATGATCTTGTAAGATTATACAATGCTTGTAAGAGAGATGGGGCAGACGTTTCAATTGGCTCCCGTTACATTACGGGTGTTAATGTAATTAACTGGCCAATGAACAGGGTTTTGATGTCCTGGCTGGCCTCCAGATACGTTAGATTTGTAACGGGAATTGATGTTCAGGATACCACTGCAGGTTTTGTTTGTTACAAAAGAAGAGTGCTGGAAACAATAGAACTTGATAAAATACAGTTTATTGGGTATGCTTTCCAGATAGAGATGAAGTTCAAAGCTCATCTTCATAATTTTAAAATATTGGAAGTTCCGGTAATATTTACCGATAGAACTCGCGGAACTTCTAAATTGAGCGGCTCTATAATATCTGAAGCCGTTTTTGGGGTAATTAAAATGAAGCTTAAAAGTCTGTTTAACAGGAAAAAAGTATAATGAAGAAGGTTTTAATCAAGAACGCAAAGATTGTAAACGAAGGAAAAATTATTGATGGCGACGTTTTTATTGAAGACGGGATCATTTCTGAAATTTCTGAAAGTATTAGTGCTAAATCTCCCGATGTAAGCATTTTTGATGCTGAAGGGACTTATTTGCTGCCAGGTCTTATAGATGATCAGGTTCATTTCAGAGAGCCAGGACTCACCCATAAGGAATCTATTGAAACTGGTTCTAAGGCTGCGGTTGCCGGTGGAATCACTTCGTTTATAGAAATGCCAAACACCTTGCCTCAAACCACCAATATGGAAATGTTAGAGGAAAAGTTTAAGCTGGCTTCAGAAACTTCGTATGCCAATTACTCTTTCATGTTTGGAGGCACCAATGATAATCTTAGTGAGATTGAAAAGATAGATCCTAAGAATGTTGCGGCATTAAAATTATTTCTAGGTTCTTCTACAGGTAATATGCTTGTAGATGATGAGAAAATTCTTGAGCAGATCTTTAAAAAATCACCGGTTCTAATTGCGGCTCATTGCGAAGATGAAGGGACAATAAAGAAGAATTTAGAAGACTGTATTGAAAGATATGGTGATGATATTCCTATTGAACTGCACCCAAAAATAAGAAGTGAAGAAGCTTGTTATAAATCTTCATCCAAAGCAGTAGCATTGGCAAAAAAGACAGGGGCGAGGCTACACGTTTTTCATGTTTCTACTGCAAAGGAGCTGAGTTTGTTCAATAATAAAAAGGCCTTAAAAGATAAGAAGATCACAGCTGAGGTTTGTATCCACCATCTTTGGTTTAATGACTCAGATTATGCTAAAAAAGGGACTCTTATAAAATGGAATCCGGCAGTTAAGACCAAGAAAGATCAGGAAGCACTATTAGCCGGTTTACTTGATAATCATTTAGATGTTCTGGCTACAGATCATGCCCCTCATACAAAGGAGGAGAAGAAAAATGTCTATACCAAGGCGCCTAGCGGCGGGCCTTTAGTGCAACATGCTTTACCAGCATTGTTGCAAATGCATCATCAGGGAAAAATTTCTTTAGAAAAAATTGTAGAGAAAGCTTGCCACAATCCGGCAATTTTATTTCAGGTGGAGAAAAGAGGGTTTATAAAAGAAGGTTATAAAGCTGATCTTGTGCTTGTGGATCTTAATTCACCATGGGCAGTGCAACCAGATAATATTTTCTCTAAATGCCGGTGGTCTCCTTTTGAAGGAACTACTTTTAAATCCAGAGTAACCCACACTTTTGTGAATGGAAGACTGGTATATAAGAACTTTAAGCATACGCCATTTACTAAAAACGCCGAAAGATTAAGCTTTGATCGTTAATTCAAGAAATATTATAATTCTTTTTTCGATTTTGATCCTTTCGGGTTCTTGTCAGGATCTTAAAAAATCGGAGAAACCGGAAGATCTTATTTCGGAATCAAAAATGATTGATGTTCTTACAGAACTTTCCCTTCTTCATGCGGCACGGAATTATAACAAACAAAAGCTTGAAAATATTGGAGTAGATCCAGATACCTATATTTATGAAAAATTTGATATAGATTCTTTGCAATTTGAAAGAAGTAATGACTGGTATTCTGAACAATATACCGACTACGAACGTATTTATGATAGTGTAAAGGCAAGATTGCAAATCATGAAATCCAGGCTGGATTCCATTAGGGATATCGAAGTGAAAATTGAGGATAGCATACGGAAGGTGAAAAGTGATTCTCTGGAGGCTCTGGATTCTTTAAAAGTAACTCCCAGGGAAATAGATTCCTTGAAAATAGACTCCTTAAAGCAAAGGGAATTTAGGGAATTGACGAGGAAAAAGAAAGATAGCTTGATCGCGCCTCCTGTTTCTGCCAAAAAGGACTCTTTATAGAAAATTTATCTGTAGGCTGGTAATAAAGGATTCCCGTCATGCTGAACTCGTTTCAGCATTTCATTAGATAAAAAGTTCATCAATTCCTACGCAAGGTAAATTTTTTAAGGCCGGGTCTAAGGGAAAGGTTTGATTTTTTTACCAATTTCAGAGCATCAAAATTATTTTTGATGAGCATAAATATCGGCCGTTTGCTGTAAAGTTTTTGTCACCGGAGTGAATTCAAATTTTAGACTTTGTTTAATTTTTGTGTTATCAAAGTAAGTTTTTTCGTGAAGTCCGTTAATAGAATCTCTGGTAATTTGCCTTTTTCCGCCAAACCAGCTTCCAATTTTCTGAAAGATCCAACCCATCGCAATCATCCATTTTTTTAGTTGCTTGGAAGGCTCAGGTTTATCCATATAATTCGCAGTATCCTTCAACACTGATTCGAAACTTAGATTTTCAGAAATCACAATGAATTGCTCATTTTTTACAGAAGAATTCATCAATTCAACCATACTTTTAATTACATCTTTTACACCAACAAAACCAGTGACTTTCGGGAAATGATAATTTACGCCCTTATCAATTTTCGTGAATAACTTTCCGCTCCCAGAATCCCAGAATCCCGGACCAATGACCACTCCCGGATTTACTATTACCGTATCTACACCTTCCTGAGTTCCCCGCCAAACCTCAATTTCAGCACCGTATTTAGAAATTGCATAGTCATTGTGATTTTCTTCGGGGTTCCATTTTGAAGTTTCATCATGTTTTGAATTATTCTGATTGGATCCAATGGCAGCAATACTACTTACATAACAGAGTTTGGCTATTTTATTTGCAATACAAAGATTTACAATATTTGCTGTTCCTTCAATATTGATCTTTCTCAGCTTTTTCTCATCAGATGGATCAAAGGAAACAAGGGCCGCACAGTGATACACCTTAGTAATATCTTGAAAAGCCAGAGTAAGGGAAGGAATATCATTAATATCTGCTATAACCCACTCAATACTTTTAAAAAGGGCGTCAGCTTCAGCTTTATCGGCATAATAGCTAAAAACATTTCTTACCTGGCCAATATCGCTTGAGGGGCGAAAAATCGCCCTAAGTTTTTCATTTTTGCCTGCCAGCTCATATAAAAGATGGGAACCAACTAAACCTGTTCCTCCAGTTACCAGAATCATGTGGTAAATATAATTAAAGCACTTAGGAAAAATAAAGCTTTATGGTATCTTTACAACTGCTTTTAAAAAGAACAAAGTTTTATGGATAAGAACCTGGTTGAAGAACTTCGTTGGCGTGGAATGTTACACGATTCAATGCCTGGAACCGAAGAGCATTTAAATGAAAAAATGAGAGCTGCTTATGTTGGTTTTGATCCAACTGCCGATTCTTTACATATTGGGAACCTTGTTCCTATTATGTTGCTGGCACATTTGCAGAGAAGCGGCCATAAACCTGTGGCTTTAGTAGGTGGTGCAACCGGTATGATTGGTGATCCCAGTGGAAAATCTAATGAGAGAAATTTTTTAGATGAGAAGACATTGCGTCATAATCAGGAATGTGTGAAAAATCAGCTTTCTCAATTTTTAGATTTTAAAAGTGGCAAAGAGAATGATGCGGTGCTTGTTAATAATTATGACTGGATGAAGGATATTAGTTTCCTTGAATTTATCCGGGATGTAGGTAAGCATATTACGGTGAATTATATGATGGCAAAAGATTCGGTAAAAAATCGAATTTCAGGGGAAGGAACAGAGGGAATGTCGTTTACTGAATTTACATATCAGCTTGTTCAGGGCTATGATTTTTATCATCTTTTTGATAAAATGGATTGCACGTTACAAATGGGAGGAAGTGACCAATGGGGCAATATCACCACCGGAACAGAATTGGTTCGAAGAAAAGGCGGAGGAAAAGCCTATGCGCTTACCTGTCCTTTGATTACTAAAACTGATGGAAGTAAATTCGGAAAAAGTGAAGGTGGAAATATCTGGCTGGATGCTAACCGAACTTCTCCTTATAAGTTCTACCAGTACTGGTTGAACACTAGCGATGAAGATGCTGAAAAGTATATTAAAATATTTACATTTTTAGAAAAACCTGAAATTGAATCAATTATTGAGGAGCATAAAGAAGCGCCTCATCTAAGAAAGCTTCAAAAAAGTCTTGCCCGGGAAGTGACGATTGTTGTTCATAATGAAGAAGAATATGAAAATGCCGTGAAGGCTTCTGAAGTTCTCTTTGGAAAAAGTACTGCCGATGATTTCAGAAAACTTGACGAAGCTACCTTTCTGGAGATTTTTGAAGGTGTGCCACAGGCTGAGGTGTCAAAAGGTGATATTGAAGAAGGTTTAGATATGATAGCTGCACTTTCAGCAAAGACTAATTTTCTAAATTCCAATGGTGAAGCGCGAAGGGCACTGAAGGAAAATTCAGTTTCTGTAAACAAGGAGAAGGTAAAAGAAGAGTATTTGATTACTTCCTCAGACCTTATTAATAATAAATATGTGATTCTGAATAAAGGAAAAAAGAATACCTATATCATACACGTTAAATAACAAGATTATAGGAGTTTCAATCTGTATTGCTGGTTTCTACGTATATAGTTGCACAGAGTAATATGGATAATTCGAAAACCGAAAATATAGTGAGTGTGATCATTTTTACCATTTCGATGGCAATGATTATATATCTCAGCTTTTTTTACCAAACATAATGGGTAATAGTTGCCTGTAAATTGCTAGGTCTCATAGGATAAAGTTGTTTAAAAACGAAAGCCTTCAGAGAGTGTCTGAAGGCTTCGCAACTAACTAACCAATCTAATATGAAAAATTTCACTTAGCCTGCAGAATATCAATGATTTAATCTCATTTAAATTCTACACTACATGGGTCGTAAAACTTTCTGAAACTTTACAAAAAGCAGCTCTTTTTTATAGGACTAATAAATTGCAGCCTCTTACGTCACTATTATCAAACCTTCCAAGAATTTCAACTTTATTATTTTTTATTTTTCCAAGGTCTTGAGTTGCAATAAATGAGCAGGAATTAATATTTGCAAGATCAATCACATTAATACCTCCCGTTTTTTCTTCAGGTAGATAAGATAGGGCATCTTCAGGATCACGAATTAAGATCTTCATCCATGAAGGACAGTCAAAAATTCCATGTCCTTTGGAGTAGGCCTGCGATAACAGTTCTGTCATTCCGTATTCACTATGAATTTGTTCTACTCCAAAGCCTTTTTTAAATCTCTTATGAAGCTCTTCACGAATCATTTCCTTGCGTTTGCCCTTCATTCCGCCGGTTTCCATAATAATGGTGTTTTGAAGGTTGAACTGTTTCTTTTCAATAAGATCTAAAAGAGCAAAAGATACTCCTATAAGAAAAACTTTTTTTCCGCTTGCATCGAGTTCGTTCAGCCTTTTTGAAAGGGAATCAAGATCGTTCAGATAAAAGCCGCTTTCCGTATTCCCTGAATTTTTAATGAGATGATCTACCATATAAATAAGTGAAGATCCTTTTCGTTCAAGG
>Ga0207878_100377_pt1 | contig 17064 bp, 23 predicted proteins | sample LinPmetageLP41_FD_184053 | JGI IMG/M metagenome (GOLD analysis project Ga0207878, IMG submission 184053) | Marine viral communities from the Pacific Ocean - LP-41 (SPAdes) | ecosystem: Environmental > Aquatic > Marine > Oceanic | place: Pacific Ocean | collected 2010-08-27 | reverse complement strand
CTCAAGCGCATTCAACCGCGCGCCAAAGGCCGTGCGGATCGCATTCTGAAGCGCACCTGCCACATCACCGTCAAGGTAGCCGAGAAGTAGGAGTCGACCAGATGGGTCAGAAAGTCAATCCAGTCGGTATCCGACTGGGCATCGTCAAGGATCACACCTCGGTCTGGTATGCCGAGCGTGGAGCCTATGCCGACAAGCTGAACAGCGATCTGGAAGTGCGTCGCTATCTCGAGCAGCGTTTGAAGAACGCTTCCGTGAGCCGCATTACCATCGAACGTCCAGCCAACAACGCCCGTATTACCATTCACACTGCCCGTCCGGGCATCGTGATTGGCAAGAAGGGCGAGGACGTCGATCGTCTGCGCCAGGATGTCACCCGCATGATGGGTGTGCCTGTGCACGTCAACATCGAAGAAGTTCGCAAGCCGGAACTCGATGCCGCCCTGGTCGCGCAGAATATCGCCGGTCAGCTGGAGCGTCGCGTGATGTTCCGTCGCGCCATGAAGCGTGCCGTTCAAAACGCCATGCGTCTGGGCGCCGGCGGCATCAAGGTGCAGCTCTCCGGTCGTCTGGGTGGTGCCGAAATCGCACGTACCGAGTGGTATCGCGAAGGTCGCGTGCCGCTTCATACACTGCGTGCCGATATCGATTACGCCACCTATGAAGCCCACACTACCTATGGCGTCATCGGCGTCAAGGTATGGGTCTTCAAGGGCGAAATCCTCGGGGGCATCGAAGAGGTGCGTGCCAAGCAGAAGCAGCAAGCTCAGGCACCCGCACCGAAGAAGAAAGGTTCCAGGTAAGGGGAGACTGATCGATGTTGCAACCCAAGCGTACAAAGTTTCGCAAGGTGCAGAAAGGTCGTAACCGCGGCCTGGCGCATCGCGGCAGCAAGGTGAGTTTCGGGGACTTCGGTCTCAAGGCCACCGACCGCGGCCGTATTACCGCACGTCAGATCGAAGCGGGTCGTCGTGCAATCACCCGTCACGTCAAGCGTGGTGGCAAGATCTGGATCCGTGTATTCCCGGATAAGCCGATTACCAACAAGCCACTCGAAGTTCGTATGGGTAAGGGTAAAGGTTCCGTCGAGTACTGGGTTGCCCAGATTCAGCCGGGCAGGGTGCTCTACGAAATCGAAGGCGTCTCCGAAGAGCTGGCGCGTGAAGCCTTCTCTCTGGCGGCCCAGAAAATGCCCATCTCCACCACCTTTGTGAAACGGACGGTGATGTGATGAAAGCCAACGAAATGCGTGAAAAGTCAGTCGATGCGCTGCAGGAGCAGCTTTTCGAGCTGCTTCGTGAGCAGTTCAACCTGCGCATGCAGAAGGCCACCGGCCAGCTGAGCCAGACGCATCTGCTGAAGCAGGTTCGTCGCGACATTGCTCGCGTCAAGACTGTGCTCAACCAGAAGTCAGGTGACCAATGATGGCTGAAGCAAGCAAAGCACGTACGCTCACAGGCAGGGTGGTGAGCGACAAGATGGAAAAATCGATTGTCGTATTGATCGAGCGCCGTGAGCGTCATCCGATCTACGGCAAGTACATGAAGCGCTCTACCAAGCTGCATGCCCACGACGAAACGAATCAGGCCAGGCACGGCGATATGGTTTCCATTCAGGAATGCCGTCCGCTGTCCAAGAAGAAGGCCTGGACGTTGGTTGAGGTGGTCGAGCAGGCCAAGGGCTGAGCCCGACAGGCGCCTTCTGAACCAGTGCAGTCAGATTAGGTTTGGAGAAAACCAATGATTCAGACTCAGACAATGCTGGATGTCGCGGACAACAGCGGCGCGCGCCGGGTGCAGTGCATCAAGGTGCTGGGCGGTTCACACCGCCGTTACGCTCGCGTTGGCGATATCATTAAAGTGACGGTCAAAGAAGCCATCCCGCGGGGCAAGGTCAAGAAAGGCCAAGTCCTCAAGGCGGTGGTCGTGCGTACGCGTAGCGGTGTCCGTCGTAACGACGGTTCGCTGATCCGCTTCGACGGAAATGCGGCGGTTCTGTTGAATAATACCAACGAGCAGCCGATCGGCACCCGTATCTTCGGACCGGTAACTCGTGAACTGCGTAACGAAAAGTTCATGAAGATCATTTCCTTGGCGCCCGAAGTGCTGTAAGGAGCGAGGCGGATATGCACAAGATCAAACGTGACGACGAAGTCATCGTCATCGCCGGCAAGGACAAGGGCAAGCGTGGCACGATCAAGCGCGTCCTCGAAAACGACCGTTATGTCGTTTCGGGCGTGAACATGATCAAGCGCCACACCAAGCCCAATCCTATGGTTGGCAACCCGGGGGGTATCGTCGAGCGTGAGGCTCCGATCCATGCGTCCAATGTGGCGATCTTCAATGCGGAGACCGGCAAGGCGGATCGTGTCGGCTTCCAGCTGCAGGAAGACGGTACCAAGGTACGTATCTACAAGTCGACGCAGAAGCAGATCGACGCCTAACGCGAGTCGGGTAGCAAAATGGCGAACTTGAAAGAACGTTATCAAAACGAAGTCATGGCTCAGCTCAAAGAGCAGTTCAGCTATGCCAACGTTATGCAGGTGCCCCGGATCACCAAAGTGACCCTGAACATGGGCATCGGCGAAGCGACCAGCGATAAAAAGCTGATCGACAACGCTGTCGGCGACCTGGAGAAACTCTCCGGTCAGAAGCCGGTAGTGACCAAGGCGCGCAAGTCCATCGCAGGCTTCAAAGTCCGCGAAGGCTGGCCGATTGGCGTCAAGGTGACACTGCGCCGCGAACGGATGTGGGAATTTCTGGACCGTCTGGTCAACATCGCGATCCCTCGCGTACGTGACTTCCGCGGTCTGAACCCGAAATCCTTCGATGGTCGTGGCAACTACTCCATGGGCGTACGGGAGCAGATCATCTTTCCGGAGATCGAATATGATAAGATCGACCGGATTCGCGGTCTGGATGTCACCATCACGACCAGCGCCATCACCGACGAAGAAGGTCGTGCGCTGCTCAGCGCGCTGAACTTCCCGTTCAAGCAATAAGGGTGGATTCATGGCAAAGAAAAGCATGATTGAGCGTGAGCTCAAGCGCGCGAAGCTGGTCGACAAATACGCCGCCAAGCGTGCCGCGCTCAAAACCGTCATTTATGACGTCAACGCTTCTGATGAAGAGCGCTTCGACGCTCAGCTGAAGCTGCAACAGTTGCCGCGGGACTCCAGTCAGGTCCGTCAGCGCAACCGCTGCCGCATTACTGGTCGTCCGCACGGTTACTACAACAAGTTCGGACTGGCCCGTAACAAGCTGCGCGAAGCTGCCATGCGTGGCGATGTCCCTGGACTGAAGAAGTCCAGCTGGTAAGCCACGTCGAGGAATTCAGGAGCGCAATGTAATGAGCATGCAAGATACTCTGGCGGATATGTGTACTCGTATTCGCAATGCGCAGATGGCCACCAAGGAGACGGTTACCATGCCGTCTTCCAAGCTCAAGGTTGAAGTGGCCCGCGTACTCAAGCAGGAAGGCTACATCACCGATGCTACGGTCACTGAAGGCGCCAAGCCCGAATTGACCGTGACCCTCAAGTACTTCGAGGGTAAACCGGTCATCGAGCACCTCCAGCGTATGTCCAAGCCGTCACTGCGGATCTATAAGGGCAAGAGTGAACTGCCCAAGGTCGCGGACGGTCTGGGTGTGGCGATCGTCACCACCTCACAGGGTGTCATGACCGATCGCGCCGCACGCCAGGCGGGTGTCGGTGGTGAAGTCATCTGCACCGTATTCTAGGAGTGAGAAATGTCTCGCGTAGCCAAGTATCCGGTTAAACTGCCCAGCGGCGTCGAAGCGAAGCTCGACGGCGATCAGCTGTCCGTCAAGGGCGGCCAGGGCACGCTTGAACTGACCGTGCATCCCGACGTGAAGATCACTCAGGAAGACGGCCAGTTGGTCTTTGCCCCGAGCGAAACGGCGAAGACATGGGCCATGGTCGGCACCACTCGTGCCTTGGTCCAGAACATGGTCACCGGCGCTTCCGAGGGTTTCACTCGGTCGCTGGAAATCAATGGCGTCGGCTATCGTGCCCAGGCTAGTGGCAAGACGCTGAACCTAACACTCGGTTTCTCACACCCGATCGACTACACGCTGCCCGAAGGTGTCACGGCGGAAACGCCCAAGAACACTGTGATCGTGCTGAAAAGCGCGGACAAGCAGAAGCTCGGTCAGGTGGCAGCGGAAATTCGCGCGTTCCGTCCGCCGGAGCCCTACAAGGGCAAAGGGGTTCGGTACAGCGACGAACGTGTCCGCCGCAAAGAAGCCAAGAAGAAGTAAGGCAGGGTTATGAACGCGAAGAAAGAATCTCGTCTCCGTCGTGCCCGCCGCGCCCGTGCCAAGATCCGCGACTTGGGTGTGTTTCGCCTGTGCGTCAACCGCACCCCGCGACACATCTATGCGCAGATCATTTCACCGGACGGCGGCAAGGTTCTGGCCAGCGCTTCCACGCTGGACAAAAGCTTGCGCGAAGGTGCCACGGGCAACGCCGATGCGGCTGCCAGTGTGGGTGCTCTGATTGCCGAGCGCGCCAAGGATGCCGGCATCTCTCAGGTCGCCTTCGACCGCGCCGGGTTTCGTTATCACGGGCGTGTCAAGGCGTTGGCTGATGCCGCACGCGAAGGCGGTCTGCAATTCTAAAGGGTTTAACGATGGCGAATAACGAACAGAAGGGCGGAGATCTGCAAGAGAAGTTGGTGCAGGTCAACCGCGTCGCCAAGGTGGTCAAGGGTGGCCGTATCTTCGGTTTCACCGCGCTGACCGTCGTTGGCGATGGCAACGGCCGGGTCGGCTTCGGTCGCGGCAAGGCACGTGAAGTGCCTGTTGCGATCCAGAAAGCCATGGACCAGGCTCGCCGCAATATGGTCAAAGTCAGCCTCAGCGGCAGCACGCTGCAGTACCCGGTACGCGCCCGTCATGGTGCGTCCAAGGTCTTCATGCAGCCGGCTTCCGAAGGTACCGGCATCATCGCCGGTGGCGCCATGCGTTCCGTGCTCGAACTGGCCGGTGTGCATGACGTTCTGGCCAAGTGCTACGGTTCCACCAACCCGGTGAACGTGGTTCGTGCCACCATCAAGGGGCTTGAATCCATGCAATCTCCGGATGACATCGCCGCCAAGCGTGGCTTGTCTGTCGAAGAGCTGGCGGGGTAAGTGACCATGGCACAGACGATCAAAATCACTCAGACCCGCAGCACCATCGGTGTCCTGCAGAAGCACAAAGCGACAATGACCGGTCTCGGTCTGCGTCGAATTGGGCACTCGGTCGAGCTGGAAGACACCCCCGCCGTTCGCGGCATGATCAACAAGGTCAACTACCTTGTTCGAATCGAGGGAGAGTAATCCATGAAACTCAATAGCTTAAGCCCGGCTCCGGGTTCCAAGCACGCTGAAAAGCGTCTTGGACGCGGTATCGGCTCCGGTCTGGGCAAGACCGGTGGCCGTGGTCACAAGGGTCTGAAATCCCGTTCTGGCGGTTCGGTCAAGCCGGGCTTCGAGGGCGGCCAGATGCCCTTGCAGCGTCGTCTGCCGAAGTTCGGTTTCACCTCGGCCAAGTCGCTGGTATCCGAAGAAGTTCGCCTGGCCGAGCTGGCCAAGGTCGAAGGCGACGTCGCTGATCTCGCGAGCCTGAAAAAGGCCAACGTACTCAAGAATGCTACCGAGTACGCCAAGGTCGTCCTTTCCGGCGAGTTGAGCAAGGCGGTTACCGTGCGTGGCCTCAAGGTCACCAAAGGTGCGCGTGCTGCGATCGAAGCGGCCGGTGGCAAAGTAGAGGACTAAATGGCTAAGTCAGGAAACATGCCGGCGAACATGGGTAGTGGTCTCAGCGAGCTGTGGACACGCCTGCGTTTCGTCTTTATCGCGATCGTGGTGTACCGCATTGGTGCCCACATCCCCGTCCCCGGCATCGATCCTGACCAGCTGGCTGCCCTGTTTCGGGAGAATCAGGGCACCATCCTGGGCATGTTCAACATGTTCTCGGGGGGTGCGCTGCAGCGCATGAGTATCTTCGCGCTGGGGATCATGCCGTACATCTCCGCGTCGATCATCATGCAGCTTCTGACCGCGGTATCGCCTCAGCTCGAAGCGCTGAAAAAAGAAGGCGAGGCCGGACGCCGCAAGATCAATCAGTACACACGCTATGGCACGGTGTTGCTGGCATTGATCCAGGCGACCGGCATGTCAGTTGGTCTGGTCAGTCAGGGCGTTGCCTATTCGGGCGACATCAGCTTCTACTTCACGGCAGTCGTGACGTTCGTAGCCGGTGCCGTATTCCTGATGTGGCTGGGCGAGCAGATTACCGAGAAGGGTATCGGCAACGGTATCTCGTTGATCATCTTTTCCGGGATCGTGGCAGGCCTGCCTAATGCGATCGGTCAGTCGTTCGAGTTGGCGCGTAATGATGGTGCCTGGAACGTTCTGCCGCTGCTGGCGTTAGCGATTCTGGGTATCGCCACGATCGCCTTCGTGGTGTTCATCGAGCGCGGTCAACGCCGCATCACGGTGAACTATCCGCGTCGTCAGGTCGGCAACAAGATGTATGCCGGTCAGAGCAGCTATCTGCCGCTGAAGGTCAATATGGCGGGCGTCATTCCGCCGATCTTCGCGTCCAGTATTCTGCTGTTCCCGGGCTCGATCGGTCAGTGGCTGGGCCAGAGCGATGGCTTCGAGTGGTTGCAGGTGGCCTCGCAGCAGCTGGCTCCCGGTGCGCCGTTGTACATCATCCTGTTCGCGGCGGCAGTGCTGTTCTTCTGCTTCTTCTATACGGCGTTGGTGTTCAATCCGAAGGATGTCGCTGACAACCTGAAGAAGTCCGGTGCTTTTCTGCCCGGGATTCGTCCAGGGGAGCAGACGGCTCGTTACGTCGACAAGGTGATGACACGTTTGACGCTTTTCGGGGCGCTCTACATCACTCTGGTCTCGTTGATGCCGCAGTTCCTGATGGTGGCCTGGCAGGTGCCGTTCTACTTCGGGGGCACCTCGCTGCTGATCGTGGTCGTGGTAATCATGGACTTCATGGCCCAGGTTCAGTCTCACCTGATGTCTCACCAGTATGAGTCGGTGATGAAGAAATCGAACCTGAAGGGCTACGGTAGCGGCGGCCTGACGCGCTGAGCCTCCGCCAGAGAGCATTTGGAGAGAACGATGAAAGTTCGAGCTTCTGTAAAGAAAATGTGCCGTAACTGCAAGATCATTCGGCGCAATGGCGCGGTTCGTGTAATTTGCACCGAACCTCGTCACAAGCAGCGTCAGGGTTGATTCGATCCTAACGCTGTGAGTAAAAAGCGGGCCATGGCATACCCCTTGCCTTGAGAGAGGCCAGGGGGTATGCTATTGCGCCCTTTGTGGAAGACTAACGAGCAAGCCGCTCAACATTCGGAGTAAGCTGATGGCCCGTATTGCAGGCGTCAATATCCCGGACAACAAGCATGCGGCGATCTCGCTGACCTACATCTACGGGATTGGCCGCACGCGCGCACAGGCTATCTGTGTCGCTGCCGGCATCGCACCGACCACCAAGGTTCAGGAACTATCTGGCGAAGAGCTCGACGTTCTGCGTACTGAAGTGGGTAAGTACACCGTAGAAGGCGACCTACGCCGTGATGTGACGCTGAATATCAAGCGTCTCATGGACTTGGGTTGTTACCGTGGTCTGCGCCATCGTCGTGGTCTACCGCTGCGTGGTCAGCGTACCAAGACCAATGCGCGTACCCGTAAGGGACCGCGTAAACCGATTCGTAAGTAATTAACGTTCCGGCGTTTAAGATCAGGATACATCAACATGGCTAACCCGCGTAGTAACCGTAAAAAGGTTAAAAAGCAGGTGGTAGATGCGGTAGCGCATATCCACGCCTCTTTTAACAATACGATCGTGACGATCACAGACCGCCAGGGCAATGCGCTTTCTTGGGCAACTGCCGGTGGTTCGGGTTTTCGTGGTTCTCGCAAGAGCACCCCGTTCGCAGCTCAAGTAGCGAGTGAACGTGCAGCGACTGCTGCAGCCGAGTATGGTGTGAAAAACGTCGACGTGCTGGTCAAGGGCCCAGGTCCTGGCCGTGAGTCTGCCGTGCGCGCGCTCAATGCCGCCGGCTTCCGTGTACAGAGCATTACTGACGCGACGCCGATTCCGCACAACGGATGCCGTCCGCCGAAGAAACGCCGCGTTTAAGGAGACAGACTCATGGCTCGTTATCTTGGACCCAAGTGTAAATTATCTCGTCGTGAGGGTACCGACCTCTTTCTCAAGAGCGGTGTCACTCCCTTCGAGAAGAAGTGCAAATCCGAGCAGATCCCGGGTGTGCATGGCCAGCGCCGTCAGCGTCTTTCCGACTACGGCTTGCAGCTTCGCGAGAAGCAAAAAGTGCGTCGTATCTACGGCGTACTCGAAAAACAGTTCCGCAACTACTACAAGGAAGCGGCTCGCCTGAAAGGGGCGACCGGTGAATCCTTGTTGCAGCTGCTGGAATGCCGACTGGATAACGTGGTCTATCGCATGGGCTTCGGCTCCACGCGTAACGAATCACGTCAGTTGGTCAGTCACAAGGCGATTATGGTCAACGGCCGTACCGTCAACGTGGCGTCCTATCAGGTGCGTCCCGGCGACGTCGTGTCTGTTCGCGAGAAGGCCAAGAACCAGGCCCGTATCCAGCAGGCCTTGTCCATCGCTGCCAACCGCGGCGACGTGACGTGGATCGACATCGATTCGAAGAAGATGGAAGGCACTTTCAAGGCTGTCCCGGAACGCGGTGACCTGTCTGCCGACATCAACGAAAACCTGATCGTCGAGCTGTACTCCAAGTAAGTCTGAAATCGGACCGCTCGCGTGGTCCGATTCCAGCGTTGGGTACCGATATTCGTTTGGCAGCCTGGGAAGGTGTTCATATGCAGCGTTCAGTGACAGAGTTTCTCCGTCCCCGCGACATCAAGGTCGAAGAGGTCAGTGCACATCACGCAAAGATCGTGCTGGAACCCTTCGAACGTGGTTTCGGCCATACCCTGGGGAATGCGCTGCGTCGCATCCTGCTCTCTTCGATGCCCGGCTGTGCCGTGATCGAGGCGGAAATCGAAGGCGTGCTGCATGAATACAGCGCCATCGAAGGTGTTCAGGAAGACGTCATCGAGATTCTTTTGAATCTCAAGGACGTGGCCATCAAGATGCACGGCCGCGACGAAGCCGTCTTGACCTTGAATAAGCAGGGCCCGGGTGTGATGACCGCTGGTGATATCGCCGTCGGTCATGATGTCGAGATCGTCAATCCGGAGCACGTGATCGCTCACCTCAACGACGGCAGCGAGCTGAAAATGCAGCTGAAGATCGTACGGGGCCGCGGTTACGAGCCTGCGGATGCGCGACTCTCTGACGAAGACGAATCCCGTGCCATCGGCCGTCTGCAGTTGGATGCCACGTTCAGCCCCGTACGCCGCGTCTCTTATGCGGTAGAGGCTGCTCGTGTCGAACAGCGCACCGACCTCGATAAGCTGGTCATCGATCTCGAAACTGACGGCACTCTGGATCCCGAAGAAGCCATTCGTCGCAGCGCGACCATTCTTCAGGAACAGCTGGCCGCCTTCGTCGACCTCGAAGCCGACAGAGAGCAGGAAACCGAAGAGGAAGAAGATCAGATCGATCCGATTCTTCTGCGTCCCGTGGATGATCTCGAACTCACGGTTCGCAGCGCCAACTGCTTGAAGGCCGAGAATATTTACTACATTGGCGATTTGATTCAGCGCACGGAAGTCGAGCTGCTCAAGACGCCGAACCTTGGCAAGAAGTCCTTGAACGAAATCAAGGACGTGTTGGCTTCGCGCGGTCTTTCACTTGGCATGCGGTTGGAAAACTGGCCGCCGGCAAGTCTGAAAGACGACAAGGCTTCCGCCTGAGGATGATGACTCCGGGGCTCAGGCTTCGGTGTTTCCACCCTATCGTCGAAACCAGTGTGCCGACTCGAATCACCAGTTTGGTAAGGAATAGCAATCATGCGTCATCGTAAGAGTGGTCGTCATCTGAATCGGACCAGCTCGCATCGGCACGCCATGTTCAAGAACATGTGCATCTCGCTGGTCGAGCATGAAGTGATCAAGACTACCCTGCCTAAAGCCAAGGAGCTGCGTCGTCATATCGAGCCGCTGATCACCCTGGCCAAGCAGGATAGCGTGGCAAATCGCCGTCTGGCGTTCAGCCGCACCCGCTCCAAAGAGGCCGTCGGTAAGCTCTTCAACGAGCTTGGTCCGCGTTACGTCAATCGCCCGGGCGGCTACGTCCGTGTGCTGAAGTGCGGTTTCCGTACCGGTGACAACGCACCGATGGCTTACATCGAGCTGGTCGATCGTCCTGTCGTTGAAGAAGCCGTTGGGAACGAATAAGTCCACAGCTTCTTGCACGATAATAAACCGGCTGCCCAAGCGATTGGGCAGCCGGTTTTCTTTTGTCCGTCGGTTGAGACGAAAATGTTTCTATAAGGCAGGAAATCCAGGTTGGCGGCCAACCGAGGATGGCCGCCAACGGTCGGCGTCAGGCGCGCTTGGCCTTGCGCGCCTTGGGCTCGGGTAGCAGAGGCGCCAGGAAACGACCCGTGTGGGAGTGTTCGAGCGCGGCCACCTGCTCCGGCGTGCCTTCCGCGATGATGCGCCCGCCACCGGAGCCACCCTCGGGGCCGAGATCGATGACCCAGTCGGCGGTCTTGATCACGTCCAGGTTGTGTTCGATCACCACCACGGTGTTGCCATGATCGCGTAGCCGGTGCAGTACGCCCAGTAGCTGACGAATATCCTCGAAGTGGAGCCCGGTCGTCGGTTCATCCAGGATATAGAGCGTCTGTCCGGTATCGCGCTTGGCGAGCTCACGCGCGAGCTTGACGCGTTGGGCTTCACCGCCGGAGAGCGTCGTGGCGCTCTGGCCCAGACGCACGTAGGAGAGCCCGACGTCCATTAGCGTCTGTAAGCGTCGCGCGATTGCCGGCACCGGACTGAAGAACGCCAACGCTTCCTCGATGGTCATCTCGAGCACCTCGTGGATGCTCTTGCCCTTGTAGTGAATCTCCAGCGTCTCACGGTTGTAACGCTTGCCCTTGCAGACGTCGCAGGGCACATAGATATCCGGGAGAAAGTGCATTTCCACCTTGATCATGCCTTCGCCCTGACACGCCTCGCAGCGGCCGCCCTTGACGTTGAAGCTGAAACGTCCCGGCTTGTAGCCGCGAGCGCGGGCTTCCTGGGTGCCTGAGAACAGCTCGCGAATGGGAGTGAAGATCCCGGTATAGGTGGCCGGGTTGGAGCGCGGTGTGCGGCCGATGGGGCTTTGATCGATATCGATGATCTTGTCGAGCTGATCGAGCCCCTGGATGCTGCGATAGGGCGCCGCCGTCAGCGTCGTCGCGCGATTGAGTTCGCGCGCCGCGATCGGCATCAACGTCGAGTTGATCAGCGTGGACTTGCCGGAGCCGGAAACGCCGGTCACGCAGACGAACAGACCCAGCGGAAGTGCCAGATCGACCTCTTGCAGATTGTTGCCACTGGCGCCGTGCAGGTGAAGCTGCTTCTCCGGATTGACCGGAATTCGATACGGCGGCACCTCGATACAGCGTTTTCCGGAAAGATATTGCCCCGTTAGCGATTCCGGTGTGGTTTCGATCTCGTGAGGCGTGCCCTGGGCGACGATCTGACCACCGTGCACGCCGGCGCCCGGGCCGATATCCAGCACATGATCGGCCGCGCGAATGGCGTCTTCATCGTGCTCGACCACGATCACCGTATTGCCCAGATCGCGCAGGCGAATCAAGGTGCGCAACAGACGATCATTGTCGCGCTGGTGCAGGCCGATCGAGGGTTCGTCGAGAATGTACATCACCCCGACCAGGCCGGCCCCGATCTGGCTGGCCAGGCGGATGCGCTGAGCCTCACCACCGGAGAGTGTGTCGGCGCTGCGTTCCAGGGTCAGATAATCGAGCCCTACGTTGACCAGAAATTCCAGACGGGCGTGAATCTCGTGGACGATCTTGACGGCGATCTCGCCTTTACGGCCCGGTAGCGTCACCTGACGGAAGTACTCCCAGGCTTCGCCCACCGGCATCCGGGTCAGGGTCGGTAGATTGTTGCCGTCGATGAAGACATGGCGTGCTTCACGCTTGAGGCGGCTACCTTCACAGGTTGGGCAAGGACGCACCGCCAAGTATTTGGAAAGGTCGTCGCGCACCATCGACGATTCGGTTTCGCGGTAGCGTCGCTCGAGATTGGGGAGTACCCCTTCGAAGGGGTGCTCGCGGGTTACCTTGCGCCCGCGATCATTGACGTAGCTGAACGCCACTTCGTCCTTGCCGCTGCCGTTGAGCACGATCTCGCGCTCGTGCCGGGCGAGTTCGTTCCACGGCGTGTCGAGGGTGAAGCGGTAGTGCTCGGCGACGGCCTGGAGCTGACTGAAATAGTAGATGCTGCGACGATCCCAACCCTTGATCGCGCCCTCGGCCAACGACAGCTCCGGATGGCTGATCAACTTGTCCGGGTCGAAAAACTGACGCACGCCGAGGCCATCGCAGGTCGGGCAGGCACCAGCCGGGTTGTTGAACGAGAATAGCCGTGGCTCCAGCTCGGAGAGCGAGTAGCCGCAGATGGGGCAGGCGAAACGTGACGAAAACGCCAGATCTTCCTGCTCGCCATCCATGAAGTGGATGATCGCCGTACCATCGGCCAGGTTGAGGGCCGTCTCGAACGATTCCGCCAGGCGCTGGGTCAGGTCCGGTCGCACCTTGATGCGATCGACCACCACGCTGATATCGTGCTTGCGCTTCTTGTCGAGGTCCGGCACGTCGTCGAGCTCGACGGTGTGACCATCAATCACCGCCCGCACGAACCCCTGAGCGCGCAGCTCGCTGAGTAGCTGCAGGTGTTCGCCCTTGCGACCCTTGACCACCGGGGCCAGCAGCATCAGCTTGCTGCCCTCGGGCAACGCCAGTACCTGGTCGACCATCTGCGAGACCGTCTGGGCCTCCAGCTCCTCGTCGTGGTCCGGACAGCGCGGCGTACCGGCACGGGCGAACAACAGGCGCAGGTAGTCGTAGATCTCGGTGATCGTGCCCACCGTGGAGCGCGGATTATGCGAGGTGGATTTCTGTTCGATGGAGATGGCCGGCGAGAGTCCCTCGATATGATCGACGTCGGGTTTTTCCATCATCGACAGAAACTGGCGGGCGTAGGTCGACAGGGATTCGACGTAACGTCGTTGCCCTTCGGCGTAAAGCGTGTCGAATGCGAGTGAAGACTTACCCGAACCGGAGAGACCGGTTACCACGATCAACTTGTCGCGCGGCAGTTCGACATCAATGTTCTTCAGGTTATGGGTCCGTGCGCCCCTGACCAGAATGCTGTCCATGACTACCTCGTGCTGCGACGCGGGAAACGACCATTATAGGTCGCGGATCAAATGCCCGGCAAAGCCGGCTGCTTTCACTGGCGGAACGCGAGCGGTAAAATGCCTCGCTCATTCCGAACCACCCTCGGCCTGGCCGAGTTCACCCAATATTGTGACCTCCATGACTTCTCGCTTTCTCGTTACCGAACGACGTGCCATCGTCGGGCTGGCCAGCCTCTATGCTTCGCGCATGCTGGGCCTGTTCATGGTCCTGCCGGTGCTGGCGCTGTATGCCGACCATCTCGATGGTGCCACGCCGTTGCTCATCGGCATGGCCCTGGGCGGCTACGGCCTGACCCAGGCCATCCTGCAGATCCCTTTCGGTCTGCTCTCCGACCGCATTGGCCGTAAGGCGGTCATCGCCGGCGGCATCGTGCTTTTCATCATCGGCAGTCTCGTTGCCGCCAGCGCCACATCCATCACCGGTATCATCGTCGGTCGCTGCCTGCAGGGCAGTGGTGCGGTCGCCGGCGCGATCATGGCGCTGCTGGCCGACCAGACCCGTGAAGAGATCCGTACCGCGGCGATGGCCACCATTGGCCTTTCCATCGGCGTGGCGTTTGCCGTCGCCATGGTTGCAGGGCCACTAGTGGCGGACATGGCGGGGCTCGCTGGCGTGTTCTGGTTCACCGCGGCACTTGCGGCCTGCGGCCTGCTGATCCTGTGGAAGCTGGTGCCGAAAGCGCCGAAACGCATGCCGCATCGCGATGTCGGCATCGATCGCAGCCAGCTGCGTGCGATGCTCACTCAGGGTGATCTACTGCGGCTGGACTTCTCGATCTTCGCCCTGCATCTGATCCTGACGGCCTGTTTCACGGTGCTGCCGTTTCGGCTCGAAGCCCTGGGTTTTGCACCGGCCGATCACGGTTGGGTCTATCTCCCGGTCATGGCGCTGGCGTTTCTCGGCATGATACCGCTGGTCATCGTGGCCGAGAAGTATCGCAAGATGAAGCCCATCTTCGTGGGTGCCGTCGCGGCGATGACGCTGATCTTGCTCGGCTTCGGGGAACTGGCGAACGACCGGGTCACTCTGATCACCCTACTTTGGGGCTTTTTCGTCGTCTTCAATCTGTTGGAGGCGACATTGCCGTCGATGATCAGCAAATTGGCGCCGGCTGGCGCCAAGGGCACCGCCATGGGCGTCTATTCGACCAGCCAGTTCTTGGGGGCTTTCCTCGGCGGTACGCTGGGTGGGGCACTGTCCCAGGGGTTCGGCGTCCAGAGCGTGTTCCTGGGAGCGGCGATCGTCGGCGCGGTCTGGCTGGCGGTGGTGTGGAAGATGCCGGCTCCGCGTCATCTCTCGAGCGAGATCGTCGCACTCGACGAGCAATCGATGGACAGGCTCGATACACTACTCGAGCGTTTTGCCTCGGTGGCCGGTGTCGAGGACGTCATGGTCGTACCCGAAGAGCGTGTCGCCTATCTCAAGGTCGACCGCCAGCGCCTGGATGTCGACGCGCTGGCCGGTATTGCAGGCAATCAATGGCAACGAACCGACGCCTGAAGGCGTCGCAACGCAGGAATGCGAGGAGACAACGATGGCCCGAGGTGTAAACAAAGTCATCCTGATCGGCAACCTGGGACAGGATCCGGAAGTCCGCTTCCTGCCTTCGGGAAATCCGGTGTGCAACCTGCGCATCGCCACCACCGATAGCTGGACTGATCGTCAGAGCGGTCAGCGTCAGGAGCGCACGGAATGGCACAGTGTGGTGCTGTTCAACAAGCTGGCGGAAATTGCCCAGCAGTACGTGAAAAAAGGCTCGCGGATCTATATCGAAGGCCGCCTGCAGACCCGCAAATGGCAGGGCCAGGACGGTCAGGATCGTTACTCGACGGAGATCGTCGGTAACGACATGCAGATGCTGGATTCCCGCGCTGGCGGCCAAGGCGGTGGCGACTACGCCCAGCCTCAGGGTCAGTATGGCGGTGCCCAGGGTGGCTATGATCAGCAAGGCGGATACGATCAGCCGCCGCAGCAGGGTGGCAACCCGCAGCCGTCCCAGCAGCAGCGCCCGGCTCAAGGACAGCGCCCACCGCAGCCAGGGCAAGCCGCACCGCAGCCCAATCAGAATCCCAACTACGGCGCTCCGAACCCGGGCAGCTTCGATGATTTCGATGACGAGATCCCGTTCTGAGGAATACTGACGGAAACGGTAAAGTTGCTCTCTCCAAGCCCCGCGATGCGGGGCTTTTTGGTACCTGGCGGAACCAATCGCTGAAAGGCTCGAATGATGTAGTCGTTCTTATATCAAGCTTTACTAATTTGTAATATTTCGTTTTCACCTCTAAGTTGACCTAGCTTTTCAGTACCTCACTCAAAGGATTTGAGTGCTCTCGCGACAGAGTGTTAACGGAAATAACGGTGGTTCTATCCTGTAATGCCCATATTGTGCTTCCGCGGCCAAGCCGCGAGGGCTGTCGAAGATCGTGATCTGTCGGCGGATTCTCGTGCCGCTCCTGGCCGAGCCTGCGAACGCAGTTGTCTTTCTATCGCGCCACTCGCGCTTTGTCTCTTGTCACTGTTGACCTCTTCAGCCCAGGCAGCCGAACGCTTCCCCGACGGACGCTTGCCCGCAGTCGATGCGCCGGCGTTCGCCTACGGCGATGACGTTCGTTCCGGCCCTTCGGGGCAACCCAATGCCGATGATCTAGCCGGTATCGCGGAACGTCAGCGGCAGCAGGGGCATCCGGTGACCGCACTGCGCCTTGCCCAGCGGGTGCTGACGTACGCGCCGGACAACCCTCAGGCCATCCAGACGAAGATTTCCAGCCTGGCCAATTTGGGTGCCCATCGTCGTGCCGAACAGCTGCGCGAGCAGCAGCAGCCGGACTGGCCGGCGTCGACGCAGGCACGTTTCCGCGCCGATGTCGCGACGGCGGAGATCCGTGACGGCATCCAGGAGCAGGCACGCCTCGAGCGGCGGCAACGCTATGCAACGCGCAACGCGGCGCTGGCCACATCGCTCGCATCGCTGAATGCCAATCTCGAGCATTTCCCAGCGGGAAGCGAGGCTCGCCAGCGAACCCGTATCGATCGCTTGATCGTGCTGCGTCAGATGAATCGTTTCGACGACGTGATTGCCGGCTACCTGGCCTTGAGGGACGAGTCGGTCGTCGTGCCGACCTACGCCAAGGGGGCGGTGGCCGACGCCTATCTGGCGCGTCGTCAGCCTGAGAAGGCCGCTGCGCTCTACCGCGAAGTGATCGATGCCACGCCTTCGGCACCGCTGGCGGTACGCACCGGCTACTATTACGCGCTGGTCGAGAGCGAGGATTACGCGGCCGCTGCCGGCGTGCTCCAGCAGCTGGATGCCAATACACCGGTCTGGCGCTCCCGATCGAATTCGAAGACCTCGCCGGTGCCCAACTGGGAGCGCAGCGAGGTCGATCGTCTGCAGGTGCTCGATGCCACCTATCGCAACCACGAAGCGCAGGCGCTGGCGCGAGCGAAGCGTCTCTACCGCCAGGCGCCACGCAATACCGACGTGATCAACGGCCTGGCAACCGCGCAGCGCGCCCGCGGCTGGTATGAAGAAGCGCAGTCGAGCGCCGAGCTGGCCGCCGCCTACGCGCCGAGCGACCAGGCCACGCGGCTCGACATCGCCGAGAACGCCCAGGACCTCGAGAACTTCCCGCGCTGGCAACACACCATCGAACCGT